>Ga0209521_10001251_pt1 | contig 20667 bp, 17 predicted proteins | sample Rifsed19ft4_FD_184016 | JGI IMG/M metagenome (GOLD analysis project Ga0209521, IMG submission 184016) | Soil microbial communities from Rifle, Colorado, USA - sediment 19ft 4 (version 2) | ecosystem: Environmental > Terrestrial > Deep subsurface > Rock core/Sediment | place: Rifle, Colorado...
TCCTTCGATGCGTTCGTAGCCGCCGGCAATGGTGTGCGCACCGTTCAAGTCGTGCGCCAGGGCATTGTAAAGCACATCCACCATCAGGGTGGACTTGCCGGAACCGGACACACCGGTGATGCAAACCAGCTTGCCCAGCGGAATTTCGACATCCAAATCTTTCAAGTTGTTGGCGCATGCGCCGACTACGCGCAAATGCTTGCCGTTGCCATTTCGGCGCTTCTCAGGCACCGGCACCTGCAGCCGCCCCGACAAATACGCACCGGTAATGGATTTGGGGTGGTTGTAGATCTGACTGGGCGTGCCTTCGGCAATCACATACCCGCCGTGTTCACCGGCACCGGGACCAAGGTCGATGATCCAATCTGCTTCGCGAATGGTCTCCTCGTCATGTTCCACGACCAGAACAGTGTTGCCCAGGTCGCGCAGCCCTTTCAAGGTCGCCAACAGGCGGTTGTTATCCCGCGGGTGAAGACCGATCGAAGGTTCATCCAGGACGTACAACACGCCCATCAACCGCGAGCCTATCTGGGTTGCCAGCCGGATCCTCTGGGCTTCTCCGCCGGATAATGAAGCCGCAGAGCGCCGCAGGGTCAGATATTCCAGCCCAACATCGACCAAAAAACCGAGCCGGGCGATGATTTCTTTGAATATACGGCTGCCAATTGCCAGTTCGCGCTCGGAGAGCGGCGAGTCCTCGCCTGCCAGCCGGCGCATCCAGTCCAACGAACGGGAAACTGGCCAATCGGTGGCTTCGATAATGTTATGACCATCTACCGTCACTGCCAGAGCCTCCGGGCGTAGGCGCTTGCCGCCGCATGTCGGGCAGGGACGGTTGTTCATGAACTCGGTAATCTTATTGCGAATGTACTCTGAGTTGGTTTCGCGGTAGCGTCGTTCCAGGTTAGGAATGACGCCTTCAAAAGCCATGCTGTAATTCGCCTGGCGGTCATCTCGTTCAAAATGCATTTTCACTTCTTCGCCGGCGGTGCCATACAGAATTTTTTGCAGTTTATCCGGCGTCAGGCTGCTGACTGAGGCGTCCATATTGATGTGGAACTTAGCAGCCACATTTTTAACCATCTGCCAGTAGTAGCGGCCTTCGTCGCCGCGTGTGCCGGACCATTCCAACGCCACAATCGCGCCGTCATTGAGCGAGCGCTCCTTATCGGGGATCAGCAGGTCAGGGTCGATCTCGAGCTTGCTGCCTAAACCCTGGCAATCCGGACAGGCGCCGTGAGGGGTGTTGAACGAAAAAGTTCGCGGCTCGATCTCCGGCAGGCTGACGCCGTGCACCGGGCAAGCCAGGTGTTCGGAAAAGAAATAATCCACCGGCGATTCGGTTGTCACATCCTGGACGATCAAGTAACCCTCGCCGACTTTCAAGGCCGTCTCGACGGAATCAGTCAAGCGGGTGCGGGCGGCGCGTTCATCAGACTCATCTTCTTGATGGTTTAGCACCAGCCGGTCGACCACTGCTTCGATATTGTGAATCTTGTAGCGGTCGAGCGTAATTTCCTCATCCAGTGAAAATACAGTCCCATCCGCACGAACCCGCACAAATCCAGCTTTACGGATTTCGTCGAATACCGCCTGATAGGTGCCTTTGCGTCCCCGCACCACCGGCGCCAGGATCAACAGCTTTGATCCTTCGGGCTTGTTTTCCAGGATCTCGACAATTTCCTGGGCGGACTGCTGAACCACCTCACGCCCGCAGATCGGGCAGTGCGGAATGCCAACACGGGCATACAACAAGCGCAGATAGTCATACACTTCGGTGACCGTGCCAACCGTTGAACGCGGGTTGCGTGAAGTAGCTTTCTGGTCAATCGAGACCGCGGGGGATAATCCTTCGATCGAATCCACGTCCGGTTTTTCCATCTGCCCGAGGAACTGGCGGGCATAGGCAGAAAGCGACTCCACATAACGACGCTGCCCTTCGGCAAAGATAGTATCGAATGCCAATGAGCTTTTCCCCGAGCCCGACAGTCCAGTGATCACCACCAACTGGTCGCGCGGGATTTCGACGGTAATATTTTTGAGGTTGTGTTCACGGGCACCAACCACCCGAATACAATTTTTAGTCATGCCTGCACCGTACCCGTTGTCGAATATATTTTCTAAATTATATCACGCCAGAAATCGAATTGGAACACCCGTTCTGACAGTAATTTGCGCAATCTGTGATTCTACCAAAATTGGATGGGGTTAATCCAGTGCAATAAATGTATACAATTTGGGTCTGCTTTCGTGAGGTCGTTTTCAAGGCACACTATATAATGACATCATCAAGGAACTCCTCCGCCCAAAAGGAACAATCCCATGGAAGAACAATTGCATAAGAAAGCCATTCGCGCCTGGACGATGTACGATTGGGGCAATTCAGCCTTTGCCACGACCATTATGGCAGCCGTTCTGCCGGTGTATTACAGTACCGTGGCAGCCGCAAACATCGCCCCCAATATGGCAACCGCCTACTGGGGATACACCACCGCATTCTCGGCGCTGCTGGCGGCTTTGATCAGCCCGATACTGGGAGCCGTGGCAGATTTTCGCGGTGCGAAGAAGAAGTTCCTTACGATTTTTATGATCATCGGCGTGACCGCCACCGCGCTGCTGTATTTCATCTCCACCGGCGATTATTTATTGGCATCGCTGTTCTTTGTTTTTGGGCAGATTGGTTTTGCCGGCAGTCTGGTGTACTATGATGCGCTGCTGCCGCATGTTGCCCGGCCTGACGAGATCGACCAGGTGTCATCCCGCGGATATGCCATGGGGTATATCGGCGGCGGTGTGCTGCTGGCAATCAACCTGGTAATGATCCTGTTCGTGCCCAGCTTGTTCCCGGCGGACCAGCAAGGTGCGATTACCGGATTGATGACGCGGCTGTGTTTCATCACGGTTGCGGTCTGGTGGTTCATCTTCACGCTGCCGCTGCTGAGGCATGTTTCCGAGCCGGAACGCCGCATTCTCCCCGGAGAAGAAAAATTCAATCCGCTGCAGGCCAGTTTCAGCCGGCTTGGCAAGACTTTCAAAGATATTAGCAACTTCCGCGACCTGGCAACGTTTTTACTGGCATTCTGGATTTATGCCAACGGAATTGGCACCATCATCACCATGGCGACCATTTACGGTGCGGAAATCGGGCTGGGCCAAACCACCCTGATCGGCACTCTGCTGATGGTGCAGTTCCTGGCGGCGCCATTTGCCATACTTTTTGGCCGGCTGGCGAAAAAGATCGGAGCCAAGCGCTGCATCTACCTTGCTCTGGGAATTTACACCATCATATCCATCTTAGGATATTTCCTGGAATTTGAGTGGCAGTTCTGGGTTCTTGGTGCGTTGGTCGCGACCGTGCAGGGCGGCAGCCAGGCGCTTAGCCGTTCCTTGATGGGCAAAATGATGCCCAAAAGTAAATCGGCCGAGTTTTACGGGTTTTTCAGCGTCTTCGAAAAGTTCGCCAGCGTTGCCGGACCGCTGCTTTTTGGTGTGGTTTCCACGATCATGGGCGAAAGCCGGTTGAGCATCGTTTCCTTGATCGTTTTCTTCGTGGTCGGCGCGTTCCTGCTGACCCGCGTCAATGTTGAACGCGGAGTTGAATCAGCCCTCATAGACGAACAGACGATGGTATCTACGGCCAGTTAAGCTGATTTTGCCGTAACTTCGTACAATTCGACCAACACCCCGCCAGTGCTTTTGGGATGAACAAACGCCATTTTGCGGCCGGGTAATTCGAGCGCGGTCTCATTGATCAAGCGCACCCCTTTGGCCTTCAAGTCGTTCAGCATGCCGCTGATATCATCGACCTCGAAGCACAGGTGGTGCATGCCGCCGCCTTTTTCAGCCAGGAATTTGGCTACTCCGGTGTCGTCGCTGGTTGGTTTTACCAGTTCAACTTCCGCTTCTCCGACCGGCAGGAACACCACCGTCGATTTTTGGCTGGGGACATCTTCGATGTGGTCCACCTTCAAACCCAGGGCATCTTGCCAGAAGACCAATGAAGAATCGACGTCCGGAATTGCGATCGCGATGTGATTTATTTTTGTAATGCGTGCCATTTCCATCCCTTTATTGATTTTTGGAAAATGCTTTAAATCCAGGCAGGCGGTTGGTACTCGCCCCACACCTTGCGCAAGACGCCACTGATCTCGCCCAGAGTCAGATCGTTCTCGACACAGGTGATAAAAAGCGGCATCAAGTTTTCACGTCCACGGGCAGCGGTATCCAGTTGCCCTAGCAGCTCGTTGGCGCGCTCCGAATCACGGTTGGCGCGCAGGGCTGCCAGGTGTGCTCTCTGATTTTCTTCGATCGCCGGGTTGGGTTTTAATCCTTCTAGTTCCATTTTTTCCTCAACCTGGAAGGCATTAACGCCCACAACGACCTGTTCCTTCTTCTCGATTGCCCGCTGAAACTGATATGCCGAGTCCAGGATCTCAGATTGCATGTAACCGTTTTCAATGGCTTTCAGCGCACCGCCCATGGCATCGATGCGTTGTATGTATTCCATGGCGCGATTGCAGATTTCGTCGGTCATGTATTCAATGACGTAGGAGCCGCCGAATGGATCGATGGTGTCCGCCACGCCGGATTCATAGGCAATGACTTGCTGCGTGCGTAACGCCACCCGCACGGAATTTTCGGTTGGCAGCCACAGCGCCTCATCCATGCTGTTGGTGTGCAACGACTGAGTACCGCCCATCACCGCTGCCAAAGCCTGGATCGCCACGCGCACCACATTATTTTCCGGCTGTTGAGCCGTGAGTGTTGAGCCGCCGGTCTGGGTGTGGAAGCGCAGCATCCAGGATTTTGGGTCCTTGGCGCCAAAACGGTTGCGCATGATCTGCGCCCAAAGACGCCGCGCAGCCCGGAACTTGGCTACTTCCTCCAGAAAGTTGTTGTGGGCGGCAAAAAAGAAGGACAGTTGCGAGGCGAAATGATCCACTTGCAGGCCGGAATCGATGGCAGCCTGGGCATAGGCAATGGCGTCCGACAGGGTGAAAGCCACTTCCTGCACCGCAGTCGAGCCTGCTTCGCGGATGTGATAGCCTGAGATGCTGATGGTGTTCCAGCGCGGGACGTGGGTCTCGCAGTAGCTAAACACATCGGTGATTAAGCGCATGGACGGTGTGGGCGGGAAAATATATGTTCCACGGGCCACATATTCTTTGAGAACATCATTTTGGATGGTGCCGCGCAGCCATTTCTGGTCGAATCCCTGCCGGCGGGCAACCGCGATATACATCGCCAGCAAAATGGACGCCGGCGCATTAATGGTCATACTGGTGGATACTTTGTCCAGCGGAATATCCTGGAAAAGCAATTCCATGTCGCGCAGCGAGGAGATCGATACGCCGACCTTTCCTACCTCGCCCATCGACATTGGGTCGTCGGCATCATAACCGATTTGGGTGGGCAGGTCGAAGGCAACCGATAAGCCGGTTTGTCCGTGCTGCAGCAGGTAGCGGTAGCGCTGATTGGATTCCTCGGCGCTGGCATACCCCGCATATTGGCGCATTGTCCACAAACGTCCACGGAACATGGTGGGCTGAACGCCGCGGGTGAAGGGGTACTCACCCGGGAAGCCTAACTGCTCCATGTAATCGGAAGGGGTTGGAATCCCCACCCGCGGGACCGGGATTTGCGAAGGCGAAAAAAATTCCGGCTGACGTTCCGGATATTTCGAGATAAAAGGGTTAAGAACCTCGTTTTCCCAGCGTTTTTTTTCGGCGTCAGGGTTCATTGGAAAGGCCTCGTCTTGGTTGTTTGAGGATGAAAGTCCAGGCGAACTCAGCCGGCCTGGATAAACTAGAAAAGCGAATCAACACCGCTAATGAAATAACCCAATAATGACGACTACGGTTCAACCTTACCAGTATAACCGATGGAAATTTAAATTTGAGGGACGAAAATATGTTAAAATCCGTACATATTTCCCGAAAACTTGTTTCTTTCATTTTCCTGATGGGGGTTAGGGATAGAAGGGATCACTGTTGAGTAATTTTCTCCAATTGGCGTTCCTCTTGGTCATCATATTGGTGGCGGCAAAGGCCAGCGGTTACCTTGCGACCCGCCTTGGCCAACCCTCCGTGCTGGGTGAATTGCTGGTGGGCTTGCTGCTGGGTCCATCGCTGGTGGATATCGTTCACCTGCCGTTTATAACCAATCTGCACTTGGGCGAAACCATCCATGAATTAGGCGAGCTGGGCGTGCTCTTGTTGATGTTTATCGCCGGGTTGGAACTGCACCTGTCCGAACTGGCTAAAAACACCCGGGTGGCTGCTTACGCCGGGGCGCTGGGAGTCTTCGTGCCAGTTGCCCTGGGCGTGCTAGCTGGCGAGTTGTTCGGGTTGTCCCTGGAAAATTCGATCTTCCTGGGATTAACCTTGGGGGCTACCAGCGTCAGTATTTCCGCCCAGACTTTGATGGAGTTGAAAGTCCTGCGCAGCCGTGTCGGTTTGGGATTGCTCGGTGCGGCAGTTTTTGATGATATCCTGGTCATCCTTTTCCTATCCAGCTTTGTGGCGCTGGCAGCCGGCGGTTCGGCAGCCCAGGTTGTGGTAGTCCTCATCCGAATGATCGGTTTCCTGGTGCTATCAGCTGCCTTTGGATTGTGGGTGCTGCCGCGCCTGACGGTGGCAATCAGCAAAATGCATTTTAGCCAGAATGTTTTGACCTTTGCCATTGTGATTATGCTCACCTACGGCCTGGCAGCTGAACTTCTCGGCGGCATGGCGGCCATCACTGGCACTTTCGTGGCGGGGTTAATGTTTGGCCGCACCGCGGAAAAATCCCAATTGGAAGGTGGGTTGCGTGCTTTGAGTTATGCCTTTTTCGTGCCGATTTTCTTCGTAAATATCGGACTGACGATCAACCTGCGCGAGGTGAGTGTCAGCGCGTTGTGGCTGATGCTGGTAATTTCGCTGTTGGCGGTGGCTGGCAAAATTCTCGGCTCTGGGTTCGGGGCGCGGTTGGGGAAATTCAGCTGGATCGAATCGCTGCAGTTAGGCATTGGCATGGTTTCACGCGGAGAGGTTGGCCTGATCGTAGCCTCGATCGGACTCAATGCCGGGCACCTGACGGCTGATGCCTTTTCCGCGGTAGTCGGCATGATCTTGATTACAACGTTAATTACACCGCCAATGCTGCGGATGGCCTTCAAGGCCCAAACACACAAGCAAGTCGAACCACTGCCATCGGATTGAGATCATAAGGAGCCTATATCATGCATATGATTTTGCTGGTCCTCAATAATCCGGGAGATCTCGACGACGTTTTAGATGCCTGGGAAAATGCCGGGGTGAGCGGAATTACCATCCTGCCAAGCACCGGTTTGGCACGCATCCGCGAAAGGGGAGCCTGGCGGGATGACTTGCCGCTAATCCCCAGCCTGGAAGATTTTCACGATTACGTCGAATCGCTGAACCGTACAATATTTACCATCGTGCCGACCGACGAGATGGTGGATAAGGTCATAAGCGCCACCCAGGCGATCACCGGCGACCTGAACGACCCTCACACTGGCATCCTGGTCACCCTGCCGGTTGATCGTTTCATTGGCATTTTTCGCAATCCGCCCGCATAGCCCGGCTATGTTTGACGAATCCGCCGTCCTTTGGTAGAATTCTGCCGCTCGAGACGTTGTACCCTTCGTCTCCAGCCGCCTTAGGCGAATTCTAGGAAAGCCGGAAAGGGCTTGAAAAATGAAAGTAATGTTGGTTAAGGACGTTTACAAACTGGGACGCGCTGGCGATATCAAGCGTGTCGCCGACGGCTACGGCCGCAATTTCCTGCTCCCCAAAGGGCTGGCTGTTTTGGCTACCGGTGCTGCGCTGAAAAAAGTTGAGGCAATCAAGGCGGACGCTGCGGTTCAACGTTCTGTCCTCAACAAAGAAATGGGCGGAGTCGCCGAATTGTTGGCGGGCAAAGTCTTCACTTTCGCCAGCAAAGCCGGCGAAACCGGTAAGTTGTACGGCTCCATTACTACCCAGATGGTGGTCGATGCGATCAAGGCTAAACTTGGCGTCGAAATTGACCGCCACCAGATCGAGGTTGCCCCGATCCGCACCCTGGGCGAGCATAAAGCCCACATCCGCTTGACGGTTGATCTGGTGCCGGAAATTACCGTGAACGTTTACCGCGAAGGCCAGGCTGCTGCCAAGCCCGAACCAGCCGCCGCAGTTGTAGAAGCTCCGGTCGTACCGGCTGCCGTGGAAGTTGCAGAAGAAGTTCCTGCAGTTGAAGAAGCTGCCGAAGAAGTTGTAGCAGAAAACGAAGAAACCAGCGCGGAATAAGCCTGGTTTTGGATTTGAACCGAATACCGGCCCCGCCAGCCTGGTTGCTGCGGGGCTGGTTCTTTATAGACGGGTATAATTACCGGCGGATATGACGGAAATCCCTGCGACGGTTGGCGAATATCTACGAAAAACTCGTGAAGCCCGCGGCATCAGCCTGGAGCAAGTTGCCCAGGTCACTCGGGTGCGCCTGCCGTATTTAATCGCGATTGAGAATGATGAACCCGGCGCGCTGCCCTCGGGGGTTCAGGCGCGTGGATTCTTGCGTCTGTATGCCAGCTTCCTGGAGATCCCGGCGCAGCCGCTGCTGGAGGGCTGGAAATCCGGTTCATTTGCACCCCCAACGCCCCAAGAAACTCCTCCGGAAGCTGAGTCGGTCATTCCTGCACCGGTTGAACAGACTGCGCAGCCAGTTTCAATCCGCGAGTCGGAACCGGCTGATGTCCTCTTGCCGCTGCCGCCTGACCTGGTTGAGTATGCTGAACCCAATGAGGATGATGGATCAAAGCCTGTGGTACTGGCGGAATCAGACCAACGCCGCTCAGACCAGATATTCCAGGAAATTGGCGCGATCCTGCGCGAACGCCGCGAAAGTCTGCATCTCTCGGTCGCTGATATTGAACGCTTCACCCGCCTGCGGGCATATTACGTCCAAGCGTTGGAACAGGCCAAAGTAGATGATCTGCCCTCGCTGGTGCAAGGGCGCGGGATGCTGACCAATTATGCCGAATTCCTTGACCTGGATTCGGAAGGCTTGATGCTCAAATTTGCCGATGCACTGCAAACCCGCCGACTTGAACTGGCAGCCCCGCAAGCATCGGCAGCGAAAAAACGCGCCTCGACCCCGCTGACAAAAAGCCGCGGCGGAAAACCGCCATCCTGGCGGCGTTTCCTGACGCTCGACCTGGTGCTTGGCGGTGGATTATTCCTGGTGTTAATCGTGTTTGTTTTATGGGGTGCGGGGCGGGTGATCAACCTGCAGCGCGAAGATGCGCAACCGACACTGGCGTCCATCTCCGACATCCTGATGACGCCTAATGCCGATCTGGTAACGCCCACAGCGGACATGACTGCCTCGGTGACGCCAATGGCGGCGGTTGCAAACACCCAGGCGCCGCCGGTTGTGGCAGAGAACACAGCTGAAGCCACAGAATTGGTGGTGCCAACCCTTGGCAGCGCACCCATCTCGGTGTATATCGTGGCTTCGCAGCGCGCCTGGATGCGGGTCACGGTCGATACGACGATTGTCTTCGAAGGGCGGACGATCCCCGGAAATGCCTATCCGTTTACTGGACGTGAGAGCATTGAGCTGCTTACCGGCAATGGTGCAGCGCTGCAGGTCATCTACAACGAGAACGATCTCGGCACGCTGGGTACCACCGGCGAAGTTGTGGATATTGCGTTTACCCGCGACGGCACGGTCGTGCCGACTACGCAGCCGACTGTGACGCCGACCCCCACCACCCAGCCAAGTGCCACCCTGCAGCCGACACTACACCAAATTACCCCATCCATCACCCCGTACGTTCCTTAATGGTTGAAAAGAGTCCTGATGAAAGATAAATCTTATTACCTGGTTTCGCTCGGCTGCGCTAAAAACACTGTTGATTCGGTCTCCATGGCGACGCTGCTGGAAGAAGCCGGCTATTCGCAGGTTGAGAAACCCAATCAAGCTGGCGTAATGATCGTCAATACCTGCGGTTTTATCCACAGCGCCCGTCAGGAATCACTGCTGGAACTGCGCGGTCTGGCTGCCCGAAAAAAGCGTGGGCAGATATTAATCGCCGCCGGTTGTATGACGCAGCGCTACCGCGAACTGGTGGTCGAGCAGGTGCCGGGGATCGACGGGTTAATTGGAACGCGCCGCTGGATGGATATTCTTGACCTGGTGCGCGACCTGCGTCAACGCACACCGGTCAACCGCTATCACTTGCCGGAAGCTGCCACTGTCGGGCGCGACGAACGCAATGTGCTGCGGGCTGCCATCCAGGGCAGCAGCGCGTATTTGAAGATTGCCGACGGCTGCCGCCGTCCGTGTGCTTTTTGCGCCATTCCATTGATCAAAGGCACACTGGTCAGCCGCCCGGCTGAGACGATTGTCGAGGAAGCGCAGGCGCTGGAAGAAATGGGCGTCCAGGAGCTGATCCTGATCGCCCAGGATACTACCGATTACGGTCATGATTTAGGTGTTCGCGACGGACTGCCAGCTTTGCTCGAACAGCTGCTGGCAAATACCAGCATCCCCTGGATTCGCATCATGTATGCCTTCCCCGGTTACGTCACCGACCGTCTGATCGAGGTAATGGCTGCCAATCCGCGCATCCTGCCCTATCTGGATATGCCGCTGCAGCATGCTCACCCGGAAATGCTCAAGCGCATGCGCCGCCCGGCAAATATGGAATGGGTTTACACCACGGTCGCCAAAATGCGGGCTGCCATCCCCAACCTGTCGCTGCGCAGCACGTTTATTGTCGGCTACCCCGGCGAAACCGAGGAAGAATTCAATACATTACTGGATTTCCTGCGCGAGATTAAACTGGATCGCGCTGGCGCATTCACTTTCTCGTTTGAGGAGGGCACCGCCTCCGAACCGCTGGGCGATCCGATTCCTGCCGAAGTCAAACAGGAACGCTACAAGCAGTTCATGTTGACCCAGGAAACCATTTCCCTGAATCGTAACCAGTCGTATATTGGCAAAGTGCTGGAAGTGCTGGTTGAGGGTGAAAACAACAGTGTTTCGGTCGGACGCTCCTACCGCGACGCCCCTGAAATTGACGGTTACGTGGTGATCAATGGTAAAGCCCCGGTTGGACAGATCGTACCGGTGCTCATCGGCGGCGCGATGCCCCATGATCTGAACGGTACTCTGGTTACCTCCTGACCTTCTTGCAATAATTGGCTATACGAATGAAACGTGCTGACCGCCTCGCCCTGCTGCTCTCATTGCTCGCACTGGCGGCGGTGTTTTTGGTTACCGACCGGGTATTTGAGGGGCTGCCCCACCTGGAGGACGAGTACGCCTACATCTGGCAAGCTCAGACCATTACTCGCGGCGACCTGACCGTGCCCTCGCCAGTATCTCCGAATGCTTTCATGGTGCCGTTCGTGGTGGATTATGACGGACTCCGCTTTGGTAAATACCCGCCCGGCTGGCCTGCTGCCCTGTCATTGGGACTGCGGCTTGGATTGCGAAGTTGGGTCAACCCGTTTTTCGCCGCATTATGCGTATGGTTCACCTACCGGCTGGTCAAACGCCTGCTCAACGAAAAAGCCGGGCTGCTGGCTGCTTTTCTAACATTGATTTCGCCCTTCTTTCTGCTCAACGGCGGCAGCCTGCTTTCACACACCTGGTCGTATTTCCTAACTCTGGCGTTTATCCTCAGCTGGTTGGACGCGACCGGTTCGGATTCCCACTTGCCTGCCTGGCTGCCAGTGACAACTGGCGGTTTGACTCTGGGGCTGCTGGTCCTCACCAGGCCGTTAACTGCCGTCGGCGTCGCCTTGCCGTTTTTTATCCATGGCGTCGTCCTGCTCGTCCGCGGACCCGGCCAGGTGCGTAGGCGTGTGCTTGTATTGGGCTTGATTGCCGGGCTGATCACACTGATCATCCCATTGTGGCAGTACGCGGTCACCGGAAACCCGCTGATCAACCCATATACGTTGTGGTGGCCGTACGACCGGCTCGGTTTTGGGCCAGGCATAGGCCGGCAGCCGGAAGGCAACACGCTATACTGGGCGTTCACCAATGCCAGAAATTCGATGCGAGTTGGCGCCAGTGATTTATTCGGCTGGCCGATGTTGTCCTGGTTATTCATTCCCTTTGGGGTGTACGCGGTGCGGCGCAACCGTTCAGCTTTACGTGTGAGTTCGATCTTGGTCTCATTGCTGCTGGTTTACACCCTGTACTGGATCGGATCCTGGGTTTTTGGACCGCGCTACTATTTTGAGGGCATGATCAGCGCGATTTTCCTGACCGCTGCCGGCATTCAATGGCTGGCAGGTCGGTTGCTGCCCTCTAGTGCAGATAGAAATCAGAGAATCAAAACTACATTCCGGTTTGGACTGACAATCGGTGTGTTGACCCTGCTGATCGCCGGTAATTTGCGGTTTTACCTGCCACAGCGGCTATCCAGCATGACACACCTATATTCCGTGTCTCGTCAACAGTTGACTCCCTTTTCCCGGTCTGAGATTCAAGCGCTGGCGCCTGCCCTGGTGGTGGTGGTGCAGCAGCAACAATGGCGGGAGTACGGCACGCTGCTCGAACTATCCAACCCGTATCTCGATACGCCTTTTATTTTCAACTATTACCGCGACCTCGAATCGACTCAGGCAGTGATTGACGCCTACCCGCAGCGTGCAGTCTATTATTATTACGCAGACGAACCGAATAAGCTCTACAAATCCCCGCGCTGAGGTTCAGGCAGCGCGGGCGATCGCTGTCAGCAGCAGCACCACAATCGAAAGCACCAGGTTGAGGGTCAAAACCAGCGATTCGCGCTTTCGCAATTCTGCGTCCCTGGCAGCGTTTACCGTTCCACCGGCTGCGCGCTGCAACGCGATGCGCTGTAAGGCGGGCATGACTCCCCAGGTCAGATAACCTCCCGCCAGCACCATCAGTCCGATGACCAGATGCTTAATAAGGATCGCGACTGCCCAGGTATTGGAAATGGCTAAAAATCCCTTGTAGGCCGGGTGAGCGCTCATCTGGAACAATCCAGTCCCCACCAACACCGCCAGGCTCAACCAGCCGACCCGCTGCAGGTTCGACTGCACCCTGCCCAACAACGCTGCATAATCAATTGGCTGCAGCGTACGGCGAGCAGCTGGAATCACCAGAACTGCCAGCGCCATCAGCCCCCCGATCCAGGTGACCGTAGCCAGAATGTGCAGCCAATAAGCCAGTGCCAGGGCGAAATCAGGAAATGTCACCGTGGAGTTCCTCTAATTAACAAAACAAAACTCATGGTGCAGGGACGGCTGTTGTTTCGGTGATCGTTGGTAATACAGTTCCCGTTAAATCCGGCGTCGGTGAAGGAGTCGGTGTCGGTTCAGCCTGCGTTTCCCCGACCGGCGGCGGTCCGCCAGAGCACATTTCAGCCGCTGAAGTAGCTTTGGTTTGCACGTCCCCCGGATTTGAAAGCTGCAGCGAAGCGTCATACTGCACCTGCGCCTCGCAATACTTTGATTCCATCATCAATTGATCGCCGTAACCTACCAGCGCCTGACGGTAGCGTTCGGTAGCCGTCATGCCGGATGAATCGCGCAGGTTGGGCAGCGCCGGGTATATTTCAGCAAAGTAGGCGATAACTTTGAGCCAGTCAATTTTCCAGAAGCTGGCAGCGGCGATATACTGACGCGCCCAGATGCGGTAATTTTTGGCGTCCACATCCAGGGGAGCAAAGCGCTCAGCAAGTGTCAGATGGTAGATGCCAACTTCCAACTCGCCCTGATTGAGGATGTTTTGCACCCCCAGGAAACGCAGGGAAATGTAATACATGCCGTCAAGGTCTACGGCGCGATATTCAAGGTTCAGGTCGCGCAATGCTTTGATGGAGGCAATAGCGCCGTGCCAATCCTGGCTGGCCATGGAGGCCTGTATACCGGCGAACATTTCCTCTTCGCCGCGCAAATCAGGCGTAGGAGCAACAGTCGGCGTGGGCGCAGGCGTAGGCGTCAACGCCAGTGATGCATGCAGAATCGCCTGAGCTAATTGGTCCGCAGCGCCGGGGAAATTCGGATCAGTGTTGATTACCGACTCGAAGCGTTTACGAGCCGTCTCGTAGCGGCCGGCCTGCAGGTCCAACATTCCCAACTGGTACTGGTTGGTGGCTGCCATCACTTTTTGGTCTTGCTGCGCCTGGAGCCGCAAATCTATCCCGGCACGGTAGCCAAAAAAGATGCCTAACCCAATTCCTACGATGAGGATACCGATTCCGATGAGATATATCCTCAGGCGTCGATGCTTTTTCAGCGATGCGGTCCCGGTTTCTGTTTGACTGGCTTCAACCGGGGCGGGTTCAGTGGTGTCTGGCAGTGTCATGCCCGAAATTATACCCCACTATAAGCGCAAGATCAGGCGCAGCTCAGGCCATACCAACGGCAAGGCTGCCAAAATTCCAACACCCATCGCGACTGTGCTTTGCAAAATGGGATGAAATCCTGAAAGAACCGACATCAACAGCCAGACAATGGCACCACTCACTGCAGCCGCGATAAATGCGCGCAGCAGGCTGCCACCGGCGTTCACCGACTTCACCAGTTTCCGGTTGAGTAATGTCAGCAGCAAGGCAGCTTCGGCGGTGAAGGCAATCGAATCCGACAGGCTGATCCCCGGTGCGCCAAGAACCCGGTACAGCTGTGTGCCGAGCAAGATGTACAAGCCCAGCGTCAGCCCGGCTGCCAGCAGCGGCGTCTTGGCATTCTGTTCGGCATAGAAGGAGCGGGCGAACACCTCGACCAGACTCTGGCCTAAAAGCCCGGCCATGTAGGCGCGGGTCACCCACATCAGCAAATCTGTGCCGGCTGGTTCAAATCCGAACGCCAATGCCAGGAGCGGTTTCAAGCCAAAGGACAAAATCACTGCCACAGGCAGCGTTAGCGCCACCAGAACCCGCACCGCGCGTTCGATGGATTGCTGGAACTCCTCACGTTTTTCGAGCGCGGCGTGTTCCGCCAGAGTTGGCAGCAAAGCGGTCGCAATCGCCGTGCCGATCAGCGTTTCCGGCACCTGGAATAACATCCAGCCATAGGAAAGTGCGGTTATTGAGCCGGGTTCCAGCCGTGATGCCAGGTTATCGCGCACCAGGAAGATCAATTGGATGAAAAACATGGTCGCCAGGCGCGGACCCATCAAGCGAAGTACTTTACGCACCGGTTCAGTCTTCAAGCCCAGGCCGAGAGACCATTTGAATTTAAATTTGATCAGACCCGGAATTTGAATGCCAAGGTGCAGCAATGCGCCAATGATCACGCCGTAAACCAGTCCGTAAACACCCAGACCAAAGGCTGGCAGCGTCAACGGGCCGATGGTGAGGCCTTTTTCCGGCGCCAGAATCACGGCACCAAAAATTTGCCCGATGTTATAGAGCAGCGGAGCCATGGCGGGCAGCAGGAAATGCTGATTGGCTTGCAACCCCGCCATTACCAGCCCGCTGATTGAAAAAATCAGGGTGGCGAGCAGGTTGATGCGCATCAGGTTGGTGACCAGAACTTGCTGCGGCTCGTTAAAACCCGGGGCGATGCCCAGTTCCCAACGTACCAGCGGATGGGCAATCACCGCCACGATCACCGCCAGGACCGCTGTGACCAGGAATGCCAGGTTGAGGATTTTGCTGAAAAGATTCCAGGCAGCCGGCTTACCATCGCGGGTCAATTGCTCGGTCAATACCGGAATAAATGCCAAAGCCAGCGATCCGCCTGAAATGAGCGCGAATAACAGGTCTGGCAGGTTGTTGGCGGCATTGAAAGCGTCCAACTCGGGCGAGAGGCCGAATTGTTGTGCGATGACCACCTGCCGGACGAAGGCGACAGCCTTATCCAACGCAAAAAAGCCGACGAGCAGGAAGGTGATTCGGGTAACCCGGGTTAATTTCATGCGCCGGTTATCCCAGTGCTACGTCCAGCAGCATCATCACTGCAAATCCAAGCATGATGCCAATGGTCGAAATGTCCGAATGCTTTCCGGATTGCGCTTCCGGAATAAGTTCCTCGACGCAAACATAAATCATGGCGCCTGCCGCAAATGCCAGGGCATAGGGCAGCAGCGGTTGGATGAAAAATACGGCGGCGGCGCCCAGCATGCCTGCCACCGGCTCCACCAGGCCGGATGCCTGACCGAGTAGAAACGATTTTCGCCGTGAGAGGCCTTCCCGGCGCAGCGGGGCTGAAACGGCCAGCCCTTCCGGGAAATTTTGGATGCCGATGCCAATCGCCAGGGCGATGGCTGAGGCTGTAGTGGTATTCGTCAGCCCGGTGGCAGCTGCGCCAAAAGCGACTCCGACTGCCAGCCCCTCTGGCAAATTATGCAGTGTGATCGCTAGAGTCAGTAAAACTGAACGCTGCCATGATGTTTTGAGACCTTCCGTACCGCCAACCATTGGGGCGCCAATATGCAGATGCGGCAGCAGCCTATCCACCAGCCACAAGAATGCCCCTCCCAATAAGAAGCCAACCAACGCAGGAAACCAGTTCGGTGTGCGACCGCCTTCCGACATGGCGATGGCTGGCGCCAGGAGCGACCAGTAGCTGGCAGCGATCATTACGCCGCTGGCAAAACCGAGCAGGGCGTTCAAGGTGCGTGGATGAATATCCTTTGCCAAAAAGACACCGGCTGCCCCCGCGGCGGTTAACCCGTAGGTGAAAAGTGTGGCGAACAAGGCCTGTATGACCGGGTTAAAGTTCATAAAAAAGTCGACCATGGTCCTCCCCGAAAAATCCCCGAGTAAATGATATTCAGTGATTGGGATGAAGCCGAATATAATCCATTATATGGATAAAACTGGCAAATTATATATCGTTGCGACCCCAATTGGCAACCCACGCGACATTACATTGCGCGCGCTGGATATTCTCAAATCGGTTGACGGCATTATCTGTGAAGAACGGCGCGAGGGCAGCACCCTGCTTAAGCGGCTTGATGTTCCGGAAAAACCATTAATCCCATTGAACGAGCATAACGAGGCCGAGGCGACAGCCGATCTGGTGATTCGCATGTTCAAGGGGGAAAGTTTTGCCCTGATCTCCGACGCCGGCACGCCGGTCTTTGCGGATCCCGGCGCTTACTTGATTCAGGAAGCCAGCCTGAACGGGCTGCAGGTGGTGCCGATCCCGGGTCCATCTTCATTGATGGCAATCTTATCAGTGCTGGATTTCAAGCTGGACAAATTTATCTTCGGCGGCTTTCTGCCGCGAGTACCGGATCAGCGCCGGCAGGAATTGACCCGGCTGCGCGGGCTGCGGCTGCCCGTGGTGCTAATGGATACTCCCTACCGTTTGGCGGCACTGTTGGATGACGTGGAAAAAACCTTTGGCAAGGGTCAGCGGCTGACGCTAGGATTTGACCTGACGCTGGATTCTGAAATCATCCTGCGCGGCACTCCGGCAGAGGTCAAAAAAGCGCTCGGTCCCCGAAAAGGCGAGTTTATGTTGATCGTGCATGGGCCATTGAATTAATTATCGACCGCTTTCAGCACTCTGAGCGCCCGGATGGTCACCCATTTGCTGGGGGCTTTCTTCTCGCCAAAATCGAGCGTAATTTTCCCCTGGTAGCCATTCTCCAGTAACCAACGGCCAGATGAATCTTGTTTTTCGCGGATAAGTTGATGTACATCCGCTAAACGCGGATCATTGGCATAACCGAGTCCCACCAGTCCCTCTGCCAATTGCAGCAGATCCGTAATATAAAATACCGGGAAGCCAAATTTCCACCAATTACCGCTGGGCTTGGGGCTATAGGGATGCGGGTATTCGCCCGTTACCGGATTGATGCGAAACATATAATCCACGCCCGTTTGAATGGCTCGCTCGATGAGCGGCGTCCTTTTCTCAGGAGGCAGGGCTGCAAAGGCCAGCATCACTTTCGTTCCGCCCCAGGCGCAGGATTGACGGTCATTAGCGCCGCAGGCGAAAAGCGGGCCGCTATTGCCGCCGTAATAGCGGCGTTCAGTATCGCGTTGTCCCATTGGCGCAACGCCTTCACCGGTCACACTGCGCGCCATCCACTCATATGCCACGTCAAGGCGACCATCCTGGAAACCCAACCTGGTCAGCGCCCAGCACATGTTGCCCTGGAGGCAGTCAGCGGTGCCGGAAGGCGTCTCAGAGGCCGAGATGATACCGCCGGGCGAGCACGCCTGATCCAAATAATACCTGCAGGCGCGTTCAATCCGCTCATCCTGTTGGATGTCAGCGCCTAATTGTGCCAGGAGAATCAATGACCAAACCGTGGAAAAATACTTGGGGAGATATCCCGGACCGGGTTCCACCCAATAGCCTGTGTCCGTCATACTCGAAAGTACCTGAGCGATCGGACCGGAGCGATGGGCTTTTTCGCGCAAACGGAGCAAACCTGGGTCATCTTGCGGCAGATCCAGCAAATCCCGGGTTGCAAGGTAGGCTGCCCCTGGTTCAGTAGTTTCCAGCAGCCAATCCAGGCGTGAAGCATTATTTTGAATGAAATTATTCATTGCATCCCTCCCTATCCATACAGGAAGATACTTTACGGTCTAGACAACCCAGCAGTCATATTATAGAAGGTTATTGCGTCTTCGATCAATCTTTTTTGACGAATCGTTTTTATAGGGTTTATTTGTCTTGACAAACTATTTCAAGCGTATACACTAATTCACATCCAGTCTAGCAACGCACTCCAGGAGGGAATATGGCAGCATTCACGCATATGCCAAATTACGACATCCGCAATGATGGATCCGGACCTTACGCAATTTTCTACTGTGACAGTTGTCAGCGGGAGTTCCGCAGCCAACCCAATATTGGCACAGTGATCAAGCAGGACATCGGCAAACAAGCGCTGGGCGGACTGCTGCGCAAGGTACCGTTGGTGGGGTCGCAACTGGCGGAGAGCGCAGTTGGGGAAGATGCCCGCTATTCGATGAAGCTGGATGCCGGTCAGTTAGAGAAAGCCTGGGAACAGGTGCAAATGCATTTTCGCGAATGCCCGACTTGCTCACGGATTGTGTGCCTGACGGATTTCGACTCTCAAGCCGGCACCTGCAATGATGACAGCCCGCGTACCGGTGAAATTGCCGAGTCGAGGGGGACGCAAGCCGGAGCTGCGTTGAAGGGATTTGCCAGCGCTTTCGGGCTGGGGGATGTGTTGAAGAATGCCTCGGATGCGGTCAGCCGGGCGCAGGACCTATCGACAGCGAAATGCCCCAAAGACGGGACGATTGCACCGGCAGGTACCAGGTTCTGCCCGGAGTGCGGTTCGCCGATGGTGCAGCCCAGCGTGTCAGCGTGCCCGAAATGCGGTACAGAGACGCACGGAGCCAAGTTCTGCCCCAATTGCGGGGAAAAACTGGAAGTCAAACCGCTGGCAACCCATTGCCCTAACTGCGGCAGCGAGACGCACGGCGCCAAGTTCTGCCCGGAATGCGGACAAAAGTTATGACCATTTGGGCTGATTGTTGATCTGGCAATTGACTGAAAGTAATAATATGCCAGTCTGATTTAATGCCGCTGGATTGCTGTCTACAATCTATAAATCCAACTTCCTCAGACGGAGGTTGTATTTATTTAGCAAGATGAATTCCACAACAACTTCCGCGATAACGGAACCTTTCACTGAAGCAATTCTTCCGTGGATACGTTTTAGTGAGTGTTACTTTGGTTCAAATGATCGTGTTACAGTAATCCAGTCCCCGGAATTTCCCTATTGCTTTCTTTGATTAATATAATATAATAATTTTTATCTAATTGGTCAACATTGGCCTCGTTAGTTAGGTGGGATACTGACGGCCAATTGACCTCTTAATAGAATAGGGATTCTGTGACTAAGTCACGCCTTTTTAAGCGATCGGACCCACGCTGTTTGTGCGGAAGGATCAGTCATGGAGGTTTAGGCTGGAATAGCTGGATGGTATGGAGATTCCTCGAGGGAGATTTAGCGGTGGTGTACGACCATGCACATTAATAAATCGGTAAGTGATATTTTGGAAGTCCTTTAATGGTTCATGATAAGGAGAATTTACGACATGCTGGGTAAATGGATTGTACGTTTGATCGTGTTTGGCGTTGTAGTATTTGGCGCTTTACAATTGATCCCACGAGGAGATGCGTTAGCCAATCCCCCTGTCCAACAAGAGCCAAAATGGGATAGCCCTCAAACCCGTGAATTAGCCCAACGAGCCTGTTTTGACTGTCACAGCAACGAAACAAATTGGCCCTGGTATACCAAGGTTCAACCCGTTTCGATGTTGATGAGTGGTGACATCACTAAAGGGCGTGAAATGATGAATTTCTCGGAATGGGATAATAGTATCGACCTCACTGGAGATTTTGTCGAGCGCACCATTCGCAGTGGAAAGATGCCTTTAAAGCGATATTTGATGTTACACCCCGAGGCAAAGCTTACGGTTGAGGAGCAGGATCAACTCATCAAGGGATTGAAACAACTTTTTGATTGATTCCATTCAGGACGAAAAACAGGAGCCATACAACCATGGCTCCTGTTTTGTATAAACAAAATTCACCTTTTTTGAACCAGTTTTATTTGGCCAGTATCACCTGGCACACAAGTCTTTTACAATAATAATCCGCTTGCGCGGAATCATTTGTGCCCCCAGAGAGAATCGAACTCTCGTTTTAGCCTAAACTATACCTCGATGGTATGAAATGGCTGGATTTAAACGAAAAC
>Ga0209521_10001252_pt1 | contig 20661 bp, 20 predicted proteins | sample Rifsed19ft4_FD_184016 | JGI IMG/M metagenome (GOLD analysis project Ga0209521, IMG submission 184016) | Soil microbial communities from Rifle, Colorado, USA - sediment 19ft 4 (version 2) | ecosystem: Environmental > Terrestrial > Deep subsurface > Rock core/Sediment | place: Rifle, Colorado...
CCTCGATCTTCAGGATCGATTGAGCTTGGAGCTCTTCATCGCGGTCGCCTTCAGCGGCAAGGGGGGTGCCGGCGAGGCGGTCGTGAAAGAGGTCAGGCCAAGGCCGTGACGGGGAGCAGCTGTCAGGAGCGACGTTGTTTGGCCCCAGGAATCAGCTTCATGACTCGCGTGGTCAGCCCTCGGACCAAGGTAACCATCGCTCTCCGCATGGGGGAGGGTAGCTGACGCAGCTTCTTGGAGCCCCAACAGCTGGGACAGGGCTGGAGCGCGTAGCGTGGGTCTCTCCCACCCCGGCACGTCGGGCATTCAATCAAGTTTCGGTTTTCTGTCATCGTCCCCCCTCAGCAAGGCCTCCTCGCAATTCCTGTGCCACGGCTGGCTGCTGGAAGTCCCGGAAATAGGAGGGTTTTACGCACCAGAAGATGCCAACGCGCTGACGGATTCCAAGCGGCTGCAGGGAAAACCGGCAGCTTCACCTCCAACACCATTCCGCAGGGATTCATCTTTGGGACCCACCGGCTGACCCAACAATCCCGCCCCAATCACACCGATCCATTGCGGCACCCGTCGCCATCTTGGGTCCTGTGCTATCCCGATACACCGAGCAAGGCAGGCAAAGGCTGTGACAAAGTGACCGACCTAATCCACGGCGAAGGGCGAGGCTCGGCCAGGACCCACCAAGCATGATTATCTTGTGAAATCAAATAGTTACGTTATGGAAACTTTTCCTGGTACGCTTACTGCAAGCAAGCGATACGGATAGGGGTTACTGTCGCCTTTTCTTCGCTCGAATGGAGGGTTTTCGTTCAGTGCAGTATCGCTGTCGCCCCCGGCGTGACGATCCCATGAAAAGCGCCGGCGGATTTTCACTTGTGGAGGTCCTGATCGCCGCCGCCATTCTTGGCGTGGTTCTCCTGGCCATTGCCGGTCTATTTTCTACCGGCTACTCCAATGTTGGGACCGCGGGGAGGCGGACAAAGGCGGTGGAGCTTGCCAAGCAGAAGATGGAGCAATTGCGGGACGGAATCTTTCCCCCGAGCACGGTCGGCAGCCCGGAGATCGTGGATGGCATTTTCAACCGCTCGTGGACGGTGGCGATCACGGGTGCGCCGAGCCAGGTAGCCACGGTCAGGGTGACGGTCGCCTGGCCGGACGCCAACCAGGGGACGAGGCAATTGACGTTGACAAGCATGATAGTTCCGTAGGCGGAGTGGCGCAGTGAGGGAACAGATCTCGACACGATGGAGGGGTGAGCAGGGCTTTACCGTCGCAGAGGTCCTGATGGCCTCCGTCCTGGTCGCTATCATCTTCATTCCGCTCTACACCCTGTTCATGGCTGGCAATAGAACTTTTAACACGGGTGTGGACCGGGCCGAGATCCAGCAAAATGCCCGGGTGGCGCTCCAGTCGATGAGCCAGGAGATCAGGATGGCAGGCTACGAATCCCCCGGCCTCGCTAATCCTGCATGTCCTTCTCCGAAGGCGGCCGCCTGCGTGCTGCCGACGCAGCTGGCCTCCAAGGTCGGCCTCCGGGGAGACGTGGATGGGGACGGGATGACGGAGGAAGTCGAGTACGAACTCCAGAACTGCGTGAACCAGATCTGCAACCTGGTTCGGCGGGAACGGGATTGGGCCGACGCGACTTCGACCTGGGGCGCGTGGTCAGCCTACGAAACCATCGCGGGCAACATCGAAGGGTTGACCGTCACGTATCTCCCCGCCCTGACTCCAAGCCGGGTGCGAGTCCAGGTGAATGTGCGGGAGCCGAATTCGGGCCCTGATGTGGCCTACATGGTCGTCTCGGACATGGTCTTGCGGAACCTGTGAGCAGGAGATACAGAGCATGATGGATCTCTTGGGTAGGAAGCAGATGGGAGTGTTCAGGGGTGAGCAAGGATCGGTCTTGGTCATCGCCCTCCTCTTTGCCAGCATCCTCACCATCATGGGCGTCAGCTTTATGACCGTTTCCGGGACCGATATCTCCATCGTCTTTAATGAGACCAACCACTCGCAGGCCTTCTATTTGGCCGAGGCGGGGGTTGCCGAGGCCACCCGGGTCCTGAGGGATAGCAATGACTGGGACACCCAGTTGGGTGCGCCGCAACCCTTCCCCTGTCCGGGCATGGTCCCGGTCCCAGATGGGGGGTGCACCTTCCGCGTCGAGAACGATGCAGCCGACCCGGGCGGGCCGGCAAACGATACCAACGACGTCGTGGTCGTCAGGGCCACAGGGACGTTCCGGAACGCCGCTAAGGAGGTGGACATCGGGCTCACGCGCCTCCTCCTCCCCTTCCCCCCCGGGGGGATCACCTCGGTCGGCGCGAGCACGAACGTCTCCTTCGCCGGAAACTCCTTTGACATCGACGGGAACAACTGGATCCCGCCCTCGGACGACGGGGGGACCCCTGAGTCGCAGAACAACGCCGCCTGCACCTCCACCACTGCTCCGAAGTTTGGGATCGCGGTGCCCGACGCCGCCACGCAGCTTGGCGTGAAGAACGATCTCACCAGCCAGCAACAGGACAACGTCATGGGGGCGAACCCGAATCCGCCGTGGGCACCGGTAAGCACCATCCCCAGCATCGGGGTGGATACGACCATCACCCAGGCCGAGCTGGCGATTCTCACCGACTACCTCATCCCCCTGGCGACTCTCACGTACAGCGCGGGCACCCAGATCAGCAGCCCGCCGCCAGGGACGCTGGGGACCCAGGCCAATCCCAAGATTGTCGTCGTCGATGCGACCGGGTATTCGGGCAGCGACCCGGCGCTGACCTTGAACGCCACAAAGGGGGCGGGGATTCTCATCGTGAAGAACGGGAGCCTCCGCATGTCTGGCAACTCCCAGTGGGTCGGAATTGTTATCGTCATCGGCAATAACGTCGAGATCGACCTGCGGGGGGGTGGCGACAAGTCGATCTATGGCTCGGTCCTGCTGGCCGAGAATCTGAATGTCGCGACCAATCAGGCCGCGGGGCAGGGCAATGTCAAGGTGCGATTCAGCTGCCAGGGGATCGATGTGGCCAACACCGCCGGAGGAGGGAGGCTCAGGGGTGCGACCGTCTGGTGGAGGGAAGTCTTCTAAGGGCCGGTCGCAGAAGCCGACCAGCCGCGGAATATTGCCTTGGTGGGAAAAGCTGCTGTACCTGTTCGTGGCCGCGATCGTGGCGACCGTATGGTGGAGCCGGGTCGGGCCTCAACACAGCGTGGTTTCATTCCCCCCAGCGACAGCTGCCCCTGCCCCTCAACAGAAGGTCGCCGCCCTGCCTCCCCCCAGGGCCGAAGAACCACCGCCACGCCCGTCAGTACCACTCAGGCAGTGGACCGTCCTCTTCAATTTTCCGACGCCCGGCCAGACTGAGGTCTCCCGCCGCACCAAGATCCAGATCTTCTTCAACCGACCGGTAGAGCGGGAGGTGACCGAGTGGGCCTTCACGATCTTCCCCTCCACGCCTGGGGACTTCGCATGGCCGCGACCTGATCACCTCGTCTTCACGCCACGGGGCGCGCTCCAGCCTGACACCGAGTACACCATCTCCCTGACGCCTGTGGACATGTCCCGTGCAAAGGAACCGTACGAGCTGCTCGGAGCCCGCTGGTCCTTCATCACCGGGCAGGCCCGCACCTATGGGAGGGACATCCAGCCTCTCGTCGGCGCGTACTGTAGCAACTGTCACGCATCCAATGGATCGGCCGCCACCGTCCCTCTGGGGACGTACCGTGATGTGAGCAAATATGTCGTGCCAGGCCGCTCTGGCGAGAGTCGCTTCTATACGTTCATCCAGGAGCGCCGACATCACATCAACATGGCCGATCCGAACCATTCCACCAACACCAAACTGGCGGTCATCAGAGACTGGATCGACGAGGATCGGGGAAGACAATAGTCTCTTACCGGCCAGAGCGCCGACGCGGCGCCTCCCCTTCGTGCATGAGGTGGGTCATTTCGGCGAAGACCCCGACCGGCATCGCCGCGGGCTCCACGTTGATGCTCCCGTTCACCGCCGCGCCCTCCCGGACAATCAGGGCCTTGGTCGAGATGTCCCCCACGAGATGGCCAGTCGGCGACAGCTCCACCCTGCCTGACGCCGACAGATTTCCGCGAACGAATCCGGCCACGATGATCTCAACGGCAGAGACGTCGGCCTGGACGCGTGCGCCTTCCGCGATGACGACGGTCCCGGTCAAGGTAATCTTTCCCTCCATCTCGCCCTGCACCTGGACATCCCCCTCGCCCGCGACCTCCCCTCGAATCATCAGTCCTTTCCCGAAAATGTAAGCCATGGCCCGCTGCCTCCCTCCCTTCAGTCCCCATCTCGCCTCTGGAGTATCTTCCACTCCATCCGGGGTGTCAAGCGTCACGGGTGCCGAGGGCCGTGCTGGCACTTAACTTGCAGAAACTAGACATACGACCCGATGCAGGTCCACTTTTCTCCCCCTCTCCCTTCGCGGGACAAGTTGCGGTCCGGCGGGAGTCAGCCATGAACCGACATCTGGCAAGCCTTCGAGCGCTCGCAGAGTCGGGGCTTGACCTTGCAGGGGACCTCTCCTGTCAGGCGGTGCTCCAAAGGATTATAGAGCGGGCCGTGGAGCTGGTCGGCTGCCGATACGGGGCCCTTGTCATCCTGGACGGTGGGGGCCAGATCGCCGAGTTCTACACGGCCGGGATCGATCCGCCCGCCCAGGCTGCGATCAGCCACCTGGCCGCGTGGAAGGGGACCCTGGGCATCAGCCTCCGCGAGCAGAGGATTCTGCGGGTGGGCGATCTCGCCCGATATCCCCGCCCTCCGAGCTTTTCCCCACGCCATCCTCCCATGAAGAGCTTCCTGGGGATTCCTGTGTCGGCGCAAGGGCAACTGCTTGGAGAGCTCTATCTCGCCGAGAAGCAGGGGGATAGATGGTTCAGCGCGGAGGATGAGGCCTTCGTCGGTGCCCTCGCCCGCCAGGCGGCCATTGCCATCAGGAATGCCCGCCTCTACGCTGAGGCCCAGGAGGGGGCCAGGCAGGCCCAGGCTGGCGCTCTTCAGCTCAGGCGGCTCGGCGCCTCTGCAGCGCAGATCACCTCCCAACCCGATCTCGTGCAGAACCTGGACCGGCTCGCGGCGATTATGGCGGAGGCCTGCGGGGCGCAACGGTGCGCGATTGTGCTGGTGGACGGGGAACGGCCGGGGCTGGTCCGGACAGCGGTCGTCGGCCTTCAGGCTGAATGTGTCGAGGCGATCGCCAGCCTCCCCCTCGGGCCCGCTGCGGCCTGCTTTGGGACCGCGGAGCATCCGAACGACCTCGTGATCATCGAGGATACCCACACCGATCCTTTGACCATCCCCCATCTCCACCGCCTCGAGGCCTGTGGGCTGCGATCGATCTGGTCGGTCCCCATGCGGAGCCGCGAGGGAAGGGTGCTGGGGACGTTCATGGCGTTTGCGAGCCAGCCCGCTCGCCCGGGCCACGAGCAGGTGGAGATCGCGACCGTGTATGCCCGCCACGTCGCCATCGCTATCGAGAGCGCCCACTTCTTCCAGCGGATGGAATCGACCAATCGGAGCCTGACGGCTTTGAATCGGGTGGCCCAGACTGTGAACGAGTCGCTGGACCTTCAGGAGATCCTCAATGCCGTCCTGGATGCGACGCTGAAGGCGGTCGGCCTCGAGGCGGGCAATATCCGCCTGTGGGATGAACGGGAGGGGGTCTTGACCATGGCCGGCCACCGGGGAATGAGCGCCGGGTATGTCAATCGGATGCGGCACTTCAGGCCGGGAGAGGGGGTCGCAGGCAAGGTCTTCGAGAGGAGGGAGGTCTTCCTCGTCGAGGACCTGCGGGAGTATCCGCATCTGAACGATATCGCCCAGAAAGAGGGGGTCCGCTCGGTGGCCAGTATCCCGATCCGCTCCCGCGAAAAGGTCGTCGGCGTCATGAGCATCCTGAGCCACGGCCAACGTCGGTTCACGCCCGCCGAGATCGATCTCTTGACCGCGATCGGCAACCAGATCGGGACCGCCATCGAGAATGCCCGCCTGTACCAGGAGGTGCGACGGGCGGCGCTCGAGCTCGAGGCCAAGGTCGAGGAGCGCACCCGCGACCTGGAATCCCTTAACGCGCGGCTCGAGGAAACCCTGCGCGTCGCCGAAGAAGCCTCGCGCCACAAGTCGGTCTTCTTGGCCAATATGAGCCACGAACTCCGGACCCCTCTGAACGCCATCATCGGCTTTTCCGAGCTCCTTGAGGACCAACACTTCGGTTCCTTGAACGAGAGGCAGCAGCGCTACGTCGGCAACGTGCTCTCCAGCGGGCGACACCTCCTCGCCCTCATCAACGATGTCCTCGACATCTCCAAGGTCGAGGCGGGAAAGATCGAGGTGCAGCCCGAGGTCTTTGCTGCAAGGGCGGCCCTGGAGGCCGCGATCCGCGAGGTGCGGTCTCAGGCGATACGCAGGGGGGTGCGGATGGACCTGGAGATCGAGGAGGGGCTGGCCATGCTCGTTGCCGATCCCCTCCGGTTCAAGCAAATCCTCTACAACCTCCTCTCGAACGCGGTGAAGTTCACCGATCCGGGCGGAGGTATCCGCCTCTCCGCGCGCATCAGAAGTCTGAAGTCCGAGGTCCGAGGTCACGCTGACGAGACGGATCTGCAGTTCGGGGGATCACCGACATCGGACATCGGAAATCGGAAATTGGACCTTCACGATGTGGTGGAAATTTCGGTGGCAGATACGGGGATCGGGATCAAAGCCGAAGACATTCCGAAGCTCTTTCAACCCTTCACCCAGCTCGATGCCTCGCTCGCCCGGAGGTACCAGGGAACCGGCCTCGGCCTGGCGCTTACCAAGCGGCTCGTCGAGCTGCACGGGGGGCAGATCTGGGCAGAATCCGAAGGCGAGGGCAAAGGGAGCACCTTCACCTTCACCTTACCGCTCCGAGGCCAGGTCGCCGCCTAGCCCCACTCATCCTGTTTGCGCCGACCTCTTCCCCGCACACGCCGACGATCCTACCGTCTGCCCTGCGCCATGCGGCTGCTCTCCGGCAAGCGGTGTAGCCACACGAGGACGACGACTCCGAGCGCGGCGGCGAGGCCTGCGCTGGAGAAGCCGAGCCCCCACGATAATTCGGGCGGCGCCAGATCCAGGATGCCTCCGAACACCACCGGACCCAGGACCGCTGCTCCATATCCGAAAAAGGTGTGAAGCGCCTGGGCAGAGCCCATCGTCCTGGCTTCTGCCAGCTCCGTGACCCCGGTGGAGTAGACCGCGGCGTCCGCAGCGGTGGAAAAGCCGTACACCATACCGAGGCCGAGCAGTGCCGCCCACGATGCATCCAACATCCAGCCCATGAGGAGAGAGATGATCCCGCTCAAACTGAGGAGCAGGATCCCCGAAGACGTCCTTCCGATCCGGTCCGACAGGAGGCCACCGAGAAAGGGCCCTGGGGCAGCCGTGACCAGCATTGCCGCCGCCGCGCCCGCTCCCAAGGCCGCCGCCTCCGTAGGCGCCATCCCTCTGGCGAGAAGCACGGCGACGAGGAAGGGGGAAAGCCACACCCGCGCCACATAGAGCTCCCAGGCATGCAAGGCGTACCCGGCGGTTAGCAGGACCAGGGGCTTGCTGGTAAGGGGCTCCAGCGTGAGCCGCCCAGAGCCCCTCGACGCAATGGGGAATTCACCCCTCCCGGTCCCCAGGAGCAGGTGGGCTACCGCGACCCCGCTGAAGGCCGAGAGCGCCGTAATCAGATAGGACGTCCTCCACCCGAAATGGAGCAGGAGCAGGCTCATGGCTGCGAGGGAGATTGAGGTCCCCAGGTGGAACGCGCTGATGAACAATCCGACGGCCATCCCCCTCCGCCCCCGGGCAAAGTACTCCGACACGATGCGGATCCCCGGCACATAGACCCCCACGAGACACGGGCCGGCGATGAACCGGAGCAGGGAGCCACTCACAAAGCCTGTGGCCCATAAGGGGAAGAGCAGGTTGGTGATGACGCTTCCCCAGACCGAAAGCAGGAACAATCGCCGGGGCGGGAAACGATCCGTGAGGGGAATGACAAACAGAGCCGCCAGTGCCAACCCGGCCAGGGTGTTCGAGTAGATCGTCCCTGCCTGAATGTTGCTGAGCTCCCACTCATTCCGGATCAGGGGAAGGGCGGCCACATAACTCGCAAAGGGCAACTGGACCAGGGCCATGACTCCGCTGATGCCGGCCAGCCAGAGTCCGTCCTGCCAGTTATGGGAGTGTCTGTGCACTTCCTGATCGGACATCATTCCCTTGGGGAAGGTTCGTCCATCCGGCGGCAACACCAGGGGCAGCGAGAGCGAGGGCCGCACTCGTGGCTCGCGCGACAAAGCCTCAGCCAGGGTTTACGAGGATCGATCTAACACAACGCGTTATATGTGTCAACATATTTTGCGCATAGCATTAAAACATTTCTATCATTTAACTATTTGTTTTAAAAGATGTTCACGGCTGAATGGAGTGGGATGTATTGGTGAAAAGCTTCCTCAGGAGTGAGGTGTTCGCGTGGACAGCAGCGGGCTACACCGAAGCTTCTCTTGATGTGCCCGAGGACCATCTATCAGGGATCACCCGATACCGCGTCGCCTCGGCGTCGGAGAGCTGCTTGGCCTTGACGGCCCGCTCGAGTTGCCGGTAGTAGATGCGCGCCGTGGCCGCGTCTACCATCTCGCGCTGGCCGGTGATGGGGTCGGCATACGCGACTACGCCCAGGTTCCGCTCCTGGTCGGCGGTCGCATACAGTTCCAGGATCGCGAGCGCCCGCTCCACCGAGTTGATCCATCGAGCCTTGAATGCTTCAAGCGCAGGTTCCGTGGGCTCTGCGGGTCTTTCGCCGGCGCTCGGAGGGTTCATGATGGCGTTGACGCGGGCCGCTTGGTCCGGCGTGACGACCTTCCCGTGGAACCCCAGATTGGCGGCGAAGAGAGCCTCCTCTTCGAACTCGGCCCGGTTGCTGAACCCATCCACGGCGTTGATATCTGCAGCCGCCGCGGCGGCCACGAGCGCCGACCGGTAGTAGTAATACCCTTTCGCGGTCGGATCGGTAAGGTCTTCCTTCGGTTGGGGCGCCGCAAGGTCGAGGAAGAGCCACGTCATGCGGCGGCTGGCGGTGGCAATGGCATAGGCCTCGTGCTCTACGGTCTCGGGCTGAGTGATCCACGCCCCCAGGGCGAGGGTGCCGATAGGGAGGCCGACCTCCCGCTCCAACGTCGTGAGGAGTCCAGCTGCCTGCCGGACAGTGCGAGGCTGCTGTACGGAGGGAAGGATCACGGCGTGAACCTGGTCTTTAAGTAAATGCAACAGGCCCTGGAGATTCCGAATCACGTCCGGGCCGTCGAGGGTCACCTGGAGCGCTATCGTCTGGGAGGGGTGCCTCGCGTCGCGGCAGAGTTGCGCGAGCTTCCATCGGGCCTCGGGCCGTCCAGGCCCCCGGATGCTTTCTGCATCCACGACGACCATATCGGCCGGCGAGGCCAGCGCCGCCCGGAGGCCGTTCAGATCCTGTCCGGCCACCGTCACCACCGACCGGCAGAGGGTCACGGGCCGGGGGACGAAGACGATCGGGGGGAGAATGGGTTGCTCGGCCTGCACCAGGCGCTCGAGTCGCGCGAGATCGAAATCGGGAATCTCGGGGTAGCGGGCGCGCTTCCGGACGACGGGGGGAAACGCCGCATCGTGCCGCGCAATCCCCTCGATGTGTGCGGGGTGCGCGCTTGTCTTGCGGTGGATCCCGAGCGCGATGGCCCGCACGGTATCCTTCTCGGTGTCATCCGCGTTCAGTGTCACCGTAATCCCCGTTGCTGCCGCTTTGCCCGTGGCCCGGGCTGCCTCGACTAGCTTCAGCAGCGGGTAGCGCAAATAGGTGTACTGCTCTTGCTGGACCACGCTACGCCCCCCGGTGGCCGCTGTGTAGTCCAGAACCCCCAGGTTGACCTCCTCGACCTCCGGGGCCACCGCCAGGATCTCTTCAGCCCTCAAGACCGCCCCGGGCAGCTCGGTATGAACAAATATCTTGTGGCTCCCGAGGACCCAGCCTCGCTCCTGCTGGAGCGCCCGGAGGATCTGGACCGCTACCCGGACATCCTCCGGGCCCTCCACCTTGGGGAGGTAGATCCCCGCAATGAGGTCCCCGATCTCGCGGATCACCTGATAATAATCGCCGGCCGCCCACTTGGTCCGGAGACTGTTAGGCCGGACCAGGATCATCTGTTGCTCGGTGAAGCGGTTCTCCGGTTTGATCATGAAGCGGTCCCCTGTCCGGAGAAAGTGCTCCTCGAGATGGTGCGCCTTGCCCGCCGGGAGGGCGTTCGCCTTGAGAAATTCGAGTTCTGCCTGGGTTAGACCGCGGCCCCTCAAGGCCCGCACCAAGAGGGTTAGGATGCTGCGGTCGATGTGCTTGCGGGTCGCGGCCACCGCATCTTCGAGGTCGAGGACGAGGATGTGGGCGGCCGAGCGGGCCGCCTTGACCATGAAGTACCAGTTGGCTCCTGGAAGGATGTGCTCGATGGATCGAGGGGTGTATTCCCAGGCGAGCTGCTCTATCGCTCTATCGCGGGTCGCACCTGGATCGACCCGCTTCAGGGCATGCCATCGGTCTTCGACCTCGGCCTCAGCCTGGTCCTTGTGGCCTCCAAATGCCGCTACTACGTCGTCCCAGGTTCGCTCGTCCACGGCCCCGTCCTCCAGACGCTCGACATTGCCAAGACGGTTGGTCTTCGGGGGTTTCTATGCGGGCCTTGGATTCAAAACTCTCTTCTTGGTGTCGCCCTGGATAACCTTTGTTGTAGGAAATAGGCGTATATTTATATAAGCAAGTTCTGTGCCGATCAAGCGCTTTTATTTGAGGGATTGAAGCGAGCTTTTGCGGGGGGTTAGGAGGGGAGCCCTGACAGGTCCATGAGGTTGACCACCTGGCCGTGAAGAATACGAGCCCCCCACTGGTTCGTCACCGCGATATCGATCGGGACGATCCGGGCCCCTTTTTCCTCTTGTAAACGGCGGATCTCTTCTGGCGGCGGGGCCGTGGCGGCGATGCTGAGCTGATCGCCCGGTTCGATCGGCCCGCCGAAAGCAAGGACCCGGGCCGAGAGGAGGAGGTGGCCGGGTGAACTTTCGGCCGAGGCCATCGCCATGGTCTCGAGCGCGAGGAGGGGGCTTAGTTGGTGCGGGTAGAGCGGGCCGAAGAGGGCCAGGGTGGCGCGCACCAGCTCGGGGGTGATCGTCCTGGTGAAGGTCTGGTGGCGGGGAGTGGCCGGATCGGTGAAGTCATGGACGATGGGGGACACTGCGGGGGTAACATCCTGGGCCCAGTGTCTCAGCCAGGCGAGTTCTGCGGGGGGAGTGGTACAGATCTCGCCCGCCTTCTCCTGCTTCAGGGTCGCAGTCCCCTCGCAGACGACCTTGCCCTCGTGGTTGACCGCGCTCACGTGCAGCACTGCCTGGCCCCCCTCCCCGACCTCCTGCACCTCGGCCGATGGCGTGAGACTGTCCCCGAAGTACACCGGCGCCCGGAAGCGGGCCACGAGTGCCTCGATAGCATAGGCCGGCCGGAGGTGCCCCAGGCTCGCCAGAACGTGACAGACGGTGAAGAGACCATGGGCCACCAGCCCGTGGAACCGTGACTGTTCCGCATACGCTCGGTCCAGGTGATAGCGGTTTCGATCCCCCGAGGCCTTGGCGAAGGCCTGCACCATCCATGGGGTCACAGAGACCGCATCCCCCTGAAGCCGCTCTCCGGCAAAGAACCCCTCGCCGACCTGCTCTCCCCCGCCAGGGCTCAGCGCAGCCAAGAGGCGCGCGCGGGCCCCCACGTACCTTTTCGCATCGGCCTCCGAGAGCTGCTTGGCCTTGAGCGCCCGCTCCAGTTGTCGGTAGTAGACCCGGATCTTGTTCGCATCCACCAGCTCGTGCCGGCCGGTAACGGGGTCGACGTAAGCGACCGCCCCCAGATTCCGCTCCTGATCGGCGGCCGCATAGAGCTCCAGGACCTCGAGGGCGCGCTCCATGCTGTTCATCCATTGCCCCTGAGATGCATCCACTGCCGGTCCCTTCGCACTCCGACGCGAATTCCCTTCTATCAAGGCGGGATGTGGGGCAAACCGGGTGCAAGAATCGCTCCAGTCCGGAACTACCCCAACCAGGGCGGCGTGGCCCAGATCGGCGCACCTCTGACCTCATGTACTCGAACCCCTCGATACAGGATACGGATGGGGGCGACGGGTTGGATGTCAAGGGCCGATCACCCGCGCGGACGTCCGATCTGAAACTTTTGTCGCGCGGCGATGGCATCGAGGCCGGCGCGCGCGCGGGCAGCGGTTTCGGACGAGGGGTCGAGATCGAGCGCGTCGAGGAAGTGGTGATGTGCCTGGGTCACGAGGCCGAGGGAATTCAATTGCACCGAGCCTGCCCCCACGTGCGCTTCGGCAGCGCCCGGTCCCTCCGGATAGTCGCGCAGGTGGCGTCGGTAGGCGGTGAGCGCGGCGCGCGGGTGGCCGTTCTGCTGCAGCCAGTCGGCCAGCGCGAGCGAATCCTCCGGCTGGAGGACGCGCCGCGTCTGATCGGGGGCGAGGGTAAAATACACCTGTGCCGCCGTGGCGAAGTCGCCACGGGCAATCGCTCGGGCAAGGGATTGTGCGGGCGTCTCCCCGCTCTCGGCGGCAGCGGACACCGGCCGGTACTCGGGCGGGCGCCCGGTGACCTCTCGTCGGTTCCTCAGCCATGCGACGAGGAGTCCCGCCAGAAAGCCGCCGATGTGGGCGCCATACGCTACCCCGCGCCCCGTGCCGCGCGTGATGAGAAAAGGGAGCAGGTTGTCAGCCAGCAGGTAGAGCCCGAGCACGATTCGGGCCGGTACCATGAACACATTCATGAAGAAGGGGAAGAACACGAACAAGAGCCGAACCGTATTGCGCGGAAACCAGACGAAATAGAAGCCGAGGACGCCTGAAATGGCGCCGGAGGCCCCGATCAGCGGCAGCGGCGACGTGGAGGCGAAGAGGGTGTGAAACAGCGTGGCCGCCACTCCGGTCGCCAGATACCAGAAGAGAAAGGGCAGGCGCCCCAGGCGCGTTTCGACGTTGTCGCCGTAGATCCACAGAAAGAGCATGTTGCCGAAGAGGTGCAGGAAGCCGGCGTGCAAGAACATCGCGGAGAAAAGGGTGACCACGACCGGTGCCGCCGGTCGAAACCCGTATTGGAAGACAAAGAGATCGTACGCGGATATGTGGGAGAGAATCTCCTCCACCGGGACCCCGGCCGGCAGGATTCCCGTCACGAGGCGCACATACTCCCAGAGCGCCGGGTCGTTCGGGTCGGGTGCCTGCACGCTGAGTGGCAGCGTGACGAGGAGATACACGGCACAGTTGGCGAGGATGAGGGCATACGTGATGAACGGTATCCCCCGCGGGTTGGGCGCATCACCGAGTGGAAGGATCATCGTGAGGGCTCCGCGAGGAACCGGTGGGGCCTGTCCCCGGGTGATCGATGACAGTTCCGAGAACGACTCGGGGCAGTTCGGCAGGACGCGGCACTATATCCGATAGCTGCTCTGTGCCCCGGCGTGGGTCCATTCGGACTCGGCGACGCGCGGCTTTTCCGCGGTGGTGTCGCCCATGCCAAGCGGCTTGCCCGCCGCGCGCCAGGCCGCCGTGCCACCTTTGACGCTCGCCACCTGATCAATGCCCATCTGCACCAGGAACTGCGCTGCCCGGTATGAGCGCATCCCGCGCTGGCAGACGAGCATCACGGGTCGGTCACGCGGCACCTCGTCCAGACGGGATGCCAGGTCTGCCTGGGGCAGGCTCACCGCCCCGGGGACGTGCCCGTGCGCGTACTCCTCCGGCTCGCGGACATCCAGGACGACGGTGTCCGGTGGCCGGGCTTCCAATGCGTCGATGTCGATCTCCCGGACGGGAGCGACGGAAGTCAGCATGGCCCACGCCATGTCGGCCAGGCCACGGTTGGTCGCCTCGATGGCGGTCATGTTCAGCGGGCGCGCCGGGACCCCATCGACGAGGGTCGAGATGAAGGCTCGCCGGTCCAGTCGAGCCAACGGATTGTACAACCGCTCAAAGCCGATGGTCGTGTTGGGGCGGCCACACATCCCCTTGCCGCACGGTCCCTCGAAGTGACCGGGGAAGACGGCCACCCAGTCCGGTAGCTGGAGCAGGCGCGACACGCTCTCGTACTGGGCGGCGGCATCCCCACCGCCAAAGTCTGGCCGTCCCACGTCGCCGACGAGCAGGGAATCGCCCGTGAGCACCATGGAGGGCTCCGGGCTCCGGGGCGGGTTCACGATCAGGATCGAGATCAGCTCCAGGCGATGTCCGGGCGTGTGCAGGACGCGCAGGCGCAGCTGTCCGAGGGGCAGATCCTCTTCGTCCTTCACGGGGCGGAATGGATAGGCCACCCGTGCCCCCTCGTGCAGGCACAGCTCGGCCCCGTGCTTGGCCTGAAGCTGGCGGGCCCCCGACACGTGGTCCGCGTGGATGTGGGTGTCGATCACGTACCGGAGCCGGAAGGTGCGCTCGCGCAACAAGGCTTCGTACTGTTCTGTCTCGATCGACGGATCGACGATCGCCGCCTCATGCGACTGGCGGGACGCCACCAGGTAGGATGCGCAACCGCAGCGCTCATCCAGGATCTGCTTAAAGTACATCGCCTCACCTCTTTGACCCGACGTAAGTATTTCCCACGCCGGAGAGAGTGTCAAGCCCCATAGAGGCCGAGGTTCAGATTACTCTCCCCGAGCAGGAGGGATGACACCCCGGTGAACCGTGCATTGGCGAGGAGGGTGTGAGTGACAAACTGTCCACCCCGGGATGGCCCGGTGACACAATGGCGACCTTTGGTCCTTCGCAGGAGCGAGCCTTCGCTCGAAAAGAGGGTTGGATGGCACCGTCGGGCTCAACAATTCAAGAGCTTGGCCCCCCCTTCTCACGACTCGCATTCTTGGCATAGTTGTCGCATCCGAACTCCATCGGTCGGGGTGGGGATCATACGGGGCCCTCGATATGACCTGTCGGTCCTTGTGGATGAGGGCCGGGCGTGTCGGGCATCGCGGCTCAGGTTACTGGAAGCGAGGGCGTGCGTGCGGGTGATGAGGCAGAGACGGCCGGTTCTAGTCATAGACGACGATCCCCGATCCTGCGAACTCATCACCGCGATTCTTACACGCGTGGGCTTCGAGGTCCGTTCGGCTCCGGACGGGGCGTCGGGGATCAAACTGGCCGGCATTGTGCAGCCCATCGTCATCCTCCTGGATATGATGATGCCCGGCATCGACGGCCTCGCCACCTTGGCGATCCTGAAACGGGACCCAATCCTCGGGGATGTCCCCGTGATCGGCATGACCGCCTCTGCGGACCTGACGTACACCGGGAAGGCCTTCCGTGCCGGAGCCAATTTCTTTGTGTCAAAGCCCTTGAGTCAGGCGAGCCTTGTCCGCGTCGTGGAGCTGGCGGCATATAAGGTCGAGCAAGATACCCCGGCGCGCCATCATCGACGCCACCCACGTTTCCACGCTGACCTCGTCGTCCGATGCCTCGTGGGCGTGGGCGCGAATGGGTCTCGGGAGCTCGGGGGGACCTCGGGCAACCTGAGTCTCGGCGGCCTCTTGCTGCTGGTGCCAGAGAAGCTGGCGCTAGGCACCCTCTTGGGGTTGGGGCTCGGGCTCCCCGAGAGGGCCATTTTGGCTGCGGGCAAAGTGGTGTGGCTGGATCCCCAGCTGACAGCCGACAGGAGGCTCCGCCATGGAATCCAGTTCCTCCGGTTTGGCAGCGACTCGAGTCTCGTGGGGTATCGAGGTTACCTGACTCAGATAGCTGCGAGCCAAGAATCGTAAGGGGTGAGGGCGAAGAGAGGCGCGTCGACCAGTGCCCACAGGCCAATCCGAGTCAAAGAATCACAGGGAGAAGCGATAGGAGGCCGAGAGAAAGAAGCCGAAGTCGGCCCCGGCATCGGCCAGGGTGAAGAGATTCTCGGTGATCCCGAACTGGAGGCGCCATGCCGGGGTGGGGGCCCAGCTCAGCCCCAGGGCTGGCCAGTCGGACCAGTCGTCAAAGAAGTCCAGACCGGTGCGGCGAAACGGGGGGCTATTGCCGGTGATCTGTCCCACGATCGCGAGCCGGGGGGTGAAGCGGTACTCAACCCCGAGCATTCCGGAAAAGATCGGCTGCGCGTTCATGTGGGGATCGTCGAAGCGGTCCCCGATAGGGATGGTCCCGTTGAGATTCCCGTACAGACTCCATCGGCCCAGGGTCTTCTCCAGGGCAAGCCCGAGGGCGATGTCGGGGCGGCCGCTCCCCAGGGCCGCATCTGGATCGCCAGACGGAACCTTGAATGCCAACCGCAGCGCCACTGTCGGCGTCGAGGCGGTTTCGCGTAGCTGGGACGGCGCCCACTTCGCCTGGATCGCCAGATCCCCCACGCCCACGCGGCCTTCCACACCCTCGAGGACGGTTTCCCCGTTGCGGGTGACCCGATAGGTGAACTCATTCTCCATGTCCCGCCGGCGTTCCTCAGCCCGGACGGGCCGTTCGTAATCGATCAATCGCTCAAACCAGTCGATAAAGCCGTCCATGAATCCCCCGTGAGTGGCGATGATGGGCAGGTCGATGCCCAGCTCCCACTCCTCGCCAAGGCCGATCCGCGCCTGGAGGTTTGCGTGCGTCATCTCCAGGTCGAGACGGCCCTGCAAACCCTCCCGACCCACCTCCGCCGTCAGTGTATTGGTCTCGGTGACGTCCAAGCGAAGACTGACCTGCCTGTGACCCAGGGGGACCGCCCGCTCTGGCACGAACTGGAAGAAGAGGAGCTGGATGGCGGATTGGTTCCGGATCGCCAGGGGGCCGTGGATCTCCTCGACACCCGCCGCAGGCGGGACCAGAAACATCCATGAGGCGACGCCCGCCGCAAGCGCCCAACGGATGAGTCCGGGTCGCGTCATTTGACAGTTGCGTCGGGACCTTCGGCCCGAGTATCGTAGCCCCGAGAGGGAGGGCGATTGCATATGGCCAGATGCGATTGGGCCATCGTGTGTGATTATGCCTTTCTCGATGAAAATCGAAAGATGTGCATGGTCGGCGTCTTTGATCGGATCTTTGCCACCGCCGTTCCTGCCGTTCACCACCAGGCCTCTTGTGTTCTCAAACTGATCGGGGAACCCAAGGAGCGGGTGCATATCAGGGTTGATATCGTCCGCCCGAACGGTGACGTGCTCGGCAAGATCGAGGGGACGGGCGAGTTAGGCGATGATGGAACGTCGCAACTAAACCTGGGGATGAGGGGACTCCCTCTTCCTGATTTCGGGATCTACGCCTTTAATATCTACATCGATGACCAATTTGAGAAGACGATAGGCATCACAGTCGCCCGGACCCCGGAGAAGACACCTGCGGGGGGCGAGGGCACCCGACGCTGAGGGTGCGAGAAAAAAGCCCACCGCAACTCATACTGCAAGCGAGCGGCGAATGCAAGGGTATACTCCGCGATCAGATCATCGTAATCCGGTATGACGAGGACGTCAGAGACAAGACCTCACGGATCCCATCCTTGCGCCCTGAGCTTCAGGAGGGCAAAGAGTTTCGCGTCGCGTCCTGCGATGGCGGCCTCGTGGGCCCCGGGGGGATACGTATAGAATCCCTGGCCCGCCCGCGCCCCGGTGTGGCCCCGGGTTACCTTCTCCGAGAGGCTTCGCTGTGGCTCCTTGGCTGTTGACAGCTCCGGGTAGAGGTAAGCGGCAATGGCGTGAAAGGTCTGGATCCCGGCGAGGTCCATGATCCGCATGGGCCCGACCGTGGCCCACCGAAGCCCCAGTCCGGCCGTCACGGCCAGATCGACCGCCTCGGGACTTGCGATCCCCTCCTCGACCAAGTGGACCGCCTCGCGAACCAGGGCGAACTGCAGGCGGTTCCACAGGAGACCGGGCACATCCCTTTCCACCCGGATGGGGATGCGGCCGATCCGGCGGGCCAGGTCGCAGGTGAGGTCCACGACGGCGGAGGAGGTCTGTGTGCCCCGAGTCACTTCCACCGGCGGCATCAGATGGGGTGGATTCATCCAGTGAAGCCCCACCACCCGCTCGGGCCGTGTCGTGGCGGCGGCGATCGCCGTGATGGAGAGGCCGGAGGTGTTCGTCGAGAGGATTGCCTCCGGAGGTGTGCTGCGATCCAGGGCGGCGAAGATCCGGCCCTTGAGATCGAGATCCTCGGGCGCGCTCTCGTTCACGAACTGGACGCCTCTTGCCGCCTCCTCCAGGTCGGTGGTCGTCCGGATCCGGGAAAAGGCCTGAGCCGCTGCAGACGCAGTGAGAAGCCCGGTCTCCACCATCAATTCCTGGTTCTTGGCGACCCGCGCTCGGGCGGCGGCAAGGGTCTCGTCGTGCCGTGCGTGAAGGCGCACCTCGTACCCGGCCTGGGCAAGGTGCTGGGCAATGCCACTCCCCATCACCCCCGCCCCGATGACAGCAACCGTCTTGATTTCCTCGATCTTCATGGTCATTCAGCTCCCTCTCGAGTCTCGATGCGTCCGGTACCCTGTCCGCAGGCGCACAACGTGAGAGGACCGTAACAAAGCCTTGGGCTGATTGCAAGGCTCGCCCCCCCCTCGTGTGGGCGATTTTCGGTCAAGCTGTCCGTCTTCCGTTCGGTTGCAAGCCCCCCCAGAGAATTCAGCGCACACAGACTCTGTCTAATACTCACGGGCGCTTTCGTGTGCTCGGTACGATCTGGAACAACTCTTGCAACCGGGCGTCTCTGGGGGAGTCCTGCCGATGCTCGACGAGCAAGAGATCGAGGCTGGAATGCTGTTGATCCTCGCCTGCGCAGTTGGTTGGAGCTTCGCCCGGATGTGGAAGCCGGGGATGAACGATATCCCGCACTCCGGCTGCCTGCCCCTAGAGGAATACCTCTTGGAGAGGACCCTTCCACTGGAAGCCGATGAAACGTTTACCGTGTGCGGAAGACCGTGGCTGACGCTCAAGTAGGGTCACTAGGGAATTCAGGAGTTCCAAGCGCCGTGAGGATCCTGAACTAAAGCGGTCGGAAGAAGGAGATGAGGCAGATGGCCATTATTGCGAAATGCTCGACATGCCCGCGGACCTACGTGGTGCTCGGCCAACATTCCCGCACCATGAAGGCCGTGTGGGTCTGCCCTCGCTGCAAGCGGGGGCGGAACCTGCCCCGCTAGAGAGTCCCAGAGAATCTCGCCTTTGTCAGCCTCACAGTTGCGGGATACCCTTCTTTACTCACCTCATCGGGGGTCTGCCTTTTCAATTGACAGCAAACCAAGAAAGATCTATCCTCTCTCCGACTGTCGATTCTCACGGGACTATCTCTTGAAATTGCCGAGGCCGCGAGGACTGAAGTCCCGCGGCCTTCTTGTTGAAGCGAGGGTCATCGCGCACCGGGAAGGCGTGAGGCCACCGGAGGGAGGATGTCAGAATATAGGCGGCCCGGTGATCCGGGGCGGGAGTCCCTGGCGACCCCCGCGGCCCGTCGTTCCCTCGAGATCACCGTGGACGAACGAGGGGTCGAATCCGCCCTCCGCGCCTTCAAACGCCTGGTGCAACGAGATGGCATCCTCCGGGAGCTCAGGCGGAGGCAGAGCTACGAGAAACCGGGGGAACGGAAGCGGCGGAAGGTCCGCGAGGCGGCGCGCCGGCGCCGCCGCCAACTGTCCCGCGCTCTCCGGCGAATGACAGAACGCGGGTAACCGCGCGGGCTCCGGCCGGGCAGCCTGGCGCAGCGGCTTAGACAAAGGAGACAGAGTCATGGGATCGAAAGTGTACGTAGGGAATCTCCCCTTCGACGTGGACGCAGATCAGCTCCGCACCCTGTTTGAAGAAGGGGGTCACGAGGTGCGGGACGTCAAGATCGTCACCGATCGCGATACCGGCCGGCCCCGGGGCTTTGCCTTTGTGGAGATGGGCAGCCAAGAGGCGGCACAGGCGGTTATCACGGCCCTCAACGGACGTGACGTGGGGGGGCGCACCCTCACGGTCAGCATGGCGCGGGATCGAGAGCCCCGTCGCGGCGGCGGCGGTCCTCCCAGCCGGGGCGGGTTTGGGCGCGGCGGCGGCGGCGGCGGCCGCTGGGATAGGTACTGATGGCCAAGCGAAGGGGAGCCTACCAAGGGGCCAAACGCCAAAAAGAGAAGGCTCGACAGACACGCCAGGAGGAGAAGCGGCGGCGGCGCCAGGAAAGAAGGCAAACACCCCCAGCCGTTGGGCAGCAAGGGTCCGGGGCCGAGGGCATCCCCCCTGAGCCTCCTGATGAGTCGCCTGGAACATAGGCGAGGAAACTTGATCAATAGAGCAGTGGAACAATAGACCGCAGTGTCGCATTGGGCCCAGTCGTTGTCTACTGCTCCATTATCCAATGCTCCACTGCTCTGGAAATGTAAAAAGCCCGGGTTTCCCCGGGCTTTTTCATTTCCTGGTGGAGGGTAGGGGAGTCGAACCCCCGACCTCTGCCTTGCGAAGGCAGCGCTCTCCCAACTGAGCTAACCCCCCACGGAACTTATCACTATACTCAACAACCGGATCGGTGTCGAGACCCTTCCAGATTGGAGCGCGTGTTCGCTGTTCCACGGCCCAAGTGCAGGGCGTGCGTGGCCGCTCAGGGGCGCTCGCTCCGCCAACCTCCCGCGGCGACCCTTTCGC
>Ga0209521_10001256_pt1 | contig 20653 bp, 19 predicted proteins | sample Rifsed19ft4_FD_184016 | JGI IMG/M metagenome (GOLD analysis project Ga0209521, IMG submission 184016) | Soil microbial communities from Rifle, Colorado, USA - sediment 19ft 4 (version 2) | ecosystem: Environmental > Terrestrial > Deep subsurface > Rock core/Sediment | place: Rifle, Colorado...
AGTGCCATATCTTTGCCTTTGCGGTCTTTTGCCTTTACTTTGACTTTTGAAAACCTATTGACATTAAAATCCTTTATGGAATAAATACTCAGGCATCCCTCATTGCTCTCTATCTTCTTCTTATCCAGAACTTCGATTTCCGGGTTTATAAATATCTTAATCTTATCATCAAAATTAACGGCAATCACTCTTCTGGTTATCCCTATCTGAGGAGCGGCAAGACCCACTGCACCTTCTTCTTTTAACGTATCCATCATATCCTTGATAAGACTTGCGAGCTTATCATCTATATTTTCCACTTTTTTACTTTTTTCTCTTAAAACCGGATCGCCTATTTTTCTGATTTCTTTAATTGCCATTTTATACCTTTCCAAAATTTACAAAATCCATACCGGATCCACATCTATAATTATCTTATTTTCATCGAATTTTTTAAATCTTTTTAATATTTCTGCAAGTGCTTCATTTAAAAAATCCATGTTTTTGGATTTTATTATTATATGCCATCTGTAAAATAAATTTATTTTATGAAAGGGTGCAGGAGCAGGCCCCAGTATGCTGCAGCAATTTCCGGTAGCTTCGACTACCCTATCAAAAAGTTCCCCAATATCTCTTTTTACTATATTCTCATCTTTTCCTGAAATTATGATATTTACGAGATTGGAAAAAGGAGGGTATCCCAGTTCCTTTCTGTTTTCCAGTTCCTGCCGGTAAAATGATTCATAATCATTTGCAAGTATGCTCTCCATGACACTGCTTTCAGGATTATAGGTCTGGATTATTACCCTGCCTTTCTTTTTCTTCCTTCCCGCTCTTCCTGATACCTGGGTTATAAGCTGATAAGCCCTTTCATTCATGTGATAATCGGGAAGTCCCAGCATACCGTCGCAATTGATGATTCCCACAAGGGTGACATCTTCGATATCAAGTCCCTTGGCTATCATCTGTGTGCCTATGAGAATCGAACCTCCCGGAGAAATAAACTTCTTCAGTATTTCCTGATGCGATTTCTTTTTCACTGTTGCATCCGAATCCATCCTGAGTACAGGTGTATCTTTAAATCTCATCTGAAGTTTCGATTGGACCTTCTGGATTCCGGTACCATATAAAAAGATATTGTCCGCACCACAAACCGGGCATTTCCCATCGTAATTTTGCTCCCTGCCGCAGTGGTGGCATACCAGTTTTTTAGGGTCACTGTGATAATTATAGGAAAGGTCACATGCGGGACATCTGGGGACATTACCGCACTTGTTGCATATTACAAAGTTACTGTATCCTCTTCTATTTAAAAAAATAATCACTTTATTGTCTTTCTCAAGTTCCTCTCTTATAGCCGTAAACAGCCTGCCGGTGATAACCGGATCTTCTTTCAGGCGATCAGTTTTTTTAAGATCGATTACTTCCGTTTCCGGAAAGCTCGTGCTCTGCGCCTTTACCGGGATTTTAAGAAGAGTAAAATCATCCTCTTTTTCTGCCCTGTATCTCGTTACCAGACCTGGTGTGGCGCTGCCCATGACAACGGGTATTCCCAGTATCTCTCCCAGCTTAATTGCCACATCCTGCGTATTATACCTGACCCAGGTTCCTTCTTTATAAGAAGGGTCGTGTTCCTCATCAAGTATTATTATCCCGATCCTATCCAGAGGAGTAAAAATCGAGGACCTGGTCCCTATCACTATATCAAATTCTCCATTCCATATATCAAGCCATCTTTCATATCTTTCCGCATCATTCATATTGGAATGATATACACAGACCCTGGACCCGAACTCGGACTCGAACCTTGAAAAGAGCTGTGGAGTCAAAGAAATTTCCGGCGTAAGGATAAACGCCTTTTTCCCGCAGGCAAGAACCTTTCTGCAGGCGGCAATATAAATATCGGTTTTTCCGCTGCCCGTAACGCCCTCTATCAGGAATTTGTGAAAAATCTTTTTATCTATGGCCTCTTCTATGCTGAGTGATGCTTGTTGTTGATAAGGGTTCAAGACTATTTTCTTCCCCTTTGAGGTTCTGTCTGTCTCGTAGTCATATCGGAAATCGCGCTTCTGTCTTTTTTTAATTACGGATATAATATTTTTCTCTGCAAGGGCGGTAATACTTGTATTACCGGAACCGGTATCCTTCATTAATTTTTCTTTTGATACTTCACCATGCAGGATCAGATAGTCAACTACTTTTTTCTGTGAGTAATTTTTTTTCCAGTTTATCTTATCCTTTATCTTCTTATACTCAGCCTCATTCAGGGTTATATAATCCTTGAATTTAAATTTGATAGCTGAACCGCCGGCTAATCGTCCGGACTTTCCTCCCGGAGGAAGGAAAAATTTAAAAACACTCCCTATGGGCTGTATATAATAACGGCTGATCCAGCTTATGAGTTCAAGTTTTTGCGAATCGAAGAAGGGTTTTACATCAACTATGCTTGCAATATCTTTTATTTCTTTGTCTTCAAGTTCAGATTTATCCTTGGTTTTTACGATATAACCGATTTCGATCCTATTTTTAAAAGGAACCCGGACGACCTTACCTATATTAATGTCCGGGGATAAATGAGTGGGTATTCTGTAATCAAAAGCATGATCGATGTCAAAGGTTTTTATATCTATGTAAACCTCTGCATATTTGTTATTTCTAACCATTTAAAACAAAATAATTATTTAAGGCCCAGAAAACTCTGGATCTCATCAACTTTATCCAGCTTTTCCCAGGTAAAATCCCTATCATGCCTTCCGAAATGGCCATAAGCCGCAGTTTTTCTGTAAATGGGTTTCAGCAGATTCAAGTTTTTGATAATTGCCGCAGGTCTCAGGTCAAATATTTCCTTTACTGCTTTTTGAATTTTTTTGACATCCACCTTTTCGGTGCCGAATGTTTCTACCATGACCGATACAGGGTGTGACACACCTATAGCATAAGCCGCTTCTATCTCTACTCTGTCAGCGGCACCGCTCGCTACCAGATTCTTGGCAACATGTCTCAAAGCATAAGCAGCTGACCTGTCTACTTTGGAAGGATCTTTTCCCGAAAAGCTGCCTCCTCCGTGTCTTGCCATTCCGCCATAGGTATCCACGATTATTTTCCTCCCGGTAACTCCCGTATCACCCATCGGACCGCCTATTGTAAATTCTCCCGTAGGATTTACGAACAACCTTAAATCTTTACTTAAATATTGCTCGGGAATGATTGGTTTTATTACAAATTCTTTCATATCAGGTTTTATCTGAGCTTCTATGTCGATATTGGGAGCATGCTGTGCGGCAATCACAATGGTCTCGACAGAAACCGGCTTTCCGTCTTCATATTTTACCGTCAACTGAGTCTTGCCGTCGGGTCTGAGATAAGTAAGTATTCCCGCTTTCCTGACTTCGGATAGACGATGAGCAAGCTTGTGAGCAAACTGAATGGGAAAAGGCATAAGTTCCTCGGTTTCATTAGTGGCATAACCAAACATCATACCCTGGTCCCCGGCACCCTGACTGTCGAACTCATTTTCATAACCATTTCCAAGTCTGGCTTCATAGGCATTATTTACGCCCTTTGCTATATTGGAAGACTGCTTACCTATAGAAGTAATCACACCGCATGTCTCATAATCAAAACCAAATTTTGCTCTGGTGTATCCGATATTCTTGATCACTTCTCTCACGATATCCGGTATTTCTACATAAGTCGAAGTGGTGACTTCACCGGCCACTATAACGATCCCGGTTTTAAGTAATGTCTCTATGGCTGTTCTGCATCTGGGATCTTCAGCAATAATAGCATCAAGAATGGCATCGGAAATTTGATCGGCCATTTTATCCGGATGGCCCTCGGTAACCGATTCCGAAGTAAATAAAAAATCCTGTTTCTTTGTCATTGACCCTCCTATCGATTCTTTACAGTATTTAGATTTTTTATGATCTCATCCCAGATTCCTCTGGCAATAATCCTCTTCTTATCCCTGGCCAGTTTTTTCACGTATCCATCCTGTCTTATCAAGTCAACCTCGTTATAATCGCTATCCATACCACTACCTTCTACGGAGATGTCATTTCCGACAATCATGTCGATATTTCTGCCTTTTAGTTTTTCCTTCACGGCTTCGACACTGTAATCGGTCTCAGCCGCAAAACCAACAAGGTACTGGCCTTTCTTCTTTTTTTCAGCCAACAGTTCCAGGATATTTTCATTTTCTTTAAACTTTATTTTTGATAATATATCATCTTTTTTCTTTAACTTAAAATCATATTTTTTAAGCGGAACAATATCGCTTACGGCGGCCGCCATTATGATTATATTACTGTCCTCTAAATACTCAAGCAAGGCTTTTTTCATATCTGCGGTACTACCGGTATATTTTATTTCTACTCCAAACGGCTGAACAAGGTTCACTGCGGCACTTATGAGAATTACTTTTTTAGCTCCTCTGAAATAAGCCTCTCCGGCAAGAGCATAACCCATTTTTCCGCTTGATTTATTTGAAATATATCTTACCGGATCAATAAATTCTTTTGTGCCGCCGGCAGTTATAAGGATTTTTTTACCTTTAAGATCCGAATTATATTTCAGAAGTTCTCCCAGCCTTTCGATAATGACATCTTCGTCTTCCATCCTTCCCAGACCTTCTTCACCGCAGGCCAGTTTGCCGCTTGCAGGACCCACAAAAAAATATTTCCCGCTTTCCTTCAAATGATTTATATTTTTTTGAATCACAGAGTCGAGATACATGCTTTCATTCATAGCCGGTGCAACAAGCACGGGGCAGGTAGCGGATATTGCCGATGTTGTCAGGAAATTATCACCTATCCCATAAGATAATTTCGAGATCACATCAATCGATGCAGGCGCAATCAAAAAAGCATCCGCGCTGTGAGAGAGTGAGATATGATAAATCTTTTTCTGGTTTTCGAACTGATCCACAATTGTCTTATTTCCCGAAATAGAACTCAAAGTAAGGGGAGTTATAAAATTCAGGGCATTGGGTGTCATAACCGGTATCACCTCTGCATCCATTGCGGTAAGTTTGCTGCAGATAGAAGCTGCTTTATAAGCGGCAATTGATGCTGTGATTCCCAGAATTATCTTTTTTTTAGAAAATACTGACTTATTCGGGGACAAAATTACTCGGATTCCTTCTTTTTCTTTTCGAAAGTTACTTTTTCTTCTTTTATTTCGTTAAAGGCAATCTCCAGTGGGTCATGAGATTCCACGTCTACTAAGGGTTTTACCACGCTTATCCTTTCCATATTCTTTTGTGCGGAAAGGTATTCCCCCAGTTCCCTGGCTCTCTTGGCTGCGGCTATACATAATTTATATTTGCTGTTTATACTCTTTTTATATTCATCTATATATTGAACTTTCATTGAATTTTTTTCCTTCCTTTTTGAGAATTCAGAACCTTTTTTAAATTTAGTAAAGCCTCATTATAATTATTATTTACGATTATGCAATCATAATGGTTCATCTGATCAAGTTCACTCTTTGCTATCGCGAGCCTTTTCTTCATCTCTTCCGAGCTGTCGGCTCCTCTTTTCCTGATCCTTTCTTTCAGTTCCTTAAGTGAAGAAGTGGTTATAAAAATCAAATAAAGATCTTTTATTTTCTCAGCTACCTGCATGGCACCCTGCACATCTATTACCAGGATCACATTTTTACCTTTATTTAAATTTTCATTAACGAATTCTCTGAGTGTACCATATTGATAGTTTGCATAGAAAGCCCATTCAAGAAGCATATCTTTTTCTACAAGTTTATCGAACTCATCCTTGCTTATAAAATGATACTGGCTGCCGCTGACTTCGTCACTTCTTCTGGGTCTGGTAGTAACCGAAACCGATCTAACGAAATCATTGAGTTCATTTACAACATCATTAACAAGGCTGCTTTTTCCGGATCCTGAGGGTCCTGAGACAATAAATAATTTTCCTGATGATCCCATAAGTTATAGAAAATTTGCCTGTCTAAGCTATTTTATAAAAGCGGTTAAAGTCGTTTTTTTGATTTTTGCCCAGCCCGCCTACTTTTTTATTTGGGCTTATTTTTAAATCTTTTAGTATCTTTAAGGCATTTACTTTCCCGTTACCGGGGAGTGAACTGACGAGTTCGATTACTTTCATATTTATTATATATTTTTCAAATAGTTTGACATCCTTGAAAAGTAATCTTATCTCTGTTTTGCCCTTCTTTAGTAGTTCCTTTATTTCTGCTCTCTTTTTTCTCACCTCAAGGGCTGCCTTAAGGCCCTTTCTTCTATCCGTATCACTTAAGTTGTTTAAAGCCATAAAGCCCCCACTAACGAAAAAAAAATTAGATATATTAAGTATATAAATATATGTACTTAATATCAATATAATATCAATATTTTTTTAAAAGATATCCTTTATTTTTTCTTGCTGCCGGGGTAAATAAGAGGTAGATTCTCCCCGCAAAGCCTGCACCTGGAAGGCTCGTATTTATCGATCGCAAGCTTGATCAAATAATAATATGGATATTCAAATTCGAGTTTTTCCGAACGATCAACGATACTTACTATTGCTTTTACTTTTGCCTTATTCTTCCTGCATATTTCTATTACTTCCTTTATCGATCCTCCGGTAGTGATGACATCTTCGGCAACGATAACCTCGCTACCCGGATCTATCTCGAATCCGCGTCTCAGTTCCATATTTTCGTTTTTTCTCTCTGTAAATATCATCCGGCAATCCGCAGCATAAGCAATCATATATCCCCACAGGATGCCTCCTATTGCCGGAGATACCACCGCACCTATACTGCCTGTATCGATATCTTTTTTCATCATATCAAGAGCTTTGCGGGCAAGCTTAAGGGTGATATCTGGAAATTGCAGAAGGCGCGCACACTGGAGATAGTACTTGCTGTGATAGCCGGAACTTAATTTGAAATGGCCCTCCATTATCGATCCAGTATCTTTGAGTATCCCGTAAACATCAAGTCCCTCAACCTGACTGATTACTTTAAGCATTATTTGTGGCCCTTTCTATTTCTTTTAAATATAAATCTACAGTTTTACCGGTATCCCTGCTTTCGGTTATGGAACGGCCGACAATGATAAAATCCGCTCCCCACGCTATTGCTTCCGCAGGGGTGCTTATCCTTTTCTGATCTCCTTTTGCATCTTCAGGTAATCTGATGCCGGGGGTCGCAATATAAAAACCAGTGCCGAATTTTTTCCTTACCTCTTTAACTTCATTGGGTGAACATATCACTCCATCCGTTCCTGCATCCAGTGCGATTTTAGTCAAATTAAAAACTGAATGATAAAAATCTTCCTTAAATCCAAGAGTCCGGAGATCACTGTCGTCAAGACTGGTTAGAATGGTTACACCGAAAAGAAGGGGTCTGGATCTGGCATTTGATTTCGCCTGTTCTTCCAGTATTACTCTCGTCTTCTTAAGCATCTGCAACCCGCCCAGAGTATGTATCGTTACCGCGCTTACACCAAGATCCCCTATGGCTCTGGCAGCCTTCTCCACAGTATTTGGTATATCCAGAAGTTTTGCGTCAAGCATTACCTTATATCCAAAACTTTTTACTGTATCGATTACTTCCAATCCAACGCTGTATATCAATTCCAGACCTATTTTCAAAGTGGAAATCTTCCCATCGATCTTTTTACATAAACTTATAACATCACTTTTTTTGCTGGTATCCAAACTAATTATCAGCCTGTCTTTGGGGAAAAGTTTTTTGCCTTTCAAGTCCTGATCCTTCCAATCACTTCGTTGATATCATAAATCTTTCTCGATTCGAGAAAATTCCTTAAACCCTCTATTATCTTTTTTCCGGCATCATATTGTATAAAGTTTACGGTACCTATACCCACTGCACTGGCACCGGCCACCAGAAATTCCAGGGCATCTTCCCAGTTAAAAATACCGCCCATCCCAATTACCGGCAGGATTTTTTCACGCGCCAGTGAGTATACTTTTGCCAGGGCGATGGGCTTTACTGCCGGACCTGAAAAGCCTCCCAGGACATTGCCCAATCCCGGCCTGAATGTCTTTATATCCACTGCCATACCAACGATGGTATTTATAATGGATACTGCCTGCGCCCCTCCTTCTTTTGCGGCCGCTGCTGCTTCGATTATACTATCCTGATTGGGGCTCAGCTTGGCTATAACAGGAATGCTTAAAATATTCACGACCGATCCTACAATTTCCTTCACTTCACCCGGAACGGCGCTAAATGCCATTCCTCCTTTTTTAATATTTGGACATGAGAGATTAAGCTCCACAGCAATAATTTTTTCTTTGATATCTTCGATTTTTAATATCCTGTATGCTATTTTATCGAACTCCTGCTGATCCTGTCCGAATATACTTAATATAATTTTTATTCCCAGTTTTTCAGCCTGAGGCAAATCCTTCTTTATGAATACATCTATCCCATCATTTTGAAGTCCAATGGAATTAAGCATTCCCGAAGCAGTCTCGCAGATCCTTGGCGGAGGATTTCCTTCCATTGGCTCGAGTGAATAGCTTTTAGTTGTCACCGCTCCCAGAATGGCAGTATTGTAAAACTGATTATATTCCACTCCGCAGCCGAAAGTACCGGAACATGCAATTACCGGATTTTCAAGTTTAATTTTTCCAAGCCGAACGGATAGATTGATCCCGTTTCCCGATCTTGCTGATTCCTCCGAAAACAAACTATTTTGCTCAGTCAAAAAGCACCTCCCCCAGGTTGAATGCGGGTCCGTCCTCACAGACCTTCTGATAAGAAAATCCTTTGCTGCCTTTTCTGATTTTGACAACACATCCGGCGCAGACTCCTACCCCGCATGCCATTTTCTCTTCAAGAAAGGCGGTCGCTTTATTTTTTTTATTCTTGTAAATATTCTGAAGGGTCTTGAGCATATCCCTGGGTCCACAGCAGTAAACATCGTAATTTTCAAACGTTTTTAAATTTTCCCATATATAATCGGAGACCAGGCCTTTCTCTCCCCAGGATCCATCCTCGGTCATCACGGCATAGTTTATTTTCAGCCGGATCAAATCTTTTTCCCATCTTAGGAAAGTATTATCCTTGAATCCTGCCGCGAAGAATACATTATTTTTCATTTTGACACTAATTCTGGCAATGAGATTCAGGGGAACTATACCTATGCCACCCCCGACAAGAAGCATATTTACTCCGCTGCTGGTTAGATCCACTGCTTTTCCCAGAGGACCTACAAAATCCAGTATATCTCCCCGTTCCAGCCGGGAGATAAACTGGGTTCCTCTTCCCCTTAAAAGATATAATAAGGAAAAAACGTTGAATTTTTTTTCGATATCGAAAATAGCAAAAGGTCTTCTCAGGAAGGGATCAAGGGATCCGTCGTTAGAGCATTTCACATTGACAAACTGACCCGGCTGCGCGTTATTACATATATACGGCGAAAAAACCTCCAACTTGTAAAGATTGTCGCCATATCTTTCATTAGACAGTATTTCTCCACTTAAAAGTTTCATTTAGTAGTATTCCTGTATAGGTTTAACCTTGACTTTAGAGTTATATTTCATTTCTTTTATCCCCTGGACCAGAGCAAGTGCTCCCGATATTGTAGTAACCGATGGCACATTATGTAGAACCGCTGCGGTCCTCAGATAATATCCGTCGCTCCTGGCAACACTTCCCTCCGGAGTATTTATGATTAGGTCGATCTCCCCGTTTTTTATCATATCCAGGACATTGGGTCTTCCTTCTCTGATCTTTGGAACCTTCTGGCATTTTATTCCTTTTTCTTCCAAAACATCGCTGGTTCCCGCTGTTGAGATTATATTAAAACCAAACTGTGCCAGTTTCCCGGCTATTCCGATTATATCATCCTTATCCTTATCGTTTACGCTTATAAAAACTGAACCCGAAACCGGAAACACCTGATTGGTAGCTATCTGGGTTTTTGCAAATGCGATTCCAAAACTGCTGTCTATGCCCATCACTTCTCCGGTAGATTTCATCTCCGGACCCAGGACTGTATCTACACCAGGAAATCTATTGAATGGCAGCACCGCTTCCTTGATGCTGTAATATTTTAACCTTGTGGGATCGATTCTTTTGAAATTTATACTTCTTAATTTCCTGCCGGTCATCACAAGTGCGGCTATCTTTGCAAGGGGGACACCTATGGATTTGCTTACGAATGGAACCGTCCTCGAAGCACGCGGGTTAGCTTCAAGTACATAAACCATGGAATCTTTTATTGCATACTGGATATTGATTAGCCCTACCACTTTAAGTTCTTTTGCCATCCGGTAGGTGTAATCTCTGATCACTTCTATTATTTTTTTACTTAAAGTAAAAGGCGGCATCACGCAGGCGCTGTCACCCGAATGTATCCCCGCTTCTTCTATATGTTCCATGATCCCGCCGATAAATAGTTCTTTTCCGTCATAGATTGCATCGACATCGACCTCAATTGCACGCTCCAGAAATTTGTCGATTAGTACCGGCCTGTCATTGGACACCTCGGTCGCATTTTTGACATAATCGGTAAGCGTTTCTTCGTTATAGACTATATTCATGGCCCTTCCTCCCAGCACGTAAGAAGGTCTCACCAGCACCGGATAACCTATTCTTATGGCTATCTTCTTTGCCTCATACACATTCATAGCAGTTCCGTTCTCAGCCTGGGGGATATCTAACTTTCCAAGCATCAATCCAAATCTTTTACGGTCCTCGGCAAGATCTATACTATCGGGCGTAGTTCCAAGGATATTTATACCCGCTTTATGGAGTCTCAAGGCAAGCTTTAACGGGGTCTGCCCCCCGAATTGAACGATTAATCCGAAGGGTTTTTCGGCTTCTACGATATTTAGAACATCCTCGAATGTCAGCGGCTCGAAATACAGCCTGTCCGACGTATCGTAATCGGTGCTCACGGTTTCAGGATTACAGTTAACCATTACGGTCTCGAAACCCGCGTCGTGCAGGGCAAAAGAAGCATGTACGCAGCAGTAATCGAACTCTATCCCCTGTCCGATGCGGTTGGGCCCGCTGCCAAGGATCACTATTTTCTTTTTTGCAGCAGGCAAAATCTCATCCTCGGTCTCATAAGTTGAATAATAATAGGGAGTATAAGCCTCGAATTCGGCAGCGCATGTATCCACGGTTTTGAAAGTAGCAGTCACTCCCATCTTCTTTCGCAGGGCCCTTATTTTATCCTCGCTGCAATTGCAGAGATAACCCAGCTGTTTATCCGAATAACCGTATCTTTTAGCCTCGTAAAGCAGCTCCCTGGTCATATTTCCCGGTTCGCAGCCCTTAAAGACCTTTTCAAATTCCACCAGCTGCTTTATATTATTCAAAAACCAGGGATCTATTCTGGTGTACCTGTATATATCCTCGACACTTCTTCCCAGTTCGAATGCAAACTTTATATAGAACACACGGTCCTGATTGGGTATGGAAAGTTTTTTACCCAGCAGTTCCTCGCTCGTATCGTTCACTCCATCTGCTCCCAGTCCATACCGGTCAATTTCCAGGGACCTGATTGATTTTTGAAGAGCTTCTTTAAAGGTCCTCCCGATTGCCATGACCTCGCCAACTGACTTCATTCTCGTGGTAAGACTTATATCCGTTCCGGGGAATTTTTCAAAAGCCCACCTTGGGAATTTTACCACCACATAATCAATGGAAGGTTCGAAGCAAGCCGGGGTCTTTTTGGTGATATCATTGGGTATCTCGTCAAGGGTATAACCCACTGCTAGTTTGGTGGCAATTTTTGCAATCGGAAATCCGGTAGCCTTGGATGCCAGAGCGCTGCTCCTGGAAACCCTGGGATTCATCTCGATTACAGCCATTTTCCCATTTTCCGGATTTATGGCGAATTGTATATTGGAACCTCCGGTTTCCACTCCGATCTCCCTCATAACAGCCAGGGCGGCGTTCCTCATTACCTGATATTCCTCATCGGTCAAAGTCTGAGCCGGAGCCACGGTAATGCTGTCTCCGGTGTGCACTCCCATAGGATCGAAGTTTTCTATGGAGCAGACTATAACCACATTATCATTCTTATCCCTCATAACCTCAAGCTCATATTCCTTCCAGCCCGCTACCGATTTTTCCACAAGCACTTCCGATATGGGAGAAAGATCGAGCCCTCTCGTGACGATATCGGTAAATTCTTCTTTATTGAAGGCCACACCTCCGCCCAGGCCGCCCAGGGTAAAGCTGGGCCTCACAACCAACGGAAACCTTAACCTGCGGCTGAATTCCAGTGCTTCATTAAGGCTGCGCGCATATCCGCTTGGAGGAACGTAAAGCCCGATGTTTGCCATGGATTTTTTAAATTTTTCCCTGTCTTCAGCTTTATTTATGGCTTCTACATCCGCTCCTATAAGTTCCACCCCGTATTTTGAAAGGACCTTTTCCTTTGCCAGCATGACCGCTATATTAAGTCCGGTCTGTCCTCCCAGAGTAGGAAGGATTGCATCAGGCCTTTCCTTTTTTATGATCTTTTCAACGAATTCAGGATTTAACGGTTCGATATAGGTCCTATCCGCAAATTCCGGGTCAGTCATGATGGTGGCAGGATTGCTGTTTACCAGGATTACCTTATATCCTTCTTCCTTTAATACCTTGCACCCTTGAGTTCCTGAATAATCGAACTCGCATGCCTGCCCTATTACTATTGGGCCCGAGCCTATTATCATTATTTTTTTTATATCTTTTCTTCTGGGCATAAATTTCTTTCTTCTTTTAGTTAAAACTGTCTATGATCTCTGCAAACCTGCCGAATATATATCTGGCATCATGGGGACCGGGACCCGCTTCAGGATGGTGCTGCACCGTAAGCGCGCCTATCCCGGGATACTCTATACCCTCTATGGTGCTGTCATTTAAATTGAGGTGTGTCACCCTGTATCCGGTAACTTTAATGCTTTTAAGCGAACCGATATCCACCGCAAATCCATGATTCTGGGTCGTTACCTCCACTTCACCGCTGTCCAGATTTTTAACCGGATGGTTTGCCCCGTGGTGGCCGAATTTCAATTTATAAGTTTTAGCTCCAAGAGCAAGTGCAAGAAGCTGGTGCCCCAGACAGATTCCAAACAATGGTTTTTTCCCTATAAGTTCCCTGATACCGGAAATAGCATAATTTACTGCTGCCGGGTCTCCCGGACCATTTGATAGAAGAACTCCGTCAGGATTCATCTCAAGAACCTTTACAGGATCCGTGAATGCCGGAACCACTTCTACTTTAAAACCGGCATCGGACAAACACCTTAAGATATTTAATTTTACTCCATAGTCATAAACTACCACTCTGTGCCTATAGCTCTTCTTTCCTGGATTGAAAATATAGGGTTTTCTGCAGGTTACAAAATCTACCAGGTTCCTTCCTACCATATCCGGGAAACTTTTTAATTTTTGAAGCAAGACTCTCTCGTCAAAGGTTGCCGTGGAGATTATACCCTTCATAGCCCCTTCGACCCTTATGTGCCTCGTCAGCTGTCTGGTATCGATCTCCGAAATGCCAATAATCCTATAATTCTTAAGATACAACTCCAGACTTTTATCAGCCCTCCAGTTGCTATAATACGGAAGATACTCTCTTACAATAAAGCCCTTTACCTGGACCTTATCCGATTGTATGTCCTTGCCATTTGTCCCATAGTTTCCTATCTGAGGATAGGTCATGGTGACAATCTGCTCGCAGTAAGAAGGGTCAGTTATAATTTCCTGATAACCGGTCATCGAAGTATTAAAAACTACCTCCCCTATCACTTCTCCGGAGCAGCCAAAATTAATGCCTTCGAATATTTTCCCGTCTTCAAGCATCAAGATTGCCTTCAAAATTTTAAATCCTTTCTATCTTTATTTTCTATCTTTCTATTCTTATGCTTTACTTCTATCTCTATCTATAAATATCATTTATTCATATAGGCAAGTTTCCCCTTGCTTATGGTGCAGATTATTTTCCCCTTTAGCTTCTGCCCTATGAAAGCGCTGTTCTTACTTTTTGATACAAAGCTTTCCCTCTTTATCTCTTCTTCGGCGTTCGTATCTATAACTGTGATATTTGCGGTTTTCCCAACCTCGATTTTTCCTGCATCGATACCAAGTATCTTTGCAGGTGAAACAGTAATCAAGTTTACCAACCGGGAAACACTTATCTTTTCTTCCAGGCATAACTTGGTGAAAGCTGCCGCAAATAACGTCTCAAGCCCGATTGTCCCAAAGCTTGCGAGTTTAAAAGTAGTATTTTTTTCGGTATCCAGGTGAGGTGCATGATCGCTCGCTATGGCATCGATAACTCCCTCTTTTAGGCCGCTTATCAGTGCCAGCCTGTCTTCCTCACTTCTAATTGGCGGCTTAACCTTCAAGTTTGTATTAAAGGATGTAAGATAGCTGTCATTAAAGAACAGATGATGAGGGGTCACATCGCAGGTTATCTTCAGTCCTTCTTCCTTTGCTTTTCTTATCATTTCCACTCCGCCCCTGGAACTTAAATGGGTTATGTGGATCCTGGCACCGCTTTTTTTTGCAAGCATTATATCCCTGGCTATCATCACGTCTTCGCCTAAAGCTGATATCCCCTCAAGTCCCAGCATGGATGAATAATATCCTTCATGCATGAGACCTCCTTCTGACATAAAGTAGTCTTCCTCATGCAGTATAAGGGGAAGCCCAAACTGGGTGGAATATCTCATGATCTCATACATCACCCTGCTGTCAGCCACGCATTTCCCATCATCAGAAAAGCCAACCGCGCCTGCTTCGGAAAGGATCCCCATCTCGGTAATATCTTTGCCCTTGAGGTCCCTCGTCATTGCGGCCACCGGCAGTATCCTGCAAGCTGCATCCTGCGATTTTTCCAGAATATATTTGACGAGAGCATCTCTGTCTATGACGGGATTTGTATTGGGCATGCAGGCGATTGTGGTTATTCCTCCCTTTACTGCGGCAAGTGCACCGGTTTCGATGGTTTCTTCATCCTCGAATCCCGGGTCGCGCAGGTGGACATGCATATCCACAAATCCCGGGGAAATTATAAAGCCCTTCGCATTTATCTTAGTAACATCATCCTCGACGGCTTTTATATTTTCTTTGATGCCGGCAACGATCCCGTCTTTTATATAAATATCTGAAACTAATTCCTTACCCTTCTCAGGGTCGATTATCGTGCCCGACTTTATAAGTATGTTCTTTTTATCATCCTTAACCATTAGCTATCACCCGTTACCATTAACCATAATAATCTCTAACCTGATATCAACCGAGTATCAAATAAAGTATTGCCATTCTTATTGCCACTCCATAAGTCACCTGTTCTTCGATCGCAATCTTTTCTCCCAGTTTGCCCCCAACATCCATGACTTCATCGGTGATCTCTATTCCCCTGTTTACAGGCCCCGGATGCATGACCACCGATCCCGGCTTCATCATCCCGAGCCTTTTCATATCCAGTGTCAGGAACCTGTTATATTCCATCACCGAGGGATAAAATTTCCTGTCCTGCCTTTCAAACTGCATCCTCAGCATATATAAAATATCCGTATCCTTAATGACTTCATCGATATTGTGTCTTACCTTCATTTTCGAGTAGTCTTCGGGAAGAAGCATTGTCGGAGCCACTATGGTAACTTCCATACCCATCTTTTCGAATAGATCCATATCCGACCTTGCCACTCTGCTGTCCAGGAAATCTCCCACGATTGCCACTTTAAGTCCCTCGAATTTTCCGAATCTTTTCTTTACGGTGTAGAGGTCAAGCAGAGCCTGTGTCGGATGCTGGTATTTGCCGTCTCCTGCATTTATTACGGGGATATCCACAAACCTTTCTATCATCTTAGCCGTTCCGCTGTCGCTGTGTCTTATGACGATAAGATCAACCTTCATCGAAAGTATGGTTTTAAGGGTATCGATTATAGATTCACCTTTTTTAAGACTGCTGGTGGACGAGGAAAAATTGATTATGTCCGCACTTAGCCTTTTGGCCGCAATCTCGAATGAAGTTTTTGTCCTCGTGCTCGCTTCGAAAAATAAATTAACGACCGTTTTTCCGCGCAGCGTCGGAACTTTCTTTACGTCCCTTCTTGATATTTCAAGAAAAGAATCGGCATTCGAAAGTATAAGATTTATATCTTCCGTTTCAAGGCTGCCTGCATCCAATATACTTTTTTTACCAAGCATATTTATTCCCCTTCCGCCAGTGTGACGCTGTCTTCACTGTCGGTTTCTTTTAATTTGACATCCACGGATTCGCTTAGTGATGTGGGAAGATTCTTCCCAACATAATCCGCTCTTATGGGAAGTTCCCGGTGACCCCTGTCAACCAGAACCACGAGCTGTATAGACTTTGGCCTTCCAAAATCTATTATGGCATCCAGTGCCGCTCTTACCGTCCTTCCGGTATAGAGCACGTCATCGACCAGAATTACGTTCTTTCCCTCTATGTCGAAGGAGATATCGGTTATCTGGGCAGTTGGTTTTATATTCTTCCCGATATCATCGCGGTAAAAGGTGATATCGAGCTTTCCGGTCTCGATTTCGGTCCCTTCGAACTTTTTGATATTATCCGCTATTCTTTTTGCCAGAGGTACCCCTCTTTTTTGAAGGCCGATAAAAACCAGGCTTTCGGAACCCCTGTTTCTTTCAAGGATCTCGTGTGATATCCTCTTTATTACCCTGTCTATATCATTTTCACTTAATATTTGCGCTTTTTCTTTCATAACTACTCTCCATATAAAAAAACCTCCTTACCATAAAGATAAGAAGGTCAAAATAAATCCTTTATTTTTATATTCTAAAAATATTTTCTTCATTCCTTTTTAGCCTCTCCGGACTATTTTAAAGGTAATATTATTTTATTTAGTATTCTGCTAGAAAGATACTATAGAAGATTACAGGCAAAAAAACAAGTATAAATTTTAAAACTTATCCCATGTTTTTTCTGAGCTGTCGGAGCTTATAATTTAAGTCTCCTTTACCGCCGCCGCCTTCTCTTTTGTAGCCACCGCCGCCGCCATTGTTATAGTTTCTCTCTCTCGGACCACTAAAATTTCCTTTGGTCTGGGTTCTAGCTTCATTGACTACAAGGGTTCTTCCTTTGAAGTCACTCTGGTTGAATTTTTCGATAGCAGCCTTTGCTTGTTCCTCGGTTTCCATTTCTATAAATCCAAAGCCTCTCGATTTTCCATCCATACTGGAAATGACTTTGGAATAAGTAACGGTACCTGCCTGTGCAAAAAACTCTTCCAGTTCCTTGTCGGTAGTATTGTAGTCCAGATTGCCTACGTACATTCTCTTGTTCACTTAAAAATACCTTTCCTCTAATTGATTTACTATATATAAAAAGAAGCGTAGAGATATATTATTTTGAATTTGAAATGGAAAAATAATAGATATGGAAAGAAGACTAAAATCCTATTTTTATTTACGCACTTCTAATATAAAATCCCTACTACTCTATTTTAAAATGTAAAACTATTTCAGTAATACCCCAATATTATATAATATATTTTACATTTGTCCAAAGAATATTTTTACTGTAAAAATCTTCAGTATTATCTAAAAGTCAAAATCTTTTCCAGGGGCAGCCTTTTCCTGGGACCGGTTTTTAAATCTTTTTGTGCATATCCTACCGCTATCAGAGATACTATCTTCCATGTCAGAGGTATATTTAAGATCTTTTTTAACCTCCTGGCATTAAACCAGCCTATCCAGCAGGTGGAAAGTCCCAGATCTTCGGCTTCAAGGACCAGGTGTTCCAGAGCAATGGCAACATCGATCATGTGGTATTGGACCCTGATTATTGCTTCTCCTATATAGTGAGAGAACAGACTTTTTCTTACGGAACAGCCGACTATGATAAGAGGGGCGGATCGGGCCCACTGGTTGATTATTCCCAGCGATTCTCTGACTACCCGGTAAAGTAATTCTTTGTCGGCTACTGCAACAAATCTCCAGGGCTGCCTGTTGGATGCTGATGGTGACAGTCTGGCCGCTTCGATTATTTTCATGATCTTTTCTTTTTCCACGGGCCGATCCGTAAATTTTCGCACGCTGCGTCTCTTTTTTATCACTTCAAATATCTCAGCCATAATAACTCACTTCAACCATAATATCTTGCCTTATACATTATGCCTAATTTCGCCTATAATAGCCTGCTTCACTTATAACCCTCACTTTTTAAGGTTCGACGACTTTCCCCATAAAGAGAATGCTTCCGCTTCTATCATCCGAAATTGTAAAGAAGAAAGGTCTGTTTACTATAAATTCTACTATCTCTGTTGGTTCCATTGTAGATTCCTCCATCTCAACCACTGTAGCAGCAGCTGCCTCGCTTCCTTTCTCGTTTACTTCGATAACAGCTTTATGTAGCACCCGGGATATGAATATACCGGGACTTATTCCACTGAAATCTGCTTCCAGGCTGAAAGCTATTCCCATACCCAGATTAGTGAGTACGTCATTTATTAGCTTCACCCCGTACTCCATCTTATATTTGGGCATAACAAGGGAAACTTCCGTGCCGGAAAACGATTGCCTTATCTCATTCCAGCTCCCTTCATCCAGAGATTCGATAACCGAATCGATCTCCACTCCCTCGTCAGGTAGGATTATATACATAGCCATCTTCTCCTGCCCGTAGGGAAGCATTACTGCTGAGAAACCATCACCGTCGAAATATGCAAAATTCCCTTTCTGACTCATCATCGGAACTTTCTTTATTGTTCCATCAAGAAGATAAAAATCATCGTCAGCTGTCATGCTTTCTTCAAAGGGATAAGTCCAGTTTCCTTTAAAATAAATGGCATTTATAAGATACATCACAGCATCGGCAGGAATGACGTCCAGCATCTTTTCGATCTTTTCCTTTGTAGCATCCTCTATCCAGTCATTTATGGTATCCAGTGCTTCCGGAGCGGCAAAATCGATTTCATTTACTTCTGACGAGTAGTATTTTTTATTTCTATCAATAAAATCCTGATTGACTTCGTATCCCAGCTTATACCATATCGAATTTGCAATGGACAACTCTATATCACTGTCTGCATTCTTTATGCTTACCAGAAGATCATGAAATCCGGAATTAAGCTCCTCAAGGTCAAACTCGTTAAAACCCAGAGCTTCGGCCATAGCAAGATTTGTATCACCAACTGCGCCATTATATGTCATCGCCAGAGCAAGAAGTATCGAAAGAGGAGATATGAATATATTGCTGTCCTCATCTTCTGCAGCAAGTTCTTTAAAGATGTTGAACCCGAATCCTGTATTGGCTTTAACAAGATTTTTATCCGTGGATCCTGCTATTTCATCAGACTCCTCTGTTGAAATCTCCTCTACCTCTCCTGCTTCCTCATCCCCTTTTCCGCCACATGCTGTAAGAAGCGGTGCATTGAAAAGAAAAATGGTCAAAACCAGAATAACAAGAATTGAAATAAGTTTACTTTTTTTCATAATAACTCCCTGGTCATTCTTATAAATCTTTTTATATAAATCTATAATATATATACGATAGATACCCGAAATTAAACAAGGTAGAAAAAGAATCAATAAATAATCCTACCTAGTAAGCGTTCCCGTTTACTTCCAGCTTTAAACTGGTTTCTCCTGCTTTAAGGAAAATCTGTTTCTTTTCCACCTGGGCCGGCTCAAAACCATCAAGAGGAATAATTTTTGTCTGGGACACACTGTCATCGGCAAAAAGGGTTGTAAGTGTGATTGACCCGCTGAAGCTCGAAACGCTATTTATATTTCTAAATTCGACCTGCAAACTTACACCGTTTATGATTTCATATGAAAAAGATAGGACGCCCTCTATGTTTTCGCCATCAACCTTCGTCTTTTCGATAAGAGAATAGGTCTTATCAAAACTTATGAGTTCTCCCTGATCTGCTTCCATGCCTAAACCGGATCCTTCGGCACTCTCTTCCTGGGCTTCTCCGGCAACTTCTTCTTCTGCTGCTGCTTGTGCTGTCTCTTCGGTTGTATCACCGGTCAGCAGAGCAGCATTCCTTAAAGGAAGATACTGTTTGAAGTACCATACTCCAAAAATAGACAATACTGCCACCACAACCACGGCCATAGATGCAACCGACAGACTCTTCAACCAGCCAGCTCTTATTGTTTTCGGTTCATAGGAGTATTCTTTGCTGATCACGATCTCATCACCGATTTCAAATACTCCTGCCGGAATATTCTGTCTTATAAATTGCCCGTCTTTTGTCATGACGATGCAATAGTCCTTATGTATTTCCATTATCACTGCTTTCATCTTCCACCACCCCTACGGATATCCACATAGCTAAGGTTTCCGACCATAGCCAGAACCATAGCTATTATATATATTCGTCCCCGCTCCAGTTTTTTCCGGTGTACAGGCATAATCTCTCCCAGTTCCTTCAAGGGTAACCTCTTTGTTTTCATGAGGTCCCTCAGCATAAAGCTGTTTCTTACGATCTCTCTTGCCGCTTCTTTATACTCTTCCCTCAGGCTCTCCTGCCTGGGGGATATTTCTGCCAGCTCCTCCAGCGTTATTCCCCATTTTTGCAGCTCGGCCCTGTATTCCATTATCTCAAATATCCTCTTCTCATTCTCTTCATCGATCCTGTATTGCTCCATGGAAGCAGAGTTAATAAGACCTGCTGCAGGGTCGCTATCGTCATCCAGATTCAGATTCTTTTCTTTACCCTTTTTACTCTGTTTTCGGTAA
>Ga0209521_10001258_pt1 | contig 20650 bp, 20 predicted proteins | sample Rifsed19ft4_FD_184016 | JGI IMG/M metagenome (GOLD analysis project Ga0209521, IMG submission 184016) | Soil microbial communities from Rifle, Colorado, USA - sediment 19ft 4 (version 2) | ecosystem: Environmental > Terrestrial > Deep subsurface > Rock core/Sediment | place: Rifle, Colorado...
GTGAGGTTAAGCGCAGCCGTGCAGGTTCACCGCACGGCGAGCCACGAACGGAGCCCCCCTCCGAGGCTGCGGAGCGAGGTCCAGCCCCCCTTGGACCGAGCGCTCGACCGCGGAGGGCGCCTTGCCGGGGCTGCCGCTTCCTCTTACCCGATCTTCCGGGCGAGGTCGTCGGCGAACATGGGGTACGACTTTTTCAGCGCGGGGATCTGGGCGCGGAGCAGCGCGACATCGGCCGGGGAAGGGGAGGGCGTGTCCGGCGCCGTCTCCGGGGAGAGGGGGAACCCTGTCTCCTTCTGCGCTTCCCCGTACGTCACTCCGGGGTGGAGGGACGCGAGACGCCACTTCGCCGCGGCGCCGTCGTACTCCATCGTGCAGAGGGGGGTGATGAGCTTCGTGGGGCCTCCCCGCCGCCACGGGTACCGGGGGGTGTTCGCCGCGGAGGTTATGAAGTCGCATTTTTCCACGAACACGCGGGGGGAGTGGGCAAGCGTCACCAGAACGACCCGGCGCGTCATGTAGTAGAGCATCGCCGACCCCGCCCCCCCCGGCAGCCGGACCCGGGGAGCCCCGTACTCCCCGATGCAGGTCAGGTTGATGTTCCCCTCCCGGTCGATCTGCGCGCCCGAGAGGAAGAACAGGTCGAGCTTTCCCCGCTGCGCGAGATCGAACAGCTCCCGGGAGCCGTCGGTGACGGGGGTTTCCTCCGATCCGAAGATAAGGAATTTCCCGTGGCTGGCGTGGCGGGCCCTCGCGTGGAGCACCCCCAGGAGGGGAACGGGGGAGAGTGTGCCCACGGCCGTCCGCTCGAAATCACGGACCTCCCGGGAGATCTGGAAGGCCAGGAATTCCTCCGGGGTGACGCTGTCGAGAACGAGGGGCACGGCGCTTCAGACCGCCTTCCCGCAGGCAAGCTCGCGGTACTCCTCCTCGGTTTTCCCGAGGACGAACCGGGAAAGGTACTCCGAGAATCCTTCCGCGGTCTTCGACGCGGCGAGGTACTCCTCCATGTGGGCACGGTCGATCCCGTACGAATGGACGCACCCCGCCGGGTGGGCGCCGAGGGGCGCCGCGACGACCAGGTCGATGTGGAGGGCGGACAGGAAGATCTCCCCCGGGCGGGCGAGAAGGTTCTCCGCGGGAACGACTTCCTCCACGGTCACGATCGCCTGCCTCGCCGCGAGCACGGCGAGCCGGTCCGCCTCGAGGGCGGAGCAGACGACGTTTCCGTTCCCGTCGGCGCGGATCGCGTGGATGACCGCCCAGTCCGGCCGGATCGCCGGAACGACGAAGATCTCGTTCCCCGAGTACGGGTCCGTGACTTTCCGGAAGTCCCCCCGGACCTTCTCGTAGTCGGTCCCGGCGAACCCGAACATCGGGTGGAACGGCAACCCGGAGGCCCCAGCCTGGAGCCCGGCCAGGATGCCGGGTCAGGAGTGCTCGCGCGTGACGATCCTCCCGCTTTCCACGGCCCGCCGGAAGTTGGGGGCCATGCCGTACTCCCCCAGGGAGACCTGGGGGAGCTCGACGGAAGCGACGCATCCCGCCCCGACCAGCATGTCGACGTTGATCCCCCCGATGGGGACGACCACGAGGTCCAGGTCCCTCTTTTCCTGCCGGACCATCTCCCGGACGAACGACATCGGGCTCATGACCATCGCACCGCCGATCGCGATCTTCGCGCCCGACGGGACGGCGGCGGCGGCCTCGGAAAGCGTCACGAACCGGGCCTGGTTCATGCTGCGCGGCTCTCCTTCGCGGAATCGGATGGGTGCATCGTACCACATCCCGGAAGAGGCTTTCCCCCCCCCTTTGCTGCGGCACGATCGGGGCATGGTCCTTACGGGCGGCGCCCGCCCAGGTACGATTCCTTGATCTTCGGATCGTCCAGCAGTTCCGGGGAGGGACCTTCGTGGACGATCTTCCCTGTCTCGAGGACATAGGCGTAATCGGACACCTTGAGGGCCTGCCTGACGTTCTGCTCCACCAGCAAAACGGTCATCCCCTCCCGGTTGATCTCCCGGATGATCCGGAAGACGCGGGAGACGATGAGCGGCGCCAGCCCGAGAGACGGCTCGTCGAGAAGCAGAAGGTTCGGCTTCGCCAGAAGCGCCCTCCCGATGGCGAGCATCTGCTGTTCCCCGCCGGAGAGGGAGCCCCCTGCCAGGTTCCTCCTCTCCTTGAGGACCGGGAACCGCTCCATCGTCGCCTCGATGTCCTCCCTCACGCGACCGTCCCTCCGCTGATAGGCCCCCATCTCCAGGTTCTCGAGAACGGTCATCCGGGAGAGGATCGCCCTCCCTTCCGGGACGAGCACGATCCCGCGCCTCACGAGCTGCGCGGGGCTCAAGGCCGTGATGTCCTCGCCAAGAAATGTCATCGTCCCCGCCGCGGGGCGCAGGAGCCCGGAGATGGTCTTCAGTAGGGTCGTCTTCCCCGCCCCGTTTGCGCCGATGATGCACACGATCCTTCCCTCGGGCACCGCCAGGTCGATCCCCTTGATCGCCCGGATGCTCCCGTAGGCCGTTGCCAGCCCGCGCACCTCAAGCATCGTCACCCTCCTCCTCCCTCCCGAGGTAGGCGACGATCACGCCGGGGTCGTTCTGGATCTCCTCCGGCGTCCCCTCGGCGATCTTCTCGCCGAAGTTGAGGACGACGAGCCGGTCGCACACCTGCATCACCAGGGACATGTCGTGTTCGATCAGGATGACCGTCACGCCGAGGTCCCGGACCTTCCGGATGAGGTGATGGATCTCCCGCGTTTCGCTTTCGTTCATCCCCGCCACCGGCTCGTCCAGCAGCAGAAGCTTCGGCTCGCAAGCCAGCGCCCGGGCGATCTCGAGCCTGCGCTGGTATCCGTACGGCAGGGCCGAGGCGACGGAGCCCTCCTTACCTGCCAATCCCACCAGAGCAAGCAGTTCGTCCGTCTTCTCCCGGATGCGATCCTCCTCCGCTCGTTGCGCCCGCGTCCGCAGGACGCTTTGCCAGACCCCCGCGCGGCTCCTCGTGTGTCTTCCCACCATCACGTTCTCCCGGGCGGTCATCCGGGGGAACAGGCGGATGTTCTGGAAGGTGCGGCCGACCCCCCTGCGGATGATCCGGTGGGTCGACAGTCCCTCGATCCGTTCCCCCCGGAACACGATGTCGCCGGAAGCTCCCGAAACCATCGACGTGAGCACGTGGAACAGGGTCGTCTTCCCTGCACCGTTCGGGCCGATCAGGCCGAGGATCTCCCCCTCCCGCACCGAGAAGGAGACGTCGCGAAGGGCGGTGACCCCGCCGAAGGACATCGTCACGTTTCGCATATCAAGCAGCATCCCGAGAGCCTCCTCCCGCGGCCTTTTTTCCGGCGAGACGGTTCACGAGGGGAGGGTCGATCAACCCCTGCGGGCGGAACACCATCATCGCGATGAGGAGGATCCCGTAGACGATGTACCGGTAATCGCTGACGGACCGGAGGAGCTCCGGAAGGGCGGTCAGAAGCATCGCGCCGAAGACCGGCCCGAGCAGGTGCTCGCTTCCCCCGAAGACGGCGAAGACGAGGATCTCCACCGCCCGGTGGTACGTGAAATCGGCCGGGCTGATGTACGAGGTGGCGTGAGCAAACAGCGCGCCTGCGAACCCGGACAGCATCGCCCCCTGGGTGAAGGCGAGGACCTTGTAGTAGGTCGTGTCGATCCCCGCCGCTTCGGCCGCCCTCTCGTCCATCCGCACGGCGGCGTACGCACGACCTACCCGCGAGGAGCCGAGGCGGAAGAAGAACCCGATCGCGCAGAGGGTGGACGCGAACAGGATCAGGAAGACCGACAGGCTGATGAACTGGTTGCCGCGGAGCCCGATGCTCTCCGGGGCGAATCCGGCGTCCCGCAGAGACGCCAGGAGTTCCCTTCCCATCTGGGGGATGGCGGCGATGCCGACCGCCCCTCCCGTCAGCGACTCCCAGTTGACGAAGACGACCCGGACCACTTCCCCGAACCCGAGCGTTGCGATGGCCAGGTACACCCCCGTCAGGCGCAGGGAGGGGATGCCCACGGCGATCCCGGCCAGGGCCGCCACGACGGAGCCCGCCACGATCCCTGCGGGCATCGGGAATCCGTGCCTCGTCGTCAGGATGGCCGTCGTGTACGCGCCGATGCTCATGAACCCGGCGTTGCCTAAGGAAAGCTGCCCCGTGGCGAGGGTGACGTAGATGCTCACCCCCAGCAGGGTATTGATGAGGACGAACGAGGCGACCTGCAGGTGATAGGGATTCAGCCAGTCGACGGCCATGGGTCAGCGGCGGGCTTCCGGCGCCGCCCGGCCGAAAAGCCCCTGGGGGCGAAGGAGCAGCACCACGATGATCGTGAGGAAGGCGATGGCGTCGCGGTACCCGGAGCTGCCGTAGGCGACCACGAACGTTTCGGAAAGGCCCAGGATGAGTCCCCCGGCCATCGCGCCCGCGACGCTTCCCATCCCTCCGAAGATGATGATCGCCAGCCCTTTCAGCCCCATCGAGAGTCCGATCTGGTTGTTGATGTAGTTGAAGGCCATCCCGACCAGCACGCCGGCGATGCCGCCCATCGCGGAAGCGATGACGACCGTGGCCGTGATGATCCTTTTCGTGTCGACCCCGAGCAGCTCCGCCGTTTCCAGGCTCTCCGCGGTGGCCCGAAGGCCTTTGCCGGAGCGGGTCCGGGCGAGCCACAGGGAGAGGCCTCCCATGAGAACCACCGAGACGGCCAGAATGACGACCTGCACGAGATAGACCGTCGTCGACCCGATCGTGAACCGGATCTCGGCGAAGGGGGTCTCGAACAGCTGATTCCCGGCGCCGAAGATGTGGTGGGCGAGATTTTCGAGGAGGATGGAGACGCCGATCGTGCTGATGAGAGGGGCCAGGTGGGAAACCCCGGTCCGCCCCCGCAGCGGGCGCAGGGCGACGCGCTCCAGCAGGTACCCCAGCGCGGCGGTCACCAACACGGCGCCCGCGAACGCGGCCGCGAGGGGGGCGTTCATCTTCGTCACGATCACCATCCCGATGAACGCCCCGAACATGAAGATCTCGCCGTGGGCCATGTTGATGATGTCCAGCACGCCGAAGACGAGGGTGTACCCCAGGGCGACGATGGCGTAGATGCTCCCCAGGGTGATGCCGTTGATCAGTTGCTCGGCAAACACGAGACGACCCCTGCCCGCTCCCCCCGATCAGCGGAAGAGCTGGAACTTGCCGTTCCGGATGATGAGGACGGCGGGCTCCATGACGACGTCGCGCTCCTCGTCGAAGGAGAATGTCCCAAGGACCCCGTGGAAATTCCGGATCCCCGCGAGCGCGTCGCGCAGCGCGGCCCGGTCGGCCTTGCCTGCTTTCTTCAGGCCTTCCGCCATGAGGGTGAGCCCGTCGTACGCCTGGGCGGCGAACTGGTCCGGCTTCTTCCCGTACCGCTTCTCGTACTTGGCGACGAAGGCCTTCACCTTCGGGTCGTCCTTCTCGCCGAACCACGGGGTGGCCACCACGAGGCCGTCCGCGGCGCCTTTCGCGATTTCGATCACCTTGGGGGAGTTGAACCCGTTCCCGCCCACGAAAGGCACGGCGATCCCCATCTTTCTCGCCTGGGAAAGGATGACCGCCCCTTCCTCGTACAGGGCGGAACAGAAAATCGCATCGGGGGCGAGGTTCTTGATTTTTGTCAGCTGCGCCTTGTAGTCCGCCTGCCCTTTCTGGAACGTTTCGGTGGTGAGGATCGCAAGCTTCATCTCCTCGGACACCTTCTTCATCGTGTCGTATCCGGACTTCGTGAAGACGTCGTCGTTCCCGTAGAGGAGCGCAACCTTCCGGAGGTTGTATTTCCTGACCGCCTTGCCGATGGAGGCGGGGATGGCCAGCGCCTCCGGGAGGGAGTTCCGGAAGACGAACTTCCCGATCTGGGTGATCCCCTGGGCCGTGGTCGACGTTCCCATGATGGGCACCCCGCTGGCGTTGGCCTCCGGGCCCACGACCTTCATCTCCGTGCTCAGCGTCGGCCCCAGGATCGCGACCACCTGGTCGGAGTTGATGAGCTTCTGCGCCGCGGCCAGCGCCTGCTCCTGTTTCCCGGAGGAGTCCTCGATGACCAGGTCGATCCGCAGACCTGCCCGGGCGTTCATTTCCTCCTGTGCGAGCTTGAACCCGTTGGTGATCGCCTCCCCGTACGCCGCGCCAGGGCCCGTCAGGATCGAGATCACCCCGATCTTCGCATGGATCTCGGGCCCTTTTCCCTTCTCCGCATACCCGGTCGCCCCCAGCAAAACCGGCGCGAATACGAATGCGAAGACCAAACCGGCCAACCTGATCTTCCCGTTCATGGAGAACCTCTCGATATGGTTTGCTATGGCGCCCGGGGGATAGGGAATCGAACCCCCATGGCTTGGATACCCTCGGGATTGTTCGTCGGTTGGGAAGAGGATATCAGGGGCAGGAACCAAAAGGCAATGGCGCGAAATATACAGGGGAAACCGGAACGCGGCTTCCCCCTGAGGAATCGATTGACGCCTCTCCCGGAATCGTTGCGATGCAGGAAAATATTCTTGACAGTTTCTTTTGTTTCGTGTTCCGCTTTATCCATATATATCTATTCATTGAATCAACGGACCAATCCCGAGAGATGAGAGGAAGAAAGGAGGCGATGAGGGAGAGTCTCCGAACAGGACGAAATGTCTCCATGGTGAAAAATGGCACGAAATCAACGGGTTGGGGGGTGTTCCATGGACGATGACAAGGAAAAGAAAAATTTCGGGGAGGGGATCGACAGACGGAAGTTCCTGAAATATATGGGCGCCACGGGTGCAGCCCTGGCTTTGAGCGAGATAGCCTCCTCAAAGGCCCGAGCCGTCGAGATAAAGAGGCTGGATATGGCGGGGAAAGTCCATATCCTGGGATGCAATGAAATGACTTCCACACACGGATATTGGGACAATTCCACAAAACCGGTCTTGACTGTTAAATCGGGCGATACCGTTCATGTTGAAACCGGGATGCACCTTATGGGGAAAATGGTGCCCGGGGCTACCATCGAAGACTGGATGAGTTGGTACAAAGAGGTCCTCGACCAGACCGCGGAAACCTATTTCTATCCGGATCAAACGACAGGGGCGGAAAAGGCAAGAAAGGGTTCCGGTCACCATCATCTGACCGGCCCGATCTATGTCGAAGATGCCGACCCGGGAGACATCCTCCAGATCGAAATCCTCGATATCGACCCCGGTGCCTATGGTTTCAACCTGAACCCGACCACGTCATTCGTGAAACTGGGGCTCCTTGCGGATGACTATCCGGAGGGGAAAGTCCGGTGGTATTCCGTCAACCGACGGGATATGAGTTACGAATTTCTGTCGGGGATCAAGGTCCCCGTCAGGCCGTTCCCTGGAACCATCGGCGTGGAATTGCCGGATAAGGGCATGTGGAGCAACGTCCCTCCCGGAAAGCATGGCGGTAACCTGGACAACAAGGATTTGGTTGCCGGGACCGTATTGTATCTTCCGGTGTGGATGAAAGGGGCAGGGTTCAAAACCGGGGATGCCCACCTCGCCCAGGGCCATGGAGAGGTGAACCTGAATGCCCTGGAGGGGGCTTTCAAGAACATCACATTGAGGTTCACCGCAAGAAAGGATCTCAAGAAACTGGTTGATTGGCCCATGGCCTCAAGTCCCAGCCACTGGATCATGATGGGATTCCATACCGATCTGTACAAGTCATGCCAGATGGCCGTGAAGCAGGCGATCAAGTTCCTGGACAAGTATTACGGCATCCCCGAGTTGGAAGGCTATGCCTTCTGTTCCCAGGCCGTTGACCTGCATGTCACCCAACTCGTGGACTACACGAAGGGCATTCATGCCATGATTCCCAAGAACTATTTTGTCGGAAAGCAATATGCCGATAAAAATACTCTCTTGATTCCAAAACAGTCTTGATAGGTACGGGTTTCATAAGTTGCCGGCGGATGAAACGCTCCTCTGCCGGCACCTTTTCTTAAGGAGACACCCATGGCAATGAAGGCAAAGTATGAGATCCGGTGCAGCTGCGGAACAAAATTTACCGGAGACTTTTACGAATATGTGTTTGCCGAGTATGACCCGGAGCTGAAAGACTCCATCCTTTCCGGAGAGTTCAACCGGATTCCATGTCCTTCGTGCGACCAAAGATTGCATATTGAAAACAGATTTCTTTACAGGGATGAAAAAAACAAATTATGGGTTTGGGTATGCAAAAAAGGGGAGGAATCACAAAGAGACGAGTTGGCTGAGGAACTGATCGAAAAAAATACCATGATAGAAGGTCATTTCCTGGATGATAAGGAAGACTACAGGAGATTCCTTGTCTTCGGCAGGGATGGCCTTATTGAACTTTTACTCAAAGAGGATCAGGCACTGAAAAGAAGTGAAGGAAGAAGCCTGAAGAACAATCCTGCCCTCCGATTGATCATGGAAGGGAACAAGGATCCGGGGTATCTGTTCTTGAGTGGGAAAAATATTAAGATTTCTCTACCTTTGAGACTCACCGAGGCCCATAAACACCTGGTAACCGGTCCCGAAGAAAAAAAGAAATGGTTACTATACTATTCTCAGGGATTAAATATTCACAACCCGTGCAGTTCCTTCCTGAACAAAAGATTAAGGGTAAAGTGGAACAGGATAAGAGAGAAAGAACCAGGAAACGATATGGAAAATGAATTTGACGATTTTGCAGAATCGTGGGCAGGGTACAGGATGGATATCAAACGATTTAAAGCCCTGTATCCGGAGAGACGCGAATTTTTCGATGGTTTGAAGAACATGAAAATTCCAAGAAAGCTGCGCGCTATGAATACCCGGCTGATCCCTCAGGAATCTGGTTAGGCCCCGAAGGGTGTTCCTCGTTTCATGTCTCGACCTTGCATAATAATGGGGGCGCGCATCCGCGAATCACCGCGTCGTCTCGACGGTTTCCTTGAGGTATCTCATGTGACCCTCGTATAGGTATTCGAGGGTCTGGGCCGCCACCTCTTCTGGGCAGACCTGGACCCGCGCCTCTCCGGTCTCCATGGCCGCCCGGGCGACGGCCGCCGCCACCTGGGGCGGCACCTTGAAGTTCAGCGCGTGGGGGATGATGTAGTCCGGCTTGAGATCCTTTGCGCCCACGAAGGCGGCGATGGCCTCCGACGCGGCGATCTTCATCCGGACGTTGATGTTCCGCGCCCGGACGTCGAGGGCCCCCCGGATCGCGGCGGACAGATCCCCCTTCACCTTGTCCCGGTTGGTGACTTTCGCCATCTCCTCCATGGCCCAGTTCATGTTCTCCGTTCTCCCCTCGTAGATCGAACCGTACTGGTCGCAGAGGACGATGTCGCGGGCCCCGGCGACGAGCAGGAGCTTCGCGACGGCGATCCCGGCCGCTCCCGCCCCGGCCATGACGATCCGTACCTCGTCGAGCTTTTTTCCCACACGACCTTGAGGGCGTTGATGAGGGCGGCATGGACGGCGATCGCGCCGCCGTGCTGGTCATTGTGGAAGACCGGGATCCTCGTGGCCGCCTTCAGGTTGTTCTCCACCGTGAAGCACTTCGGGGCCGCGATGTCCTCGAGGACGATCCCCCCGAAACTGGTGGCCAGGCGCAGGCAGATCTCGACGATCTCGTCGCAGTTCCGGGTGTTCAGGGCGATGGGCATGGCGTCCACGCCCGCGAAGGTCTTGAAGAAGACGGAACGGACCTCGAGCATGGCAAGGGCCGATTCCGGGCCGGCGTTGCCGATGCCGTAGACCGCCGACCCGTCGCTGATCACGGCGACGGTATTTCCCCGGCACGTCAGTTCGAAGGACCGGAATGATCCTGCTCCGAACGGCTTTCCCCGCCAACATCTTCCTTTCCGTTCCGGGACATGATTTCCTCCTTCCCACAAGACACGGGAACCGGATTCCCCTGGTTCCCTTCCCTGGTTGAAGGATCCCTCGCGGTTTTATTGCGGAGTAAGGCCTTGATAATATTAGTATCACCATTGTCCGTATTTGGCAACCCGGTAGCGCGGTCGGCGCTTTTCCCTGGCACTCGTCATGGGTCTTCCCGGGGCCGGTCCCGGCAAGTCTCCGCACTCCCGGAGGAGGAAGCCGCACCCGTCAAGCCAGTGGGGTTTTTTCTCCGGCTCGCCTCCCGGATCGAAGTGGTTTGCCGAAATCCTCATTATTACTGAACCGGGACGTCGCCCGAAGCGTCTAAAAGGGGCGGTATGTAGAATACGGTTTTCCCGGGAGGGAAACATGAGAAGAGATGGGTGTCCTGTTCATTGGCTGGGGCGTTTCTCGATCTGGTGCGCCATGGTGATCGGTTCCGCCGCCTTGATCCTGCCTGGTTATGCAGGCACGACACCCAAGCTGGGCGGAGGCGGATCGGTAGCAACCGGCTCGGCGGGAGGCTCGGAAGCGCAAGACGTGAGCAGCCAGCTGGAAAAATGCGATGAAACGCTGGGCACCATGGCAGTCGTGGAAGATCAGACGGCCCCCTGGTATCATCAACTTTCCCAATACAAATTAGGGTCGACCATCCCCGTTTTACGAATCATGATTCAACAATCGAACTGCTTTGTCGTGGTCGAGCGCGGACGCGCCATGCAGAACATGATGCAGGAGCGCTCGCTGACCCAGTCGGGAGAGATGCGGGAAGGCAGTCAATTCCAAAAAGGGCAGATGGTCGCGGCCGACTATACGATGAGCCCGAACATCACCTTCAGCCAGAAGGGGACCTCCGGCGTGGGAGGAGCCCTGGGCGGTTTATTCGGCGGTGCCGGCAGGGTAGTAGGCATGGTGGCGGGCGGCCTCAAGGCAAACGAGGCATCGACCACGCTGTTGCTGATCGACAACCGCTCGGGCGTTCAGCTGGCGGCCTCGGAGGGCAGTGCGAAGAACTTCGATTTCAGCCTCTTCGGCGGCGGTGCCGGCGGCGGCATGTTCGGAGGCGCCGGAGGGTATTCCAATACGCCGGAAGGAAAGATCCTGATCGCTGCGTTCATGGATTCGTACAGCAAATTGGTCAAGGCGACGCGCAATTACAAGGCGCAGACGGTGAAAGGAGGCCTGGGAACCGGCGGCAGGCTTGGCGTATCGGGCGGCTCGACGCCGGCTTCGAAGGAGATCCAGGAGAAATAAGCGGGCCTTACCCGAACGTCGGCTCCAGTATAACCTCCGTCCGGATGGAGTTCGAGACGAGGCAGTTTTTCTCGGCCTTGTGGAGGATCTCCTCCGCCTGGGCGCGGTCCGCTCCGGGCCCTAGCGTGACCCGGGGGCGGACGACGATCTTCGTGAAGACGAGCCGTTCGTCCACGAACTCGAGCAATCCTTCCGCCTCGCTCTCGTATCCCTGGAAAGCCAGGGCCGCGCGTCCGGCGAAGGCCAGAAAGGTCGTCATGATGCAGGAGTTCACGGCAGCGACGTAGAGGTCCTCGGGCGACCAGATCCCCTCGTGCCCCTTGAACTCGGGGGGCGTCGCCACCTCGACGGGCGGCTTCCCGGCCACGGTCAGCGCGCCCTTCTTCTCTCCCGTCCACAGGACGGACGTCGCGTACTTGTAGCTCTTGGGACGGATCGCCATGGGTCGCTCCTTTCCCGGTCAGTAGACGAGGCGTGCCCGGATCGTATTGGGGATCGCCTCGAGTTCCGAAAGGATACCCGTTTCGCACGGATCGTCCACATCGATAATGGCGTAGCCGATGGTCCCCCGGGTCTCGAGGTGCTGCCCGGCGATGTTGACGTTCCGTCGCGCAAACACGTCGTTGATCCGGGCGAGCATCCCGGGGATGTTTTCGTGGATGTGTGCGAACCGGTGGGGGTAGGTCCTCCCCAGCGGATGGTAGATGGGAAAATTGACGCTCGAGATGGTGCTCCCGGTGGAGAAGTACGCCACGATGCGCTCCGCGACGAAGTCCCCGATCCCCGCCTGGGCTTCTTCCGTGGAGCCGCCGACGTGCGGTGTCAGGATCACGTTGGGCAGGTTCTGGAGGGTGGAGGAGAAAGGGGCCTTGCTGCTTTCCGGTTCCTCGGGGAATACGTCGATGGCGGCTCCCCGGATCCTGCCGTTTCGCAGGTGACGGGCGAGCGCCTCCACGTCCACCACGAACCCCCGGCTCAGGTTGAGGAAGACAACCCCCTCCTTCATCGCCGCGAATTCCTTCTCTCCGATGAAGTTCCTGTTGGACTCCCGTCCGTCGACGTGGACGGTGATGATGTCGGAGCGGCCCAGAAGTTCCTTGAGGGGGTACTTCCGGGCGTTCCCCAGGGAGAGTTTCTCCTCGAGGTCGTGGTATCCGACCTCCATCCCGAGGGACTCGGCGAGGGTGGAAAGCTGGGAGCCGATATTCCCGTAGCCGATGATCCCCAGCCGCTTCCCCCGGATCTCGTGAAACCCCTCGGAGGACTTCGTCCAGGCGCCTCTGTGGAGCCGGTTGCTGCTCTCGAACACCCCGCGAAGGAGCATGATCATTTCGCCCAGAGCCATCTCGACGACGCTGCGCGTGTTGCTGTAGGGGGCATTGAAGACCGCGATCCCCTTCGCGCCGCACGCGGAAAGATCGATCTGCTCCGTGCCGAGGCAGAAAGCTCCGATTGCCGACAGACGTGGGGCTCGCGCAAGGGTGTCGGGCCCGATGCGGGTCTTCGACCGGATTCCGAGGATGTCCGCGTCACCCATCATCTGGGCGAGCACTTTTTTCCCGGGGCTGTGGGGGACCGTCTCCACGTCGAACCCCGCAGCCCTGAATGCTTGGATGGCCCCCGGGTGGATGTTCTCCAGGAGGAGCGTCTTCATGCGGATCACTATATCATCCGTGGCAGCCCGTCGAACCTGAGGGGCGCATTGATTCCCCTCGGAATGGCGATCAACGATGCGATGAAAACGAAACCGGATATCAAGATTTCAAATCATAACTACCGAGACCCCGCTCAAATGGATCCCTTCCATCCCGACCCCACCCCCACGCGGCCGTAAGTGTCCTGAATTCCATGGTGCCCGGGGGGGGAATCGAACCCCCACGGCCCGTAAAGGCCTCGGGATTTTAAGTCCCGTGCGTCTGCCAGTTCCGCCACCCGGGCGCACTTGGAAAACATACCATAAAAACAGCGGTGTTCGGCGGGTTGTCGGGAAAGACTCCGAAATCCGGGGGTTCGGCCCGGAGAAAACAGGAGAGGATGGAGGCGGCACCCGGATTCGAACCGGGGGATAAAGGATTTGCAGTCCTCTGCCTTACCGCTTGGCTATGCCGCCGTATTGGCCATTTTCGGCGAACGCCCGGAACCTGTCAAGCCTCACGGGGACATCCTCACGGGAACGGACGGAAGGATCCAAACGCCGCTCCGGATTTATTTTTTCCGGTAAAGTGGTACTATTGTTTTGGCCATTCCGTGCTCGCTCCGACCCGGAGGTCCCCTTGGCTGCCGCGGTCTACATCACCGGTGTCGCCGGCTTTATCGGATCCCACGTGGCGGAGGCCCTCCTTGTACGAGGCGACCGTGTCTTCGGGCTGGACAACCTCGACCCCTTCTACGACCGGTCTCTCAAGGAAAAGAACCTGGCGGCCCTGTCGGACTACCCGGGGTTCCGGTTTACCGAGGGAGACATCCGGGACGAGGTTGCGCTTGGCAGCTGGGGGGACGGCTCTCCTGCGGACGCCCTCATCCACCTGGCGGCGAAGGCGGGCGTCCGGCCGTCGGTGGCCGATCCCGTCGGGTATGCCGACGTGAACGTGTCGGGTACGGCCCGCGTTCTGGCCTGGGCGAGGGACCGCGCCGTCCGGAGCGTCCTGTTCGCTTCCTCCTCGTCCGTGTACGGCGGGAACACCAAGATCCCGTTCTCCGAGGACGACCCCGTCGACCACCCGGTGAGCCCCTACGCCGCGACGAAAAAGGCGGGGGAGCTCATGTGCCACACGTTCTGCCACCTGTACGGGATGAACATCGCCTCGCTGCGCTTTTTCACCGTGTACGGGCCGCGGCAGAGGCCGGAGATGGCGATCCACAAGTTCACCCGCCTTCTCTTCGAGGGAAAGGAGGTAGGGATCTACGGGGACGGGTCGAGCAGGCGCGACTACACCTACATCGACGACGTCGTGGGGGGGGTGCTGGGCGCGCTCTTTGCACCGCCCGGCTACCGGGTCTACAACCTCGGGGAGTCCGCCACGATCTCCCTCGCAGACCTCGTCGGCCTGCTGGAGCGGGCCACGGGGATCCGGGCGAACCGGAGGTTTCTGCCTGTGCAGCCCGGGGACGTCCCCTTGACCTGTGCGGACATCACGCGCGCCCGCGCGGAGATCGGCTATAACCCGAAGGTCCCGGTTGCGGAAGGCGTGGAACGGTTCGTGCAATGGTATCGAGACAACCTGGCCGGGTATTCCATGCAGGGAGGTGACCGATGAAGATCACGTTGTCCGTAATCAAGGCGGATATCGGTTCCATCGGGGGCCATATCCAACCGAGCGCGCTCCTTGTCGAGGAGGTGCGAAAGAACGTCTCCGAAAAAGGGAAGAAGCTCTTGATCGACTCTTACGTGGGATACACCGGAGACGACATCGCCATCCTCATGACGCACACCGGGGGGGTCCTGAACGAACAGGTCCACAGGCTCGCCTGGGACACGTTTCTCGCCGGGACCGCGTTGGCGAAGGCGCAGGGGCTCTACGGCGCCGGCCAGGATCTCCTGAAGGATTCCTTTTCGGGGAACGTGAAGGGGATGGGGCCCGCCGTCGCCGAGTTGGAGTTCGAGGAGCGGCCGAACGAGGCGTTTCTGCTCTTTGCCGCCGACAAGACCGACCCCGGCGCCTACAACCTCCCGTGCTACCTCGCCTTCGCGGACCCCATGGTCAACTCGGGGCTCATCTTGTCCCCCAAGATCGGGCACGGGTACTCCTTCCGGATCATGGACGTCGAGCACACCGAGGGGGACCGGGTGATCGACCTGAACGCGCCGGAGGACCTCTACGACATCGCCGCGCTTTTGCGCGACCAGGAGCGCTTCGTCGTCGAATCGATCCGCTCCCGGGCCACCGGGGACATCGCCGTCTCGGTTTCCACCACGAGGCTCCACAACATCGCCGGGAAGTACACCGGCAAGGATGACCCCGTGATGCTTGTCCGGGTCCAGGGGAACTTTCCCGCCACGGGCGAGGTCCTCTCGCCGTTCACCATCGGCCACTTCGTCGCGGGGTTCATGCGCGGGAGCCATCACGGGGCGCTGATGCCGGTTGCGAAAAACACAGGCACCTCGTTTTTCGACGGCCCGCCGATCGTCTCCTGCCTGGCCTTCTGCGTCAAGAGCGGCAAGCTCACCGAGCCCGCGGATCCCTTCGACCACCCGTACTGGGAGTATGTGCGGACCAAGGTGTCGGCCAAGAACGAAGACCTGCGCCGCCAGGGATTCTTCGGCCCCGCCATGCTCCCGTACAGCGAGCTCGAGTACGGCGGGATCGTGGAACGGATGAAGAAGATGGATTCCCTCTTCCGCGTCCTGACGCCGCGGGAGGAAGTGAAGGCATAAGGGAAGACGGGGGCGGGCGCACCGCCCGACCCCGCATCCGGCAGGAAGGGGAAGAGATGGCCGGCGGGATCGATTTCCGTTTCGACTTTTCGCTCGTGCACGAAGGAAACCTCCGCAACGGGGAGGGGCTCACCCCCCTGAAGATGAGCAGGGCGCTCGGGCGCGCGCAGCGGGCGGCGAACAAGCTCGCCTCCCGGCACGCGGCGGGGGAGATCGGATTCCCCGGGCTCCCGTTCCTCGAAAAGGAGGCACGCGCCCTTTCCCGGTACGCCGCGGGAATGCGCAAGCGGTTCACCCACCTCCTCGTCCTGGGGATCGGCGGGTCCGCGCTGGGGACGAAGGCCGTCTACGAGGGCGTGGGGGGGGAAAGCGCCCGGAAGGGGCTCCGCCTCACGGTGGCGGACAACGTGGACCCCGACGGGTTCTTTCCGTTGCTGCGTTCCCACCCGATGAAGACCACGGCGGTCGTGGCCATCAGCAAGTCGGGGGGCACCGCGGAGACGAACGCACAGCTCGCCTTAGCCATCGAGGGGCTCAAAAAAGCCAACGGGAAGAAGTGGAAGGACCACCTGGTCCTGATCACGGATCCTTCGAGGGGGGTCTTCCGGCGGTTCGCCGACTCCGAGGGGATCGCCTCGTTTTCCGTGCCGCCCAACGTGGGGGGCAGGTTTTCCGTCCTGTCCGCCGTGGGGTTGCTCCCGCTGGCCGCGGCAGGGGTGTCGGGGGAGAAGCTGCTTGCGGGCGCCCGGTGGATGGAGTCGGTGTTCCGCGGGGCGAGGGGCGAAAAAAACCCGGTCCTTGCAGGCGCCGCCGTCTACTCCCACTACCTGACCGACAACCCGAAGCCCGTTCACGTCTGGTTCACCTACGGGGAAGGGTTGGCGCGCGTGGCGGAGTGGTGGCAGCAGCTCTGGGGAGAAAGCCTGGGGAAGCGCCGGCCGTCGGGCACGCCCGTGGGGCAGACGCCGGCCAGGGCGGTCGGGGTGACCGACCAGCATTCGCAGGTGCAGCTCTACCAGGACGGCCCCGCCGACAAGGTCTTCACCTTCGTGAAGTGGATGGGGGGGAGGGAGAAGGGGAACGTGCCTGCCCAAGGGTTCGCCCCCGGGATGGAGATGCTCGGGGGGCGCCCCCTGCGCGACCTGTTTCACGCCGAGTTCGAAGCCACGATCGGCGCCCTCTGGAAGGCCGGCCGCCCCATCGTCCGGATGGAGGTGGGGAAGCGGGACGAGGCCCACCTGGGGGCGTTCCTCCACTACTGGGAGTGGGTGACCGCCATCGCCGGGGAGTGCGCAGGGGTAGACCCCTTCGACCAGCCCGGCGTGGAGGAGGGGAAGATCATCACGCGCGCCCTCATGGGGGAGAAGGGGTCCGGGAAACGCCGGGAAGAGTTCCTCCGCGCGATGCGGAACCGGGATTCCGCCGAGATCCGGATTGCGGGAGGCAGTCCGTCCGGGGGGAAGCGCCGACGCGCCACCCGCCGGTCGGGGAAGGAGAGAGGGTAACCGATGGGGGGAAGGATCCGCCAGCTTCCCGACGGCGTGATCGACCAGATCGCCGCCGGGGAGGTTGTCGAGAGACCGTCCTCCATCCTGAAGGAACTCCTGGAGAACGCCGCCGACGCCTCCGCGTCACGGATCGAGGCGCAGGTCTTCGGGGCGTTTCCCTTCTCGCTGCGGGTCTCCGACGACGGGGTCGGCATGACGGCGGAGGAGGCGGAAGTAGCCGTCCGCCGGCACACCACGAGCAAGATCGCCACGGTCGACGACCTCCAGAAGCTCTTGACCTACGGGTTCCGGGGGGAGGCCCTCCCCTCGATCGCCTCGGTTTCCCGGTTGCGGATCCTCACCCGCCCGCGCGACCAACACCTCGGCACGGAGGTGGTCGTGGAGGGGGGGAAGGTGCGGTCGGTGCGGGAAGCCGGCGCTCCCCGCGGGACGACCGTCGAGGTGTCGGACCTGTTCACCAACGTCCCCGCCCGTCTCAAGTTCCTCAAAACCCCTCGTACCGAGATGACCCACCTGTGGGAGGTGTTCCACGGGGTGGGCATCCCCCGCGAGGGGATCTCCTTCCGGATGCACGACGGCAGGACCGACGCCTTGTACGAGGAGGGGGAATCCCGCCTCGACCGGGCGAAGCGGCACGCGGGGGAGGGGGCCAAGTATCTCGCGCCCCTTTCGCTCTCCTCGGCGTTTTTCCGGATCAGCGGCTGGGCGGGTCTGCCGCACCTGTCCCGGTTCGGCTCCTCGGGAATCCACTTCTTCGTCAACGGCCGGTACTTCCGCGACAAGGGGGTCTTCGCCGCCGTGCGGGAAGCGTACCGGGGGATCCTCCCCCCCGACCGGCAGCCGGTGATCTACCTGTTCATCGGGTGCGACCCGTCCGAGGCGGACGTGAACGTTCACCCCGCCAAGATGGAAGCCCGCTTCCGGTACGGGAAGGACCTGTTCGAGCTGGTGCGGCACGCGATCGGGGAGGCCCTGGGGGAGATTCCGGCGGCATCGGCCGTCGTCTCCCTCCCCGCGGGCGACGAGGGCCGGGTGGGGGCGCAGCTGCAGCCGAAGGTGACGGATTCCCCCGGGGAGGGCCTGTTCGCACGGTACCGGGCGGAGCCCCCCCTTCTCCCCGTCTTCGGCGAAGACTCTCCTCCCCCGGAGAGGGAGGGAGGGTTCGGGTCGCTTCGGCCCGTCGCCCAGCTCATGGGAACGTACATCGTCTGCGAGGGGGTAGGGGAGGTGGTGATCATCGACCAGCATGCGGCGGCCGAGCGGATCGTCTTCTCCCGGCTGAAGGATTCCTACCTCGGAAAGAACGCGCCCATCCAGAGGTGGCTGGTCCCGCAGGTCGTCTCCCTCCCCGGGGCGGGGAAGAGGGAGCGCGCCGAAATCGAGGCGTTCCTGGCGGCGGTCGGGTTCCTCTGCGAGTCGTTCGGCGAAAATACGTTCAAGATCTCGGGAGGGCCCGCGATCCTGGGGCATTTCGATCTCCAGATCTGGTGGAAGGACCTGGGCGACTTCCTCCTCTCCCAGGGGTCCGCCCCGAAGGGGATCTTCGATGCCGACCGGGAGCTGTGGCGCATCGCGTGCCACGCCTCCCTGCGGGCCGGGATGACCCTCGAAAAGGAAGGGATGCGCTCTCTGCTCTCCGACCTGGATCGCGCCGTCGCCTCCCACAGTTGCCCCCACGGCCGCCCCGTCTGGGTGAAGATTTCCGCCGCCGAAATGAAACGGATGTTCGGCCGTACATAACGCCTCCCATGGGAGAAAACCGGCTTCTCGTCCTGTCCGGGCCCACCGCGGCCGGGAAGACGACGGCGGCGATAGCCCTCGCCCGCTTCTTCCCCCTCGAGGTCATAAACGCCGATTCGATGCAAGTCTACCGGGGGATGGACATCGGGACGGCAAAGCCTTCGCCCGCGGAACGGGCCGGGATTCCCCACCACCTGATCGACGTGGCGGATCCGGACGAGGAGTACAGCGCCGGACGTTTCGTGGCCGAGGCGAATGAAGCGATCCGAGGCATCCGGGAAAGAGGCCGGTTCCCGCTCGTCTCGGGAGGCACGGGGATGTACATCCGGGCGCTCCTGCGGGGACTCGACCCGCTCCCGTCCGACCCCCGCGTCCGTGCACGCCTGTCCCGCCGGTGGGAGGAGGAAGGGCCGTTGGCCCTTCACGGCGATCTTGGAAAGGTCGATCCCGAATCGGCGGCACGGATCCACCCCTCGGACAGGGTCCGGGTGGTAAGGGCCCTCGAGGTGGCGGAGTTGACGGGGGAGCCGGCCAGCGCTCGGAAGGGCAGCTGGTCCGCCGGAGGGAGCAGGTTCGGGGTCCTGTTCCTGGTCCTCGCGGTTGACCGGGCGGAGTTGTACCGTCGCATCGACTTGAGGGTGGACGCGATGGTTCGGGCGGGGCTCGTCGAAGAGGTGAGAGAGCTTTTCGCGCAGGGGTATGGCCGGGGCCTGAAAAGCATGGGAGCGCTTGGGTACCGGCACGTTCTCTCCCACCTCCTGGACGGGGTCCCCCTCGAACAGGCGGTCAGCCGGATGAAGCGGGATACGCGACGGTACGCGAAGAGACAGGTCACCTGGCTGTCGGGGGAGCCGGGCGCGGTCCGCCTGGAGGGGAAGGCCCCCATCGAGGCGGCTACCAAGGAGGTCGGAGAGTTCCTGTCTTAGCCCTCCGCATCATGAATACGGCAACGTATCCGTGCGTGGCTCCCGGTGCGAAGGGGCACAGCGGGGGATTCCTCGAAGCGGCCTGTGGAGCGAGGTGCGACTTGCGGCGAGCGTAGCGGAGAGGAAGCCGCCCGCGAGCACCTGGCACCGGGAGGGGAAACGCCTCAGGGCGTCGGCCCGGTACGAGACCGTCATTACGAGACGCAGCACTTCGCCCTTCCTGTCCGTCCGATGCACCATGGCATCGGGGTCGGGGTGCGGGCGAAACGAAACCGGCAACCGGGTCATCTACGGAACAAAAAGGAAAGAAACCGCCATGGCGAGGAAGATCGCAATCGTCCTGTTTTGTCTGGCCGCCCTGACGACCCCGTCGTCCGGGGGCCCCTCCGGACCCGATGCCGGTCCGATTCCGCCGGGGGAGGCCGGGGCCAAGGAGGCCGTGGAACGTTCTCCCCGTCACCACGAGTGGGCCGACATCGTCGTTCCCGGCAAGGAAACGAAAGTGGCCGCCTTCATCGCCTACCCCGAACGCAAGGACAAGGCCCCCGTGGTGATCGTCATCCAGGAGATCTATGGACTTACCGACTGGGTACGGGCCGTTGCGGACCGGTTGGCCGCGGAAGGGTTCATCGCCATCGCGCCGGACCTTCTTTCCGGCAAGGGCCAAGGCGGCGGAGGGACCGACAAGTTCGGCAGCCGGGACGACGTCGTGAAGGCGGTGCGCGAGCTGTCGACGCCGGAGGTCGTGGCCGTGCTGGACGCGGTGAGCCGCTACGGAAGGGGCCTGCCGGCCGCAAAGGACAAATTCGCCACGGTGGGCTTCTGCTGGGGCGGCGGGCAGAGTTTCCACTACGCCACGGCGCAGCCCGACCTGGATGCGGCGGTGGTCTATTACGGCACGTCCCCCGACCTGGAGGCCCTGGGGACGATTCGTGCGCCCGTGCTCGGGCTCTACGGCGAGGACGACGCCCGGG
>Ga0209521_10001259_pt1 | contig 20642 bp, 16 predicted proteins | sample Rifsed19ft4_FD_184016 | JGI IMG/M metagenome (GOLD analysis project Ga0209521, IMG submission 184016) | Soil microbial communities from Rifle, Colorado, USA - sediment 19ft 4 (version 2) | ecosystem: Environmental > Terrestrial > Deep subsurface > Rock core/Sediment | place: Rifle, Colorado...
ACCGCCCGGACGCGTTTTGTCTTTCTCGAGCGGACCCAGGACTCATCCTTGTCGGTGACGATGACCTCTGCGTCTGGGATGCTCATCTTCACCATAAGGGCCACATCGATCCTATGGCCCACTCCAACCTCCACAATTTTCCGCGCGTTTCGATAGTTCTGCTTGATGAAACGGACGAAGCTTTCGAACATCTATGAGGCGACGCCGTAACGCGTCACTTGGGCCACCGGGGCTGCAGTACGCCAGGGTCCTTGTCAGTTTCGCGCATTTTCCTCATGCCCTCGAGAATCAGCTTCTGCTCGATGCCCGCAACAAGCTGCTTCGTCTCAATCACCTTGTCAGGGTTGACGCTCATGCTGACAGCGCCTTCCCGAACTAGGAACTCAACGACCTCGGGATAGTTTGAGGGGGCCTGGCCGCAGATGGATGTTGTGACGCCTGCGTCTGTGCATACGCGGATGACATGGCTCATTGCCCGCAGCACAGCGAGGTTCCTCTCATCATAGATCTCCTGTATGGAGGCGTCGTCTCTGTCGATGCCCAAGATTAGCATCGTAAGATCGTTGGTCCCGAAGGAGATGCCGTCGATCCCTTCCTGGACGAACTTGTCGATGAGAAGCACTGTCGCTGGCACTTCGACCATTATCCAGAGTTTGAAGTCGGGCCCTCGTTTCAATCCTTCTTCTTCGAGAATCTTCCTCGCGTTCCTGAAGTCCTCAAGGGTCCTGACGAAAGGCAGCATAACATGCACGTTCGTCAGTTTGAACTCCTCACGAACCTTCTTGACGGCACGGCATTCAAGCCGGAAAACGTCCGGCTCCTTCACGTACCGGAAGCATCCCCTGTACCCCAGCAGCGGGTTCGGGCCGACATGTCCAGCGTCCCTCTCGTACTTCTCCCCTCCCGGAAGGCCTAGAAACTCGTCAGGCTTGAAATCCAAACAACGATAGACCACGGGTTTCGGAGCGAAGGGCGTCGCGACACGCCTTATGCCCTCGGCGAAGGCATTGACCATCTTCTGCCCTCCACCCTCTTCAATGAGCAGCCGAGGGTGTTTGCCAACTGAGAGCATCATGTGCTCAGCACGCAGAAGCCCTACGCCGTCGGCATGCGTTTCCCGCGCGACTTTCTCCGCGAGCTCGGGCAGTGAAATGTTGACGTAGATTTTCGTGGACGTGACCGGTATGACAGTGGGGATCTCCCGGGCTTGCTGGGCTGGTTTGAGCACGTCCTCGACCAGGCCAGCGTAGACAATCCCCGCCTTGGCGTCGACAGTGTACTCATTGCCCATCTGCAATAGCTTCGTCGCATTTCTAGCCCCGACGATGCAGGGAACTCCCATTTCACGCGAAACGATGGCTGCGTGGCATGTTGTCCCGCCGTCGTCAGTGACGATGGCTCCTGCGATTTTCATGTAGGGAACCCAGTCAGGGTTCGTCATCCGCGTCACGAGAATGTCCTTGTCCTTCATCATGCGCCCGGCCTCCTGTGGAGTCGAGATGATCTTGGCCCTTCCAGCGTGCAGGCCAGGGCTAGCGGGCAGGCCTTGAACGACCATAACGCGGTCTATCACGTGGCGGGCAGAGCCGTCGGTGGGAGCTTTCATTCTGCTCCAGAAGGTCTCGGGCCTGGACTGGACGATGTACGCAGCGTCACCTGAGCTATCCTGTTCTAGCGCGAATTCGATGTCCTGGGCGGTGCCGTAATGGTCCTCAATGTCCCGCGCAATCTTAGCAAGCTCCACAACATCATGGTCCGACAGGGAAGCGACGTTGCGCCGCTCCAGCGGAACTTCCTGCTGAACGGTCAGGCCGGTCGCGCGGTTAGGAACATGCTCCAACTTCTTGGGAACGATCTCCTTGTGAATAATCTGGAGAGTTCCCTTGTCAATGATGAAACGGTCAGGACTCACGTGGCCGGCCACTAAAGCTTCTCCGAGGCCCCACGTCGCCTCAATGACTATCTTTGACGGATCGCCGTTCACAGGGTCGAGCGTGAAAACGACCCCTGAGCACTTGGCTTCGACCATCTTCTGGATGCCAACGCTGATGAGAACTTTCTCATGTGGGAAGCCCTTCTCTTCCCGGTAGAATATCGCCCGCGGGGTGTAGAGGCTCGACCAGCACTTCCGGACGTAGTGTACTAGCTGTTCCTCGCCTTTCACGTTGAGGAAGGTGTCCTGCTGGCCCGCGAAAGAGGCGTCAGGAAGGTCTTCCCCCGTAGCAGACGACCTTACGGCAACCAGAACCTCTCCGCTACCCGTCTTCTTCGAGAGCTCTCGGTACGCCTTTCGGACCTCGTCGGCAATATCAGCAGGCATCGGGACGGATTCTATGATTTTCCGGATTTCCTGTGAGGCTTCTTCGTAGAGCTTAGGGTCCCTTGTTCCGTTAGAATTCCGAAGAGTCTTGTGAATAACCTCGCCGATCCTTGTTTCGTCCAGAAATCGGCGGAAGGCTCCGGCGGTTACGGCGAAGCCAGGTGGGACCCTTACGCCCTTGGCCGTGAGTTCTCCTAGGTTCGCGCACTTACCCCCTACAATCTGAACGTCCTCTTTTCGTACGTTCTCAAGCCAGAGGACTACAGGGTCTGACCTATCTGCCAAGAAACTCTAGGCTCCCGCAACGGCCACCACGGCTTCCGCTTTGGCCTCGACGGGCTGCACCGCTGTTTCCTGTTCTACCATAACTCTGGTCTTCATGGGAAGCTTGCTCGACGCTACCTTGCACGCCTTCTTGGCCGTCTCAACACCATCCTTGTTGACCGCGATTGTTATGATTGGCTGGCCGTCGTCGACGCGGGCCGCTCTACCGGTAGGTTTCCCAAAAGAACGCCGCATTCCTTCCTGGAGTCGGTCTGCACCTGCTGTCGCAATCATCTTGTTTTCCCGCAGAATAATGTGCGGATAGGGCCGAAGATGCATTCGGTAGCCTGTGTCCCCATACTTGTCGACCAGGACCTTGTTGGCCGAAACACGGGCCGATTCTAAGGCGTTGTGGCGTATCTGCACGCTCTCACGTGCAAGAAGGTGGACCTTGAACGGGAAGCTGAGGGCTAGGTCTCCCATGTTGAATTTAGAAACCTTCACAGCCGGGCTTCCACGTATGTACTTCAGCCGCGTGAACGGCTGGCCCCTCGGAGAACGATAGTTTCGACCCCTCATGAACGTAATGCCACTCGACTCCACGTCAAAGGGAGCTAATGAGGGTTGTTCCCGCCAGACACAACCCGGAATATCCAGATTTCCAAAGACTCACGCAAGGGCAGACACTATACCCTCACAGTGCTGGGAGAGAGGGCTATCCCTTCACTAACTTGGCCCGGTAGAGGTCTCCTGTCTTCGGGCTGAAATACAGCGTGAACAGCGTATTTCCAAGGACAAGCATCACAAAGAAAACCCCGACCCAGTAGGGTCCCAGCGAGAAACTGCTCGGGACAATAATCCACGGCAGACCCATCGAGGCTACTGCTCCCGACGCATACATCCATCTTCGCTTCCTCGGAGAGGCTCCGCTCAGCGAGCTCCGGTCGACTTTGAGGACGAAGACGGGAACTCTCCGCATAAGACTGGAAACCAGTGGGAGATTCAGTTTTCGAATCGCTGACCTTCCCAGGAAATAGTATTGAAACCTGATGCCGAACATCTTTCCGACTGCGTGGTGTGCAAGGTCGTGGATGAAGAACCAGAAACTGAACCATGCGAAAAGAAACAGTAGGATCCGCAGAAAGAGAGGGTACTGAGTCGAAACGACGGACATCTGCCAGGCCAACACTCCGAGAGCCAGCCCGATGACACAGATGGTTGCCCCCTGTGGCATGGTGACGCGTCTGTATTTACCGGCCAATGCCTGTTAGGCTTCTCTGCTCTTCCTGCTCAGCTGGTCGAAAAGCCCCGGGTCTAGGTCCTTTATTGTCGGAATGAAAGCCCGGGACCGTGAAACCTCGTCAAGGTCAATCTTGCACTGCCGGTATTCTTCCTCGTCATACTTGCACTGGACGAGTACAGACCCGCTGGGCGATATTACCCGGCTCCCTCCCCAGAACTGCAGCCCATCCTCAACTCCTACACGGTTGACATAGGCCAGGTAGACAGCGTTCTCCATCGCCCTGCTTAGGCAGAAGCCCTCGAAGAACCTCCGTCGCAGGCTTGGGCTGGCAGATATGGAAATGATCAACTGCGCTCCTTGCAATGCCTGGAGCCTTGTCAGCTCGGGAAAGTACAGGTCGTAGCATATGTTCAGCCCTATCGTGCCGAAGGGAGTGCTGAAGACCGGCGCTTCTTGTCCTGGACGATAGTAGCGTTTCTCCTCGAAGACCGTGTGCGTCGGCAGGTGAATCTTCCGGTACTTGCCAAGGATACCCTTAGGCCCTACGAACACCGCTGTGTTGTGAAGGACCCCTTTCACACTACTTTCTTCCGGCATCCCGAAAACTACGTGCACGCCGTGTTCCTTGGCGAGCTTCTCCACCTTGTCCGTGCTTGGCCCGGGTATCGGCTCGGCTTGGTTGTAGACCTCGTCTCGCATCGTGTACCCTGTCAAGTGGAGCTCTGGAAAGACCAGAATGTCCACGTTCTTGCGTCGGGCGGAACTGGCCTGGCGGGCCATCAGGTTGAGGTTCCCCTGCTTATCGCCAAGCTTAGGACCTGATTGCGCCAGCAACAACGTCACTGGTTTCATTCAGCCACGATGGGACGAATGGCGAGGTCAACATATAGAGATGTCTCGAAGCTTCTCCGGAAGAGAACAGACGAAACCGGTCAGCCTAACCCGCGACCCTCCTCAGAACACCCACCTTCAACCATCTCCAATCTTAATACCACCGACCGTCAACCACGACCCGACAGCTCACTCGGAGGCCTTACTCTGTTCGAACCCGGAACCCATCCCTAGGGAGGATAGCCTCTATGACAATCCAGGTTCTCCTTACAGCCGACAACCATCTTGACCCTTCAGCCGTACAGTATGGTCCTAAACGTTTCGAGCGAAAGAGAGACTTCCAACGTTGCTTCGAAACGCTCGTCAACTTCGCCCTGGAAAACCGTCCGGACCTCCTACTGGTGGGAGGAGACTTTTACGATACTATCCTTCCCGGCAACCCCGCACGGGCCTTTGTTGCAGAACAGTTCAAACACCTCTGCGAGAAAGATATCAAGATATTACTCGTAAGTGGACATCACGACACCCCTAGAAGCATCGAACAAGGAGTCTCCCCTCTTACGGTGCACGCCAAATCTGGACATGTGATCTTTTTCCACGATCAAACGCCCAGATCCAAAAAGCTCGACACCAGCCAAACAACCGTTAACGTCACCGGTCTAAGCCTCAACCCAACCCTCACATCCGACCAAGACCCACTCGAAAGCGTACAACTCCCACACGACGCTGACATCAACATCTTCCTAACGCACTATCCAGTCGAAGGATTCGAAGGCTACTTTGGCCAGGAAACCCACATAGCCACATCCTCGGTCCCACAAGGCTACCAGCTCTTCGCAACAGGCCACCTCCACCACCGCCAAAAACGCACAGTCAACGGGACGCCGGTCATCTATCCAGGTAGCACCGAGCGGGCATCCTTCCAAGAGGAGAATGAAAAGAAGGGCTTTGTCTGGCTCGAACTAGACAAGACAGGTATCATTCACGAAGAATTCCATCAAACCCCGGCACGGCCAATGGAAACCCTGCGCCACCACGTCGCGAGTGAGGGAAGTCTCACCCGTCAGATCCAGGACGCGCTTGAGAAGCGGGCTGATACCGAGAAGATTCTTCGGGTCCTAGTATCCGGCAGGGTCACACTGGAACAGCTATCAACGTACAAACGCTCAATACTGCTGAGCTACGGCCAAGACCGCTTCTTCCATCTAGAGTTCGACGAGGAGGGCTTGAACGTTCTGGCACAAGAGCCTCTCGAATCCCTGCCCAAAACCACACCCCTCCAAGAGCTAGACCGGACATTCCGCGACCTATTGGAAAAGGCCAAAGAGGAAGAGAAGCCGCTGGTCCACGAGGCTTGGAAGTTGACCAGTTCCAAGCTTCAGGAGGAAGGCGTAAGTTGAAACTTCTCAGCCTCCACGCCAGCAATTTCAAGAAGCTCAAGTTCAAACAGCCCCTAACCTTTACCGAAGGCATCGTCCTGATAACCGGCCTCAACGAGAGCGGCAAGTCCGCAATTCTGGACGCGATTCTCTACGGGCTCTACGGACGAATGATCAAGCCAAACCAGAAACCCAGCAATGAGGAAATCATCAGCTATGGGTCCGGCGAGGCACAGGTTCGGCTTGAATTCTCTATTGGGAATAGAAAGTATCGAGTGGTCCGGGAGATCCATAAGACCCGGGCCAACACGGCGAAGCTCTATGAGGTCAAACAGGACGGCGCCTTGAAGAATATCGCTACCACCGTGAACGAGACGACTGAGGAAATTGAACGTCTCTTTGGGGGCATCACGTACAACGAGATAGTGGCCAGCAGCGTGGTCGCCCAGAAAGACCTGGAACGTCTCATCAAGCAACGGCTGGACGACCGGAGAAAAGTCATCAACGTATTCCTCAACCTAGACAGTTTCAACAAGGTCCAAGACTCGCTCGGCGAGGAGAGAGTCCGCTTGGAAGGGAAAGCACGGACCCCGGGCCAGTTAACAGTCGAACGACAAGCTCTCGAAGCACTAACAGAACAAATGAAAGGCTACAAGGACCAGGAAGTTCAGCTGTCGGGCCTGGCCGAGAAAGTCGAGAAGCTTAAACTAGAACTGAAGAATTTCGAGAAACAATTCGACGAAACAGACCGGCTCCACAGGACCCTCAATGAATACGAAGAGGCCCTAGACCTTGAGGAAGCCCTGACAAAGGAGAAAGACGGCAAGGCTGAGCTAGAGAACAGCCTTGGCCGACAACTAGCCAGCATCTCGAATCTCCGAACAGAATTAGAACAAGTGCAAGGGCAGCTCAAGGACTATGATGGGCTCGACGAAATCGGGCCGGCTCTCACCCGGGCCGCGGAAGAGCTTGAAGCAGTGCGGGAGTACGAACTCTTGCTCAACCAGTCCATAGAGAGGCAGAACCAACTAAAGGCTGGCATAGAGGAGAAGAGAAGAGAGCTTCCGCGTCATAAGGGGCCATCGGCCACCGCGCCATCCTCATCAAGAGTCTGGACCTACCTCGCAGCAACCGGTGCCCTGGGAGCAGGTGCCGTCTTATCGTTCTTCCTATCTCTTGTGCTTGCCGCAGTAGTCTTAGGGTCTCTTGCTGTCGTTTCTCTCATTCTACTCGCACGACAGATAGCTTCTCTCTCGCGGGCTGCCGAAGTCTCTGACGAGAAACAAGAAGCTCTAGCCGGCCTAGAATTAGTGCGTTCGCGGGAAACCGAGCTTGCAGAGGTTGAACAGAAGCTATCTGTCTTTAGAGGCCGCGTATCTGACGGGTCTCAGCAAGTTATCGAGGATCTGCGTTCAATACCGCGTTATACCAGTGCGCTGGAAAATGTGGAGAACGCGAAGGACGCTCTCGGCGAGGCCTCCACTCTCTTCGAGACCGATGAGCGGTCCCGCAGTGTTCTGGAGGAGAGGGCCAAACTGCTGACTAGACAACTACGGGAGGAGCCTGAGATTCGGAGCAGGCTTCAAACAACGAGAGAGGAGATCGAGGTCATTAACGGAAAACTAGCAGGCATCCAGCGTCCTACCCTCCCTGCTGATGTCGTCTTCTCTGAGGACCTTCTAGCGGAGACTGGAAAATACCGTGATTCTCTGAACGAATCTGTCTCTCGGGTCAGAACCCAGATTGAAGAGGCAACGGCTCGCCAGCTGGAAATCAAAACCTTCCTAGAAGAAAACAAGAATATCGAGGGAAAAGTGGAAGCTCAGCAGCGTAAGGTGCGCCTTCTGGAGAAAGAACTTGCTGTTGTGAAATTCTCAGTCAGAGGGCTTGAACAGACTTCTGAATCGTTGAGAAACAGGGTAAAGCCTCAGGTCGAACGCTACATGGGGTTGATCTTGCCCGCTATCACGTCGGGCCGCTACAAGGCGGTTGAACTGGACGATGACTATACAGTTAGGGTGTTTGACCCTGAGGCGGGCGAGTTTAAACCCAAAGAGGTCTTCTCAGGAGGAACAGAGGACCAGCTGCTGCTGGCCATGCGTCTTGCCTTCGCCCTTGCTTTGATTCCTCAAGCCAAAGGGCAGAGCCCCGAGTTCCTCTTCTTGGACGAACCCCTAGGAAGCTCCGACAGGATCCGTAGAGAAGGAATAGTCACGCTTCTGCAGAAGGAACTGTCCCAGAACTTCAAACAGATCTTCCTCATAAGCCATGTAGGCGACCTAGAGGCGGAAGCCGATACCATAATCCAGATGGAAAATGGTACTGTCCGCGAGGTCATTGGTCGAAAACCCTCTTTACCTCAGCCAGTACAGCTACCGGCCTGATTCTGATTGAGCTTAGATTGGCTCTACTCATTCGACGAACTCAGAGCCTACAGTCTGGACACGAAACAGGGCAAGGCGAGACTGGAAACCCTTCTCAAGCAACTACCCAGCATTCTAGATGCCGCAGGCGTCAAACTACCCCCAAGGCCAAGGGTGCTCTGTCTAATGGCAGGCTCCTGCATCGAGGGGATAGCCCTCGCTCAGCTCTACAACGCAGAAGTGTTTTGCCTGGACCTTCAGAAAGGACTACTCGCCAAAGGCGAGAAGGAAGCCCGACGGCGCAGACTCACTCTTAGAACAATTGTCGGAAATGTCAAAGAATTCGCCCGGCATGTAGAGGGGCGGTTCGACCTTATCACTATCATGGGGTCGCCGCTTCCACACCTCAACATATACGATTTTGACGAGGTCTTAGCCCAAGTCAGGAAGCTTCTTGCGAAGAAAGGGTTCTTCCTCATAGACCAGACCGATATGGTCTTCCGAATCATCCCGCAATACAGGGACGCGTTCGTCCCCAACCTCAAGCCTCCAGTTCTAAACGTCCATTATGGTTTCAACCCCCGGGAGGGCTATTTCGAACGCCTGTACTATAGCCGGTCAAGGCATGAAACCGTCAAGGTCTACCTCTGGACTCCCTGGGTGATCGGGTATATGCTGAAGAAAAATGGATTTGGAAAGGTCGAAGTCAAGCCATACGTGGACATGTACACTGTGATCCAGACCCATCTCTTCACGGCGACCCTGTGAGCTGCCACTGTGCGAATGAACGGAACCTAACAGATGTAGTTTGTCGGCGCGGTCCTCTGTAGGGCATTCAGAGTTTCGAGTAATGTGCCTTCTACCAAGGATCTATCGCCCACACGCTCTTCCAGAGCCGATGTCCATAGGAGGTAGATGGTTCCGTCGTTTTCCGCGGCCCTGAAGAATCCAAGCTTCTCAAGTGAGTGAGCTGTAGCTGTTGTCCGCTCTGAGCGAGAAGGCAAACTCACTACTAAGGTCCAGTCTCCCGAGCCATCCAGCGTGATGTTCACTCTTCCTCCCGAAACCCCAATGGACGTACTGGTCCCAGGCTTGAGCGACTTGTCTATCAGCCGGGAAACTGCGTCGGGACCAGTATAGCCCGTGAGAACAACTGTGCCGGGTCCTCCCACTTTCTCGGTCATGGCGATGCTCTCGCGCCAGGGATTGACACCTTAACGGTCGTGTTACTCGGGTGTCTCTGGTAACGGAACCCGCTGTTCTGCGTTGATTGTTTATATCGCCCGGGTAGGGCACTGAAGCTTCCCGCTTCGGTGTTTGACGTGGACATGTTCGATTTGGAAGAGGAGAGGCTCGTGGCGGAGATAACGGGGAGAGGTGCCCGAAGAATACTCATCCAGCTACCGGACGGGTTGAAAGCTGAAGGACCCCGCCTCGCCAGCCGTGTCCGAGCAAAGACAGGGGCGGAGGTGTTCGTGTCAGCCGTCTCCGCGTGGGGAGCCTGTGACCTATCACTGGACGCAGCATCGCGTCTGAAAGCAGACCTTCTAGTACACTATGGCCACAACGAGTTCCTTCGAGACGGCTCTAATGGAGTACCGGTGGTCTACGTTCCCGCCAGGAGCAGGCACGAAGTCATCCCGGTCGTAGAAAAGTCTCTCCCGCTCATTCACGGCAAGACAATCGGCCTTGCAACCACTCTACAACACCTTCATGTTCTTCCACAGGTCGAACAGTTTCTCAGCGAGAAGGGCTTCACCGTCCACGTCCCTGGGCGGGGACCCTGGGCCCATGATAAGGGCCAGGTCCTGGGCTGCGACTACTTTGGCTTGAGGAAAATACAGCCGCAGGTCGACTCGTTCCTCGTTGTCGGAAGCTACTTTCACGGAATAGGAGCCGCACTGTCTGTTGAGAAGCCTACTGTTCTAGCGGACCCCTACGACGGAACAGTACGCTCACTAGACTCGGACAGGGAGAGAATCGTCCGCCAACGGTTCGCCATGATCGAGAAAGCACGCATGGCTAACAGGTTCGGAATAATCATCTCCACAAAGCCCGGACAGTGCAACCCGCAGATAGCAATGTCCATTCTCCAACAGTTGGAAGAGAAAGGCAAGAGCGGGGTCCTCCTATACGCTGATGAAGTCTTACCGGAGAAACTCATGGACTTCGCAGACCTTGAGGTTTTCGTGGATACTGCATGTCCAAGACTGGCTCTAGACGACCCTGAGAGGTTTCCCAAACCCATCCTCACACGGGACGAAATCATGGTGGCAGTAGGAGCCTGGACCTGGGAACAGCTTCTAGAGCGTGGCCTGGTACGGCTCTAGATGGCGAGGCCTAGGAGGCAACTATCCAAACGCCAGCTGGAGGTTCAGCTTGGGCAGCTCCAGACCCTACCGGACCCTCAGCTGAAACTGGAACAGTACCCGGTATCACCTGAAGTAGCATCAGAACTCCTATTCATGGCAGGCTTTGAACACAACGACCTCGAAGACAAGGTCGTAGACCTAGGAACAGGAACCGGCCGTCTGGCAATAGGAGCCTCTCTAATGGGGGCGAAACATGTCTTGGGAGTTGACATTGACCCACGGGCGATTTCGGTGGCGGCGACAAACGCCCGAAAGGCAGAGGCCAAAGTTGACTGGCTTGTCAGCAGCCTAGACGCTGTCAGAGGACTATTCGACACGGCAGTGATGAACCCGCCCTACGGGACAAGGGTTCGGCACGCCGACACGGCTTTTCTCGGCCGGGCATTAGAGTTGGCTCCGGTCGTCTATTCTATTCACAAGGCCGCAGCTAGGTTGTTCCTTCTCCGGCTTGCGAAGAGGAAGGGCTGGAAGGTTGATGCTGTTCGCAGCATGAACATGAAGATTCCGCACCTCTTCGAGTTTCACAGGAGAAAGTGGAAAGAGGTCATCGTGGACTTGTACCGTGTATCTTCCTAGTTTTCCTTTTTCTCAGCAGGTCGCTGAGCAACTTCATTTCTGGCGGAACCAATTGGTTCGGCTGGGAGGTGCGTTTGCACTGGCGACGGAGTGGGTGCTGGGAAAGTCACGCTGGTTTCTGAAGGGGACAGTCCTGGTGCGATGCTGGCTGCTTTAGCTGGGTGGAAGGAGCGCAGCTTGTTGCGGACCTTCTCAGAGAACTGGCCTGGCCGGATTTTTTCCCGCAACAGTAAATAGGTTACTAGGAACGAGCTTAAGCCGAGTATGACGCCTGTCCAGACGTTGATGCCTGCTAGTATGTTGGCCACTGTTCTGTTCACGAATTCCTGGAGGAAGGCGTTGTTCGCATAGTCTAGATACAGCGCCGTGCCCAGTAAGGCCAGAATCAGAGTCTCTGAGCTCACTGCGAGTTTGGTCTTCAGCGGGATTGGTGGGATGAGTGAGTCTTCCGGCCGGACGGGGACGCGTCTCAAAGGTCCTGGTGCCCACCAGTTGAGACGTTTCATGTGCATCATGATCGCAGGCACAAGATAGATTCTTACTAGGAATGAGTCAAGGAGGACCACGATGAATATTGCAAGACCTAGCTGTTGAAGCATAGGTATTCGCGAGAGCATCATTGTTCCATAGGCACCCGCGGTCACCAGGCCGCTCGCTGAGATTATTCCGCCCGTGTGCTCAACCGCGTTCTCGATCGCCTCTTCGTCTTTGGCTCCTGAAGCCACGTACTCCCTGATGCGAGTCACTAGGAGAATGTCATAGTCTAGCCCAAGTCCTACCATCAGCACCATGAGCATCACAGGCAGCATCCACATCAGCTGTGTCCCCATGAGGTTTTCAGCAATGAACAAGACCATCGCCATGGCCCATGAAATACTGAGTAGTATGGTGAATATTAGTCGCAGAGGCGTAAAGACAGATCCTAGGGCGACTAGGAGGATGATGAAGACGCCGCTGAAGACCAGAAGGCCTGTGTTGAACAGCTCGTGGGGGTTTGCCGCTGCAAGGTCGGCAACTGAGGCAGTGGCTCCTCCAACGTAGATCGTGGAGGAGGAGAAGAGGGGCAGTGAGTTCCTCAACTGTTCAGTATTCTCCCGGATTGTATTGACTGTCTTGATTGCCGAGTCTGAGTAGGGCTCTGTTGAGAGCACTGCCCAGATCATAGCTGACATTCCGGTCTTTCCAAGGAAGAGTTTCATGCTCCTGAGCATCTGTTCCTGTTCTGCGCTGGTTAGCTGGTTGTATGTGGAGTAGGGGATCGGTTCGCCTGATGGGCGTGTCGGACCGTAGACCTTTGAGACTCCTGGTATTAGGAGTGTCGAGTTCTCGGCTGCAGAGACAGATTGAAGAGCGGTAATGTTGACGGTGTTCCCTGAATAGAGTAAGACTGGGGTTTGGACGATTATGTAGCTGGGCGTTATCGTGCCGGGGCCAAAGGACTGGCTCATTACGTTGTATCCGACCTTGCTCTCGAGCGCGTTTGGAACCTGCGCTATGACGTCATGGTTGACCTGTGAGGAGAGTACGTTGCTCGCCGCTGGCAGCGTGATTAGTAAGGCTGTGATGAGGATGAGTTTAGAATGCTTGGCGGTGAACTTGGCCGCACCGGCATAGTAACTCGTATGCTTCTCTCTCTTTTTCCTCCAGAGCCCAACGCCTCGGGGCCAGAAGAGACGGTCGCCGAAGAGGACGAGGGTAGCAGGTACAAGGGTCAGAGAAACGAGCAGTGCAACTGATATGCCAAGTGTTGCGGCTATTCCTATCGACCTTAGAGTTCCGTAGCTCGCAATGGCGAGGCTTGCGAAGCAGATTACGACTGTGGCTCCACTTGTTGCAATGCTTTCACCCGCCCAGGTTACGGCTCTTTCCACAGCATCCTTCTTTCCACGGCCAGTCCTCCGTTCCTCTGAGTACCGGTTGATGAGGAAAAGGCAGTAGTCTGCACCTACGCCTAGCATGGCAACAGGAAGCAGCGTCAGGACTAGAAAGTGCATGCCGGTGAAGACTGACCCGATGGCGTATACCAAACCGAAGGCTACTCCAATAGAGAGGCCGATTGCTGAGACCGGGACGAGTGGAACGACCAGTGATGCGAAGAAGATGCCGATGATTACCGTGATCAGGAGGACCGTTATGGGGTCAATTCTCTCGATATCTCTTACAGTCTCGGTCTCAATGTCATAGCTGAAGGCTGGTGCGCCAGTTACGTAGACTGCTAGGTCTTGGTTGCTGACGAGGTTGGCTGTCTTGACGCTGTCTCTTATCTTCTGGATACTTGTTCTCGGGTCTGGGCCTTCGGTCCTAAAGTCGAGTATGACGAGCATCGTCTTGTTATCGTTGGAGATGAACTGGGAGTAGACAGCGCGGCTGGGGTGTACCGGGTAACCTCGGCCCGGGGCGCTGCCGATGTTGTACGTGCGTAGGATCTGGCTGGAGAAGCTTGCGAAAGTTCCAGCTGAGGGCGTTGGTCCTAGGTCGTGGGTCTGGCCTATGATGGTTCTCTGGACACTGTCAGCATTGACCGCCTGGGCAAATGTGTCAGTGACGAAGATACGAGTTGCAACAGGGTCATTCCAGTAGTTTGGAGTGGTGCAGCTATTTGTGACGCTGCAGTAGAGGTTGAAAAAGCGGACCGCCCCTATGAATATGGGAGCTATCTGGGGGTCGAGACCGAGGGATAGGAAGAAGGGCAGAGTGATGTTGTAGAACGAGGGCTGTATAGAGAGTAGAGGGCTTCCCTTGGTGACGTTCTGGGCCCGTAAACTAGGACCGTTGGTGTCAGGGACGAAAGTTAGCTGGAACTGCGTATACGAGGGCGCGGTGAAAGTTTGGTTCCAGGCAAGGTAGAACTGGTTCAGGTAGGCTAGAGCAATGGACCGGTATGGTTGCGCTGTCAGAGCCTCTACCGTTGGCCAAGCCGTCTGGTTAGCTTGCTGATTGTACTGTGATACTTGGGCGAGTGTGGGGTTCGCGGGCCCGTTGAGGACGAGGTTTCGCCAGATGCTCACGTAGGTCGCGGGTATTCCGAGTTCCAGCCAGGTGGCCAGCTCGGTGGTGCTTTTCATCTGGTAGAGCTGGAGGTGTGTAACGCTGGTATAGCCGAGTAATAGTTGGTAGTAAAGGTCGTAGACGGTGGTAATGTTGCTGAGATTGTCTAGTGTACGGTCGTTTTGGAGGGTCCGGTTGAGGGCGAGTGTAAAGTCTCGGACATCATCGCCTCGAACGTCGCTATCGGTTATCACGACGACTCCGCTGGCGCCCTCGTCGATTCCGAACTCTTGGCTAACTATCTGTCTTGCCTGGTTCGACTCGCTGTCTGGAGGGTTGAGGTCGGTGTCGCTGTAGACGATCACGTTCTGTATCTGGAGAATAGCTGGGATGCTGGCCGCTAGGGCGATGATCCAGACTATGAATACGGCCTTGTGACGCCTAATGATAAGCCGGGCTAGCCTTTGGAATAGCAGATTGCGCCCTCTCCAGGGGGATGATGAAACGGCTGGCCGACGCTCTGGCGGCCATAAAGGGGTGATGTAACCCGAAGGAGCCGGAACGTCGAGTGAGAACTCTGGCGAACCGTCTCGTGTTGTTGTCTGGAATAACCTGTTCCTAGAGAGGGGTGAATGCTGCTCGGGGAGATTCTAGCTTGTTGCCTTGTTTGTCTTCCTGAGAGCGAGGAAAAGGAGCAGGGCTAATGGGGCTATTGCAGCTGAGGCGTAGAGCATACTCTCGGCAAGCGACGTGAACCCCACGAGGACCCCTGCAAGTACCACGGATATTATGAGCATCGTCAAGAGAAAGCCCATTGCGATAGATACCCATTTGACCGCGTCTGTCTGCGGCTTTCCTATCATCTAGGACCACCATGAAAAGGGCGCGGGGAAGACGTTTCCGAAAGATTCCACGTTCAGGTTGTTGTATGGGATTAGCACTACCAGTACGACGAATGTCGCTATGACTACGGCGGGCAGGAGTATCAGGAAGAGTCGGAGGAAGCGTGCGAGCATCTTCCACCAGTCGTACCCGTGTGGATTCGGGTTCAGGCCTGCTTTGCCTATCTGCGGGACGATTCTCGTTTCGAACCCGAGGATGAAGACGAATACTATGAGGAACCATCCTATCAGGTTGGTCAAGGGAACTCCGATAAGGTACACGGAGGGATGGGTCCATCTCCAGAGGCCGGTCGCTACTGCGACGGGGTCTAGGAGAAGGTCAATGTTCAGGCTTATGAGTGCAGTCATTAGGCTTCGCGTTAGCGGGCTTCTTCCGGGCAGTAGAGTGTCTGTGAGGATGTAGGAGCATATTGTCATGACGAACCAGCCGAGTATTATCCATAGGGGAACAACCCCGACCCACACCATGTAGCCTGGGAAGCTGCCTGTTGAGTAGGCGTAGTAGTCGTACCCGCCGTTGAGCACGATGAAGTTCTCGATGATTATTGTCCAGATTGTGGCTCCGACCAAGAGGAGTTGTGTGGTCTGCATACCGAACCGTTTACTGGATGCGTAGAGTGAAATTGCGAAGAGCACGTAGAAGCCTACCTCGATGCCGAGGGCGAAGATGGGTGAGAGGACCATTATCGAAACCCCTCGTCTAGATGACTGGAGCGGTGGAGATCATTATGCCCTGTGGCGTTAGCTCGTAGTAGTATGCTCTGGGGGGAAGCGGAAGCTTGCCGAGCTTGACCACTCTTAGCGTGCCCCGCCTTGCAAAGGTCTCGGCGGCGTGTCTGTTGATTTCGACCACCACGTCGGCAAAACTGACTAGCGCATTCTGTATTGTTTCGTCGAGGACGTTGGTGTGAAACGTGGCGCATCCTATCGCTTTCGCGAACCGGGTCGCGTACTTCAGGACCTGGCCGAACTGGAATACTTTCTTAGGCTCCTCCATCAAGAAGAACGGTGTCAAGGAATCCATCACCACTAGCTGCTTCTTCCCCAAGTGTTTGAGGGTGAAGCTTCTGCCCTGCGCTATGAGGTCGGAAAACTTGAACCCGATATCGGCGACCTTTTCAGGCTCCTCGGAAGGATACGCTTCTGCGAGCCTTTCGACACCCAGGGCAAACATGTCGATGAGGGCCAGCTTTCCCTCCTCGAGGGCCTCTTCCACGCCGGGACCCAGGGACACGAGGCTTTCCCTCAGGTCGTCGGCGGACTCGTCAATCGAGTAGTATAGGACGCGGAAGTCTTTCCGGAGCATGTTCACTGCGATCTGTTTTGCGAATAGTGATTTTCCGCTTCCCATGTTTCCGATCAGGCCTACGGCTGAGGGACGCGGGAGGCCTCCGCCGAGTATTGTGTCGAGAACGTTGATCCCGGTCGGTTCCAGCAGGGTCATTTGTCCGAACGGAAAGCTGGCTCCACCGGCAATTTAAGGCACGTTATACCTTACTGTGAATGAAGGGGTAGCTTTCGATTTCTGACGCGCAGGGTTTGTGGCGACAATTCTGAAAGGGTGAATCTAGCGTGAAGAGTTCCGGACACGAAGAGGAGGATTCTGGGACCAGAATCGGCATAGATATCGGCGGAACCTTCACCGACCTGGTCGCCCACGACAATGCTGGAAGGGTGTGGAGGGTCAAGGTCTCCACGACCACGGCGAACCCTGCCGTGGGCGCGTTGGAGTCTGTTGAAAAATTCCTTCAGGAAAGCGGGGTCGCTCCCCATAGTGTCAGAGCAGTAGTCCACGCGACGACCCTAGCGTCGAACACGCTTCTCCAGGGCAGGGATACTAAGACCGGGCTGATAACGACCGAGGGCTTTCGTGACGTTCTTGAGATTGGCCGCCAGAACCGGCCCGAACTGTACAACCTCCAAGTAGAACGACTGCCCCCCCTGGTTCCCAGGCGCCATCGTTTCGAGATCCCTGAGAGAACCGGCCACGATGGGAAAATTCTCCACCCCATCGACCGACCCCAAGTCCGGAAGGTAGCTAGGAAACTTCGACGGTTGAAGATGAAGAGTGTAGCTATCTGTTTCCTGCATTCCTACGCGAACCCGCGGCACGAGAAGGCTGCCGCGGAGATCGTTCGAGACGAGCTTCCCCTGGCCCATGTTTCCGTCTCATCGGAACTACTTCCAGAGTTTCGCGAGTACGAGAGGACGAGCACGACAGTTGTGAACGCCGTCCTTCAACCGGTGATTTCGAAGTATCTTGAAGACCTAGAAAAAGGACTGGTAAGGCTGCGAGTGCGTGCTCCGCTTTTCGTCATGCAGTCAAACAGCGGAACAATCCTCTCACGTCAGGCGGCCCGCGAGCCCGCTCGAATCATCGAGTCGGGACCAGTGGCCGGCGCAGTGGCATCTCGCTACTACGGCAAACACCCTGGTGGAATCATGTCAATCGATGTTGGCGGGACCACGTCCAAAGCCGGAGTCTGGTCGAGCGACAGGTTCGCAGTTACAACTGACTATGAAGTGGGTGGGCGACTGCATGGTGTCAGAACGCTGGAGGGTTCAGGATACCCGGTTCGTTTTCCTTTCGTTGACCTCGTAGAGGTTGGGACGGGAGGCGGAAGCTACGCGGCTGTCGACGAGGCCGGTGTAATGCATGTGGGGCCTGAGAGTGCTGGCGCGTCGCCCGGGCCCGCGTGCTATGGAAATGGTGGGACAAGGCCGACAGTGACAGATGCCAACCTGGTTCTTGGAAGGTTGAACCCCGAACATCTTCTCGGAGGAGAGTTGGAACTCAACGGGGAACTCGCGGAGAAGGCTCTGAGGGAGCATGTTGCCCAGCCGATGAAGACCTCGGTCTCGGACGCTGCGGTAGGAGTATTGAGGGTGGCGATCGCCAACATGGCGAGAGCCCTGACTGCGGCGAGTGTCGAGAGGGGACACGACCCGCGGGACATGGCGCTTGTCGCGTTTGGGGGCGCTGGCCCGATGCATGCTTGCGAGATCGCGCTGCAGTTGGGAATCTCGAGTGTCGTCGTGCCACCCGGAGCCGGCCTCCTGTCGAGCCTGGGGCTTCTGCTCTCTGAGCCCCTGCACGATTTTGTCAGGACAATGCTGGGACCCGCGGACCAGGCTAGCGTGTCTTCAATCGAGTCTGGTTTTCGTTCAATGGAGCGGAAGGGTAGAACGCTTCTGCGGGCCGAACGAGTTCGGGAGGGCGCCATGGTTTTTGAGAGGTTCTTCGACATGCGCTACCGAGGACAGGCGTACGAGCTGTCGGTTAGGGTTCCAGAGAAGACTGTTGACCGTGGACTGGTCCAGGAAGCTGTACGTTCCTTTCACCGTATCCACAGGGAAATGTATGGATATTCTGACTCCGAGCTCGAGGTGGAGGTTGTTAACCTCAGGGTTTACTGCAGGGGTACCTTTAGGCCGCTCGAGCTGGAGGTTGGGAGGCCTGTTGGGAGACGTGTTTTGCCGGTGACACGCCGAGGAGTGTTCCTCGGTGGCAAATTTGTAGACGACTGTCCCGTTTTCGACCGGCGGGAGATGGGACCCGGGTTGAAAGGTAAGGGTCCTTGTGTGGTTGAGGACTACGACTCGACTCTGATTATTCCTTCAGGATGCTCCTACGAGGTCGACCGGAAAGAGTCTTTCAGAATAGCCGTGCCTTCATGAGCCGGGCCTGGGTCAAGAATCTGTAACCGGGACGAGAGGGGGCCGGTACCGGCATGGACAAGTGCGACTGGTCGTGGATTGCTTTGACACTCAAAGAGTGTATGAAAAAAATGACCGACACATCAAACAGTCAATGGGGCGCTTTCACTCCAGTCATGCCGGCTTTCGTTCGACTGATAGCGAGCGTCGTCGTTCTGCTAATCGTCAACGTCGTTGTACTAGGGTTTCCGGGAATCAACACGAACATAACAGGGACAGCAGTATCCATCGCAAGCCTTACGGTGTTCTGTATCGGGCTGGTCGTGGCATTCATCGTCCTCAAATTCGGCACACAGCTGGCCACTGCGGCTGCGAACGCGTACAAGGCATACCGGACTTGGATACCGTTGCTGGCGTTCTTCTTCCAAATCGTGGCCATAGGAATACTGTACGCAGTGACCAACCCTCTCGCAGCTCCTTACTTCACAAGCACACCGTGGGCGATTCCGCTGATCTTCCTGCTGCTCGCACTACTCCCAACACTAAGAATGCTCACCACCTTCGTCAAGGCTTTCGAAGGACCCTCGCACAGTACAAGGCACAACCCGACAGACTAACCAGTCCCGACATTCCAGGCCCCAGAACCCTTCAACGACCCAGACCGGCGTTTTTAGGCCGGCGTCAGGACCTTTCTCTTTCTTCTACGAAAGAAGACCACAACCCCCAGAATGGCGACAACGGGAACGGCAACACTTGCAACCAAGACAGTTAGGACAAGTGGGTTCAACGCTGGGCTGCGTAAAGGTTCTGGCTGGACCAGCTGTAGAGCGATGCTCGCCCAGCCAGTGTCGAGAGCGTTCGAGGCTCCTAAAGACCGAATCACGTCGCTGAAACCTCCGTCATCGTTCTGGCTGGACAGGATGAACGAGACTGCCTTTGAAGCATCTGCGGGCTTGCCGACGGCTTTGAAAGCGAGAGCCGACAGTGCGGCTGCGTAGACATGTCCGCTAAAGTTGCCGGATGCGGCTTGGCTTAGATAGTTAAGGGCTCTCGAAACATTTGGATCGCTTCCAGTGTAGGATACATCCTTGAGAACAAGGATGACGAGTGCAGTTATGGAGACCGGTTCTGGTCCAAGCGAGGCATACTGATTTGATGTAATCGCGGGGGCTAGATTGAAACTTCCATCAGAGTTCTGGAGCGTGAGGAGAAAGTTGACAGCCGCTGACTGGTTTGAGACGGGAATTTGCTGTGCGTGCTTGAGCCCCCAGAGTGCCATTGCTGTATCAACACTGGTCGAAATCTGGTTCCCGTTGTCATCGTAGAAACCCTTGAACCCACCGTCGAGCTGCTGCATGTCAAGAAGTAGCTGGTACCCCGTAGAATCCTGAGCCAGTAGCCCCAGATTGTTGGTGAGGCTGATGGTGTACAGTATTTCGCCGGGAATGTCGGCCTCAGGAAAAGCCCAGAGCCCGCTGGTTTCATCATTTAATTCGGAAGCCAACCAAGTGAAAGTTGCCTTCGCCCTCGGCGAAGAGGAAGCGTTCAGCCAGAGGGCGTATGCTGCCGGCGCCGCTTGAACCTCGCTGTACGGCCCGTATGACCCGTTGGAGTGTTGGTTGCTGGCGAGCCAAGATAGCGCCCTAGTTAGAGCAGGCGTTCCAGCCTCGTAGGATTGGTAACCGGGTTCAGCGGCGACTGACGAGGTAACCGTGCAAGCTAAGATGGCGAGAATGAGGGTTAGGGC
>Ga0209521_10001264_pt1 | contig 20607 bp, 16 predicted proteins | sample Rifsed19ft4_FD_184016 | JGI IMG/M metagenome (GOLD analysis project Ga0209521, IMG submission 184016) | Soil microbial communities from Rifle, Colorado, USA - sediment 19ft 4 (version 2) | ecosystem: Environmental > Terrestrial > Deep subsurface > Rock core/Sediment | place: Rifle, Colorado...
CCAGGACTCTATTTGTTCTTCTCTTCCATATCTTTCTGTAATTTCTTCCCACTTTACTGCTACTTCATCTAAAGCTGCTTCTGCTTCCAGTGCTCCTTTTAGAACACCCGTAACAGCTTCAATAAGAATTCCGCTGTATTCTGCCCCACCTCTCATAGATATAGCCGGGAAGCAGTGTTCAACCTGCCACTGTTGATTTTCCATCCACTCATCCATATATATACCGCCATTTTTTCTTCGAATCTCAGGAAATTGTGCTTCATCATAGTTGCTCTCTTTACATACGTCGTACCATCCGCCTGGAGTAAGAGCTACTCTGGCATTCATTGCTGCACCGCTCATCCACTGGCTGTAGAGATAAGCTAATTCTTTGTAATTGGAGTAGGCTGAAACCGAATAACCCCAGCCCCAGTATTGAGGTTGAGGACTAATCAATTCTCCATCGATCATTCTTCCGGGATATGGGGTATAAGTTACATTGCCTACCACGCTGGAGAATTCAGGGTCTTCGAATCCTGCCTGAGCCCATGTCATTAACACGGTGGAATAAACTTGTCCACCTGCAAATGCTTCCAATGCTCTGGCAAAATCAAACTCAAGAGTTCCAGGCATACTATAATTTAACATCTCTTCCATTTCTTCCAGGGCCTGAACTGCTTCTGCAGAATTAATATTAGGATGCATCTCATCATCAAAGAATGCTACTTTTTGAGATAGCAACCTTGGGAAGAAATCAAATGCAGCTTCTTCTGATGACCAGCTTGCAGCCATTCCGTATATTCCTTCCTCAGGATCATTAAAGAACTCCATCTGATCCAACCATTCTTCTACAGTATTTGGTTTATCTAAGGCATAGCCATATTCACTCTCAAACGCAGCTTTGTTTTCAGGATCTTCCAGCCAATCTTTTCGTAAATAAAGAGTTGCAACATCAGTATCCGACATAAAGAAATAATAACTATCTTTGTATTTACCAAATGATTCTAATCCTGTTAATATCCTATTGGGTGAATCAGGGTCAAGAATCTCAGGGTCATACTCATCAATATAAGTAGCAAAATTCTCAAGCACTCCTGCTTCAACTAGATCCGGAACCCATTGTGGAGCCATCATAAAAACATCGTATTTATCAGTTTTAGTAATAGAAACATCACTCAGTTCCTTATACCAGTCTGGCCATGGTACGGTATAAGTCTCGAGTTTTATTCCAGTTTCGTTTTCCCATTCCTCGTAAAATGGTTCAAAATCACTAACATTATCAGGGGAAACGAGTAATTTAAGTGTAACTTCTTCACCCATCTCTTCTACTATTTGCCTTGCAGATAAAATAGCTTCTCTTTCCTGATCGGTTGGATATTGAGGTACAGAATATGGTAAACCTTCTATAGCAATTTCTTCATCTTCTTCTGCAACTTCCTCTTCTTCCTCTGCCATTTCTTCTTCCTCCGTTGCTGCTTCCTCTTCAGTGGCTTCCTCTACTGCTTCGTCCTTGCATCCTGCAAATAATAAAGTTATAAGTGAAGTAACTACAAGTAACGTCACTAACAATAATAATATCTTCTTCATTGTAACATCCTCCATTATTTACTTTTCATACAGATTTTTATAAACTTACAAGCAAGATTTGTTCACTTTTAACCAATTTAACCTTTACCAAAAAGGTGAGCAAATCTCTTTTTAAATTTTGTTTATCCTTTACCACCTCCTAAAATTTTAATATTTTTAAAATCAGCTGGTGATCCTCACCTCCTTTCCCAGATAACTTCAAGAGACTGTAATTTATCTTCAACTTTCCTGATTGTAATCAATACTTAAACCATGAATATTCCAATTTAAAATTCTTAAAGTAAAATCATAGACATTTTTCAATTAAAAATTTAACGAAGGATTTGAGTGCATATAATGCTAATTTTATTTATTTTGATCTGTTCTCTTAAAATATTATACTCTCTTCATCCTGTTATCCTGTGATTACAAATATAGTACATAAAAATAATACTGTCAATAGTTTATCCGATTTTTTTTACCATTAATTTAAGAGAAGAGCCAAATAAACCTGTAAAATTTTATGGTAAAGAGAAGTCATACCGACTGTAAACTAATCTTATTTATGAAATTTTCGAAAAAAATTTGGTCAAATGCTGAAATTGTTTTATCGTTTGATAACTATTTCTCCTTCTTTCATGACCATCTTTATTTTTTCCTCCGTGCTAAGCAGACCAATGTCCTGCAGAGGATCACCATCTATAAATATAATATCAGCCATTTTTCCTTCTTCAAGGGTGCCTGTTTTACCTTCGATACCGATAGCTTCTGCCGCCGTTTTTGTCGCAGCAACAATTGCGCCCATCGGAGACATTCCAAGCTCAACAAACATCTTTAGTTCTCCTGCATTATCGCCCTGTCGGATAAATGGGACACCTGAATCCGAACCAAATGAGATTTTTACCCCCTTATCCATATACATTTTAAAATTCTTCTTCTTGTCTTCCCATGTCTCATTGGCTTTTTCTACCATCCAGTCCGGCAGTTCACCTTTTCCTCTATCCTTTATCATTCGAACATAAAGGTTTGTTGATTCAAGATAGACATTGTTCTTTGCCATCAATTCCGCACATTCTTCATCCATAAAAAATCCATGAACGATCGAATTGGCACCGGCTTTGATTGCGTTCTTGATTGCAGTCGGACCCTGTGCATGTGCAATAGCCTTCTTACCCATTTTATGGGCTTCCTCAATAGCTGCTGTTAATTCTTCCAGTGTTGCCTGCGGGGCTGTTGCTGTTCCTACACTGATAATATCGCGGCTTGCCACAACCTTCACATTATCTGTTCCATTATAGATATTCAGTCGTGCTGCCCTTCTCCATGCATCGGGACCATCGCAATGTATGGTGGACTGTTCGGGATGCACCGGAATATTCGCTAGCCATGGAGGTAAAAAGTAGCCATGCCCCCCTGTAACTGAAAGATGATAGCCTGTGGCAAAATATCGTGGGCCGACAATATCTCCCCTGTTTATGGCATCACGTAGTGCTACCTCGAGCCATCCCCATCCGGATCCTCCGTCTCTTAGAGAGGTAATACCCATCTCCAGCGTTCGTTTTAAGCGCGGGATCGATCTCATTGCAAGAGCCATATTATTATAATTTATGGGCATGCATGTAAATTCTCCTGTCTCTCCATCGGTATAGATATGAACATGACTATCGATCAGACCCGGCATGACAGTTTTATCACCTGCATCTATAATTTCAACATTGTCACCTTTTGGTATAGCCTCCTCAGCCATTTTACCCACAGAAGCTATCTTATTATCCTCAATTACTACAACTGCACCTTTTACGGGCTGCTTGCCTGTTCCATCTATTAGTGTTCCTCCCTTGATTACCTTCGTACTCATTTTCTTCTTTCCTCCTTTAGGATCTTATTATTTGTAATTCTATGCACCATACTTTAATAAAATTAATTGACAATATTCATTTCTATTGGATACTCTCCATGCTCCCTAACATATTTATACATAGCGACAACATTTTCCGGGGGTATATCCGGTTGTATATTATGTATAGGCGCTAATATATATCCACCACCTATAGCCATAATTTCTATTACTTCCTTTATATTCTTTTCAAGATCTTTAATCATTTTTCCAGGTATTATCCTCTGCATATCAATACATCCATGAAAACACAGATATTTTCCAAATTCCTTTTTAATCTCCTTCAATGAAATCATTTAATTTCTTGTGAGCTTTCTTATGGATTATCTGAGAATAATCACCTATATTCTTTCTGCGCATGCTCCATTCATTTTCAAAAATATCACTTGATGATTCGGAATAATTAATTGACTTATATCCCTGGGGTTGTCCCATATGGACTACACAAATATCAATATTTAGAAGCTCAAGAACTCTTTTATCAAAATTTTCAACAGTACGCCATTCAGAGAAAGTCGTATCATGATTTTTTATACCAAGGTAATGAGTTAACTTCCTATAGGCAATATCAGTCATTCCCGATGAATTGCCTCCCAGGTCTACTGGGATCCTATCTGGTTCCTTATGATTTAGTGCCTTCCAAACACGTTCCCTTGATGTCATTATTATCTTAATACAATCTTCTTCTTATTTCTGTGAATAATCTTCTTTTCGACTGGTTATTTTAATAAGAAGTTATTTTATTGCTTGCTCCGGTAAAACCTTTCAAAAATTCTTTGCCAATACTAAAAATATTATTAATATGGGAAATATTCAACGAAGTACTTGTTAATAACTTACCCTATTCTATATTGTAATAGGTTTTTGTAATAGGTTTGCATATTTAATTGATAATATAAATTTGACGACCAGGATCTGATTTGATTTTTTAGATTTTTTTGGTAACTCTTTGTCTTACAGTATTTATCAGGATTGCAACGAAAACAAGTACACCCTGTACAAACTGAGTATAATATCCGCTGACTCCCCCTGTCCTTACAATCATGACTATAAGTTGAACCAGGTATGCTCCGGCAATGACATTGACAAAATTGCCTCTACCTCCTTTTAAACTAACACCGGCTATCACCGGAGCAGCGATAGCAGGCATGAGCCATTCTACGGCAAATTGAGATGATACAAATCCCATTCTGGCTGATAGAAGGAACCCGGCGATTGCTGAAAGAAGTCCGGAAATTACAAATGCGGTGATCCTGACTCTATCGACAGGGATTCCCATAGCGCTGCATGCTTCCCGGTTCCCCCCGATCAGATATAATCTTCTGCCGGTTACGGTACGCCTGACAAGAATTATGGCAACGATAATAACTATAACAAAGAATGGAACAAGCATTGAAATTACGCCTATACGTGTTCTTCCCAGCCACATCCATACACTAGGGAGTCCCGTGTATGCCTCACCCCGTGTGATAATGAGGACAATTCCAGTTAACATCCACCACATTGCAACCGTTTGAACCAGTGAGGGGACCTTAAGTTTTGTGATCATGATTCCATTAAAAAACCCTATTGCACATCCAATTAAAAGTGTTATCAGAATGGCAACCAGTACAGGAGTACCTGCCTGCCATAAGAGTATTCCCATTATAGGCGCAAACGCAGCAATGGAAATTACGGAAAGATCAATCTCTCCTATCAACATGACAAAAGTCATGGCAAAAGAAAGAAGACATACTGTTGTCCCCTGTTCCAGCACATTTGCAAAGGTATTAGGCGTAAAGAGAGTGGGAATAAAAATACCTGTAACAAGATAAATCCCTATAAATAAGATCCATGTATAGTATTCCGATAAATTATTCCGAACAGTCCCTAAAAAGTGTTTCGTCGATTTCACAAACTTTACCTCCTGTAAATCCTGTGTCGCTTTCAGCGCACTATCATATTTAATTATTTACACTTATAGTCGTCTTTATAATAATCATCCCTGGTCAAGAACAACATCTGCCATGAACGGGCCCGGTAACTCATCTTATGGTAGCATGTATTCTACGATTTTATCGGTAGTAATTTCATCAGTGCGGCCATAAAACACTTTTTCACCGCTTCTCAGCACCATTATATAATGGCATAATTTCTTGATCAAATCTAAATCATGAGAGACTATGACCATAGTCATATCCAATTTTTTATTGATATTTCTAAGGAAATCAACAATCTCCTCTCTTCCGGCCAGAGACAGCAAAGTAAAGGATTCATCCAGCAAAAGGATTCTAGGGTCAGCTTCGATTGCCCTGGTGACCGCTACAACCTGTCTTTGTTCCCCGGAGAGTTCTATGACTTCCCGGTCTACATCTAGTTTGGAGCCATGCTTTGCAATTGCTTCTTCTGTTAAATGCTTCATCTTTTTTATATCAAGGAACGCAAAAATGCCCTTTCTTCTGGTTAATTCCCTGCCCATGAAAAAGTTTTCCCATACTGAAGCAATGTCCACTAATTCCAAAAACTGGTATGCGATGGCTATCCCTACTTTCATTGCATCAGCCGGACTTCTAAAACGTATTTCATTTCCCGTCAGATAAAGTTCTCCACTTGACGGGGCAAGATCTCCACTCAGGATTTTTAAAAGAGTAGACTTCCCGGCACCATTATCTCCAACCAGCCCCAGGATCGTACCTTTCTCGATACTGAATGATACATTACAAAGAGCCTTGACTGTGCCAAAATTCTTCGATATATTCTTTACCTCCATCATTGATCCAGATACACTCCTCCCGCTTACCTGTTACCTAATATATTAATTACAGGGGTAAAAATATGTTCACCCTCTTAAAAAAAAAAATTAATTTCAAACAAATTATGTTATATTACTATCCATTTAAAAAGCAGTGACAATACTTCACTTTTAACGATAGTTTTACTTATGTGTATAGTAAACACATTATCCATTATCTTATCAGGTTGCCAACCCCATTGCTAATTTGAAAATCTTTGCTTTATCAGCGGACTGTTCATCAAACTGGCCCGCGATCTTGCCCCTTCTAAGGACTATTACATCATCAACGAAAGCACTGATCTGTTCATACCACTGACTGGTTATGATTATTGAGGTATCCTTCTCTTTTTTTGCTTTTCTTAAGATATCGAAAATATCTCTTATGACTCTTTCCGATAAACCGTGAGTGGGCTCGTCCAGCAAAAGGATTTCAGGATTAGCTTGAATTGCCCTGGTGACCATTATTATTTGTCTTTGTCCACCGGAGAGTTCCCCAATTTCACGTTCGATATCGAATGTATGGCCATATTTCGTAATAGTTTCCTCTGTCAAATGCTTCATCTTTGCTATGTCCAGGTACGCAAAGGGACCCATTTTTCTGGTTAGTTCCCTGCCCATGAAAAAATTTTCCCATATGGCTGCAATATCTATTAATTCTTGGGACTGGTATACTATTGCTATCCCCATTTTCATAGCGTCCGCAGGACTTCTGAACTGTACTTCCTTTCCTTTAAGGTAAATACTTCCACCGGACGGCTGAAGGCAGCCATTTAATATATTCAGAAGAGTAGTCCTCCCGGCACCATTATCTCCAACCACTCCCAGAATCTTACCTTGCTCAAGAGTAAGTGACAAATTATCAATAGCTTTTACTGTCCCAAAATCCTTTGAAATATTCTTTACTTCCAATATCGGGCCAGTTCGTTTCATTCCAAACCCCCAATCCTAATAATCCTCTTTCTCTATCTTTCTTTATCAGTTTTTAAATAACATTCAAAAAATACATACATTTTCTACCAAAATTATCCTACTCTTCCCTTATTGCTATAATGTTCCCCCGGAGGGGAACATTATAGCAAGCTTTTGCTTAAGTTTAACAGCTAATGCGTTTTAGCATTAGACTACCAGTTCTACTCCCCAACAAATGCTGCGAATTCATCCAGCAAAGCCTGAGACCATTCAGGAACTTCTCCCTGAGCTTCAAATGTTGGAATAGGATCCAAGTCATAACCAAGCACAGGAATGATACTGTTTCCATATATTTCCCAGGTATTGGCGTTTTCGTAAGTGATACGAGGAAGCGGTGATATAGCTATAGGAGTCTCTGAAAAATCATACATCTGCAGTGTTGTAGTTATGTCTGCGCCACCCCAGTAAGTACCTTCTGGCTGAGTAAGCTCAAGAGGCAGTGGAATTTCCGGCATTGTAAACGGTTCAGACTGATATGATGCATCTTTTATAATGTAATCCACTGCTAATTGCCACTGTACAGCAGCCATAACATCAGGAACCTGTACATAAACCGTATCAACTAACCCCTGTCTGACCCACTGGATTGTCGATGGTTTTCCATCGATACTGGCTATGAATACATGATTTGGGTCGCCTTTATAAAACAGTTTGTCATATTTTTCCAATGCCTGCATAGTACCCAGAAGGTAAGCACCATCACTTGCTGAAAGTATTGCAACAACATCATTACCGGCACCGGCAATGGTAGTATCAGCAACTTCTGCCCATCCTTCAGGTGTCAGACCACCGGTGATCTCTATATAGTTGATTTCCGGATGTTCTGCTTTGATCCAATCAAATCCATCCTGTCGCAACTTCCAACCACTCATGGTAAGGTCTCCATTAATGGCGATAACGGTTTTACCCTCTGTGGTTCCATACTGTTCCTCTATCCACGCAACTGCTTCTTCTGCCATTTGTCGTCCTGCTGTTTCGTCGTCATACATCAAAACTCCTCCGGCACTCTTACCGGTGATATAGTTCGTGTATGCAACTACCGGGCAGTGATAGGTCTCTTCTGCTTCCCTTACGGCTTCATTTGGACCAGTTGTGCTGGTAGGATAAACAAACAATATATCAGCCTGCTGAGCGTAGGTGATTATCTGGTCGGCCTGTGTCGTGTCTGATCCATCTGCACTGACAAAATTGAAGGTCCAGCCAGATTCCTCTACATGCTGCTGCAAATAATTTGCTATCGTGTTCCACCAAAATTCACCGGTAAATACATGAAGAAGCCACATGGTCTTTCCGAATTTGAATTCCTGTGCTACTTCTTCTTCTTCCTCGGCTACTTCTTCTTCCTCTTCTGCTACTTCTTCTTCCTCTTCTGCTACTTCTTCTTCTGCTGCCTCTTCCTTACATCCGATAAATAATAAACCTACAAGGGATGTAATCACTAGCAGCATTACTATCCACAATAATGTTTTCTTCATTTTATATCCTCTCCTGTTTACTTTTAAAACAGATTCTAATAAAATTACGCGTGAGATTTGTTCGCTTCATGTTATCAGACTGATGTGTAGAAGGTGAGCAAATCTCTTTTTAATTTGTTTATCTTTTACCACCTCCTAAAATTTTTATGTTTTGATGATCAGCAAACAGACACCTCCTTTCTTAGTAAAACCAAGAAACAACAATCTATTTTATTACTTTCAATACCCTTATATTAATATCTTAAAGTAAGGATTCGATACTTTCATATTTAAGGTGATACCATACCTGTATCCCAGAGATCGGAAATAAACTTTTTGTCCACCTGTGCTGTGGAATGATCACGAACACGGATAAGAGATACAACGAACTTACTTCTATCACCGCGGTGCAGAGCACTGAAATATTCTATCGGTCGGCCGTCTTCCAGATAACTAATACTGTTTAATCGCATCAAGGGGGCACCTTTTTTCACTCCCAGCAGTGCAGATGTCTTCTTATCTGCCGATACTGCTTCCAGAGAACGCCGACCATGGGCTATCCTGAGAGCATATTTTTCTTCCAGGACATTATAAAGCGACTGATTGGTCAGATTCTCTTCAAGTAATGGGGCACACAGTTTATAGGGTATGTAAGTAGTCACCAGAGCAATTGGTTCACTGCTGATGAATCTGAGTCTTTTTATTTTGATAACCGGCTCTCCTTGTTCCAGTTTAAGCCATTCTAAAATTTCTCCGTCAGCATCCCATTTAGTCTGTTCCAGCACTCTGGTAACAAGCTTTATTCCACGTGACAGCATGTCTTCATAGGATCCGCTCAGATTTTGAAAAAGGTTTTCTGTTATTTTTGGTTTGGTTACAAATGTCCCTCTCCCCTTTGCGCGGCTCAGGTATCCATTCTGTACCAGACTGCTTATTGCCTGACGGACCACCGTTCGGCTTACTTTAAACTGCTCGCAAAGTTTAAACTCAGAAGGAATCTGCTGCCCTGGTTTTAGTCTTCCCTTTTTAATCTCTTCTATAAGAAGTTCCTTCAGTTGAAAATAATAGGGTAAGGGACTTGCATGATCTATGGTACTTACTTTATTTATTTTAACCTGTTCTCCCAAAATTAACCTCTTAATCCTGTTATCCTGTAATTACAAATATATTACATGGAACCAAAGCTGTCAATAGTTTATTTGTTTTTTTTAAAACGAAGATTTCTGCATTTGAAAGAAAAAAAATATGAGCCGGAAAAAATTATCAGGACCATAATAAAATATAAAACAATAAATTTTTGTTTCTTTCTTCCTTCAAAAGTGAAATTCAAGCTTCCAAAAGTATGCGGTCAAGGAAGCTGCATTCCGTTTATGAAATGATCATCAAAACCGGGATATGAAGCTAATTCAAGATAATTGATTTTTTTTACTATTCTTTCGGCATCGATTCTCTGCTTCTTTGAAATCAAGATCATCTTTGCTCCGACTCCTGCCGCATTGCCTACCTGTCTTATCTTTTTTAATGGGACACCGGGAAACATACCAATGTCCATAACATTTTTTGCGTCTATGTAAGATCCAAAGGCACCCGAAAGTATCACTCCATCTATTTCTTTGATACTTATACCTGCGTGTTCAAGCAGTATTTCGATACCTGCCCTTATTGCTCCCTTGGCAAGCTGGATCTCTACGATATCTTTCTGGCTAATCGAAATATCTTTTTCTCCGCATCGCGAGACAAAACTGCTATCGGTTAGCGGGATACTCTTATCTTCTCTTTTATTTCTGCTGCTGCCTGACGGAGCCAATACATAACTTAATTCTCCTTTATCATTCCTGCAGATATTGTCGGAATCAGTTTTAAATTTACCTTTTTTGTCTATCAGGCCCACCTTCAATAGCGCAGCCACAGCATCCAAAATCCCCGAACCGCAAATGCCAACCGGTTCTTTGTCATCGATAGTCTGGATAGACGGCAATCCGGTACCGGGATCGATCATTACTCTTTCTATGGCTCCGGGTGATGCTCTCATGCCATGTTTTATATGCGCTCCCTCAAATGCCGGCCCGGAAGCAGTTGAGACACTTGTGATCTCCTTTCCTGTTTTAAGTGCAATTTCGGTATTTGTCCCGATGTCGATACCCAGATAGTTTCCTTTTCTTTTATAAATCTTTGTGGCCAGAATCATAGCCAGGTGATCTGACCCTATAAATCCCGCAATTGGTGGAGGTAAAAAGATATATCCGCCGGCTGTAATCTTGATGCCGATATCTCCGGCTTTTATGTTTAGGGATTTTTTTATCGATGAGACAAACGGAGACAGGCCCAGTTGCTTTGCCGGTAATTTCAGTAACAGATGAAGCATCGCAGTATTGCCGACAACAGTCATCTCGGTTATCTCTCTATTCGTCAGATCATTTTTACTGCAGATCTCAACAGCCGCCTCATTTATTTTATCTATTACAATCTTCTGGATCTTATCTGCATTATCCTTATTCTGTATAGCAAAATTAAGTCGACTCATCACATCTTCCCCATAAATTATCTGGGGATTAATAATACCTTTACTGTCGACTGTCTCTCCTGTCACCAGATCAACCAGAAAAATTGCTATTTTTGTCGTTCCAAGGTCAACCGCCAGACCATGATTATTTTTAGTTTTATCTCTGCCTTCAATTAAAATAATCTCATTATTTCTAACAGTAACCGTAATTTCCAAAAGATTATTCCTGATAACAGAAGGCATTTCAGCAAATACTTTATTGTCGATCGAACCAACTCTTACTTTATACTTTTCCTTAAGTGCGCTCTTGATTCTTTCGTAATCGGCCTGCGTATCTCCGGAATCAGTTTCTTTTAATTTTATAAAATATTTTTTACAAACCGGATCCGGCGATTTGATTGACTTTTCCTCCCCGGTAACCTGCAGCTTTTGTTCTTCGCTCAATGAGGAAGAAGGTATATATATCGTAAGGTCTCTATCAAAAACCTGCTGGCATGCCAGTCTGACCCCACTTTTGATTTCATCGAGAGTCAATATCTCCAATTCCTTCTTATTTACCTGCTTTTTTTCTTTTTTTAATATTATTATCCTGCATTTACCGCATGTTCCTTTTCCGGCACAGACCGATTTTATTTTGATTCCGGCGTCTGCAATCGATTCGAGACCATTTGCGCACTTTTCCAGAAGTATCCTCTTGCCAATAGGCTGGATATTTATTTTTATTTTTTTATCTGACATATTATCTTCCCTCTTCAAGGAACCCTATCCCGGATCCTGATATACATCTTCACCTGTTACTATTTCCAAACAATATCTGTATTATATTAATTTTTATGATGTTTAGAAAGATTTGCCATACCGGCTTTTAATCGAAAGATTTTATTTCCTACTGGTTATGTGTTAAAATCATAAATATATTATATTAATATTAAATATTAATACCCTATTTTCTCTACGGAAATAGGCGGGATAAATACTTAAATATTAACAAATAATATAAGTTTTTAAGTTAATTTGATTTTTACATAAAAATAGTATAAAGTATTTCACGTTTTACATTTGAAAAACATTTTATATTTTGATAAATTTTTAAAAAAGGTCGGTGATAAAAATGGCAAAGAATATTGAAAGCAAGAAAAAATCAGAGGAAATAGGAATAAACGGTCTCAACAGTATTAGCAACCTGGAAGCTGAGATAATGAAGATTATCTGGGAAAAAGGTAAAGTGACGGTAAGAGAGGTACATGAGAATATGCTGAGAAAGGAAATCGAGAGCAAGGAGCAGGGATTCATCCCTTACACAACCGTGATGTCGACAATGACCACTCTTGCGGAAAAAAGACTCCTGAAACAGGATAAAACTGCTAAGACCTATATATATTCCGCTGCAGTCGATAAAAAAGAACTTTCAAAAAGTATAATAAAATCCGTTTCGGATAAATTGCTTGAAGAAAGTACCAAAGGTATGGTCTCCAGGTTCCTGTCTGACAGCAAAAATATTTCCAAAGATGGCATTGAAAAACTATTGAAAGAAATAGACAAATATTAAACATCTGTCTATTTTGATTAAATGGCTAGATATTTTGCGGACATTCAAAATGTCTCGAGTCAGGTAATATTGAAAGTCCGCGAAACTTTTTTTTATTTAATCGTAAATTACTTTAGATATAATGTCTGATTTATTTTTCATATCCTGTATTACAATAGTAATAAATTCTATATAATTCTTATTGGTAGATATGTTTTTTTTAGAAATATTTATAAATTACATTATACCGATGATTTACAGCAGTCTGGTAAGTCTGGTTTTAGTACTACTAATCCTATTTATCTTTAGGATAAAGGACTCGAATATAAGAATTTTATTTTTTTTCCTTCCGCTTATAAAACCGTTTATAATTATCACTGACAAAATCGATCCCAGTTCACAATTGGATATTCTAGCATTAAGATGGCCTGATCCTTATAACATCATCAGAATAATAAGAAACTTTGAAAGAGGTTCATTGATCCTTTCCGATATGAATTATTTTATCCTATTCTTAATAATTATTGGCATAACCACAATATTGATCATTCGGTGGATAATTCTATATCTTTTCTACAGGGACCTGGCATATGAAGATAAAGTCTTAAGAAAAGATGCACCGGATATTTACGACATTATCGATAATTTTATTAAAAAAATAAAAATCAAAGCCCCTGATGTAAGTTTGACATCTAAAAATTATCTTTCACCTTTTGTTATAGGAATAAAAAAATCCACGCTGGTCCTTTCTCCAAATTTATTGGAAAGATTAAGCGCAAACGAAAAAGAAACTCTTATCCAGCACGAACTGTCGCATATCAAAAGAAAGGACAATCTAATAGGTTGGGCGGCTCTGGTTTTAAGAGATTTTTTATTTTTTAATCCTTTTGCCTATATAGCCTATAATTTAATAAAAACCGAACAGGAAAAAGACAGCGATAAACTGGTCGTAAAATATTCCGGTAGGCCAAATAAAGAGGTGGCTGCAAATATTCTTAATACAATTTTAAAGATCAAATCTATTTCAACATCTAAACCTAATCCCCAGCCAGCTCAAAGCTTTCATGATACACCACTTAGTCTTTTCAATCAGTTGAGATTGAAAAATAGGATCAACTCAATTCTTAAAATAACAACCCCTGAAATCTATAGCCGTATTTTCCCCAAAATATTGATGTGCATCTTTTTTTTAGTACTACTGGTATTCCAGTTGATGTTTGTAATAAAAATTAATAATTTTTACATATTCTTAAGATAATTTTCAAGTATATCCCCAGGTTACTAAAAATATTTTTTTCTAAAAAAAAATATTTTTTTAGTATTAATCTGCTATAATTTATATATAAAAAATCTTTAAGAAAGGGGGAATGAAATGAAATCCATAAATAAGACCAAAGACCTCTGGAATAATGATCTGACTCTTAAAGGATTAAAAGATAATTTTGGTCCTATGTGCTGCTGGTACTGGTGCCTTATTTACCGTATACCGTAGCATAAAATAATTTATTTGCAGATCTGAGATGAAATTGTTTCCGAGTAATTATAACTACTCAATAAGAATAAATTCCAGATATACTCTTATAAATAATACTCTGACCGGCGCACTTGATATCATCGAGAGTGATATCTGGAATCTGATAGCGGTTAAAAAAATTAATAGCATTAGTCCGAATGTCTTAACGAGATTAAGACATAGGGGTTATTTTTACACTGATCCCAAAAAAGAAGATAAAGTACTGGTAGAACTTTATAATAACTACATAAAAAAAGCATCCGAAAGACCGTTAAGATTTGTATTCTGTCCTTCATATCAGTGCAATTTAAGATGCATTTACTGCTTTGAAACGGATTTGCCCTCCAATCCAAATAAATATATGACTGTAAAGATTCTTGATGATTCCCTCGCAGCTGCAGAAGAAATAATAAAGGAAAAATCCGGCAAAATAGATTCGGTTGAATTATTTGGAGGAGAACCCCTTCTCTTAAAGAATAAACCATTTGTAGAAAAAATTCTCAAATTTGCCAAAAAAAAAGATGCCCCAATAACTATCATCACCAATGGGGTATCCGCTAAAGAATTCATAGAGATATTATCACCCATGAGAGATAAGATAGAGATGCTCCAGATAACCATAGATGGGCCCCGGGAAATTCACGATAAGCGCCGGAAGTATCCTTCTGGTAAAGGTAGTTTTGATCAGATATCAAAAAATATAGATCTACTCCTTAAAAATAAAATACATACCAATGTAAGGATAAATATCGATAACACCAATATAGAATATATACCGGATCTTTATGAATATATTTCTGCCAAAAACTGGATACAGGACCCTGATTTCAGTATAAGACTGGCACTTGTTACGGATCACACTTTACTGGATTATAATAATATAGTAATCCCCGAAGAGAAACTGCTGGAAAAGTTGATCCGCGTATATGATGAATATCCCGTACTGGAAGAACTGTTTGGTTTTTATCTATTCAAACCGCTGCGGCATATTCTGGATATTTTGAATGGGGCACCTAATGTCTCTCCCAAATTTTTCAACTGTGAGAGCAATTTACTGGAACTAAATGTCTTTTGCCCTGATGGGTACATATATGCCTGTGGAGAATCCATAGGTAAACCTGATCTGGCTATCGGTAAATTCAGTCCTAAAGTTGAGTTTTATCCTGATAAAAAAACATTATGGACCGAAAGGACCATACTAAACATAAAAAAATGCAGGACCTGCCGTTTTGCTCCTATTTGCGGCGGAGGATGCGCTTTTTCTTCAATCCTTATATATAAAGACAACTGCAGACCCATATGCGAGAGATATCAGGAAGTCCTGGATACGTTTCTGAAGTTGAGAGGCGAAAAGATTCTGAAAAAATACATGGATAAATCTTGAGACTCCCTACCCCGGACTATTAATCTTATTTCCGTATCCAGGAGAAATCAAAAGATCATCTATCAAACTTATCTTTTATTAAACTTATAATCCTGTTATTTGATTCCAGCGATGTTCTTTGCAGCCTTCAATGTATTTTTTAAAAGCATCGCAATGGTCATGGGCCCTACACCGCCAGGCACAGGTGATATGTAGCTTGCTTTTGGTTCCACTCTTAAAAAATCTACATCGCCAATCAAAGTGGCACCTTTGGTTTCAAAATCGTTTTTCCTCCACTCAAGTAATTCCTGATTGGCTTTATCGCTGGTTATCCTGTTGATGCCTACGTCTATGACCACGACTCCCTCTTTGACCATATCACCTTTGATCAGATATGGCACACCTGTTGCTACTATAAGAATATCAGCATCTGTGGTATGCATTTTTAAGTCTCTGGTCTCTATATGGCATATTGAAACCGTAGCCCATTCATTTAAAAGAAGCAGACTTACAGGTTTTCCGACTATCTCACTGTGTCCCACAACTGTCGCATTCTTGCCTTTTATCGTTATGTTTTCCCTTTTCAACATTTCTATGATACCGGAAGGAGTTGCCGGTACCAGACACTCCTGCTGCGCAACCAGCCTTCCCATATTTACGGGATGGAATCCATCCACATCCTTATCAGGATATATTGCTTCCAGTACTTTTGCTTTGTCTATCTGCTGAGGCAGCGGCAGCTGGACGAGGATACCATGAACGTCTTCCCTTTTATTCAACTTTTCAAGCTCTTCCAGTACATCATCGGTTGATACGCTTTCTTCCATCTTTATTGTCTCGGATTTAAAACCTACCTCATCGCATCCTTTCTGCTTGCTTCCTACATATACTTTTGAAGCCGGATTTTCACCTACCAATATGACTGAAAGGCCAGGCATAAAACCTCTGGTTTCTTTTAACTCTTTTACTTCTCTTGTTATCTCATTTTTAATATCCTGCGATATCTTGTTCCCGTCGATTAATTTAGCTATTTTAATCACTCCTTTATATAAAATTTAAAATTTATATTTCATTAAAATTTAGTTTAATCACAAGAACTAAATCTTATACTTATGAAATCCCCTCTTTGTTTAGAACAATCCTACAATATTGCCATTATCGTCAATATCTACTTTTGTTCCGGCAGGAACTTTTGGAAGACCCGGCATTGTCCGCATCAGACCGAGCAAGGGATAAAGAAATCCTGCACCAACGGAAGCTCTCACATCTCTTATTGGAACAGTAAATCCTCTGGGTCTTCCCTTCAAATCAGGATCATGGCTGAGAGAAAGATGGGTTTTTGCCATACAGATAGGTAATTTATCGAAACCCTGTCTTGTATATAACTCTATTTTTCTTTCTGCTTCGGGTAAATAACTTACTCCATCTGCGCCATAGATCATAATGGCAATCGTCTCGATTTTTTTCTTTATGGGCCAGTCCAGGGGATAAAGAAATTTGAAATCCGACTTTTTCTCTGCGGCCCTGGCAACTGCTTCAGCTAATTCTATTCCGCCATCTCCACCGCTTAACCATACCTTGCTGACTACTGCGTCTTCGGCACCAGCCTTGATGGATCTTTCTCTGACTGCTTCGATCTCTTCATTACTATCGGCTTCAAAATGATTCACTGCAACCACTACTGGAATCCCAAAAAGTTTCATATTCTCGATCATCTTCTCCAGATTTTCACAACCTTTCAGGACCCCCTCTACATCAGGTTTATTCATAAGCTTTTCATCAACACCCTGTCCCGGGATAAATTCAAATACACCTCCGTGCATTTTCAGTGCCCTTACGGTTGCTACGATAACTACTGCATCCGGTTTTAATCCTGAATATCTGCATTTGATATTCATAAATTTTTCAGCTCCGCAGTCTGCACCAAAACCACTTTCGGTTACTACATAATCCCCAAGTTTTATGGCTATTTGATCCGCAAGAATCGAGCTATTCCCATGGGCAATATTGGCAAAAGGTCCTGCATGCACAAAACAGGGGGTATGTTCAATAGTTTGAAGTAAATTGGGTTTTATGGCATCTTTCAGAAGAACGGTCATAGAACCGGCGCACTTCAATTCTTCTGCGGTAACCGGTTTTCCATCATAAGAAGAACCAATCACTATCCTTGCCAGCCTTTGTCTAATATCTTTAAGACCGGTAGTCAGTGCGAGAATTGCCATTACTTCCGAAGCAACGGTTATATCGTATCCTGTTTCTCTGGGGACTCCATTTAATGGACCTCCCAGGCCTATTACGATATTTCGTAGTGCCCTATCGCTTACATCAACCACCCTATTTAAAGTAATGCTGAAAGGATCTATGTTGAGATCGTTCCCCTTCATGATATGTGTATCCAGAAAAGCAGCTAAAAGATTATGTGCTATGCCAACTGCATGAGTATCACCGGTCAGGTGAAGATTGAAGTCTTCCATTGGAAGAACCTGAGAATAACCGCCGCCGGCTGCACCTCCTTTTATACCGAATACCGGACCCAGAGAAGGCTGTCTTATGCAGGTGATTGTCTTCTTGCCGATTTTATTCAGGGCCATAGCCAGACCAATCGTGGTCACTGTTTTGCCTTCTCCAAGAGGAGTGGGTGTGATAGCGGTCACATCAATATACTTTCCGTTTGGTCTGTCTTTAAACTTTTCGAGGACTTCCAGCTTTATCTTTGCTTTATAGTTTCCATATAACTCCAGATCTTCTTCGTCAAGACCGATTCCTCCGGCAATCTCTCTAATATGCTTCATTTCAGATGCTTGAGCAATTTCAATATCGCTTTTCATAAAACTCCTCTCATTTTTGAGTTTATTGCTTAATAAATCAAATACTTCAAAAAATTATACAAGAATTACTAACTTGTTACAAATTAAATCAAAAACATATAATCTGGAAACAATTGTTAGCTGCAGACACCAGTTTTTCAACCACAGGAGAGGTCTTTTAATTGGTAATAACTATAAAATAAAAAAACGGTTAAAAAGAAAACACACGTTTAGGTAACATATTCCTTTAAAAATTTTGGGACTTCACCGGCTTCCCTCGGGCCAACCACTACTTTCCATCCTTCTCCCAGTTCCTCTTCCAATTCACCCTGAAGCTGAGCTACATAACCCGGTATTACGATTTCTTTTTTCTTTACTTTTTCGGTAATACCGCTTTTCTTTATAAATTGTGCTATGAGTTCCGGAACAAACTTTCCTGCTGCCCATGCAGTGAGGACAGATTGCCCCTCGACATCCATTACCAGAAGCCAGGAAGGGATCTTGCTGCTTTCTATTTCTCCCGATATTATAAAATAAGTAAGAGAGAAATTAGTCGTGATCAAGATTGGTGACCCTTCATTGGGAGTTCCTATTTCATAGATCTTTTGTTCTACCTGCATCGGCCTTCTGGGATCGGTGTATATATTCTGCCTGTATATAAGCAGTGGAAATATATTTTGACTGCCTGCATTCGAAAGTACGATAATCGAACCATATTTAGCCACAAAAACAGATGCGATAAGGGTTTCCTTTAAAGGATCATCCGTCATCTCATCCGGAAATACTATGGTAGGATAACCAAGAAATCTGTTCTTCTGTTTTATGGCAGCCGTTCTTAATATGATCTGGTTATAAAAATCATCTTTAAAATCTCTTGACCCGATATCTATTAACAGGTTTTTAATTCCGCTGCCGCGCAACTTCTCGGTCAACGTCACTATTTCTTCAAATGATTTTCCTCTTACCGCTATGGGGCATCCTGTCTCTTTCCCGATAGAGATAAAAAGATCTATATTTTCAGCAGTAGCCGCATGAATAATTGGTTTATTCTCTTTGAACATTTCGGCCGCACTCTTTAGTGTCTCAGCGTCCCCGGATACCAGTATCAAAGGTTTTTTTGTAAGTGAGGCGACTTCCCCTGCAGCTTTCAAAAATTTTTCCTTATTTTTAGATTTATTCTTGATGCAGACGGCATCCAACTTTAAAATCTGGCCCACCCGTTCATATGCGATTGAATTTATTTTTTTTAACGTCTCTTCGATTTTGCCGCTGTCCATATCGTCTTCTATCGTTACTGCAAATGCATTCTGATTTACAAATGTCCTATCATGCCTGAACAACACCGTTTCTTCACCGACCGCAAAAGATTCCTCTCCGGTTCCCACTTCCACTTTTAGTATCGGGGGCTGGGATGCTTCCGAAAGTGATTCTTTTGCTTCTTCGGAAATATGAGGACATTTTTCCAGTTCCACCTTACCCGCAGCAAGCTGCATTGCAAATGCCAGACATGTGGGAAATCCGCATTCCTTGCAATTTGTCTTGGGCAGTTTTTTGAATATTTCAAGACCACTCAATGCCATTTGATACTCTCCTTGCTCTTTAGAAATTGACCTTATTTTTTTACTGCTACATCATTGGTTCCATTTCCATAACAGGATGATTTACCTTCTGTATCCACTGAGTTACCTCTTCTTCGGTCTTTGCTTCTTCTTCTGTAGCAACCTTACTCAGAAAATCTTCCATCCCCATCTCTTTGGCTTGCTCTTCAAGTATATCCCCTATTTCTACCTTTAACGCTTTAGGCATCCATACCAGCCTCTTAAGTCCGCCATCGGCTCTTATGAATTTTTTTGATCCTATAAAAAACTTGCTAATACCAATAAAGCCAGGTGTCTGGATTCCTCCGCCAACCATTCCTGCCATAGTAGAGAATTTCATACCGCTTGGGGTCATGTCGGAATATTCTCTATTTACGGCCATCACTCCGTTGGTAGATGGGAGGATTGTCACGATCACCTCGAAACAGCCGCACGAAGTCATGGGATCTATGATCATCGAATATGCCGAAAAAGATTCAAGTGATTGATTGGAAGCCTTATATATAAAATCATTTACACCTTTCCAGATACCAAGCCTTTCGTCTATGGTCACGCCTTTTTTTATGGGCTGATTTGGTCCCGCAGGGTTGATCTCAAATGAAGCCTTGCAATCCAGCCAGTTGTATGCGCCGCACAAGCCCGGTCTTTCAGGTGAAA
>Ga0209521_10001266_pt1 | contig 20581 bp, 21 predicted proteins | sample Rifsed19ft4_FD_184016 | JGI IMG/M metagenome (GOLD analysis project Ga0209521, IMG submission 184016) | Soil microbial communities from Rifle, Colorado, USA - sediment 19ft 4 (version 2) | ecosystem: Environmental > Terrestrial > Deep subsurface > Rock core/Sediment | place: Rifle, Colorado...
CCGGCCATGACCGCGATAACCGCGATATTTGTAACCGTATACTTCACGGCCGCCCAGCTGCCGGACTGGAACGATTCGGCGACCACGTCATCCGGAGAGGCGCTGGTGCCGGCGAGCATTTTCTTCACCCGCTCCTCGGTGGGAAGGATGATGGGTAAACCGTCCGTCCAGCCTCTTTCATAGAACAGACGCTGCAGGTTGTCCTCAGTATCCGGTTCCAGGAGTACCTGGGAAGGGCTGGCCTCGGCGGTCTTGGGGGACACCGCCGCCGCCTTTTTCGGGCTTACCGGTTTCGTCAATACGTCGATTATTTCATCGATGACCGGTTTGCCGGTCTTCGGGTCATCGCCGACGATGTATTCGTCAAGGGCTTCAGGAGACAGGCCTGCAACCGGATGCGGCGTGAAGATGAAAGGCAAATACGGGGCTCTACTCTTTACAACGCTCTGAAACGCGAGCGTCGAGATGGGAGCGACGGGAATCCCGTAGGTCTGTTCGAGTTTCGAGCTGCCGGCAGCGACCGCTGCGACGCAGCCCGGTCAACCGGCCACACCGAGGACAACGGCATCGCCTTTGGCCTTTACTTCCTCCCAGAGTTCATTGTTGGTGTCCCTGAACACGTTGTCCGGCTTCCGCTTGCGGATGGTGGTAACCGACGGCATATGTTCGGCAACCCACGTCTGCAGTTGCTTCATGAACTGCTCGCCACCGCTGAAGCCGATATCCACTAGATACACCGTCTTGTTCTCGAGTGTGGCCAGCCGTTTGGCGAAAGAAGGTGAAGACGGTGCCGGGGCGCCTCTACCCGGCGGAGGGCCACCCGCACCTCTCTGGAGGCCGGCTTCGGGACTCATGACGGTAAGCCGCACTTCGGTCGACATCTCATTCCTCCATTCAGCGTCTGGTGTTCAGCCGCATCCCGTCTCTTTCGCGGGCGGCGCCCCGGCCTTCAAGCAGTTCTAAACCTATGTTAATCCTTCCTGGCCTGGGCAGAATCCCCTCCCGGGCCGTCTTGAGACGGACTTGGGGTGGGTCTTCTTCGACATTAATCTGATATTCCGCAGGAGCCGTCCTCACAGGCCACCGCCACCGGCATCCGCAGGGGCCTGGCGTCCTTCTTGATGCCGGCCTTCGGAATCCATGGGTCGATGGCAACAGTCCGGTTATAGAAGAAGTCCGTGGTGGCGAACATGGGGTTCGTCTCTCCGCCCAGCACGATGAAGTTGACCCTTTCCGGCCGCATGAAACCAGAGTTCATCTCTTTGGTGATCCACTCGCTTAGCTTGCGCGGGTCATCATAGCCTTCGTTCTTCAGGCTCTTCGCCGCCAGCGGGTCGATGAGGAACGTGAATGACCCGCTTCGGAACCCCATTCCTTTCGCTGCTTCCAGCATGTGCCTGGCTGGGCCGAGCCCCCTCATGTGAACGTTCCAGCCACGGAAGAGGCTCACGGTGCTCTCTTCACGTTTGAAGCCCTTGCGCACGTGGAACGGCTCCCAGACGCTCAGCTCCTCGTTCTCCGCGCAGCACATGTTGTTGTAGTTGATGTTGTGGCCGAGGCTGGCGGTGAAGGTGACGCCCGGCCGGACGTCCCCGAAATTGATACCCATCAGCGTCCAGGCCCTGCCTATCACCGAGTTGGCGTAGTTGACCGGGCTCAAGGCGCCGAGGCCATAGTTCATGCCGATCTCATCGCGGATGGGCCCGTTGACCACGACCATGCTCGCGAAGGAAGTCGTCGAGCTGGGCATGGACGGGAATCCCGACGAGGCAATCGCCAGCAGCACCGGCAAGTGTTCCGGGCGGCAGCCCGCCATGACGGCGTTCACGGCTACCTTTTCGACGGTGTATTCCAGCCTTTCCAGGTGCGTACTGACGGAGGTCATGCCCACCACTTCCTGAGGGTCGTGGTCGGTGCCGGTGAGCATCTCCGCGACACGTTCCTCGGTAGGCAGGACGATCGGCAGTCCGTCCGTCCAGCCACTCTCCAGGAAGAGACGGTGGAGATCATCTTCCGAATCCGGCTTGAGCAGCCGCGCCCGGCGCGGGCTTTTCACGATCTTCGGGTGTTTCTCCTCCTCGGTCAGGGGCTGGGTGAGGGCAAAGATGACCTCGTCCATGAGAGGCACGCCGCTGACCGGGTCTTTGCCTGCGATGTAGCCGCGCAAGGTTTCCCTGGGCACCCAGCCGACGGGATAGGGCGGGAAGGTCCAGCGGAGGTTCATGCCGTGTGCACGTCCGTCGCGCTGGACGTAGTCTGCAAACCGGGCAGTCACGACGGGGGTCGTCGGTATGCCGTACTCATCTTCCAGCGTCCGCGCGAACTCGGCGACACTCGCCGAACAGGCGTCTCAGCCGCCCACGCCAATGACAGCGGCATCACCGTTCTTCTTTATCTCCTCCCACATTTCAGGGTCGTCAGTGCCCCAGCCGCCCTTCTTATGGCGGAACTCCGTCTTCACCGAAGGCAAATTCCTGTTAAACCAGGCCTGCATTTCCTCCAGGAAATCACTAGCGCCGGCGAAACCTGTCTCCACAAGGTACACGGTCCTGCCGTCGAGGCTGTCGAGGCGTGGCGCCATCTTCAGCCCCTCTAACGAAGCTATGTCAACGCTGGGCTGGTTGCGGGGGTCCAGAATCGCGCCCGGGGGCGAGTTTGGGTTAAGGCTCCGCCCGAAGATGCCGGTAGGTTGACCTCTGGGGTCTAGAACAGTGACTTTCGTCCCGCTCATCTTCATCGCCCTCCGTTCTCAATCCTTCGCTTGAGTATGTGTACCTGCGTCACCTGCCGCCAGGAGGTGCTAATCTCCATCGTCTGCGATTAGTAGGACGCTCCAGTCTGCGCGCCCACCCTACGCGGCGCGCGACGGCGCGGCGCAGAGCCAAACGGCCCTCCCGACACGGCCGACCGGCCTCTATTCCCTACCTTGCGCTGACGCCTGCCTCTCTAGTCCGCGTAGCGGGGCGGGGCGGGTGGCCGCCGCGCCGCGATGTTCTCGAACCGCTGGCGGATGCGCGGTATCTGGTCGTCGTAGTGGGTGAGGACGTAGAACTGGCCGTCGCGCACCGCCTGCACCACCATCTCGGCGATCTCTGGCGGCTGCTTGGCTCGTTGGGCGTAGCCGGCCATGAAGCGCTGGCCGTAGCGCTGGAACTTCAGGTCCGTCTCCCTGAGCGAGGGCGGCAGCGCCTCGTTCTCCAGCTCCGGTGGCCGGTTGCGGCGGGCGTTGTTGATGTTGGTTAGCACGGCGCTGGGACAGAGGACGGAGACGCCGATGGGGGCGCCGATCATCTGCAGATGGATGGACAGCGATTCGGAGAGGGCGACGACGGCGTGCTTGGTGACGCCGTAGATGCCCATCCCCGGGACGAGGCCGGCGCTGGAGGCCGTGTTGACGACGTGCCCCTCCTCGCGCTGGGAGAGCATGATCGGCAGGAAGGTGCGGATGCTGTGCACTACGCCCCAGAGGTTCACGCCCAGGAGCCACTGCCAGTCCTTGAGCGTCGCCTCCCAGATCGTCCCCCGCTCGCCGATGACGCCGGCGTTGTTGCAGAGGACGTGGACCTTGCCGTAGGCCTTCAAAGCCTCGCTCGCCAGGTTCTCGACGGACTCAGCCTTCGAGACATCTGTGGCGACGCCGGTCACGTCGTACTCCTGGTGGCGCAACTCAGCGACGGCCGTGTCGAGCGCCGGCGCTTCGATATCGACGAGGACGACCTTCATCCCCTCCTGGGCGAAGCGCCCGGCGAGAGCCCGACCGATACCGCTCGCCGCGCCCGTCACGACGGCCACTTTGCCCTCGAAGTCCTGCATCAGCCTTGCCCCCCCGCCGACTGCCCGCCGCGGAGCCCGGCATCACTGAGGAAGGGGGTCGGATTGCGCCGGCCGAGAATCGCCTGCATCCGGTCCTCGATCATGCTGTCGAAGTCTGTGTCGGTGGTTAGGTAGAGCTGCTTGTCGCGGATGGCCTGCATAACGATCTCCGCGACCTCGGCGGGCTCCCTGATTCGAAACATCTGGGAGCGTCTGCGCTGCATCGCCGCCCGTTCAACCGCCAGCGGCGGCGCGCCCTCGTTCCGCAGCTCGGGCGGACGGTTGCGCTCCGCCGAGCCGATGCGGGTACTGACGAAGCTGGGGCAGAGGACCGTTACCCCGAGCTTCGTCTTGCGGCGCTCGAAGTCACTGTAGAGAGACTCCGACATGCTTACGACGGCCGCCTTTGTAGCGCCGTAGACGCTCATGCCCGGCGTCAGTCCGGCGGCGGAGGCCGTGTTCACCACGTGCCCCTCTTCGTCCTGGGCGAGCATGATCGGGACGAAGATGCGGATGCCGTGGGCGACGCCCCAATAGTTGACGCTTGTGACCCAGAGCCAGTCGTTGAGGCTGGCCTCCCAGATGATCGAGCCAGGGCTGGCGTTGCCACCGCCGACGCCGGCGTTGTTGCAGAGGATATGCACCTTGCCGTATGCCTTGAGGGCTTCCCGGGCGAGGTTCTCAACCGAATCCGCCTTCGCTACGTCCGTGAGCACGCCGATGACGTCGCGCTCCTGCTGGCGCAGCTCCCGCACGGCCGCGTCCAGCGCGTCCGCCTCGATGTCGGCGAGGACGACCTTCATCCCTTCGACCGCGAAGCGGTTCGCCAGCGCCCGGCCGATGCCGCTCGCCGCGCCGGTGACTACTGCCACCTTGCCTTCGAAGTCTTGCAGCTTCGGGACTCCTCTTGGCTTAGAAGGAGATACGTATGATTATGCATCATAAGTTACTTCAGCCCACGAGGAAGGGCCATGTGGACTGATGAGGAGGGAGGCCGCCAAGCGTTGCGCTTCTGGCAAGGTCTGCGAGGCGCCAACCGCGGGGTTCTAGCATGGTTCTGAGAGTGGTCTACAAGTGCGCGGACGGGACCGATTTCCCCGTCGACTGGGAAGACGCCAAGGACGCGGAGTTGACCTGGCTCAGCATGCGCGACCACAAGCCGCGCCCCAACCTCCCCATCGAGTCCAGCCATGGCACCGATATCTGGCGCTGGGTGCGGGAGGTGACGGCGGAGGCGGGCCTGCCCCTGTCGGACTTCGTGGCGGCGCGCGCGGGCGAGTTCAACGGCCACATGTACATCGCTAACCTCGCCTTCGTCCTGGACCCCGAGGCCGCGCTCGCGATGGGCCGCTTCCTCGCCCAGTACGGCGGGCCAAAGGGCGTCTGGGAAATGTACTGGCTGCCGAAGGTCCGCGAGTGCTGCGACCGGCTGGCAGCCACGGACGAACGCGCCTCGCCGCGGGAGCTGATGGACCAGCTGCATAGGGTCTACGGCCTCACGATGCTTCAGCTTTTGGAAGTGTACGGACCGGTCGTGGACATGGCGGGCTTCCTCGCACAGGAGCTGGGCGCCGAGGCCTCCCTGGCGGCCTTCGACCTGACGCAGGGCTTCCCCCACGCGACGCTGGAGGCCGACCAGGCGCTGTGGGAGGTGGCGCAGGTCGCGAAGGCGTCGCCGGCGCTGCGGGCGGCGTTCGAGGAAGGGGTCGAGAGCGAGGCGCTCCGCCGCGCCATCGAGGCGCACCCGGAGTTCAAGCAGCGCTTCGAGCGGTTCATGGACGTCTACGGCGCCCGCGCCCAGGACTGGGCCCTGAGTGCGCCGACCTTCCAGGAGCGGCCTGAGATACCGCTGGCCATGATCGCCGCCTTCCTGCGCAGCGACGCGCCGGCGCCGGACGAGGCGCTCCGCCGCGGCGCCGAGCGTCGGGAGAAGGCACTGGCAGACCTCGAAGCGCGCATCGCCGACCCGGCGAAGAAGGGGCGGCTGCGGGCGCTGGCGGTCCAGCTCGCGGACGTCGTGCCCATCTCGGAGGGCAGGGCGTACTGGCAACTCATCGCCTGGGGCCACTGCCGCACGGCGCTGCTGCGCATCGGCGCCCGGCTGGTGCGCGAGGGCCGCATCGAGACACCGGAGGACGTGCTCTTCCTGCGCCTGGAGGAGATAGAGGAGCCGGAGGGAGACATGTGCTCCGCCGTCCGAAAGCGGCGGGCGGAGTGGGAGCGCTGGGCGAAGGTCGCGCCGCCGCCGTTCGTAGGCACGGCGCCGCCGCCGTTCATCACCGCGGCGCCCCTGGCGGGCGCCCTGACCGGCGGCATCGCGCCGCCGGACGTCAGGGTGCTCCGAGGCGTAGCGGCCAGCAGGGGGCGCGTGACAGCCCGCGCCCGCCTGCTCGCCGACCTGGCCGAGGGCTCGCGCCTTTCCCAGGGCGAGGTGCTGGTCGCGGTGATAACGGCTCCACCCTGGACGCCCCTCTTCGCCGTCGCCGGCGCCGTCGTAACGGAGACAGGCGGCATCCTCTCCCACCCGGCCATCACGGCGCGGGAGTACGGCATCCCTTGCGTTGTCGCCGTGCCGGGGGCGATGGCGCGCATCAAGGACGGCGTTCTCATCAGCGTGGACGGTGCGGCGGGCACGGTGACGATCGAAGAGTAGGGCCCTCACTCCACTCCTCTCCTTGGAGGGACAGGGGATCGCGTCAGCTGTCAGCTGCCGGTCTTGAGCTGCTGCTGGGCGTCGACGCGGATGGGCGGCAGATAGCGACGAGCCAGGAGCCGCGGACGGCGCACCCGATGGGCGTGCTGCGTGCGGCAATGTCGAGCCTCGGCAACCAGAGATCGGCTATCTCGCCAGACCGCCTCGGCCTGGCCCCACGGCACCTCGTTGCCGCGTCGCTCAGTTCTTGGGTCTTCTTTGCCAGAGCTTCGACCAGTTCGCTGTCAAGAGCGACCGGCGACGGGCCGTTTCCTCGTAGCCGCGCCTTCAAAGCTAGGCGCACTGCTACCAAGCTAGACTGCAGGGCTGAATCTGGGGAAGAGTTTTGGTCGGGGCGGAGCGATTCGAACGCTCGACCTCTTGAACCCCATTCAAGTGCGCTACCAGGCTGCGCTACGCCCCGACTCTGAGACGCGCCTAGTCTACCAAACGCTCGCCCGCGCTGCGAGCCGCATCTCCCCCATAGCGCCTCTCCGCGCTAGAATCGCCTCGTCGGCAGGGGACGAGCAGGGAGCAGGTTAACGTGAGCATCTGGTGCGAGGGGTCGAGCACGAAGGTCTACTCCGCGGGCCGGACCGCGCGCTGCCCGAAGTGCGGCAAGTTCGTCGAGGTCACGCGCCAGGGCCACATCAAGCCCCACGTCGAGAGCAAGCTCGTGGTCAAGCCGGCAAAGTAGCCGCTAACCCGCCCTTGCGCCGTCGGCTACAATGCGAAGGACGGCGAGACTGACCCCGCAGGGACGGCTCTTATGTCGGCGGCTCTCGATCTGGCGAACGCCTTCCAGCCGCTGCTGCACATCGGCGAACTGAGGATGGTGCAGCCCGCCGAATCGCACCACGTCTTCGGCGCCGGCTTCCTCTTCATCGGCTCCCTGATGACCGTCGAGGGCCTCTCCGGCAGGGTCTGGCACCGCAGCCGCGCTCGTACGCTCATGTTCCCCGCCGTCCTCATCCTCCTGGGCTGGGGCATGATCGCGGTCACGGCCGTCGAGCCGCAAGCCCGCCTCGTTCACTTCTCGATGGGCCTGCCGATGATCGCCGGCGGCTGGGCCGAGGCGCGCTCCCGTCTCGATGGCTTCCCGCGCCGGTACGCCGATGTCCTGATCGTCACCGGCCTCGTCCTCGCCAGCGCCGAGACCGTGGCTTTCCACCTGAACGGCACCACGACCATGACCGTGGTCGCCCACGCCGGCCTAGCGGCTCTTGCTCTCGTGGTCGCCGGACTGAGGCTCTACCAGACCGCCCAGCCGGAGTCGCTGGCGCGCTCGCTGCTCATCAGCCTCGCGCTCGTTGCCATAGGTATGGTCCTCTGGCTCGACGGCTTCTTCCAGTTGCCGGCCTGATGTCGCCCTAGCCGGCGCGTTCCCTCGCCTCGGACGATTCGACTTGCTCCGCGCCGAAGACGGGTATCTCCAGCTCGGCCTCCTTCGCCCGCGCAACCTCCAGCGCCACCGGTATGCACGCGGCCGATACCAGCAGACCGACGAAGATGACGAGGACGCCGGGCTCGAAGACAATGTGCCGCGCCGAGAGCGGGACGTCGTGGTGTCTAAGCACGATGTGCACGCCTTGCCAGACGAAGCCCACCGCCTGTATGGCTGGCCCCAGCATCGCGATGATCAGTGCGCGTTTCTGAGGAGGCATCGCCACCGCCGCTCCTTGGCCGTCTGATCGTACCTAGGGGCCGGCGATTTTACAACATCGCCCAGCGAGCGCCGCCGTCTGCTAAACTCTCGACATCCCAGCGCCCAGCGATTCGCGAGAGGTCGCCAGTGATGCTCGCCGCCTTATGATCCGCCGTTTCCAGACGCGGGTCTTCTACGGCTGGCGCATCGTCGCCGCCGGCTTCGGCCTCCAGTTCCTCAACGCGTGGCTCCTCAACCAGTCCTTCGGCGCTTACGTCGCCGTCCTGCGCGACGACTTCGGCTGGAGCAAGACGGCGCTCTCCGGCGCCTTCTCGCTGCAGCAGGTGGAGAGCGGCCTCCTCGGGCCCGTTCAGGGCTGGTTCGTCGACCGCTTCGGCACGCGTTCGATGGTGCGCATCGGCCTCGTGGTCTTCGGCCTCGGCTTCATCCTCCTCAGCCGGGTGCACTCCATCGCCGGCTTCTACGCCGCGGTCAGCTTCCTCGCCGTCGGCTCCAGCCTCAGCGCCTTCTTCCCGCTCACCGTCGCCCTCGTCAACTGGTTCGACCGCTACCGGGCGCGCGCCCTCTCCTTCATGTCGCTGGGCTTCGCCATCGGCGGCATGCTCGTGCCGGTCGTCGCTTATTCGCTGGAGGCCTTCGGCTGGCGCGACACGGCCTTCGCCTCCGGCGTCATCGTCATCGTCGCCGGCCTCCCGATGGCGCAGGTCATTCGCCGGCGGCCGGAGGACCACGGCGACGTCGTCGACGGCATCGCTGACCCACCGGCTCACGCTTCGACAGTTACCGAAGCCGCCAGCTTCTCCGAGAGGCGCGACTTCACGGCGCGCGAGGCGATCCGCACGCCCGCGTTCTGGCTCGTCTCGCTGGGGCACGGCGCCGCCCTGCTCGTCGTCTCCGCCGTGGGCGTGCACGCCATCTCCCACCTGAAGGAGGACCTGGGCTACAGCGTCGGCGCGGCGTCTCTGGCGATCACCCTCATGACGGCGATGCAGGTGGCCGGCATGGTCGTCGGCGGCGTCATCGGCGACCGCTTCGAGAAGCGTCTCATCGCCGCCGCCTGCATGGTCATGCACATGCTGGGCATCCTGCTGCTCGCCTTCGCTACCTCGATCATCATGGTCGCCGGCTTCGCGATCCTGCACGGCTTCGCCTGGGGCATGCGCGGCCCGATGATGCAGGCGATCCGCGCCGACTACTTCGGCCGCAGCTCTTACGGCGTCATCATGGGCCTCTCGACGCTGGTCACGGTGCTCGGCCAGATCGGCGGGCCGCTCATCGCCGGTGGCCTCGCCGACGCCACGGGCAGCTACGAGCCCGGCTTCGCCGTGCTGGCCGTCCTCGCCGGCCTCGGCTCCGTCTTCTTCGTATTCGCCACCCGGCCCGTCCCCGCCCCGGTAACAAGTAACAAGTAACAGGTAACAGGGAGCGGGCTCAACGGGCTTCTTGTTACTGGTTACCTGTTACTTGTTACTATCTCCCCATGAACCGCACGCCCCGGCTCGAGATCGAGTACTGCACGCAGTGTCGCTGGCTGCTGCGCGCCGCCTGGCTGGCGCAGGAGCTGCTGACGACCTTCGTCGACGAGCTGGGCGAGGTGGCGCTCGTGCCCGGCAAGGGCGGCGTCTTCGAGGTGCGGCTGGACGGCGAGACGCTGTGGTCGCGCAAGGCGGAGGGCCGCTTCCCGGAGACGAAGGAGGTCAAGCAGCGCCTTCGCGACCGCGTCGCCCCGGGGCGGGATTTAGGGCACAGCGACGGGTAAGCGAACTCAGTCTTCCATTTGGGGGTCCCAGCGGGAGCGCTTCGCCGGCCTCGCCCTCTCTCGCCTGTCTCGGCACTCCCTCTGATCCGGTCAAGTCGCGGCGCCGCGTGTCGATTATCTGACTAGGACTCATAAGCGGGGAGCCGCCGCGCGTGCAGCCATCAGAGAATGACCTAGCGCCGGACGAAGCCGGTACGGAGGCCTTCTTCCGAAGGCTGGCCGAGAACTCGCCCATCGGCATTTTTCTCGTTCAGGAGGGGCAGTTCCGCTTCGTCAACCGCGAGTTTGAGAGATGCACCGGCTTCAAGATGCGAGAGCTCGTCGGCAGGGACTGCCTCTCGCTAGTTCACCCCTCCGACAGAGCAATGGTGCGGGCGGCGGCCGTCGAAATGCTCAAAGCCAAGCGGGCAACGCCCTACGAGTACCGCGTCATCACGGCGGATCGCCGAGTCATCTGGATCTTGGAGACCGTCACGTCGATTAGCTACCAGGGAAATCGGGCGGCCGCCGGCAACTTCATGAACATAACCGAACGGAAGTCCCTGGAAGAGAAGCTGCGCGAGCAGGCGCGGCGCGACTCCCTCACCGGCCTTCTGAACCACGGCGCGATCATCGACGAGCTTCAGAGCCTAATCGCTGAATCAGCAGATGGCACCCACGCCGTAGCGGTAGGCGACGTGTGCAGCCTCAAGCGCCTCAACGACCAGTACGGCCATCAGGCTGGCGACGCCGTGCTGAACGCGGTCGCCGAAGCGCTGAGCGTGGGAGGCGCGATTGTCGGACGCTATGGCGGCGACGAGTTCGTCGTAATCCTGCCCGATTTCGAGTGGGAACAGGCAACCGCTTATCGCGAGAGTGTCGCGCAGACCCTAAGCAAGGCGAAGGTCACGGATCCGAGAACTGGGGCGACCTTCCTTGTCGCTCTCACGCTGGGCATGGCTATCTACCCGGCGGACGGGGGCTCTGCAGACGAGCTGATAGCAGCCGCCGATGCCCGCATGTACGACCAGCGGCGAAAGGCGGTCGCTTAGCCAGCTCTTCCTCTGCTCTCCAGCTGCAGGGCCTGGCGAGATTCGCAGGCGGCGGCGGTGAGACTGTTTCCCTGCTACCATCTCCCCATGACCCGCCTCTCCTTCTCGACCATGTGGGCGCAGCAGGAGCGCTTCGCCGACCTCGCCCGCTTCCGCAGCGCCGTCGCCGCGATGGGCTACGACGCCATCGAGGTCAGCCACTCGACGGACGAGGCGGGCCTCAACGTCCTCCTCAGCTACGGCGACATCCCGATCTCCAGCCTGCACGCCCCGGCGCCGCGCCGCGCCCTGCCCGACGGCCGCCACAACGGCGACGCCAACCTCGCCGCGCTGGACGAGGCCGAGCGCCGCGTCGCCCTCGCCGAGACGAAGCGCACCATAGACTTCGCCGCCCGCGGCGCCTTCAGCGTCGTCGTCCACCTCGGCGGCGTCGGCGCCAAGATGACGGCGCTGGAGGAGCGCCTGCGCCTCCTCTGCTCGGCGAAAGAGGGCGAGAGCGCGGAAGCCGCCGGCCTGCGCGAGGAGCTGCGCCGCTGGCGCGCCGCCAACGCCGGGCCCCACCTCGAAGCGGCGCGACGCTCCCTGCGCGAGCTCGTCGAGTACGCCGCGCCGCGCCGCGTCGCCCTCGGCGCCGAGAGCCGCCTCAACTACCACGAGATCCCCCATCCCCAGGAGGCGCTCGACCTGCTCTCGGACTACGAACCGGCGGTCGCCGGCTACTGGCACGACGTCGGCCACTGCGAGGTGCAGGCCCGCCTCGGCCTCATCGACCGCTACGCCTGGCTGCCCCTCCTCGCCGGGCGCACCATCGGCGCCCACCTGCACGACGTCGACGGCCTCAGCGACCACCGTGCGCCCGGCAACGGCGACGTCGACTGGTCCTACATCGCCGCGGGCCTGCCGAAGAGCGCCCTCCGCGTCCTCGAGATCGACCAGCGCCAGCCGGATGACAAGGTCGCCGCGGCGATTGGCTTCCTCAGGGAGAAGGGCGTAGCCTAATCGGCAACAACGCCAGCAGGGGTAGCGGGGGCGCAGCCCATGCGGGGGGAGTCTGAGAGCCTGTCCTGAGCCTGCCGAAGGAGGTCTCCCCTCAGGAACCTCTTAATAACCTAGCGAAGCAGACAAGCCCGACCGATAGGGAGGCGCAGTGCCTGCCCTGAGCTTGCCGAAGGGATGCGTAGCGCCCTTGTCAGTAGGCGCGGGCGAAGATCGCCTTTCGGGCAGCGGGCCTGCCGTCGCGGAAGCAGACACCGCCGCCTTCCGGCTGCTCGATCGGGAGACAGCGCGAAGTCGCGCCGGTCGAGTCCTTGATCTCCTGCTCGCAGTCCGCTTCCTCGCACCACCAAACGGACGCGAAGCCCGTCTCCACCGCTTCCTTGAGCTCCGCGTAGGAAGACGCTTCCCGCGTATTCTCCTCGCGGAATCTCAACGCCCTGTCGTACATGGCCGCCTGCACTTCCCGCAGCAGCTCGCCGACCGCCGCCGCGACGCCTGTCCGCGGCACCGCCTGCTTCCCCGCCGCGCCAGGCATATCGCGGCGGGCGAGGACCACCTGCGCGGCGGCGATGTCGCGCGGGCCGAGCTCGATACGCAGCGGCACGCCGCGCATCTCCCAGTCGTTGAACTTGTAGCCCGGCGAGTGGCCTTCGCGCCGGTCTACCCAGACGCGGTAATCGACGAGCTCGCTCGTGAGCTTGTCGGCCTCTTCGAGGACCAGCCTACGCTCGTCGTCGCTGCGGTAGATCGGCACGACCACGACCTGATATGGCGCCAGGCGCGGCGGCAGGATCAGGCCCTGGTCGTCGCCGTGCGCCATCACGATCGCGCCGATGAACCGTGTCGAGAGGCCCCAGGAGGTCGTCCAGCAGTACTGCAGGGCGTTGTGGTCGTCCAGGTACTTGATGTCGAAGGCCTCGGCGAAGTTCTGGCCGAAGTAGTGGGAGGTCGCGGACTGAAGCGCGCGGCCGTCGCCCATCATCGCCTCGATAGCGTAAGAACGGCGGGCGCCGGCGAACTTCTCGCTCTGGCTCTTCTCGCCCGGAATGACGGGCAGCGCCGCCTCGTTCACGGCAAAGTCGGTGTAGACGTCCAGCATGCGGAGCGTCTCCGCTTCCGCCTCTTCCGCCGTCGCGTGCGCCGTGTGACCCTCCTGCCAGAAGAACTCGGTCGTGCGGAGGAAGAGCTTCGTCCGCTTCTCCCAGCGCACGACGCTGTTCCAGAGGTTGATGAGCAGCGGCAGGTCCTGATAGGACTGGATCCACTTCGCGTACATGTGGCCGATGAGCGTCTCAGAGGTCGGCCGGACGACGAGCGGCTCGGCCAGCTCCTCGCCGCCGGCGATAGTCACCACCGCCAGCTCCGGCTTGAATCCCGCCACGTGCTCCTTCTCGCGCTCCAGGAAGGAGGCGGGGATGAACATCGGGAAGCCGGCGTTGACGTGCCCCGTCGCCTTGAAGCGGCGGTCGAGGGCCTGCTGGATGTTCTCCCAGAGCGCCCAGCCATACGGCCGCACCACCATACAGCCCCGCACGGGCGCGTAGTCCGCCAGCTCCGCCTTCAGGACGAGCTGGTTGTACCACTCGTTGAAGTCCTCCGAGCGCGTCGGAAACGGCCTTGCGGTCAAGGGAGCCTCCTGAAGCTAGCGCGCGGCGCTGAGAGCATTGTAAGCGCAGGCTGGTGGCAAGAGGTACAGCCCGCGCAGCCCGGAGAGCGGGCAGTGGCAGTCAAGCGTCGCGGCGCCGGCGAGGTAGAGCTCGTGCCGTACGACGGCGCCGTGGAGAAGCTGCGAGGGACGCTGGCCGGCTAGCCCCTGCATTGGACGGGGCTTGTGCGCGGTGGTATAGTGGTTGAGCCACCATACGGGTAGTTCGGAAGTGGGTCTTGACCCACTTTTTTGTTAGCAAATCGCCGAGGAGCAGAGCGTTGGCCACAGCAGTCCGCGCACCGACAACCGCACCGAAAAACGACTTCCTGACCGCCATAACCCAGCTCGCCGCGGAGAAGAACCTGCCGAAGGAGGTCGTCTTCGAGGCCGTGGAGGCGGCGCTGGCCTCTGCCTACAAAAAGGACGCCCTCGCCAACGCCAACCTCGTCGTCAAGATCGATGGCGCCACCGGCGGCGCCCGCGTCTTCGCCCAGAAGACCGTCGTCGAGAGCGTCGAGGACGACAAGATCGAGATCACGCTGGACGAGGCGCGCGCTATCGCGCCCAACACCTACGTCGGCGACGTCGTCAACATCGAGGTCTTCCCCCAGAACGCCGGCCGTATCGCCGCCCAGACCGCGAAGCAGGTCGTCCTGCAGCGCCTGCGCGAGGCGGAGCGCGAGGTCGTCTTCGAGGAGTACTCCGGCAAGGAGGGCGACATCATCTCCGGCGTCGTCCACCGCTTGGAAGCTCGCTACGTCTACATCGACCTCGGCAAGACGGAGGCCGTCCTGCCGCCCACAGAGCAGGTGCGCATGGAGCACTACCGCCCCGGCCAGCGCCTGAAGGTCTACCTGCTGGAGGTGCACAAGGCCAACCGCGGCCCGCAGGTCACCGTCTCCCGCACCCATAAGAACCTCCTGCGCCGCCTCTTTGAGCTGGAGGTGCCGGAGATCTTCCGCGGCAGCGTCGAGATCAAGGCGATCGCGCGCGAGCCGGGCTTCCGCAGCAAGGTCGCCGTCTACTCCCGCCAGGAGGGCATCGACCCCGTGGGCGCCTGCGTCGGCCTGCGCGGCATCCGCATCCAGAACATCGTCAACGAGCTCAACGGCGAGCGCATCGACGTCGTCCAGTGGGACCCGGACCCGGTGCGCTTCGTCGCCAACGCCCTCAGCCCGGCGCAGGTGCAGGGCGTGCGCATCCTGGCGGACGGCACCACGGCCGAGGTCGTCGTCGCCGACCGCCAGCTCTCCCTCGCCATCGGCAAGGAGGGTCAGAACGCCCGCCTGACCGCCAAGCTCACGGGTCTGCGCATCGACATCAAGAGCCTGAGCGCCGTCGAGGAGGAGCACGCCCAGGAGCCGACGCTGCAGATGGTCGCCGAGCCGGAGGTCAAGCGCGAGACGCCCATCTGGGCCGAGGTCGCTCAGGCGGAGCCAGGGGCCGAGGAAGAGGAGCAGCCCGCCGCGGCCGCCAGCCTGGAGGCGCCTGTCGCCGAGCCGGAGCCCATCGTTGAGCGTCCGGCGGCCGGCGAGCGCCCCGCTGCCGTTCGCTTCGCCGACGAGGTCATGCCCCGGGTCCAGCCCACGGAGGTCAAGGGCAAGAAGAAGGCGCGCAAAGGCCCCGTGCGCGAGACGGAGGAGCAGGCCCGCGCCCGCCGCGCCGCCGCTGGCCGCCGCGGCGGCCGCCGCGCCGTCGAAGAGGAGATAGAGGAGGAGCTGGAGGCCGTCCTCGACGACGAGGACTTCGGCTTCCTCTCCCGCTAGGAGAGCAAGGTGCCGACGCGAGCCGTTAGCCGGCCGCCGCAGCGCAGCTGCGTTGCCTGTCGCACCACGGGCGATAAGCGCTCCCTCGTGCGCGTCGTCCGCACGCCGGAGGGCCGCGTCGAGGTAGACCCGACGGGCAAGAGGGCAGGCCGCGGCGCCTACGTCTGCCGCAGCGCTGCCTGCTGGCAGGCGGCGCTGAAGAAGGGGCGGCTGGAGGCGGCGCTGAAGACGAAGATCGGCGCCGACGACCGCCTCAGGCTGGTAGAGTTTGCCACGGCCTTGAACCAGGCGGCAGTGGCCGTATAGGTTGGGAACAGGAAGAGAGACGGAGCGACATTGGTAACCGAAAGCAAAGCAGTTGAGCTGCCCCGCGCCCTCACGGTCAAGGAGCTGGCCGACCTGCTCCGCGTGTCCGCCGTGGAGATCATCAAAGAGCTGATGAAGAACGGCGTCATGGCCTCTATCAACCAGGTCATCGACTACGACACCGCCGCCATCGTCGCCACCGACTTCGGCTTCGAGCCGCGCGAGCAGGAGACGATCGAGACCGCTGAGGTCCTTATCGAGCGCGTCAGCCGCGTCGCCGTCGAGGAGGCGGAGGTGGAGGATGCGGCGCTGCTGAAGCCGCGCCCGCCCGTCGTCACGATCCTCGGCCACGTCGACCACGGCAAGACCAGCCTCCTGGACGTGATCCGCGAGACCAACGTCACGGCGCGGGAGGCCGGTGGCATCACGCAGCACATCGGCGCCTACCAGGTGGAGGTGAAGGGCCAGAAGCTCACCTTCCTGGACACGCCCGGCCACGAGGCCTTCACCGCCATGCGCGCCCGCGGCGCCCAGGTGACCGACGTCGCCGTCCTCGTCGTCGCCGCCGACGACGGCGTCATGCCCCAGACGATCGAGGCGATCAACCACGCCCGCGCCGCCGGCGTGCCCCTCGTCATCGCCGTCAACAAGATCGACCTCCCCGGCGCCGACCCGGACCGCGTCCTGCAGCAGCTCACCGAGCACGAGGTGGTCGTGGAGCAATACGGCGGCGAGGTGCCGGCAATCCCGGTTTCCGCCCGCACGCGCGAGGGCATCAGCGACCTGCTGGAGAACATCCTCCTCGTCGCCGAGATCCAGGAGCTGAAGGCGAACCCGGACAGGCCGGCCCAGGGCGCCGTCATCGAGGCGGAGCTGACGACGAACCGCGGCCCCGTCGCCACACTGCTCGTCCAGAAGGGCACGCTGCGCGTCGGCGACGTCGTCATCGCCGGCGACTGCACCGGTAAGATCAAGGCGATGTTCGACGAGCTCGGCAAGGGCGTAAGCGTCGCCGGCCCCTCGACGCCCGTCAAGGTTCTCGGCCTACACCAGGTGCCGCTTGCCGGCGACACCTTCCGCGTCGCCCCGGACGAGCGCGGCGCCCGCGCCGAGGTTGAGGGGCGGCGCCGACAGCGCGAGGCGGCCCTCGCCCGCGAGGCCCACCCCGTCAACCTCGACACGCTCTTCGGCGAGATCCGCGCCGGCCAGCTCAAAGACCTCAACATCATCCTCAAGACCGACGTCCAGGGCTCCATCGACCCCATCCGCCACTCGCTAGAGCGCCTGAGCAACGCCGAGGTGCGGGTCAAGATCATTCACTCGGGCTCCGGCACCATCACGGAGTCGGACGTCATGCTGGCTGTCGCCTCCAAGGGCATCATCATCGGCTTCAACGTCAAGCCGGACGCCGGCGCCAAGCGCGTCGCGGACCAGGAGAAGGTCGATATCCGTCACTACCGCGTCATCTACACGCTCATCGAGGACGTGGAGAAGGCGCTAACCGGCATGCTCGAGCCCGTCTTCGCCGACGTAGTCGACGGCCACGCCGAGGTGCGCCAGATATTTCGTATCAGCCGCCTCGGTAACGTCGCCGGCTGCTACGTCACGGACGGCACGCTCCTGCGCAGCGACCTCATCCGCGTCATGCGCGACGGCGAGAAGCTGGCCGAGACGCGCTGCGCCGGCCTGCGCCGCTTCCAGGAGGACGTGCGCGAGGTGCAGAACGGCTACGAGTGCGGCATCTCCCTGGAGGGCTTCGACGCCATCACGGAAGGCGACGTCCTCGAGTTCTACCACCGCGAGCGGGCAAACTAGCCGCCTCTAATCTCGCCTCCCATACCTGCCGACAACTCAGTAGGGCCGCATCGCATCGCGGCCTGGCAGGACAGCGTGTCGAATCGTCGTCAGCCCGTCTTCTTCGCAGCCGTCGTAGCACTCGGTGCGCTGCTCATCGCCGCCTGCGGCGGCTCCTCCGGCTCGCCACCTCCTGCGACGACGCCCACCGCCGGTAGCCCCGAGGCGAAGCCGCCGGCCACCGCGCTCGACGCCAAGGCGCTCGAGGCGCTCGCCGCCGAGGCCGTGAAGGCGCCGCTGCCCTCCGTGGGCGGCGACCTCCTCGCGATCAGCCCCAACGAAGAGGCAGGCAAGCAGGCAGCGGAGGCGCTGCGGGCCGCGGGCTTCGACCTGACAGGCGCGACTGTCCTCGTCCTGCCGATCGCCGGCACCAACCAGAGCCTGCTCGTGATGGAGTTCGACGCAACGGCGAGCGCGTCGTCTTCGGACGCACCCGACGACCCGCTGCCCGGACTCAAGGCGCTTGTCGACGCGCCCGCGATCAAGGCGGCGAACGTAACGCGCGTCGCGATCATCACACACGGTACGGACGAGAAGGGCAGCTACGTGTTCACCATGACGATCCCGATGACCGCGGTCGCGGCGATGACAAACGGCACGCTCTCATCCACAGATGCCATTGGACAGATGACGATCGACCTGGAGTATGGTGCGAGATGAATCGGCGGGCGCTGGTCTTCTTAGGATTCGCGGTCGCCTTCCTGGTGCTGACGACCGGCTGCGAGGATTTCCTCACCCTCGATGACTTCAGCTCCGGTTCCGGTCCCGCTCCAGCACCCAAGTCGGTCAATGACCCCGCGCTCGCCAACGACCCGGCGATCCAGGCGGCGAAGGACGCCACACAAGCCATCAAGGACATCCGCGATGCCGACGCCGCGCTCGCGGCCAGCCTCAAGAACCGCAACCTCGACGGAATAGACAAGGCGCGCGAGCTGCGGCCCTACGACGCCAAGTTCGCCTTTTACAGCATCGCCATGCGCGACGCGATGGGCGGGAGCCTCGTGACCGGTGGGGCGGAGCGTCGGGAGGCGTTTCTGCTCCTCCGCCTACGGAACCCCAAGGCGAGCGAGCGCGAGCTCTTGAGCCTCTTTTACTTGAACCTCGCGGAAGCGACGCTCGCGACGAGGAACTCGTTCTCGACCGGCTCGAAAGAGTTCAGCAGCGCCACCGGCGATTACTGCTTCTACCGAAACCTCCTGGATCGGACATCGACACTTCCCAAGGACTTCTGTAACGAGAAGTAGCCTAATCCCTGGCGCGGTCAAGCAGCCGCTTCGTGCCATAATGGCGCCATGTCCCGCCGCACCGAGCGAGTCAACGAGCTCATCCGCGCCGAGCTGAGCGACCTCCTCCTGCGCGAGGTGCGCGACCCGCGTCTCGGCGGGCTCATCTCCATCACCCGCGTCGAGGTCACGCCCGACCTCTACAACGCCCGCGTCTACGTCAGCGTCATGGAGGACGCGGCCGAGCAGAAGGAGGCCGTGCGCGCCCTCAACGCCGCCGCCGCCTTCTTCCACCGCGAGCTCAAGCAGCGCCTGCAAATCCGCCGCGTTCCCTTCCTCGTCTTCCGCCTCGACACCTCCATCGAGGAGGGCGCCGCCGTCCTCGCCCACATGGACGAGCTGGCGCGGCAGGACAAAGAGGCCGGCGACTCCCAGTAGGGGAACAGCGTGACGCAAGAAGACGAGGAGGGGCGGGGCCAGGTTCCGGATTCCCTGTCCCCTGCGCCTGTCTCGGGTATCCTCAACGTCGACAAGCCGGCCGGCTGGACCTCCTTTGACGTCGTCGCCTTCGTGCGCCGCCGCACCCACGTGCGCCGCGTCGGCCACGCCGGCACGCTCGATCCCGCCGCCACCGGCGTCCTGCCCCTCCTCCTCGGCCAGGCCACCCGCCTCGCCGAGTACCTAGTCGACGCGACCAAGGTCTACGAGGCCACCATCGAGCTCGGCCTGGAGACGGACACCTACGACGCCGAGGGCGAGGTGCTGCGCCGCGCCGACGCCGCTGGCGTCAGCCGCGAGGCTGTCGAGGTAGCGCTGTTCCGCTTCCGGGGCGAGATCGACCAGGCGCCGCCGCCCTACAGCGCCCTCAAGCGCGAGGGCGTGCCCCTCTACAAGCGGGCCCGTCGCGGCGAAGACGTGCAGACGGCGCCGCGCCGCGTCAGGGCAGACCGACTCGACATAATCTCTTACGAGCCCCCTGTGCTTCGCGTTGAGGTCGAGTGCGGCAAGGGGTTCTATGTCCGCTCCCTCGCCCACGACCTCGGTGCCGCGCTGGGCGTCGGCGGCTGCCTCGTCGCGCTGCGGCGCGCTCGCGTCGGGCCCTTTCGCGTCGAAGACGCCGTTGACATCGAGACGCTCAGGCGCGAGATCGAGAGCGGGGAGTGGCGGGAGCGCCTCTTCCCGCCGGACGAGGTCCTCCTCGGCTGGCGCGCCGCCATCGTCGGCGCGGCGAACGAGGAGCGCCTGAGTCACGGCCACGCCCTCAGCCTCCAGCCGCTGCCCGGCGCAACGGCCATCCCGGGCGACCGCTGCCGCGCCTACGGCCTCGCCGGCGACTTCCTCGCCGTGCTGCGCTGCGCCGGCGGCCTGCAGTGGCGGCCGGAGAAGGTCTTCACGTAGGCAGAGTGCAAAGGCGGGCCTTCTTGGATGCACTCTGCACTCTGAGCGACGAACTTGGGCCGAAGTCAGCCCCTTCGGTTGCTATACTAAGCATTAGGTTCGTCTGACACAGGAGCGATATGTCTCTGCGCAACACCCGCCGCCAGAACCGCGGCACCCGTCGCCGGCGCGCCGGTCCTGTCCACTTCGACAGCACCCAGGTCGACCTGCCGGGCCCCCTGCGAATCCTCTCCAACCGGCGCCTTTTCGTCGTCGTCAGCGTCGTCTTCGGCGTCGCTATCGTTCTCAGCCTCCTCGTCGGCGCTATTGGCGGCAGCAGCAGGACGACGCCGGACGGCCCGCCGCAGCAGGCGAACGAGGCGCCGGATGTGCCGCAGGACGAGCAGGGCACGCCCGGCCCCTCGGACGCCAGCCCGACGCCGGCGGCGG
>Ga0209521_10001267_pt1 | contig 20577 bp, 24 predicted proteins | sample Rifsed19ft4_FD_184016 | JGI IMG/M metagenome (GOLD analysis project Ga0209521, IMG submission 184016) | Soil microbial communities from Rifle, Colorado, USA - sediment 19ft 4 (version 2) | ecosystem: Environmental > Terrestrial > Deep subsurface > Rock core/Sediment | place: Rifle, Colorado...
CATGTCCTTTCAGATAACTTGCCACTGTCAGGCTCGGCCTGCCCAGCTTATTGGATATACCCACCACTGCAATATTTCTTGATTCCCTGATAATCTTTTCTATATCATCCATGGAACACCACCTTTCTAAGATATATATTTAAAATCAATATATTCTAATGAGTCAATTTATGTCAACAATGCATCTGATAATGTGTCGTAACATACGCTGTCAAGCCAATATACAGTCCTTGACAATCAATTATCAGGACCATATAATTAAATTGATAACGGTTTTCAATATCATTTGATGAGAAGGGGGTGAGTAAGATGGTCAGGGACATAACAACAGAGGATTTTGTGCATATGCTGAATTCCAGTGAAGAGTTTATCCCTTTTGATGTCGTAAGCAATGAGGCCCGCGAGGACATCGTAATCAAGAAGGCTGTCAGGTGTCCGGTTGAAGATGTTGATAAATGGGCAGTCGAGCATTTCGACAGCAAGGATGAAAAGATCGTCATTTACTGTGGTGGAAATATATGCGGATCTCTCTATGAGGCAGCTAAGCTTCTTGAAAACAAAGGCTTTACCAGTGTGTTCAAGTATGAAGGAAGCATGGAAGATCTGTCTAATGCCGGTTTAGTCAATAAACCTGGAGTCTGGGTATAGGGGTTGCTGGCTGGAGTGTCTAAAAATGAATTTAGTTGAAAAAAGGTGTTTACCCTGTGAAGGCGGAACCCCTTCTATGGGAGAGTCTGAAATAAATATTCTCCTTAAAGAAGTCCCTTTATGGTCATTAAGGGAGGGGCATTTATTCCGTTCATTCAAGTTCAGGAATTTCAAAGAGGCCATGACCTTTGTAAACTCACTGGCCAGCCTGGCTGAAGAAGAGGGTCACCATCCTGATATCTGCATTCATTATAACAGGGTCGAGGTAGAACTTTGGACTCATGCCATAAAAGGCCTTTCAGAAAATGACTTTATCATGGCTGCAAAAACAGATAACATTCTATGACAGTCTGATTGTCTGATATTCCAATCAAATTAATCATAACGAGGACAAGATTAAGGTATGCACCTTATTTTTTAAATCTGATTGTGTTATAGTTGTCTGACAATTATATGAAGTTTTCTGTTATTTCCAGATATCTCGCAATAGCGACTATTTTTCTTTTATTAAATAGTACCGTTATAAATGCAAATGCATCATCGCCACAGAAGATAAAGGTCGTTACCACTCTTACCATCCTTGAAGATTTTGTAAGGAATATCGGCGGTGACAGAGTTGAAGTCCGTAGTCTCCTTTCAGGACTGGAGAGCGAACATACATATTCACCAAAACCAAGCGATATAATAACTGTTAAAGAAGCGCAGGTGCTCGTAGAAATAGGTCTCGGTCTTGAGGTATGGGTCGCATCTCTTGTCAGGAACGCATCTAACAGCAAATTGGTCGTAGTAACAACATCAAATGGAATTCCTTTATTAAGAAACGAAGAGGTAGACACTCACGGTCATGACAGCCATATGGGAAATCCCCATATATGGCTTGATCCGGAACGTGCAAAGAGTATGATAAGGCATATTACTGATACACTGTCGAAGATAGATCCCGAAGGACGAAAATATTATCTGTCTAATCAGTCCGAATATTATAAGAAGATAGACCTGATGCGTAAGGATATTGAAATAAAATTAAAACCTGTTCAGAACCGCAGGATTATTACGCACCATCCTGCATGGCCTTATTTCGCACAGAGGTTTAATCTGCAGATAGTAGATAACATCCAGATTCAGGTAGGGACAGAACCTTCGGCAAGACATATAGCAGATCTGATCAGAAAGATAAAAGCAGAAAACATCAAGGCTTTAGTATCAGAACCACAGTTAAATCCCAAAGTTCCCAAGGCAATAGCAGATGAGACGAAAGTAAAAATCGTTACGCTTACCCCAATACCGGGAGGGCTCCCTGGCACAGAAACATACATAGAGATGATGAAGTATAATGCGGGCCTGCTGGCTGAGGCTTTAAAGTAAATGAGTAACAATGTAATCATCCGGTTCTCGCATGCTACAATCGCCTATCAACGGCGAACAGCTTTAACAGACATCAATCTTGAAATCTTTCAGGGCGAATTTGTAGGTATTATTGGCCCAAATGGTTCCGGTAAAACTACCATGCTGAAATCCATTCTTGGTCTTATACGTCCAACTCATGGGTCTGTTCAGATATTTGATTGTGCCTGTCATAAGCTCCGGTGCCGGCATAAGGCAAAGATAGGGTATATTCCCCAGAAAGGGCAGATAGACCCTAACTTTCCTGTAACTGTAATGGAGACAGTAATGATGGGCAGATACAGCTCTATCGGTCTGTTCAGAAGACCATCAAACGATGATAGAGAACTTGTTAAACATGCCCTCAGAGAAGTAGAAATGGACGGATACACGGATGCCCCGCTTGGGCATCTGTCAGGCGGACAACAACAGAGAGTCTTAATAGCGCGTGCCCTTGTTCAGCAACCTGAAGTCCTGCTTATGGATGAACCCACTACAGGCATAGACACACCAACCCAGCACAGTATAATAAGGCTTATATCGAATCTTCAGAAAAACCTCAAGCTGACCGTTCTCCTTGTTACCCATGATATAAACATGATTAGCCCGTATGTAGACAGGATGGCATTAATCAATACACAACTACATGCAATTGGCGCACCTGCGGATGTACTTAATGAAAAGACACTAACAGCTATATACGGCAAACAGGTAGTAGTTACAACAAAAGGGGGAGGAACATATGTAATAGTCGGAGACTATCACTATGTTTGAGATGCTCTCATTTGAATTCATACAGAGGGCGCTCATTGCTTCTGTCATAATCGGACTGGTATGTTCCATTATCGGCGTTTTTGTAATCCTCCGGAACCTGACATTTATCGGCGCCGGCACATCGCACGCGGCATTTGCCGGTGTTACTCTGGGCTACCTGATCAATTACAACCCTCTCTCCTTTGCTATAGTATTCAGCCTCTTAACAGTATGGATTGTGGGTTATCTGAACCGGAAGGGATATCTGAAGCTGGATGCATCAGTTGGTATATTCTATTCGCTTACTATGGCCCTGGCTGTACTATTCATAGGTCTCATGAAGGTATACAATGCCGAGGTTTATGGTTATCTGTTCGGAAGTATACTGTCTGTGACAAAGGGCGATTTAGCCATAATACTTATTTTAGGATTAGCAGTTTTATCCTTAGTGTATCTTTTTTTCAAGGAATTCCACTTTATCACATTTGACGAAGAGATGGCTCAGGCGAGCGGCATAGCTGCAGGATGGCTCTCATTTCTTCTACTTACAATGATAGCCCTTACCATCGTCATATCCCTTAAATCTGTTGGCGCCATCCTTGTATTTGCACTGATAGTAACACCTGCAGCAGCAGCATATCAGTTAACCTTCAGCATGATAAGAATGTTTTTATATTCTGCCGTGATAGGAATAACGGCTTCTGTCGGAGGAGTTTTTCTCTCCTACTGGCTTGACCTCCCTTCCGGTGCAACAACTGTGCTTTTCGTTTCAGCCATGTTTTTTCTTTCCCTGATATTTTCACCAAAGCGTGGATACATCTCTTGACGGTGATTCAATATATGGATGATAATAGATACCTGTGACAATTAATCCGCTGAATCTAATGCTGGTATTTGTCCCTGTCAGCATTGTCCTTGAGGTGATGCATGCCGGACATGTATGGATATTTATTGCATCAGCCCTGGCAATAATACCACTTGCCGGATTAATGGGAAAAGCAACCGAGCATTTATCCCACTCCCTGGGAGCCGGCCCCGGAGGTTTGTTAAATGCAACCTTCGGAAACGCAGCAGAACTGATCATCGCGCTTATGGCCATGCAAAAAGGGATGTATGATATGGTCAAGGCATCCATAGCCGGCTCAATCATCGGCAATATCCTCTTAGTCATGGGGCTCAGTGTAATTGTTGGCGGTGTTAAGTTTAAAAAGCAAACCTTTAACCGCACCGCTGCCGGGATGGGGGCTACCCTGTTAACACTAAGTGCTATAGGGTTAGTCGTCCCTGCTATCTTTCACTTTGTTGTCGGCAGTGCCTATGTAGAACAGGAAAAGGAACTCAGCCTTGAGATCGCTATTGTCTTATTTGTGACTTATATCCTTAGCCTTGTATTCACGTTACGTACACATAAGCACCTTTATGCCGGTAAAACCGCACAACTTGAGGATGAAGCGCTCAGCGTATCAGGATGGAGCAAGAGGAAGTCAGTGCTGGTGCTGCTGGTGGCAACAGGCATTATTGCCGTCATGAGTGAGTTTCTGGTTGGTTCTGTTCAGCATACAGCAGCAGCCCTGGGGCTTACTGATATCTTTGTCGGTGTAATAGTTGTTGCTATAATAGGCAATGCTGCAGAGCATAGCACCGCCCTGCTTGTAGCTGCAAAAAACCAGATGGACCTTGCAATTAATATAGCCGTTGGGTCAAGCATTCAGATTGCCCTATTCGTAGCACCGGTTCTTGTCTTTGCAAGTCACGCATTCGGCCGGCCAATGAATTTATTATTCAGCACATTCGAGGTGGTATCAATAGCATTGGCAGTTGGAATAGTAAGCATCATATCAATGGATGGTGAATCAAACTGGATGGAGGGTGTGCAATTAGTGGCAGTCTATATTATACTGGCGATTGCATTTTACTTTTTACCGTAGAAAATGATGCGAAGGATTTTCATAACACTTATTATTCTCCTGCTGTTATCAAACTCATCTTGTCAGCGTGTCTCAGAAAATATTCCCGGGGCAGCCGGTGCAAAAGAAGTTACTGATCATAAACCCGCCTATGGCGATACTCTGGTAGAAGGTACGATAGGGGAACCAAGCATTCTTATCCCCATGCTCGCCGGAGACAGCGCATCCCATGCAGTAGCAGGTCTCATTTTTAATGGCCTTGTAAAATATGACAAAGACCTTACACTCACAGGAGATCTTGCGGAGTCGTGGGATATTTCAAAAGACGGTCTTGTAATAACCTTTCACCTGAAAAAGGGGGTGAAGTGGACAGATGGGGTTGAGTTTACAGCAGAAGATGTAATGTTCGGTTACAAAACAATAATAGATGACAAGACCCCTACTGCATATTCCGAGGATTATAAACAGGTAAAAAAGGCAGAGATGCCGGACAAGTATACATTTCGCGTCACATATGAAAAACCATTTGCCCCTGCACTCAGCAGTTGGGGAAGCCTTCCTGTCCTTCCCAAACATCTGCTTGCGGGAAAGGACATAACAAAGAGTGAGTTGGGCCGGAACCCTGTTGGTATGGGGCCATTCAAGCTTACAAAATGGACACCTGGTTCGGAAGTAGTTCTCGAATCCAATCCCAATTACTTCGAAGGAAAACCGTATATTAACAGATACGTCTATCGGGTAATACCGGATCCTGCTACTATGTTTTTAGAGCTCCAGGCCGGTGGAGTAGACTGGATGGGGCTTACGCCGCTTCAGTATACAAGACAAACTCAATCAGCATACTTTGAAAAATATTTTAATAAATTCAGATACCCTGTCTTTTCATACACCTATATGGGCTTTAACCTGAAACACCCGTGGTTCAAAGATAAAAGGGTACGCCAGGCTATAGCGTATGCTGTAGACAAGGATGAGATTGTTCATGGGGTGCTGTTCGGACTTGGGAAGGCTGCAACAGGTCCTTATGTTCCCGACACATGGCCTTACAATCCCAATGTAAAAAGATATGAGTATAATCCTGAAAAGGCAAAGACACTATTGCTGGATGCAGGATGGAAGGATACGGATGGTGATGGTTTGCTGGATAAGGATGGAAGACCTTTTGAATTCACCATACTTACAAATATGGGGAATTCCCTCAGGATGAAAACAGCCACCATAATTCAGTGGCGGCTTGAGATGATCGGCATTAAGGTAAAGATACGGGCGCTTGAGTGGTCCACATTAATAAATGAGTTTATTGACAAGAGGAGGTTCGAAGCGGTAGTCCTTGGGTGGAGCATAGGGCTTGACCCTGATCAGTATGACATCTGGCATTCGAGTAAGACAAAGGAAAAGGAGTTTAACTTCGGAAGCTACAACAATCCTGAAGTGGATGAACTATTAGAAAATGGAAGACGGACATTCGATATCAATGAAAGAAAAAAAGCATACTTCAGGATTCAGGAGATACTGGCTGATGAACTCCCGTACCTGTTCCTGTATGTCCCTGATGCCCTGCCTATTGTACATGCGAGGTTCCATGGGATTGAACCTGCTCCTATTGGCATAGGATATAACATTCATAAGTGGTATGTACCGGAGGGTATGCAAAGACACAGGATGGAAAAGTGACTTGCCACTATAAAAAATTTTCATTACAATATTGTGATGAGGGGATATAAATGCCTATCTACGAATACAGATGCAATAATTGCCGGAAGAAGGTGACACTCCTTATATTAAACAGGCCGGATCAACCACCAGTTTGCAGTCACTGCGGAAGCAGTGAGCTTACACGTCTCATTTCACGATTCGCGGCTCCTAAGTCTGAAGAGGCAAGGCTTGAGTCCTTAGCTGACCCTGCCAAATGGGGAGATGTTGATGAAAATGATCCTGCAAGCATGGCAAGGATCATGAAAAAGATGGGTAAGGAATTTGGTGATGAACTTGGAGAGGACTTCGAGCAGGAGGTAGAATCCGCTGTTGAAGAGGCATCGAAGGGAGATCATGAAACCTCTGATGCACCCCTTTCTGATTAACGGTCCCTTTGATGACCCCGGTCTTTATATCGAAATTAAGTGGGACAGGCGCGCCCTGCTGTTCGACCTGGGAGACATCACATCTCTGAATGCCTCACAATTACTGAAAGTCACAGATGTCTTCATATCACATATGCACATGGACCATTTCATTGGTTTTGACTACCTCCTGAGAATTGTTCTGAACCGTGATAAACCGGTTAGACTATTCGGTCCGCCTGGCATAACTGACTGCATCGAAGGGAAGCTGCGAGGCTACACATGGAATCTGACGCAGGACTACCCTTTCACCATGCAGGTTGCAGAGGTAACTCCGGACATTATAAAGATGACAAAATTCAGTGCGGGTGATGGTTTCAAACGGCACGATTCAGGTAACTCATCTTTCTCAGGAGTTATTTTAGAAGAAGAGATGTTCACTATAAATTGCTCCCACCTCGACCATAAGATACCTTCCCTTGCATTTGCCCTGAAAGAAAGGTTTCATATCAACATAAACAGGGATAAACTTGAAAGATTAAATCTGCCGGTTGGCCCATGGTTAAGGAGGTTCAAGCAGGCGCTATGGGAAGGCGCTCCTGATGATGAGCGTTTTGAGGTTACGGCAAGTGGTGGTGCAGAGGGTTGTAAGGAATTCTCCTTAGGTGAATTAAAAGATGAGATAGCCACAATAACAGAGGGACAGAAGTTGTCTTATATAGTTGATGCAGTCTATAACAGGGAAAATGAGGAGAAGATTGTAGAACTCTCCAGAGATTCAGATATCTTATATTGTGAGGCGGCTTATCTTGAAAAAGACATAAATATTGCGTCAGAACGATTTCACCTTACTGCACGGCAGGCTGGCGATATGGCTCAAAAAGCAGGGGCTAAAGAACTCGTAATCTTTCATTTCTCACCGCGGTATAAAGATAATCCCGATGAATTATACAATGAAGCCATGCAGTCATTCCGGGGGGGACCTTAGAATATTTGAGCCGGTAATACCCACCCTTCCCCTCTCCCTGAGGGAGAGGGTATTTTCATCATCATTTGTAAGCCCCGGTCTCATGAACGTTTCATCATTTAGTTAATCGTGCTGTTACAGAACTAACCTTGTCGTCGAGCCTGACCTTCTTGTCCCTGCGGTCATCAACAGAGATGCTGGTAATCACCCTTTTTATACCCTTTTTGAAAGGCGTTTCATGAAGTTTCAGGGCAATCTTGAAAAGATCTGCGGGCCGGCCTTCTATGATGGTACCCATATCAGTAAGTCTGTACTTAACCCCGGCCTTATTGCATGTCTTAACTACCTCTGCAATATAGTCACCTATGCTCGGCGAAGGTGTGCCTACAGGTACTACGCTAATGTCCAATAGAGCCATCCGGATCACCCCCTTTTCAATCTATATTTTTCTCTTTTTAAATAAAGGAACATCCATCTGCTCCTGAAAACGGCCTGCTACACCTTCCAGAAGATGCCCGAATTTCTTTTCCTTGGTCTCAAGATAGAAGCGGTTGTATTTATTTGGAGAAATAATTAATGGAATCCGCTCTGTCACGTTAATACCATACTGTTTCATCTCTGCAATCTTTTGAGGGTTGTTTGTCATAAGCCGGACTGATTTTATCTTAAGAGACTTTATGATATGCGCGGCAACACTATAATCCCGTTCGTCATCATGAAAACCAAGTGCAATATTAGCCTCCTTAGTGTCAAGTCCTTCTTCCTGAAGCGCATATGCCCTTATCTTGTTTATAAATCCTATACCCCGGCCCTCCTGCCTCAGATATATCAATACCCCCATCTTCATCTTGCCAATAGTACGGAGCGCAGTAACAAGCTGGTCATGGCAATCACATCTTAAAGAACCGAATACATCACCCGTCACACACTCAGAATGAAGTCTCAGGATAACATCTTCCCGATCCACAACATTCCCGTGAATCAGAGCCCCGTGCTCTTTATTATCACTATTATTATAAAACGCCACTACCTGATATTGTCCGTATTTTGATGGAAGATTGGCTATGGCCTCTATCCTTACACAAATCTTGTCTCTGCCAATTCCTTCACATGCGTGTTCTTTGTTATCTTCAAGGAGACTCTTGATATCCTCCTTAGTTAAACCATTATGTTGTAAATTCTTCACCATAAAAAATCCTTCATGAAAAAAAGGGATTGTGGGCAAGCTCCTCTCCAACAGTAGTAGTGGGACCATGCCCTGGAAATATACGCATATGTTTCCCCAAAGACAGCACCTTTTCCTTCACGTTTTTTATCAACGTACCATATCCCTCACAGTTGTATGGCCTTCCGATAGAACCTGCAAATAAAGTGTCTCCTGAAAAACAGTAATCTTTAGTAACATAACAAGTACTTCCCTGAGTATGACCCGATGTGGAAATAGCCCTTATTTTACTTATTCCTATCTTGAATTCAAATCCATCCTTAACCGGACATTCACTTTTTTTCATATTATCCGTGATGCCGGCAGCCGGCTCTCCTTCCGGTATACATATATCTGCCCCGGTAGCATTGAAAATATCCATTAATCCGCCAACATGGTCAGAGTGGCAATGCGTCAGGAAAATATATCTTAACTGTAATCCTCTGTCTCTTAAATTCCCTAAGACAGCTTTACTGTCATTTGCTGTATCAAAGATTGCAGCTTCCCTGCTGTCCTTGTCATAGAGAATATAACCTTTTACCTTATATGCTCCTATTGAACCTGTGATTATGATAACATCAGATATCCGGTCGGCCGGAAGCTCTTCAGGATGCCATGCTCCTGAAACTATATCCCGGATCTTTCCCTGATTGAGGCCAAGAACCCCGGCAATCGCCACTGCCTCTCTTTCGACAGGTATGTGCCGGTATGATTCCATGTCTTCTAATAATAAAACAGGTATACCGGCCTTCTCAGCCACCTGTTTTATGCTAAGGCCAAGGCCCATACGTGCCTTCTGAATTATATCGCCAAATTCGTCTTCTAATATCTCCATGTCCATCTTAAAATATAAATCTAGTTCACTCTTGTTTTCCTGGCAGTAGTTATAAAGCCGGTATGAGCGACCATCCTGTGGTCAGGTCTTACGCTATTGTCTTCTACATGCCAGGTCCGAAGAAGTGTCTCACTTGTTTCAACCTGTATAAATTTACCTGCTTCCTTCAATGCCTTTACAACTGTGGCGACCTGCAGGACAGTAGGAAGATAGCAAAGGAAAATGCCTCCTTCTCTTAATGACTGTGCTGCATGTCCAACGACCCTCCATGGCTCCGGAAGATCCAGAATTATTCTGTCTATACCCTCTTCCAATATCCCCTCGTAAATATCCTGTTGCCTGATTATGAGATTATTTGTTTTACCGTGATAACGCTGTATATTTTCGAGTGCCCTTTTGCTAAAGTCCTCCCTTACTTCATAAGAAATTATGACCCCACGGTCCCCAACTGCCCTTAGTAAAGCCATTGTCAATGCACCTGAGCCAACACCCGCCTCAACCACCGTTGCGCCGGGGTAAATATCGCCGCTCATAAGGATCACCCCGATGTCTTTTGGATATATTACCTGAGCTCCGCGGGGCATCTTCAGGATGTATTCTGAAAGAGTAGGTTTCAGGACAATAAATTTAGTGCCCCTTGATAGAGTAACTGTAGCGCCATCCTCCTGACCAATTATCTCATCGTGAGGAATTTTCTCGCCACTGAACTGAAACACCTTACCGGCACAAAGGGTAAGAGGATATTGTCTCCCTTTTCTATCTACAAAATGAACTCTTTCTCCATCAATAAACTTCATAATCTTTCTTATAATAACTTAACATAGCTTAGATTGCAATTATACTGTTGCAAGACCTTCATTGCACACAAAGGTTAATTTTGTTAGTATAATTGGCAGCGCTAAAAAATTCGCCAAAAAATCTGGAGTTAAAAAGATGACTGAAGAATCCGGAAAGATTATGGGGAAAATAGACACCGAGATACTAAGTCTTGAGATATTGAGTGAAATCAGCAGGCTTGCCCACTCAACGTTTGATCTTAAGGAAAGGCTTAATGCAATAGTTAACACTACTGCTGAGAAAATGAGGGTTGATTGCTGTTATGTTTCGCTCCTGGACAAAGATGGTAAAAGTCTTACCCTGAAGGCTGCAAGAGGGCTTGATAACAAGGCTATTGATAAAGCAATGCTTAATGTGGGCGAAGGCATAAACGGATGGGTTGCACAGGAAATGATGCCGGTAGCCCTGCGTGACGCCCATACTGACCCACGGTTCAAATATGTGCCCGAGACTGCTGAGGAGAAGTACAGATCAATGCTCGCAGTCCCGATTACTGTCCAGAACAAATGCATCGGAGTTCTTACAGTTCAGACCGAGGAGCCGAAGGATTACATAGAAGATGAGATAACCCTGCTATCAACAATAGCCAGAGAGGTAGGGGGTATTATCAGAAATGCCCAGCTCTACCAGAACATGAATCACAGACTGCTTGAGCTGACAACATTATATGAAATGGGTCAGGCAATCACATCTACTTTGGATCTTGAAACTATATTAAAGATCATCATTAAAAATAGTGTATATGTAATCCGGGCCAAAGGCGGCGTCCTCAGGCTTCTTGAACCGGACACAAACAAGTTAGTGGTTAAAGCCTACTGCATGCCTGAAGAAGATGCAAAAAGACTGAAAGACCTTGATATAGGTGAAGGGATGGCAGGAATGATTGTAGCTACAGAAAGTCCCCTCCTGATACCGGACATACAGTTATCGCCTGAGTTCATAGGAGTTAACTGGGTAGTAGCTTCCAGTATGCTGGGTGTTCCTCTCAAGGCAAAGGATAAGATTATTGGCACCATTACGATGTATGATAAATTTGCTGAAGATGGTGAAGGGTCTGCCAACTTTACTTATGAAGACCAGCAACTGCTGACAACCATAGCAAGCCAGGCATCTATAGCCATTGAGAATGCAACACTCTATCAGCAGACATTAAAGAATGCAAGAGAATTGGATACATTATTTTCTCTTTCGAAAGGTCTTACGTCTGTGCTTGACCTCCATTTTGTCCTCGATTCTGTCCTGCGTATGATATGCGACTTACTGGAAGGGGGCTTTGGGATCATTACATTATATGATGATGAATCACAGGAGCTTGTTACTAAATCTATTTACGGCGCTGACCATTCTTTAATACCTCAACTAAGATTCAAGCTTGGAGAGGGTACGACAGGCTGGATTGGTGAGCATAAAGAAAGCATTATGCTTGATACTATTGATGAGAGTGACCGGAAAGGGACTATTGTGCGGTTGAATAATCTTATAGGCGTCCCTTTATTAGTAAAAGACCGGCTTATTGGGACCATAGAAATTGCCAATAGAATCTCTGCGCCAAATTTTTCTTCATCAAACCTGATGTTCCTTTCTACATTTGCAGGACAAGCCGCAGTAGCAATAGAAAACGCCCGCCTGTATGAACAGACAAAACAATTGGCAGAGGAAAATATAAAGAGGGTGACGGAATTATCTATTCTGCATGAAATCAGCAGCACATTGGGAACAACACTTGAACTGGACAAACTACTTCATATTATACTTACCGGCGTTACAATTGGCGGAGGACTGGGATTCAACAGGGCCGTGTTATTCCTTTATGACGAGAGAGAGAACGTGTTACGCGGGGTGTTAGGGATAGGGCCTGACAGTGGAGAGGAGGCGCACAGGCTATGGAGCGGTCAGCCTGCCTCAGGCAGTCTCAGAGACAGGATATTGAGTGATAATGATATGGTTATGCACAAGGAATCCAATATTAATAAACTGGCGACAAGCCTGGTAATTCCGGTGGAAGGGGGTACAAGTGTACTTGCAAAAACTGTCCTTGAAAAGCAGGGGTATATAATTGAAAACGCAAATGACGACCCCCGAGTCCTCCCTGCCTTACGCGACATAATAAAGACAGAGAGTTTCGCCACAGCCCCGTTAATGGCAAAAGGAAAGGTTATCGGGGCAATCTTCGTAGACAATCTCATAACGAGAAGACCAATAACTGAGGACGACATGAGATTTCTTATGATGTTTGCAAATCAGGCAGGTTTAACAATCGAGAATGCCCTGATATATTCTAATCTTGAGGAGACAAATAAGAGCCTGAGAGAGGCGCAGGAGAAATTGATCCAGCAGGAAAAGATGGCGGCACTCGGTGAAATGGCTACCAGTATGGCACATGAAATAAGAAACCCGCTTGTTTCAATAGGTGGTTTTGCACGGAGGCTTAAAGAAAAGCCTGTTTCAGGAGAGCAGGTTAAACAATATTCAGAAATCATTTATGAGGAAGTAAGCCGTTTAGAACGCATACTTCAGGAGATATTAGCCTTTGCAAGGGAAGCGAAGCCTGCATTCATAACTACAGATATTAATAAGGTGATTGAAGACGTCTTTATTCTGTTTAAGGATACATTAAGCTCAAAGAATATCAGGATAAAAACAGACCTGTTACCGGATATTCCACTCATAACTGCAGACCCGCAGCAACTTAAACAGGTGTTCATTAATATGTTTGCAAACGCTGAACAGGCCATGGAGGAAAACGGCGGTGTACTCTATATTGTATCAAGACTTTCCGATCAAATGCCGCTTGAACTTATTATTGAGTTCAGCAATACAGGGCCTTCAATCCCCCAGGAGATTATGGCAAATATTTTCAACCCGTTCTTCACTACCAAATCATCCGGAACAGGTCTTGGCCTGGCCATTGTCCACCGCATAATAGACAGTCATAAAGGGAATATACATGTCAAAAACCGCCCGGGTCCGGACGGAGGGGTAACATTTCTGATAACGTTGCCGGTGGAGATCAGGTGAAACCATTTACCGTTTAGGCTTGGAATGACACCTTGTGCAGTTTGATAACGGAAATGCTACGACTCCATGGCATCTGCCGCAGAATTGCCCTTCCTCGATCTTTTTCATAGTGACCTTGTTTGCACCTGCCTGCATAATAAATATCTTGGGATGACAGTTATTGCATGAAAGCCACTCTGTATGAGGGTAATGAGGATACACCACATCAGGCAAGTCACCCTTTACCTTAAATACTATATCAAGATCTATCACAGGTGTGGTAGGTTTTTTGGGGTCCAGAGAATCCTTGGGTTTGATTATGCCTTGCCTCAATGACTTGACCCAGTCAACATTACCTGCATTGTCTTTGGGTAATATCTGGAGGGGAATGGCCTGTTCCTGTTGTACCTGGGGTTTTGTTTGTGCTTCCTTCTGTTGTTGAGCGTGTAATACTGGTAATGATGATAGAAACAAACCAACGGAGAGTAAGGCCGTTAGAAGAAATATTCGACTAATCCATTTTGACATTTTTTGCTATTACTCTGTCTTAGCAGGCGGTGTCTGTTCAACCTCCTCGACAATAACTGCCCCCATCATCACATAGTGAATGTAGCAGAAGTAGGGAAACTCACCTGCCTTCTTAAATGTATAACTCCATGATCCACCGGGGGGTATTGGCTTGGAAAAAAGCTCTTTGTCATTTGTTCCCTGACCAGGAATGCTGGCAATCGGATGCCCTCTGTCGTCCTCATTTATCCACTTGACTGAGTCCCCGACCTTGATCTTCAATAGGGCAGGCTCAAATTTATCTAACCCTTTTGGTATATGGACCTCATGAACTGTTGAACTTCCTGCAGGGGGTACAATTGTTTCATCAGCTGCTGAAGTTATCGTATTAGAGAACCAGGATATAATTACAAACAGACTTATTACCCATGCAGCGGATCGCAACACAGAGGTTCTCCCATAACTTATAGTTGTGATTTAGCGGCCCTTCCTTACGGTCTCCTTAGCCTTCACATGACATCTGCTGCAATCAGTCAACGGAAATGCAACCCTGTTATGACATCTTCCACAGTATTCTCCTGCCGCTATCTTTGCCATTGTCATCTCAGGGTTACCTCCTGCCTTCATCTGGAATATCCCTGTGTGGCAGTTTGTGCAAGTCAGCCATAAGGTATGTACATAATGTGGAAATACTACATCTGCCATAAAATTACTTTTAGTCTGTATCACAATGTCAAGATTAAATGGAGGAGCAGCCATAGCTCCCGGCTCAAGGGAATCCCATGGTTTTACATTGCCATTCTTGATGGCTACAGCCCAGTCAACCAATCCATACTTATCCTTCGGCAATCTGGCAAGCTCCATAGCTGCCGGATGTTCCAACTGACCAACTTTCTCTGCCTCTCCGGCTACGCCGCCCGGATCACCTGTCCCTGCTACAACTCCGCGGGAACTTAAATAAATCAGAAGGGATGGGTCAATATTCTTATATTGTGCAGGTACTTTACCGGCAGCAGTTGCAGTACCTGATGGTGCTGCAGGTGTCTGCTGGGCAATGATCACAGGTGCCGGCTCAGGTGCCGGCTGAGTTACAGCCGCCGGAGCCCCTGTGACTGCAGGTGCCGGGATTTCCTCAGCTTGTGCAGGTGGTGTTTCAATGCCTGATGCGTCTTCCTTTATTTCCTTCTGCGCACAGGCAATTGTAATCATTACAACTATGGTCATAATTACAGCGGATAAAAAGAACCTCAGATTTTTCTTGCAACTCATTATAAAACCCCCCTCCCTAAACTTTACAGGAACGCTTTCTCTCTTTAAGAAAGTAAAAAGGAAAGCATCCTCGAATTCGTTATTTCAAGAATCCCCGCGCCTCTGGAATTACGACGGTACTTGCACCTGAATGACACCTGTCACAATAAATAGGCGCCCATGCTACCCTGCCGTTATGGCATCTTCCGCAATAATCACCCTGTATAATCTTCTGCATATTAATATCATTTGAACCCTGTCTCATAAGGAATATCTCTTCATGGCAAACCTTGCACTTAAATCTTATCCTATGGAACCAGTGAGGGAATACAACAGGCGGCATACCTGCCTCTTCTGCGTATCTGTTCAACGTAAGATCCGCATATTCAGCTTGAGTTGGTGTAATTTCAACAAAGCCAGGGATGCCAATAACAAAGGCAGAAATGAGAAGACTAACTATAACTATCTTTTTCATCGGTTACCACTCCTTTTTAAAATTTAATTTGAAATCTCAAATTTGAAATCTCAAATGATTTTTTCTCAACAAGGTGTTAACGTAGTTACCATATTCAGTCTGAGTTTGTCAACAAAAAAATTCGAAAGGATTAAAAAATTATTCCAACCTTCGATAAAGGGGGAGATTTGGGCTATCTTCTGCCTGCCATCGCTTCAAGTCTCGCAACACGTTCCTCTATAGGAGGATGAGTCGAAAATAATGACAACATCCCTCCACCTGAGAGAGGACTGACTATAAACATATGTGCAGTAGCAGGATTAGCGTTCATAGGGATACGGCGTGAGGCTGCATGTAGTTTCTTTAAAGCCCCGGCTAATGAAAGGGGATTACCACAGATTACTGCACCGCTTTCATCCGCTGTGTATTCACGTGAACGTGAAATAGCCATCTGTATCAACATGGCAGCTATCGGTGCAAGGATCATAACAGCTATGGCAATGGCTGAACCAAACGGATTACGGTCCTCATCATTCCTCCGTCCGCCGCCGAACATAAGCCCCCACGTAGCCATATGTGTAATGTAACTTATAGCCCCTGCTATAGTGGCAGCTACAGTACTGATAAGAATGTCACGGTTTCTTATATGTGCCAGCTCGTGACCTATGACACCAGCCAATTCATCCCTCGAAAGGATACCTAATATCCCCGTTGTAACAGCTACTGCAGAATGCTCCGGATTTCTTCCTGTTGCAAAGGCGTTAGGCGCCGGGTTGTCCATAATATAGACCTTTGGCATTGGAAGACCCGCCCTCATGGTAAGCTCCCTTACGACACCATATAACTCAGGGGCTTCTCTCTCTGCTACCTGCCTTGCCCTATACATAGCAAGGACTATCTTATCACTGAACCAATATGCCCCTATGTTCATGACAGCCGCCATCATAAGGGCCATAGTAGCCCCGCTCTGTCCACCCAACAAAGAGCCGATAAATATAAACAGGACAGAAAGTACCGCCAAAAAGAATGTTGTTTTTAATGTGTTGATATTCACTTACTTATCCCTCCTGCTAATGCAAAATAGCATAATTATTATAAGCATCCCGTGTGATGCAGTCAACTTCTCCGGAAAATGACCCCCTTTTCGGCCTTCTGTCCTCTCAGATACTCCCTTACCCCCATCCTCCTCTTACCCTCTGCCTGCATTTCTGTAATCTTTAATCCGCCATCTCCTGTTGAAACTATAATACCGGCAGGCTCAACTTCAACTAACTCTCCTGGTACAGATGATTGGAAGCGCTTTTCGACTATTTCAGCCTTCCATATACCCCATCTTTTACCCTCATAAAACGTGAATGCCCCTGGCCAGGGATCAAACGCCCGTATCCTGTTATAGATGTTCTCCGTGCTGTCCTGCCAATCTATAAGACCATCTTCCTTTCTGAGGAGTGGTGCATATGTAGCCTTGTCATGCTGTTGAGGGAGAGGAACTATTTCTCCCCTGTCCAATCCATCAAGTGTCCTGATAAGAAGGTCTACACCAGTCTCTGAAATCTTAATGCCAAGGCTGCCAGCCGTATCACTCCTGTCTATCTCAATCCGTTCCTGCAACAATATATCTCCTGCATCCAGTTCCGGTGACATTAACATTGTAGTTACTCCGGTGAATCTCCTTCCATCCATTATTGCGCGCTGGATAGGAGATGCCCCGCGGTATTCAGGAAGCAGTGAAGCATGAACATTGACGGGGCACTTCTTTGGTATTTGTAATATTTCGAGTGGGATTATCCTGCCATAGGCCACTACTACTATATAATCAGGTGCTATAGCTCTTATCGCCTCAGAAAAAGACGGTTCAGACAGTTTCTTTGGTTGCAGTACTGGAATCCCATGCGATATGGCAAACTCTTTAACAGGTGGTGGGGTAAGTTTACGTCCTCTTCCTTTTAATTTATCAGTCTGCGTTACTACATATGCTACATTTCGCCCGCTTTTCAGGATTGAATCGAGAAAGGGGACACTTAAGGAAGGGGTCCCCATAAAGACGACCTTGGAAATCATACCGGACTTACAACCTTCCCGACATTTCGGCCTTTGACTGACGTTCGCGTTTTTTCATTCTCCGCAGGAACAACCCTCTCTTGAGGCTGCTCAGACGATCTATAAACAGCACACCGTTTAAATGGTCTATCTCATGCTGGAAAACCCTCGCAAGTAGACCCTCTGCTGTAATTTCAATACTCTCACCGTTCTTATTATGCCCTCTTACCTTAACAACCTGAGCCCTCACAACAGAATCCCTGTAGTCCGGAACACTAAGACAACCTTCTTCACCTTTAACCTCACCTTCTTCATAAACGATCTCAGGATTTATGAACACGGAATAATTCTTTACAGGGCTTTCGGATGAGAGGTCAGGGTCATATATGAAGAGACTGACGGGTACACCAACCTGAACAGCAGCAAGACCAAGTCCTGGTACAGCATCGATTGTATCCATCATGTCCTGAATAAGCCGATGTATATCATCATCCCATTTTTCCACCCGCCTGCTCTTCTGGCGCAGTATCGGGTCAGGATATTCTCTGATCCCCAGGACAGACATTATCAATTCCTCCTAAGTTCCACTCTAACACCTGACACCTTAAAAATCAAGCCGATGCCGGCCGATGCATGGCAGGAAATAAATCGCAACTTACTTAAGCAAAGCGAAGCTTACATTGACATAAATATCTCATTTTGCTACATTAACCTCAGAAAAACAATTTCCTTCAGAAAATGATACAATCCTCTCGAGTTTTTATTCAGAAAGAATCATTCGGAGGGATGAATATGATAAGAGTTGAGCAACTCGAACATGAAATCCAGAAACTTAACCGTGCTGACTTCGAAGCTTTCCGTAACTGGTTCCGCGAATATGAAGCAGATGCGTGGGATCGGCAGATTGAAGAGGATGTTCAGGCTGGGAAGCTTGACAAGCTGGCAGATGAAGCCTTTGCGGCGCACAAAGCCGGAAAGACAAAGGAGCTTTGAAGCACTTTGCTTCTCCTGATTTCTGGACCTGCTATCGGCAACTTCCGGCAGTTGTACAGGAACTGGCGGATAGGAATTTTGAACTTTTAAAAGCAGACCCGTCATACCCATCACTACATTTCAAAAAGATTGGCATTTACCGATCTGTCCGTGTAGGTCTTCACTATAGAGCATTGGCAATCGAGGTTACAGAAGGATTGCTCTGGATTTGGATTGGAAGTCACGCTGACTACGATAAACTCGTGGGTTAACAACCTTCTCCACGTTGGCGATTGACTGTAATACACCATACGGTTATCTCCAGAATTACTTCTGTCAGAATCAGGGACAGATAACCCGTAATCCTGCTTTCTTCCTGCTGCGGTTTTTTTGCGTGACTACAATTTGGACATCCCTTCCCAGGATATTCAGGAATTGGATCAACCTCTCTAAGGAAAAACCGGCAAGCCTCCCATTCATAGTTGCGGATATTTTGGGTTGGTCCACATCCAGAGCTGAGCAGCGTCAGTCTTATTTAGATGCCGCCTTCAGTCACCTTTGCCCTTATGATGGATGTCCCATCTGGATAGAATTAAAGAGAAAATGGTTGAATCAACATGCCTTGATATGATACGTTTATTGAAGGATGAAACTGAAAGTCCCCTATTTTAAACAGGAGAGGGAAACGACCTGAGGAGGTCGAACATATCACACGCGACTATCTCTTATCTATTCTCACTGGTAACTCTCCAATGATTGCCCTCTTAGACCCTGCCGTCCTGTATGGAGGTCTTGAAGGATTCGGACATTTTGTAGTTATTATCGGGTTTGAAAATGATACAATATGGTATCATGACCCTGATCTCAAAGGTGATCTAATGAGGAATGTTTCAGATTTCATAAAGGCATGGGGAAAATTCTCTTGCAAGGGGGTGCGGATATGGAAATCTACGAAAAGGTAAGACGGTATCTTTATGAAAATATAGGTCATATGACAACCGCAGGCACACCGAAATATGACGTCCTTGAAAACCTATGGAGGGTACCTGTCCTTTGCAAAACTGAGCGGGGAATAATTGTGGTGGGTGAATTCAGCCTCGACAAGGAAGGAAACTTTATAAATATCCCTACTAAACGGGAGATGCTTAAGGTCGCTGAGCTTGAAATGGAGAGGCTTCCATTCCTCTACTACGGAACAAAGAAGGAGCTTGCGGAACAGAAGATCAAACCAGTGACTATCTGAAAGATAGAGGGGTTAATAGGGACAGCCCCGATTATTTCTCCTGGAATTTTCGTTACCCTGGGGTATGGAATTTACTTTACCTTTGAGGCTGTATAGGATTGATCTGGTTAGTTTCTATAAATAGTCGCTGACCCTACTTATCTCTGATCTCCCTCGACTCGGCGCGGCTGCGTTTCATATTCAGGAGGTGGTTGATGACGATTCGGTAGAGCCACGTGCGAAGGCTGCTGCGTCCGTCGAACGTCGAGAGTCTCGTGAATAGCTTTATCAAGACCTCCTGTGTGGCATCTTCGGCGTCCTCCGGGCGATGCACCATTCGAAGCGCTAGGTTGTAGATCCATGCTTGATGACGTACGACCAGCTCCTCAAGGGCAGCCCGACTGCCTCCCTTGGCCAGATGAACGAGTTCTTGGTCGCTCCCTTCACCTGCAGCGACGTCCGTAAACGGATTGGGGGTGTTCACCATCTCCTTCTCCATGATTGATTAGACACACGCCGGACCCACCTGTGACAGTAGATTCT
>Ga0209521_10001268_pt1 | contig 20570 bp, 22 predicted proteins | sample Rifsed19ft4_FD_184016 | JGI IMG/M metagenome (GOLD analysis project Ga0209521, IMG submission 184016) | Soil microbial communities from Rifle, Colorado, USA - sediment 19ft 4 (version 2) | ecosystem: Environmental > Terrestrial > Deep subsurface > Rock core/Sediment | place: Rifle, Colorado...
CATGTCCACTTTCACCACCGTCACCTCTATTCCCTTAGCCTGAAGAATTGTTCCAATCGACGCCGAAGTTATCCCCTTACCCAAACCGGAAACGACACCACCCGAAACAAAAATGTACTTCACTAAATCAAATCTTATCACCGCATCTGTTACAATCCCACCAGGCACGCTGACAAAAAAGGAGGTTGCCGTGACAAAAGAGAGGTTATTGGCGATATTGGCGAAAGCGCTCGTCATCGCCTTAATTCTTTTTCTGCTCTGGGAGCTTGGTTCGATTTACGCTCATATTTGGTCGATCGATAATAATCTGACTAAAGCCGAGAACGACCTAAGCTCGATCGAAACCCAAGTGGCGCCCGGTGGCCCAATCGATCAGTCATTAGATAGGATCGACGAAATGTTGGGGACACCAACTCCGATTCCTGTCCCCTAGTCCAAAGCGGCAGGCAACTGCCGCTTTTAGTTTGCTGTAAACTGATATTATGTTCGCCTCAATTGCCCGCATCGCCTTGCTTCTGGCCGCTGTCTTTGGCGTTTACAAGCTCTATCCCCGTCTCAAACCCGTCCTCGAACCGATTATCAAACCGGAAGTCCTCGGCGCCGAAATCATTCACCCCGCCATCAAAACTATTAACGACTTCCTCCCTGACAACTTCCAAATTCCCCTCCCCGGTAACACCACCGGGGAAAACAAAACCCAGACGCCGGGTGGAGTTAGCGGCGCGGCTACCAGCAATAACGCCGTCAACAATGTCGTCAACACCGTCATCGAGGATGTCAAAAAGAAAGCCGGGGAAATAGCCGAGGAGCAAATCAAGGCCGCCAAGTCCGAAGCCGGCAAGGCCTTCTGCCAGGTTCTCATCGAGAAAGTGAAAACCGAGTGCGATCTCTAAACTAATTTCCTAAGTGGCGGGAAAAGCGTTCCCTCGCGCCCGGAAACGTCCTCCAGGAACCAGAATAATCTTTCGGAGTGGCCCCAACCACAGGTCGGCGGCATACCGTACTCCAGCATCTCGACAAAATCGGGATCCATCATCTGCGCTTCCTCATCACCTTCTTCCCGGGCTTTTTGCTGCTCCGTTAACCGCGCTCTCTGATCCACCGGGTTATTCAACTCCGAATAGCCATTCCCAATTTCCGACCCGGCGATAATGACATGGAATCTCTCCGTCACTTCCGGGTTCTCCGGTTTGCTCTTCGCCAACGGCGACATAAACTTCGGTTCATTGGTGAGAAAAGCCGGTCCGGCAATATCCTTCCTTACCAACTTCCATAGATTATCAATCAATCTGGCCCGATTAATATCCCCTCCCAACTTTAGCCCCTTCGCCTTCACCACTTTCATCATCGCCCCATCGGTCGAGCTGAAAATATCAACCCCCAGTTTTTCTTTAATCACCTTGGCGTAGTCGATTTCTTCCCATTCATCCGCCAAATCATAAGTCATCCCCCGGCTGGTAAACTTCGTCCGCCCATAAACCTCACGGGCCACGTACCGATACATCTCTTTGACGAACTTCATGCCGTCGTGATAGTCGGCATAGGCCCAGTACCACTCCAGTTGGTAGTATTCCGGCAGGTGTTCATCATCCATACCCTCATTCCTAAAGTTCGGCCCCAGGGTATATATTTTTTCGAAACCTCCAGCCAATAGTCTTTTCTCATACAGCTCGGTTGAAATTCGCAGGTAAAAATCCTGATCCAAGGCGTTCATGTGAGTTACAAAAGGTCGCGCATCGGCGCCCCCGACAGTTGTCTCCAAAACCGGCGTCTCTACCTCGATAAAACCATGATCTTTCATGAATTTCCGGTTCGCCTCCCAAAACCTCGCTTTTCGTTCAAATCTTTCCTTTTTCTCCGGGCTCATCAGTAGATCGAGATAGCGCTTCCGAAACGCCGTCTCCGGGTCCCTGATCCCCGCCCATTTTTCCGGCAAAGGTCTTAGCGATTTAGTCAGCAATTTTATTGTCGCCGCCAAGACCGACACTTCACCCGTTTTGGTCTTAACGATTTCCCCGAAAACTTGAATAAAGTCACCCACATCCAAAAGTTTCAGATCACCAAAACCCAAGACCTGCTTTTCTCTACTCGTCGGCTCAATCGCCTCAGCCCGGATAAACAACTGAATTTTCCCCGACTGGTCATAGAGATGACCAAAGGTAAGCTTGCCATGCTCCCGCCAACTGACAATTCTACCCGTTAGATTAAGGCTCTTGCCCTCATATTTAGGAAAATTAGCCACCACTTCGCCATTAGCCGCGTCTTTCTGGCTCCTGGCCGGGTACAAATCAATACCTAAGCGAGTTAGTTCTTCAATCTTCCGCCGCCTCTCCGCTAGGATTTCATCAATTCGGCTAGCCATATCAACACATTTTACCCTGTTCTCCTCCTCTCTTGCCATCATCAGGCTCGAGTAGTACTATAAGTCATGCACAACAAGGAGAATTGTTTATCCATTATGGACAAACCACGCTTTGACCCTTGGACTACTACACTCTACCGAACCACCATCAAAGTCAGGAGGGGAGATATTGGAAATGTCACCGGCAAGAATCTATTGGAATTTTACTGCCACACGGGACAACTTATGCAGGCTCCAATTTCCAAATTTATAGTGCCAAGAGAACAACTCCATTCACTTTTCGACACCATCGACACCCTCGTCCATCTTGACTCCAACCAAGTTTGGACAATTTTCACAAATCCTTACGACCTCGACATTATTGACTATTAAATTCCAGGCAACGCCTTCGTTTCAATCTCTTTTTTGATCCTTTCGACAAAAGCCGGAAGCTCCATTGTCCCCCCATCTTTCTGTCCATGGGCGCGGACAGAGACCTGACCGCTTTCGGCTTCTTTCTCGCCAACAATAAGCATATAAGGAATTTTCATCGCTTCGGCGTTTCTAATCTTTTTGCCCAAGCTCTCCGCCTCCTCCGCCGTCTCGTAGCGAATTCCGGCTTCTTTCATCGCCGTTCCAACTTCCCTGGCATAGTCAGCCGTCTTTTCGCTAACCGGCAAGACCGCTACCTGGACAGGCGACAGCCACACCGGTAAATTGCCATTGAAATGCTCTAACAAAAAGGCGGCGCTTCTTTCTATCGCCCCGATACTCGACCGGTGCACCACCAGCGCTAGTTTTTCGCTTCCGTCTTTATCGATAAATTTCAAATCAAACCGCTTCGGCATAACAAAGTCATACTGAACCGTAAAAGCGGTGTCCTCCTGGCCATTGATTTTCTTCATTTGGATATCAATCTTCGGTCCATAAAATGCCGCCTCGTCCGCCGCCTCAAAAAAGTCGCACTGCCGCTCCCTTAATACCTGGCGCAGTCCCTCCTCGGCCTTATCCCACGCCGCCGGATCGTCGTAATATTTCTTTGTCTTCGCTCGATCACCCAAAGACAGGCGATAACGGTAGTTCTCGCCCATTTTCAATCCGAAAACACCGGCCACATACTCGATTAGGTCGAGAGCCAGTTTAATTTCAGTCTTCATTTGCTCCTCGTCGGCGCAAATGATGTGGGCATCGGCCAAGCAGAACGACCTAACCCTAGTTAACCCCGACAAAACCCCGGATAATTCGTAGCGATAGAGTTTGGCCAACTCCGCAATTCGCATCGGCAGCTCGCGATAGCTTCTGGGGCGGGACAAAAACAATTCAAAGTGGTGCGGGCAGGTCATCGGCCGGAGCATAAACTCTTCCTCTTCGACCTGGATCGGCGCGTACATTGTTTCTTTGTAATAGGGATAGTGGCCCGACTTCTTATACAAATCTATCTTGGCAATATCGGGCGTCATCACGTGCTGGTAGCCCCAGGCCAGTTCGGTATCGACAATAAATCTCTCCAGTTCCCGTCGGAAAGTCGTCCCCCGAGAGGTCCACAGCGGCAAACCCTTGCCAACCGTATCCGAAAAAGTAAACAGATCCAATTCCCGCCCCAAAACCCGATGGTCGCGTGGGTCAAGATTTTCTTCCAGCTGGTTTGCTTTTTCGTCCGCCATAATGGCTCTATTCTACTCCACGGAAAGCTTCAAGTATTTGCGTTTTCCCACCCGCACTACATTCTCACCGCTATTCAGACTCAGTTCTTTGACGTCGTTCTCAACCCTGGTTTCATTTAGGTAGATTCCTCCCTGTTCGAGCAGACGGCGAAACTCCGATTTGCTTTCAACTAAATTATTTTCCAAAACAAAGCCAACTAGTTCATCCATCAGTAGCTTCAGGCTGGTCAGTTTCACCACCACTACGTCCTCGGCCGGCTGCTTACTGACCACCGTCGTCGCAAAGTGGGCCTCGGCTTTTTTAGCCGCTTCCTCATCATAAAGCTCGGTGACGATTACCCGGGCTAATTCCTTCTTAATGACCATCGGATTCTCCCCACCCGAAAGCCTTTTTTTATACTCCTCGACTTCTTTCGTCGGTAGTGATGTCGCCAAGACAAAGTACGATTCGATCACCTCATCAGAGATCGACATCACCTTGCCATAAATGTCCTCCGGGGTATCGGTCAGATAAATTCCGTTCCCCCAGGTTTTGCTCATCTTCCGGCCATCGGTGCCGGGCAGGAACTCATTTTCAATGATAAACGACTCTTTCTTGCGTAAGTTTTTTTGTAGGGTTCTCCCTGCCTGCATGTTGAAGACCTGATCGGTCCCGCCAATCTGAATATCGGTATCCAGGAAATATGAGTCATAGCCCTGCATTACCGGGTAGATCACCTCCGGCAGCGAGATACTCTTTCCCTCCGTCAGCCGCTTCTTAATTAGTTCCCGACTGATAAAGTCATTTAAACTAAAGTGGCGCATCAGCTTCACTACCCCCGGAAAATTGATGCTCTGGAGCCAGTCACTGTTATGAACCAGTTTTACCTTCGAGAAATCCAGGAATTTCTCGGCTTGTTCCTTGTATGTCTTAAAGTTCCCCTCGATCTGTTCATAAGTCAGCACCGGCCTCTCGCTCTCCTTATCCGAAGTGTCGCCAATCAGAGCCGTAAAATCACCGATCAAGAAGGTGACCTTGTGGCCCAGTTCGACAAACAGCTGCAGTCGCCGCAATGGGACGGCATTCCCCAGATGGATCCTGGTCGAGGTCGGATCAATCCCGAAATAAACATTTAATTTTCTGCCCGAGGTCAGTAATTGTTCCAAAGCCTCTTTACCGGGAATAATATTCGCCACCCCCCGGCTCAAAATCTCTTCAATTTTTTCGTTATCTGCCTTGTTATACATGTTTGTCAAAAACAAATATTCACTACAATTTTACTACAGATCAAGGGGGGAGCGCTCCTAAATTCGAAGTATGGGCGTCAAAGAGCAGTGGGCTCCACCGTATCCATTGGTGATGGCGCTCAAATCGCCGTCCACGACCTCCACCCCCCGCTTCTCAAATTCCCCCTTCAGATAGCCATCGCCGTAGATGGTCAACATGACGCTTTTCTCATCCAACACCACATAGTTTGCCTGGTAGTTCAGTTGTTGTTCTCGGGTCAAAGGAATGATGTCCGCTCCTGACTCCAGCAGATAATCGGCAAAAGTACCTCTCGGTTCCAATCTCACTCCATTAGAGTTTTCCACTACTTCCAGCAATGTTCTTTCGTGAGCCTCTTCCATTAATACAACTGCGGTATTTTTTGGACCGGGCATATAGAAAGTGTCCAAATGCATGGTTGTTTGGTGCTCACGCAAACCCGCGTCTCTCTCGGGATGATAAACCGCAAACATCCTGAAGCCGGCACCCAAAACTGACGGTGCAATTTGCTCAACACCGGCTAGATTCGATCTGCCACCAACTCCCACAAAGCAGTTGCCCCTATGGACAATCGTATCTCCACCTTCCAGTCTGCCCAAACCGGTTACCACCGTCGTTTTGATATTAGCCAGTAATGATTCCGTCGCTATCATCCACAAATCTACTTCTGGACGGCGAATTTCATGCATCATGTTTGACCAAAGCAAGATGTCGCCCACCACGTTGCTTTGATCCCGTCCAAATAATAGGTTCGCCATCGGCAGAAAATCGGTATCCACTTGGGCCAGAATCGCATTCAACCTAATCGCCCCCTCTTCTCCGTAAAGGGCCGCGTCTTCGACCAGGACCTCCGCGATACAATCACCCACCTCTCTCATACCTCTTCCATACTTATGAACAAGAGTGTCAGCCTTTGCAATAATTCTCCCCCTCAGTTCCGCCAAACTTTTGGCTGGCATCACTCCACCTCTTCTTAATAACGCCTCCGTTGCCAAGTCTCTCACCCTGATTACACAACAACCTCTTCTTTCAAGCGTGTCATGAAAGGCCTCGTACTGCCTTCTTGCCAACAGCACGTCCATCTTGTCGAAAAACAAACTGTGCTTTTCCGGAATCAAAGTTGCCAAAACTGCTTCTACCCCGGTCGGACCCCAAGATAAAGTCGTCGCCAACCAATCCACTTCTTCATTTATACCCACCTCATTCCTTCCTAAGGCCTCTCTTCTTTCCGGATTTTGTCTGCTCATAACAAAAAACCCGCCATTAGAGCGGGTATTCCGTTAAATCATTGCTAATTGTTCTACGCCGACGCACTTGCATCCTACAACAAATATAACACGAAATATCAAGTCAACAAAACGTCTTCTCAGACCGAATCCTTCGCACCCGTTCCCAAACCCAGTACAACTCAATCTCTCCGATCAAGCCATCAACATAATTTGGATCAAAGTCTTGCCGTAGTCGCTCCAAGTCAGTAAGCAGTGAATCATCAACGCTATCGCCCCTATACAGGTCGCGAATAATCGATTGTTGATAAGGAAAGTTTAGTTCTGGCAGGAAAGAAAAACCGCTATCCACCACTTGGGTACCATCTTGGGTAATCAGAAAATCATTGCTGACCCTGTCGCCAACCCCAAAAATATAATCGGCCAGAGCCAGTCGCCTCCAGAACAAGCGGTCACCACCATCCAGTTTCTTTTTACCAAAATGATAAATCTCCATGTTTTTTATCACTTTCCAATATGGCCGAATTACACCCTTATCTCCCGGCTCAAGTTGCCAAGGAAAGACGGGGGCCACCCCCTGCCAACCCAAAAAGTCACAAAAACGGTAATAAGCCACATCCCGATACAATTCCTGCGGCTTCGGAACCCTCGGATCTACACTCACCAATAGTCCTTTTTCCGGTCGATACAGTCCTGACATTATTTCTCCATTGCTGTCAAACTCTATCACCAACGCTACCTGATGCGTTCCGACAAGAACCTCTACAACCCTACCACTACTATCCACGGACCGATGTGCCCACCACTCCTTTTTCATGGGCCAAGGATATCACACGGCCCAATCCGAAACGACTTTTTGATAAATCCCAGCCGCTTTCTCCACCTGATCCGGATAGCAGTATTCATTCACCACGTGACACTGTTGTTTCTCACCAGGTCCAAAAATAATCGCCTTCACTCCCAGTTCGGAAAGAAAACCCATATCGGCAGAACCCTGGCTGACTGTCAATTTCACCTTACCCACTGTCTTCTTTATCACCGTGATTAGTTTGTCATCTGCTTTTGTAAAACCAGACGGCGCCGCCGGAAAGAGCAATTCCACCTTAACACCTTGCTTCTTTCCCAAACTTGCAATCTTTGAAAATGCCTCTTCGTGAAAACCGGGGACAGATCGCACGTCAAAAGTCGCCCGGCAACTCGATGGGAATTTGTTCACCGACTCCACCACGACTATTTCACCACACCCCCTTACTCCCGCCTCTATTGAGGTGAAAACGCCGACCGTCGGCGGATCGAATATTTCGCTTTTGTATTCTTTCTGCCATCTTTTCATTTCTTCTTCTAACACATGTGCAAACTCTAGCATTTTTTTCACTGCATGGATTTTTATGTCCCCTGGTCTGCTCGCATGTCCCGAATCTCCGGTCGCTGTCGCGACCAAAAACAAGTTTCCCCGGTGTCCGTGTTCCACTTCAGACAATCCCGTCGGTTCCGTAAATATGGCCCCAATCTGTTCATATTTTTTGTGATAGCCCCTCTCTTGAAACCATTTGGCAAAGTTATTCGTCCCCGAACCATCTTGCTCTTCTCTAACTACGTAGGTAAACCACAAATCAACCTCCGGTTTCGCCTTTGAAAATGCTTCACAAGTTAACATTGCCGCCGCCAACCCCGACTTCATGTCACTGGCTCCCAACCCCACCAATTTATTTTTGACCATCGTCGGCACCAGGGGATCGAATTTCCAGAGCGAGCGGTCACCAGCCGAAACCGTATCCATATGCGAATTAAAGATAAAAGCTTTCTTGGAATTATTTCCGGGCAAAAAGACGATCAGATTATCTCTTTGGAAATTTGCTTTTATTTTCCTCTTCCGAAACCAACCGGCAATAAACATTGCCAATTTCTTTTCCTCACCGCTGTAAGATCTAATTGCAATTAATTGTTTTAACAAGGTTAGGCCATCCATATCAAAGTTTCTCTTTTGCTAATATCTCTAGCTCAGTAAAGAATTCCTTCGCTTTCTCCACCGACGCATCATCACCAAAGTTAATTGCAGTTAAGTCAAGCGATCTTCCAAAAGGCAACACCTCCTGGTTACTTACCATCGCCACACAACCATCTTTAGCGTTTTTGGGATCGAGATATTCAGAAAGTGTCTCGTAAACTCGTTCGAAATTAGTCGGTCCGCTTGTTGCCACATGGTAGTGCCAGTATGCGTAAGATTTCCCCTCGAAATGTTTTTCCGCGATTCGGACCACCATTCCGTGAATGAAATCCAGCGCTCCCGGTCGGACGTTATCTTCCAAAAAGTACCCCCCCTTAAAATCAAAACAGTGGTGCCCAAACACGCCAAGCTCTTGCAGTGCCGGCACCAAGATATCGTCAACCATTTTCATCATTCCAATTTGTTCGTCACTTGGCTCAAAGGGGAAGTATCCCCCAACATAAGAGTTGTCTGCAGAAATTGCCCCTAAAACAAATGACTTTTCGGCCATTTGACCGTCTTGAACAAAAACGTGAATCGAACCATCTTCTCCATCAACTTTTTCCTCTACCACCCACTCGCCACCCAAAAATCCGTCAAAATCGGCCAGTTTTCTCGTAACCTCATCCACTTTTCCTATCACTACATTGCTTTTCAAGTCTGTCCCTCCAGTACCATTTTCTGTTTTTATCATCGCCCCTTTCCCTTCAGTCAATAACGCAGAAACTGCAACGATCGTTTCCGTAAGACTGTGACAAATAACCCCTCTCGGCATTGGGATTCCCAACCCTTCACACAGCCTTCTGAACCCCGGCTTGGATCCAACCTTGATCGCCATCTCCGGATTGCCACAAGTCGACTCGATACCCAAAGCTCTCACCAAAGACAATTCATGCTCTGTCACGTTAAAAAACTGAAGCTTCGGTTGTCGGCCCTTTAACAACCAATATTGTTCCATTTTCTTCAAACAATCTTGATTTGTCGGATCAAGTAAGTTCTCAGAAAGACAGCCCGCTCCTGTTTGTTCGATCACTAGGTAATCAGGTAAATCAAAACCCAATATGTCCCTCAAATATCCCTCAACATATAGCCGATTAAGTGGAAAATCAGTCACCACCAAATCACCTTTCGTGGTTGTGTTACAACCTCGCATATAAGCCTGCTCCGCCGGATCTCCAAACAAAATCGGCGCCGACTGCGACTCCACTAAAATAACCGGTTGTCGATATCCCCACTTTTTCACCTCACTTTTTTTCAGAGTCTCGCTCATTTCTATATGTATTTAATAACAAAAAAATCCCCCGTCTATTTCGAAAATATCAAAACAGACGGGGGACTCTTTAAGTCGGTACCACCCCTAATGAACTTATTCCTGCTATTTCGGGCTTACCCGTCTTGTATTTCTCCAAGAGGCTCGGAGATCGCGACTCCCCTCAAACGCCTTTATACAATTTCCCCAATACTAATTTAAAAATCAGCAGTTGTCAAATCAAAACCGCTCCTACATCTTTTCCACCACCTCAATTCCCAAAAGTTTCAACCCTGTTTTGATTATTTGTCCCACTGCATTGTTTATCGTTAATCTTCTACCCTTATATCTTCCTCCACCCGCGATCGGGTTTTTACTATAAAAAGAATTATATTTCTGTGACAGTTCAAATAAGTAGGAGCACACTAAATTTGGAGCCAAATCTTTTCCGGCTGACTCAACTACTTCAGAAAATCTGGCAATCCACCTTAGAATTGATTTTTCAGTGTCTGATAACTCATCTATTATCACTTCCGCTTTATCGTCGTTAGCTTTTCTCGCCACTCCTTTGGTTCTGACATAAACATAATTCAAGTAAGGCCCGGAATCCCCCTCAAAAGAAATTGAGCTTGCCAGGTCAAAAGCCATATCCGTCATTCTTCCGACTTTCAAAATAGAATACTTAACACTACCCACACCAAGCTTTTCCGAAACCGATTCTTCCTCTTTCTTTGTAAAGCCCCTCTCTTTAATTACCTTACTGATTTCATCTTTGGCCGAGTCCAAGAGCTGGTCAATATAAACTACGTTTCCCGTCCGACTACTCATCTTCCCCTGTCCCTTGATCGACATATATCCATAAGGGATATGGGAGAAATCGCTAACTTTTCCAATCCCCAACTGTTCACAGACCGCGAACATTTGTTTCAGGTCTAATGATTGCTCCGGACCAATCACCCAAAACAACCGATCAGCTTTGTATGTCTTTTTTTTCAACGAAGTCAACGCTAGATCCTGAGTAATATAAAGAGCCGTTCCATCAGACTTAATTACAATTGTGTCCGTCAAACCGAATTTTGATAAGTCAGTTAATACCGCCCCGTCAGGTAGAACTTTGAAAATTTTCTTTTTGATCCCCTTATCGACCCATGCTTTACCCTCTTTATAGTGTTCGTGCTCATGCCAAACTTTATCCCAGCGGTTACCCAATCTCGCCAAAGTCATTGCTTGCCCCTCATACGAGTAGTCCAGAACATTTCTCCAAAGAGCCCAAGTCGTCTTATTTTCCGCCTCCCAATCGACTACCAACTTTCTGACCTTTTCCTCTACCGGCTTATTCTTAGAATCTTCCGCTCCCTTGACATACAACTCGTCCACAAACCTATCTGGTCGCATCCCCTTATCTTCTGGAGTTTGCCATTCATCCTGATGAAGATGCCAATAATCAACATCTTCGGTTTCTTTCCCATCTTTTTTGGCAAACTTTAGGAATCCCCACATCAACTTTGCTATCGCGATCCCTCTGTTGTTATCAACCGCATCCCGAATTACTTTCACTCCACCCGCTTCAAACAAATTAGCCACCGCCATCCCCGTTACGTTGTTTCGAAGGTGCCCCAAATGCATCGCCTTATTCGGATTTGGCGAGGTATGTTCAACTTCATAAATCTGTCCCTTTCCCCAGTTTCCTTTCCCATATTCATCACTTAGTTGGGTTACCTCACCAGCTTCTGAAAGCAACCAGTCCTCTTTTAACCAAAAATTGATGAATCCCGGGCCAGCCACCTCGATTCGGGGGAGATCCACCACCCCACCCAAAACAGCGCTCTTTTTTAACTTCTCCGCCAGCCCCTGCGCCAACTCTCGCGGATTACCCTCCATCATCATCGCCACATTGGTTGCGTAATCCCCATGACTCTCATCCGCCGGATGCTCCACCACAAAATCGATATTCTTCCCAACTACCCCCTCAATCGCTTGTCTAATTTTGTCTGCTGGTTTCATTTCTCCTAATTCTATTACATTTCATCGTCAGGCTCTAATTCACTTTCGTCATCGACTCGAACCTCCACCCCGTCACTCTTCAATCTGAGATATTCTTCATACTCATCCTCGTCGCAATCAGCCAACCATTCCTCAAGGATTTCTCTTTCGTCTCTCGTCAACTGATCTCCCAAGATTAAATTTCGTATTCTTTCCGAAACCATCAACTCTATCCTACCACTACCAGCCTTGAATTGTCCCCGTCAGAAATTTTTCGGCGTCGAGCGCCGCCATACAGCCCATCCCTGCCGCCGTAATCGCTTGGCGGTAACGGATATCGACCATATCGCCCGCGCCAAAAACACCGGCTACCGATGTCTGGGTCGGGTAATCATTTAGCCAAATTTCTTGATTACTCATGGCCTGCCCGCCTGCTTGCACAGCTTGCGGCGAGGCCTGCCCGCCTGCTTGCACAGCTTGCGGCGAGGCCTGCCCGCCTGACTGCCAGCCCGCAGGAGCTACGCTCTCAGCGTTGCTGGCGGACAAAGCTGTTGGTGCGGTCATCTTTGTTATCAAGTAGTCATGACTGTCCAACTCCACCTGACCCTTAAGAATGTCCGTCGCCGGGATATGGCCGATCGCCAAAAACAACCCATCAGCCGACAACTCCTTCTCGCCGGCTTTATCCTTGATCCTGATTTTCTCTAGTTTATTCTCGCCCATAACTCCCGTTACCTCTGTCTCCCACAGGACCGGAATGTTTTTTTCTCCAACCCTTGCCTGCATAATCTTGCTCGCCTTAAATTCACCCTTTCGGTAAATCACGGTTACCTTATCGGTAAATCGGGCCAGCGCCAAAACATCTTCCATGGCCGCGTCACCGCCGCCGACAACAAAAACCGTTTTATCCTTAAAAAAGGCGGCATCGCAGACCGCGCAGGTCGACACCCCCCGCCCCAAAAAATTCTCTTCACCGACTTTAAGCATCCGGCTCATTGCCCCCAGGGCCAAAATGACCGCCTTCGCCTGATATTCTGTTTCACCAACCCAAACCCTTTTTACCCCCCCTGAAAAATCTATTTTTGTCACGTTCGCGTTTTGTATTTCTGCTCCAAACCGCTCCGCTTGTGCCCTCATTTCCATCATCAAATCAGGTCCCCTAATCCCCTTCGAAAAACCGGGAAAATTCTCTACTTCCGTTGTAAACATCAGTTGCCCCCCGGCATTTTCCCCAGCCAAGACCAAAGGCGACAGCGTTGCCCGGGCCAGGTAGATTGCCGCCGTATAACCAGCCGACGCCCCCCCGATAACAATAACGTTTCTTGCTTCAGCCATTAGCCGGTAACTTTCTTAATCATTTCTTCGTAACCACCTTTACCGGCAAAACCCACTTTTCGTTCAACTTCCTTGCCGCCCTTAAACACGATCACTGTCGGAATACTCATCACCCCATACTTAGCCGCCGTCCCCTGGCTCTCATCGACGTCTAATTTCCCAATCGTTACTTTGCCGGCATAAACACCAGCCAACTCATCAATAATCGGGGCCGCTATCCGACAGGGACCGCACCACTCGGCAGAAAAATCGACCAAAACTGGTAATGGACTCTTGAGGACTTTTTCCTCAAAGTCGGCGTCGCTAAAATGGACTGCTGCCATAATTATAGAAATCTTTTTAATAATTTGGTTGATTCTTCTTTTGGTACATTGCAGGTGGCGTCAGCCAAAACCGTCCGCCCGACACTTTTCAAAGACGATACCGCCGCCATCACCTGGGTCATCACCGCTTCGCAACCCTTATCGTCATTAATCATTTTACTAATGCCGTTAACCTGACCGCCAATCCGCCTCAGCATAATTTCAAGATTTCTTTTTTCCTCAATGGTCACATTACCAATATACCCGCCGGGGTATCTGATGTCAAGGGTTATCTTTCGCACAATTTTCCAATCAAAAACGGCTCCATCACCGCTATTTTATGCGGCCCCCTCTCGATTGTCTCCTGGTCATATTCCTTGCCGCAAAGATGGCGTCCGACATGTCCGGTCAAATCCCATTTCGCCGCGCTGGTCATGTCATAGACCTTATTGTCGAAAATCACCAAACACCTCTTCTCCTCTGGCGCCCTGTCAATCCGTTCTCTGGTAAAACAAGCCGTTGACTTGATTTTCTCTACCCGAAATCCCCACCAAAAGGTCACCGCGAAGATAATCGGCAGAGTTATCACGCTAAAATACCAAACAATTCTCCCAAATCTCACTCCGCCAAACTCAGACAAACGAACCAAAACTGCAAATCCCAGAAACCAACCCACCAATAGCCCGCCGCCCGGTAATTCAGGATGGGCTAGTGCCGCCTCTCCTCCGACTTTATACCAACTCAACCAGCCGTTCATCTTCATTACAAAAACATGCAAAACCGTCAACCCCACGACCAGCCGCAAACCCCAATTCTGTAACCGCCACCACCTCTCCGTCCCCAGACGGTTTTCGACCCAACTGTTAGAGATGAAAAAAAGCATCACCAATATCACCAGGCCCGCCAAACCGAAGACAAAGGGCCAGTTGAGAGTCGAAACATATCTGGACATCGGAAACTTCGAAGGCAGAAAAAAAAGGGAAACCAAACCATGGACGAGAGCTAGAAAAAAAGCCACTATACCAATTTCCTTTCGATACTGCAGGTAACGGTCAAATATCACAAAAAAACGGCTCAATGGTCCGAGAAGAAAAACAACTCCGAGAAGGACAGCCGCATCCCCGGCAAAAGCCTTATTGGCAATATACAGATCGTAGTAGCCCCGCCGATAAAAAATATAAAGGGAAAGACTGACGAAAACCGGTACCGCCGCCATCAGCGCCGCGCCGTACTGCTCTCGCTGGTATTTCCAATCAATTTTCACAATTTCTGTTACTACAGAAACCAAACTGTTAATGAATAAAGGCCAAACGTTCCCCAAACAAAAACATTTTTCTCGGCACTTGTCACATTTCTAATTTGCCAAAACCAAAGATTGATATCTTTGCGCGCGAAAAAGTAGTCCCAACCCAAATCAAAGACCAGGTGTGTCGAAAGCCCCAGCATGAAACCGCGGGAAAAAGTGTTGGCTATCGACGTTAGTGTCAAGACAGTCAAAATCGCCCAAACGACCAAAAATAGGGCGCTTCTCATTATCAATTTATCTTGTTTTTCTCTCTCCGCCAACGCCAAGGCCAAACCGTTAATGATTTTCCCCTTGCCAAACAATTCTTTTAACCTGAGCGAAAGGGCCTCCTCCGGGTGGCTCATAAAGGCATAGACCAACCGGTCGGCAAAAACAAATAGGAAACCAACTATTCCACCCAACCACCACCACAGCAGTGACATATTAAATCCAACTGCACCAGTCAAATAACGCCCCAGGGTCAGAAGCGCCAAAACACCAAACAAAACTACCTGATGCCAAAACAGTTTCTTCATCTACATCAATACTATCACTTCGGCATCCGGGAAAGAGCCATCGCCAGAATCTTCGCCACGCCTTCGCCATACGAGTAGCCCGCCTTGCGTATGGATCTAACCAAACCGCCGGAAGTGGTTATGTCCGGATTGGAGTTAACGTCGAGAACGTAGGGAATCCCGTCCCTCACCCTCATATCAATTCGGGCGTAGTCCCGAATCCCAAAAAGTTTGTAGGTGGACAGGGCCAAATCTTCGAGTCGCTTTTTCAACTCATCATCAACCGGTGCCGGACAGATTACCGGCGTATTATTCCACTCCTTCGAACCCTCACTCCATTTGGCATCAAACGAACAGATCCGATCATGGTAGTCATCAAACCCCGAGAAATCGATCATCCCGATCGGCAGGACTTCGGGTTTTTCATTTCCCCAAACCGTCACGTTATACTCATTCCCCTCAATAAAGTCCTCGACGATAATCCCATGAGGCCCGTACTCGCTAAGATTGTAAGCGATCCGGGCGTGTAATTGTTCTTGGTTATCAACTACCGCCTCTCGAGTTACTCCAGTCGAACAGTGTTCTCTTGCCGGTTTCACAATCGCCGGAAAAATATTCCAACCGTTTGGCTCGTTGCTTTCATAGATTTTCGTCAAGGGAGTGGAAATGCCCCTGGCTAACATTTTCCTTTTTGTCGCCACTTTATCGATCGTTTCCTTTAGACACTCGGGGTCACTGCCGGTATAGACAAACCCCAATTTTTCAAGATGTTCCGGAATCGTCCAGTAGTCACTGCCATCACTGCCCCAACTTTCGGCCCAGTTAAAAATAATAGTTTCCGCGGGATCGAATTCGATAAAAGCTTCCTCAATCGGTTCGGTCACTTTTTTCTTAAATACTTTCGAAAAACCCAAAGCGACAAGCTCCGCCATCATCTCATCGGTCGACAAAACAGACGTTATCTTATCTTCTTCACTCCAGTCGTCCATCTCCGTATAGATGATGAGAATCTTTTTATCTTTCAGGTCCCCCCGTTCGCTATCGTCCATTGTACTATGCGTATCATAAAATATATTGATGAATCAAGTAATTATTTCATCAATATTCTTGAATGCACATTAATTATCACACATTAAAAATATCTGTCAATAACAAGTTTAATCAAGAAACTTTCTCCGCCGTTATCGATTCCAAAAACTGCAGTCTTCCGGAAGAAGAATCAACCGTAAATCTCACTTTAATACCATTAGGTAGCGCCAAAAATGTTTGCGGCTTTGCCAGTTTGGGCATTTTTTCTTCTAACCAACTTTGGGTCATCGGATGACCGAAGTCGGCCAGCTGGGCCAAGGGAACTCCCGTTCCTCGATATCTAACCCGACCTTCAATCAATGATTCTGCCGTTACTTTTTTACCCCAAGCGGGATAAGAATACTCTCCGATACCGATAAATCTCCCCAAAATAATTCCTTTAATCCGACTGGCTCTTTTGTGATTAAGGATCATATCAATCTGTCGTTGGAGTGTACTTTTCTCAATCCACCATTCTTCCAGTCCCAGAATCAGATCCCCCGATCCATGCATCAAAGGATCAAAACGCGTCCCCAGCGTTGCCACCAAACTATCCAAATTTGAGACCAACAACTTTCCTTCGGCCTGACCGGAAATAAAACTTTTCCAATTGGCCTCACTCCCAATCTCCAAACCCGTTTCACCGAAAAGCATCCGTCTCAGCCAGTCTTGACTCTTTTGATCTTTATCGATTATTCCGGAAAAGTTCGGGCCCTGGATTGAAGCAATCCGAAAACTCATCAGGGCATTTAATAAAATACAAACATCAGAGTAGCCGATAAACCATTTTGGATTCTGGCGCAGTTTTTGAATCACCTCTTTGGAAAAAACCGGTAACACCTCTGTCGCCGCGTAACCACCTTCAGCGGCCCAAATCACTTTCACTTCCGGATCCTCAATCATCTTCAAAATATCCTCGCGTCTTTCTTCGGGCGTCCCGGCCGCAAAATCCCCAACCATCGAATACAAATGCTTCCCCAGCTTGGCTTTCAAACCCCATTCCGCCACCAGTTTGATGTTTGGACTGATATATTTTTTCTCGATTGCATCCGATGGGGCGATTACCCCGATGACGTCTCCTTTAGTTAGTGCCGCCGGCTTCACAAAATCACTCATAAAACCTATTATAGCAGGCTAGAATTAAGCTTTATTGCTTCGTATCAATACTTTATGCCTGTTTCAAGGCTAAATCCATCAAATTTCTCAAACCTAAAACATCCTCGGCGCCAGCTTCAGAAAATCCCCCTCCCCAGGCACAAATACAATATAATAACAGGCATGTTCGAGTTTAAAATCACCGGCAAACTGGCCGGCCGCGGTCGCACCGGCGTCTTTTCTACACCCCACGGCGATCTCGCCACTCCCGTTTTCATGCCCGTTGGCACCCACGCCTCGGTCAAGTCCGTCAATCCTCGAGAACTTAAGGAGATCGGCGCCCAAATCATCCTGGCCAACAACTACCACCTTTTCTTGCGCCCGGGCAGCGACGTTATTGCCAAGCTCGGTGGCCTACATGCCTTCATGAATTGGGACAAACCAATTCTCACTGACAGCGGTGGTTTCCAGGTTTGGTCACTGGGTGAGCCAGGGGGTGGACTGGCCAAAATTACTCCCGACGGCGTCGAATTTCGTTCCCACCTGGACGGCACCGTCAACTTTCTTTCTCCCGAGATCGCCATCGACTCCGAAGTGAAGCTCGGCGCCGATATCATCATGGCTTTTGACCAGTGTACTTCCGACACCGCTAAAAAAGACGCGGCCCGGACTGCCCTCGAATTAACCAACACTTGGCTGGTTCGGGGAGTCAAAGAATGGCAAAAACACGACACCGAAAAACAAGCTCTCTTCGGCATTATTCAGGGTGCGCTTCACGAAGATCTGCGCCGTGAAGCCGCCCAGTTTGTTGTCGCCCAAGACCTCCCCGGCATTGCCATCGGCGGTGAAACCATCGGCTACAATATGTCCGGCACCAAAGCAGTCATCGACTGGATCGCCGACTATCTACCGGAGAACAAACCCCGCTACACCATGGGCCTGGGGCTAAAACCCTCCGATGTCCTCACTGCCATTTCTCTGGGCATTGATATGTTCGATTGCGTCGCCCCCACTCGGCTCGCCCGAAACGGCGCCCTTTATACCGGCAAAGTAATAAGCAAAAATGGCGAGTATTGTTTTGAGAGTAACTACCCCAACGAAAGAATCAATATCGGCAATAAAGAATTCGCCGGCGACGCCGGCCCCATTGACGAAAACTGCGATTGTCCTACCTGCAAAAATTTCAGCCGTGCCTATCTCCACCACCTATTCCGATCCAAAGAACTGCTCTACTATTCCCTCGCCAGTGTCCACAATTTACGGCTGATGTTAAAAACCGTCGAGGCTACTAAAGAATTAGCATCGCGTCCCCAAAGCTGAAGAAACGGTAGTCGTTTTCGATCGCCTGCTGGTAAGCCTTTCCCATCAGACTGGATTTGAAAGAAGTAAATTTATCTTTTGTGTTCGGGAAAGAAACAAAAGCGGCAACCAACATCAATAAGGTACTCTTTGGCAAATGAAAGTTGGTCAGCACCTGATCGACAAATTTAAACTTATACGGCGGATAAATGAAAATATTTGTTTCGCCGTCACCGGGTCTCAAGGTCCCATCGGGAGCGAGGGAACTCTCCAACACCCTGGTAGTTGTTGTCCCGACGGCAATAATTTTTTTACCTTCCCTTCTTGCCTGATTCAACCTCGCCGCCGTTCCCTCATCGAGGGAAAACCACTCCGCCTGCATTTCATGGTCTTCGACTCTTTCTGTCTTTACCCCCCGGAAAGTTCCCAAACCAACGTGCAGGGTTAAAAATTCGGTTTGAACTCCTTTTTTTTGCAGAGCCGCCAGTAAATCACGGCTGAAATGGAGTCCGGCCGTCGGCGCCGCCACCGAACCCTCTTTCTTGGCATAAACCGTTTGATAAACCCGGCGCAATTCCCTTTCGGTCTTATGGCTGTGAATATAGGGTGGTATCGGCGTCTTGCCAAATTCGAAAATCCTCTCCCGCAAAAACTCACCCCTGTCGCTGAATTTGAGAATCACCGTTTCCTCCTTCTTCTCAATTACCTCGGCGCGCAAAGCCTCCACTTCAATCCTCTGTCCCGCTCTTAGACCCGGTTTACTAATCGCCTCCCAAGTGTCACTTTCCAGCTGCTTCACCAAAAGTAACTCGACCTTGCCGCCGGTACTCTTCATTCCCAACAAACGGACCGGAATCACTTTGGTCTGATTAAAAACCAGAACATCGTTAGTCGAAAGGATCGCCACCAAGTCAGAAAATCGTCGGTCAACTATTTTTCCCGTCTCCCTATCGACGAGCATCAATTTCGCGCTATCCCTTGGATCCGCCGGTTCCTGGGCAATTTTCTCAATATCCAGTTGGTAATCAAACAGTGAAGCCTTCATCTATCTTTCCGGATTAATACGCGTTTTCATGACTCACCCATCATATCAGATGTTTTTAGTTCTTTTACCTTCCACATAAACAGCCGTCCTCTACTTTTTACCGTTATCGCCCCTTTGACAAAGACCCTTGCCTCCTCAAGAATCGGTCGGGGTGTATTTTTACAAAGCCGCATATACAAACTGGTATGGGCTTTATCGTCCAGTTCCAAGGCCAACCGATAGGCATAGTCCTGCCACTCGCGGCTGATCCGCCGTTGCTTATCGGGATCGACTTGGTACTTATCCAGAATCTTGCTTATTGGGTTAAATCCAGACATGTCATGTATTCTAACTCTCTTTCTGCATTCCCAGGGTCAGCCAGGTACCAATGCTTCCCAGCCCAAAAACCACCCACCAAAAATAGTTTGACCCGACAAAAAGCAGGAGGATCATCGGCCCCACCACCCGCGAGAGCGAATAAAGCACTTCGCGATAGGTGAAAAATTCCAAAACGCTTCTCGCCCGCTTACCGGCCGTATAGAGATAAGCGTCATAATCGACTCCCCAAAAAGGCAGACTCATCCGAAAAACGGCATCAAAAGAAAGTAAGCCCAGAACGCTCCGAATGAGTGGCCGCAATAGTGTCAATAATCCCAAAAAGATGGTGGCCAGAGTGTATTCTTTCTCATCCTCGACTCCGCCAAGCGCCCGTTTTTTGTCAAACACCCTGCCGGCCAAATAAATTGCCACCGCCGCTAGGGCGAAACTAATCGAGGTTAGGGCCCCAAGGACCGCGAAACTACCGACAATCAGGTAAACATACAGCGGCCAAAAGTTGGCATCGACCATATTCGCCAAGCCCTGGCCGATAAACGACCAATGGAGGTGCCGTTCCTTCTTGTTCTCCATCCACTTTTCAAAGCGGGAGAGACTTATCCCATTTTTGATTTG
>Ga0209521_10001270_pt1 | contig 20552 bp, 19 predicted proteins | sample Rifsed19ft4_FD_184016 | JGI IMG/M metagenome (GOLD analysis project Ga0209521, IMG submission 184016) | Soil microbial communities from Rifle, Colorado, USA - sediment 19ft 4 (version 2) | ecosystem: Environmental > Terrestrial > Deep subsurface > Rock core/Sediment | place: Rifle, Colorado...
GGTTCGGGTCTCGTATTGCTGATTTCAGAAGACCTTTGGCATCGTGTGGAGTAGCTGGAACTGCAACCTTCAGTCCCGGAACTTGAAAGAACCAAGCTGGGGTAAACTGCGAGTGTTGCGCTCCGTGTTGGCGTCCGAGGCTGTATTGAGTCCTGAGAACCATTGGAACGTTCAACTGTCCTCCACTCATGAAACGCATCTTTGCCGCTTGCGTTGCGAGTTGATCCATGCAGATGGGAAGGAAGTCCATGTACATGATTTCAGCTACAGGTCTCATTCCGGCCAAGGCTAACCCGACAGCCGCTCCTGTGATGGCTGCTTCGGAAATCGGCGTGTCCCTCACGCGATCCGGTCCAAATTCATCCAAGAGACCGCGAGTAACCTTGTATACGCCATTGAAAACTCCAATCTCTTCACCCAGTAGGATGACATTCGGATCACGAAGCATCTCCTCACGTAATGCTTCGCGCAGAGCGTCCGCATATGTTAGTTCGCGCAACCTCACTGTCCCTCCGCATACACGAAACTCTTTATCTGCTCGAAAGGCAAAGGTGTACCCTGCAATGCGAATTCAACAGCTTCCTCGATCTCCCGTTGGGTTGCGCTTTCAACTTCGTCGATTTCTGCCTGCGTTATCAGCTTGTGGTCGAGTAGATTCTTCTTCAAGACCTTGATCGGATCTCTTTCGAGCCACTTTGCAACTTCGTCTTTCGGACGATAATCGCCTTTATCGTAGACACCGTGACCCTTCATCTTGTATGTCACGCATTCGAGGAAAACTGGCTGAGACTCTCGCCGCGTCTTCTCTGCTGCAGCTTTGGCGGCCACGAAGACTGAGACAACGTCATTCCCATCCACAACCATTGTCTCCATTCCGTAGGCGCGTGCTCTCTCCGCAATGCTTGGACTCGACACTGCTCGCTTCACGGGTGTCGACATTGCATACTGATTATTCTCGCAGAACAAAAGTACAGGTAGCTTCCATAGTGCAATCATGTTGACTCCTTCATGGAAGGCTCCGGTGTTGACCGCGCCATCCCCGAAGAAGGTTGCAACTATGCTCTTGCTTTTCTTGAGTTTGAGTCCAAGACCGACGCCGGCTGCGATTGGAATTCCGCTGCCCACTATCGCTGTCGCGTACAGTGACCCTGTCTTAGGATAGATTGCGACGTGCATCGAGCCGCCCAGACCCTTGCAGTTGCCTGTGGATTTTCCGAACAGCTCAGCCATGCATAGCTTTGAAGGAACATCTTTCGCCAGCGCGTGACCATGCCCGCGATATGTAGTAACAGTCAAATCTGTTGGTTCAAGGGCCATCATTGCACCAACCGCAATGGCCTCCTGACCCAAATACAAATGGGATGGGCCGATCAACAAACCTTTGACGAGGAAGAGCTCCTCTACCTTTTCCTCAAACTTCCTCAGAAGAAGGATCTTATGCAGTATTTTACGAAGCGTTTCTCTGTTCAGACCATGCTTCAAATACTCCTTCTCAGGGATGTTTTGGACCTGGGTGACTGTAGCCAATATTCAACCAACTGCCAAAGCGTGATTGCTTTAGCTAGCTCGCTACAACTCACATTTAGCTTTCGGGTTCGACTTTCAATAGACCCTATTTAGCTGGCGACCTCCGGCCAGATGTTTCGCCGACCGCCAAACGCTCAAAACGTTAAAGAACTCAGCCACTACGGTTGCTGTTGGCAATAAGACAAACTTTGAACAGTGGGGTCAACAGAACTGTTCCTGAAGATGGATAAGGTTTCGCAGATTGCTCTCGTCGTCCATGACGTCAGAGCGTCGGTGAAGCATTTTTGGGATGAGCTTGGTGTCGGACCCTGGAACATTTGGGAACTCGATCATAGAACAATGAGTGACATGACTCTGTACGGGAAACCTGCCGAATACTCGTTCAGGGTCGCAATGACATCGATTAGTGATGTCGCGATTGAACTTGTCCAACCATTGAAGGGGAACTCCATCTTCAGCGAATTTCTAGAGAAGAAAGGAGGTGGGCTCCACCACCTCAAATACAAAGTTCCTGACACGGAGGCAGTGTTGAACGATTTCAAGAAGACAGGAGGGCGAATTCTGCAGAGCGCAAGGATCGGAGAGGGCTCATTCTACTATCTTGACACGGAGGACAAGTTCGGGTTTATCATTGAATTGTCGACAGGGAGAGCACTCGGCGCAAAATCTCCTGATGAGATCTATCCGCCTCAGTAGCCGGCTGCTATCCCAGCTTCTTGATAAGCGCAGAAACACCCGCTTCGGCCACGGCAATGTCCTGATCAACAGTGCCTGAGCTGCACCCTACGGCACCAAGTACCACCTTGTTCAAGATGATTGGCACTCCACCTCCCAAGATTACGATACGTCCTCCGCAGAGTGTGTTTGCTCCGTAGTCAGGTTGCCCAGGCTGCGCGAGCCTTCCTTCATCGGCAGTGGACACTCCAAGGACTGCCGATGTGTACGCCTTGTCTATTGCAACTTGAATACAACCTAGCACAGCGCCGTCCATTCGCTCAAAGATCAGAAGGTTACCGCCCTCATCGTTAATTGCGATGCCCATCGGGACACCAATCTCAAGAGCTTTCCGCCAACATGCTTCCAAAGCAACCTGCATATCTTCCAATGTGAGTTTGGGAACTTGAATCAATACTCCTCACACGAATCGCTTCGCTTATGGTAGATATTTCGGTTGCCAGCAAGTACAACTTCTGGAGTAACATGGATCTTTAGTGTCTCTGGGAAATTTGGCCTGAAAGCAGGATAATTACCATATGTGGGGAAGCTAGATATTCCACGCGCACAACATAGAGGTGTGCTCAATATTGCGACTGAAAGACAAAGTTGCGATAGTAACTGCTTCAAGCCGCGGGATAGGCAGAGCATCAGCCCTACTCTTCGCCAAAGAAGGCGCAAAGGTCGTTGTCGCTACACGAGATGAAAACGCTGGACAGGAAGTTGCGAAGGAAATCAAGAGTCAGGGTGGGGAAGCTATCTTCGTCAAAACAGATGCTACGAATGCTGCAAGCATCCAACGAATGGTCCAGACCACTCTTGAAAGATATGGCCGGATTGACGTGCTCTTCAACAACCTGGGCTACTTCGGGACAAGTGGCACAGTAGTAGATTTGAAGGAAGAAGATTGGGACTATATGATTAAAGTCAACTTGAAGAGCACTTACCTGGTCTCAAAGTACGTTGTCCCAGAGATGCTCAAGGCAGGCAAAGGATCGATTGTCAATATGGCATCAGAGTGCGCTTTCGTTGGCGCAGCAGGAGAGTCAGCATATTGCGCAGCCAAAGCAGGAGTTGTGTTGTTGACGAAGGCTATGGCGTTGGACTACGCGGCAAAGGGTATACGAGTGAACGCCGTGGCGCCTTCCAACATTGAGACACCTATGTTCAACAAATACATCGAAGGCCACACCGACAATCCACAACAGCTGAGAAATGAAGTACTCAAAATGATGCCTATGCAAAGATTTGGAAAGCCCGAGGAAATAGCCGCGGTAGCACTCTTTCTAGCCTCAGACGAGGCATCCTACATAACGGGAACAACAATAATCGCCGACTCAGGATTCACTTCACAGTAACGGACGCACTGAAAAGGTCTCGACAAGGCGTTTCTGATTATGAGATTGAAACAAAAAGTGGCTATAGTAACGGGTGCAAGCAGAGGACTTGGAAGAGCTATTTCGGTTGCTCTGGCCAAAGAAGGGGCCAATCTGGTACTGGCAGACAAAGATTCGCCAGACGAGACCGCCAAGCTCATTCAGGAGATCGGCCAAAGGACCTTACCAGTCAGACTCGACATTCGGAATGCTGCTGATGTCGACAAGATGGTCTCGCGGACAGTCGAAGAATATGGCAAGATCGACGTATTAGTGAACAATGCTGGAGTCTTCATTTCGGCAAAAGTTGTCGACATGGCCGAAGACGAATGGAATTTCGTTCTCGACGTGAACGCGAAGGGCCCATTCTTGTGTTGCAGGGCCGTTGCCCGAGAAATGATCCGCCACGGCACACGAGGGAAGATCGTCAACATTTCATCTAACGCCGGCCTCGTTGGGTATGCAGGTTACTCAGCCTATTGTGTGTCAAAGTGGGGAATCCTCGGGTTCACGCAGAGTCTAGCGAAGGAACTGGCACCTTTTAACATACATGTCAACGCTATCTGCCCAGGAGACATCGAAACGGACATGTTGGACGACGAGATAAGGAAAGTTGCGAAGGTCAAATCGATTTCTGAAGATGCAGTGAGGAAGGAGAAGATGGAGAGTATCCCGATCGGCAGATTTGCTAAACCTGAAGAAGTAGCGAAACTCGTGGTTTTCCTTGCAAGCGATGAATCAGATTACATAACTGGGGAGTTTGTGAAGATAACAGGCGGAAAATAAATGGGAGTCAAGAATTAGGAGTTTCAGGTGAAGCAATACGTCCTTGAAAGTTACCCTAGGTGAAGATCACGAATTCTATAGAAACCAACCAATAACGAATATGCTCTATATGCATTTGACTTTTGTATTCACGTCACTTCTTTCGCTCAGAGCGTTGCCCCCATGGTCAAGGTAAGAGAAATCGTAAGCAAAGCCGCCATGTCCGACGGAGGCCACATAATTACGGGTGCCGGAAGCATCTTCATGGCACCAGATCCAAGCATCGCGAGGCTTGACCTGAATGAGAACCTCTTTGGTGCATCACCAAAGACAATTCAGGCGATCAAGGACTTCACCGAGAACGTCGGTCCACAGTGGTACAACGCATGGATGAGGAAAGAGTGCGAGAAGGCCGTAGCGGACTATGCTCGCGTGAAACCAGGCAACGTCTTCGTAGGAAACGGTTCAGCTGAAACCCTCGTGCTGATAGCCGATGTATTCTTGGAGTCCGGAGATGAGCTCCTATCGGCTTATCCGACATACAGAGTGTTGCCAAACTATGCGAACGTTCACGGCGCGAAGATCGTTGAGGTTCTTCACGAACGAGATTTTCGTGGAGATACGCTACCGGAAAAAATGATCTCGAAGCTAAACCCTAACACGAAAATCGTTTACCTGTGCAATCCAACGACTTTCGCGGCAAGAGTTCCTAAGGAAAAGATCGTCAAGCTACTGGAGGCAACTCAGAAGGAATCAAATCCTGTCGTTGTCATTGACGAAGCGTACTACGACTCGGCAACTTATCCATTAAGCAACATAACAGTTACTGACCTGATTGACAAGTATAGCAATTTGATTGTCGTGCGGACATTCTCAAAGAGCTTTGCACTCGCTGGACTGAGGATAGGGTACGCTATTAGCGGTGAGCCGACAGTCATGCAGTTCAACAAATTGTTCTCCCCTCTCGGGGTGAGTTCACTTGCGTATGTTGGGGCAATGGCTGCACTGCGAGACTTGAGCTACTATGAGGAGGTTAGGAGAAGAATTGAGGAGAACAAGGAGTTCCTTTCAGAGGAATTCGTCAAGCTGGGAATTGAAGTGTTTCCCTCATACGCGAACTTCATGCTGGCAAGATTTCCACCAGGAATCTTGAATGATAACAACGGCAGGAAAGGAGTTTGGACCCGCTTGACCGAGCGAGGGTTATACTTGCGTAACAAGAGTGTCATGTATCCAAGAACAGACATATGCCACGACATGGTCCGCATCACAATTCCCAACAGGGAAACGTGCGAAAAGCTTGTCAACGAACTGAAACAATTAATGGGTGAACTTGTCACTCCACGCGTAAAGTAATTGATCGGGCACTTGAGCCTGCATGTCCCGCAAGCTGATGCGCATGGAGTATATATGTAGACACTACATACCAAGTTTCTAATACAAGTCGAGTTCTAGAAGCGATTCACCGGAGGAGGTGTGCAAATGCAAGCCGAATCAAAAAAGAACACAGGGATTCTCGGTTACAAAATCGGTTACAAAACATTACTGCTGATCTCTGTTGCTGGGCTGTTCATATCAATTGCCGCTTGGGTCTACACGAATCCGTTGTCCCCAGACTCAATTCTCGGCATGCCGGGATGGCCACCGTCGCTTGGCAGACATGCTCTCTTCTATGTGTGGGCTTTCACGTTCTTCCTGCCAGTGATGTATGCAATGTATCTGTACTACAACCAGCATCAGAAATGGTTGGTGCCACGCAATGAGGTCTACGACTCGAACAAATCCTACAAAGTCTGGACGACACGCAGAGTTGTAGAAGCAGCCGTCGCATCAGGCTTCTATCTCGCCATGTCGATGATAAAGCTGCCAATGTTCCAGCAGCTTGATCTGATGTATTTGGCGGGAGGGTTCTCCGCAATATTCTGGGGCGGTCCAGTGACATTCGTAATGGCATTCGTCGGTGGAGTACTCCGAAGTGTGGTGGGTGGATTTGCCAACGCTTACGACTTGGTTGGAAATACAATCGTCGACGGATTCTACTGGATGATACTCGCAGTATTCTGGCGCAAGTTCGTTGAAGAGGCCAAAGGAGCGAGACATGTGCTCGGAATGGTCGCAGCCATAATCATGGTTCAGATCATCTTCTTTGTCAACTGGTTCATCATTGTCAGCTCCATCTCATGGACATGGGAGACTTACGTCCCCTTCGTTGTGACCGGCGCAGTCCTGTACGCCGCAGTGATTTTCATAGGTCTGCCACTGGGAACCATCGCAGCCGACGCGGCTATCAGAGCAAGCAAGAGACGATAGGCGGAGAAATCGTGACTCATTCCCCATTTTTCTCATGTTTTCATGAGTGAACAGCGCTATCAGAATTGAATAACTACTTCGAAAACTGAACCTTAGAGTTGAATGATTGTTGAGCGAAGTACTCTCAGTGAACGTCGACAGGATAGTCTATCGCAGACATGCCGGAGATCTTGAGGCGGTGAAGGACGTGCACTTCACAGTCAGAAAGGGAGAGTATTTGCTGATCACTGGCCCCGTGGGATCCGGCAAAAGCTCTCTACTATACAGCCTGAATGGGGCGATCCCCCAACTCATTCCTAACTCCAAACTAGAGGGAGAGGTGGATGTCTTCGGGCGGAACATTGCTGATGTTGACGTCGCCGAGATATCTAAGAGCATTGGCCTCGTGCTCGAGGATCCAGACACGCAGATTACACAAATGACCGTTGAAGACGACTTGGCATTTGGCCCCGCGAATATGGGTTTGCCCCCTGAGAAACTCAGAGAGAGAGTTGAGTATGTTGCTAAGAGTGTGAGGTTGGAAGGGCTTCAGAAAAGGAACCCAAGAAGCCTCTCGGGTGGGCAGAAGCAAGCGGTGGCAATAGGTGGTGTGTTGAGCTTCATGCCACAGATAATCGCGTTGGATGAACCAATCTCAATGTTGGATCCGATTGGCAAGACACAGATTCTATCTGTCCTCAAGCAGCTCAACAAGCAGTATGGAATGACCGTGATTGTCACAGACTCTGGGATGGAGGTTGAATCGTTCGCCGACTATGCCGACAGGGTCATGGTCATGAGCAAAGGCAGAATGTTGAAAACCGGGAATCCACACGATGTCCTGACAGACACAGAAGTCATCAAAGCAAGCGGTCTCAGACTTCCGCAAGTGACGGAACTATGCATAAGGCTGGGAACGAGTGGCCCTGCTGCAGCAATCACATTAGACGAGGCCGAAAAAGTCGTTGAGAGAAAAATGAATGGCAGGAAACTACAGAATTCACATGCGGAGCTATTTGAGAAGAAAGCTGAAAGCGAGCCTATCGTGGTGGTGAAGAACCTGTGCCACACATATCCCGGTCTGGAGAAAGGAATTGAAGCGCTGAGAGGAGTCACGTTCACGATTCGAAAAGGGGAATTCATAGCCCTCATAGGGCAGAACGGATCTGGCAAGTCAACACTAGCGCTTCACCTGGTCGGAATTTTGAAGCCCACGAACCGCGATGCGGTCGTCGAGGTGGCTGGATTGAACGCTGCAAAATGTCGGTCTAAGGAACTCATTAGGCGAATTAACTATGTTTACCAGAACCCTGATGATCAGATCTTTTGCGAGAAGGTCAAGGAAGAGATATCGCTAGGGCTCAAGGCGCAAGGAGTTACTCCAGACGAGGTCGAGAAGCGAACGACCCAAGCCCTGAACATTTTTGGCCTTGAACCGCTGAAGGATGAGTACATAGTGCATCTCGATCGTGGTCGAAGAACGTACACCGCGATATCTTCGATAATGGCATTGGAACCGGACATACTCATCATAGACGAGCCAACCACTGGGCTGGATGAACGAGATAGCTTGGCCGTTATGAGGGAACTACAGAGATTGGCGAGGGAGGGAAAGACGGTTATTGCAATAACCCATAACATGAACCTTGCAGCTGCTTATGCAGATCGTATCATCGTATTGCATGAAGGAACCGTGTTGCTCGACGGACCTCCCAAAGAGGTGTTCGCCCAGTCCGATGTGCTAGCGAAAAGTTACATTGCTCCGCCCCAAATCACGCAGTTAGCACAGAGACTGAAACCGCTTGGCTTTCCGCCAGACGTGCTGTCCGTGGACGAAATGGTCGAACTCGTAGGGAGGACGTGAAGTCTTGGGCATACTTGACCAACCAATGCTCGAATATGTGTACAAGGACACCCTGATGCACAGAATGCATCCTATCCCGAAAATGATCCTACTGGGAGTGGTCACTCTGCTGGCCCAATTCTACTTCGATCCCGTATTCATAATTCCCATTTTGGTTTTTGTGATTATCCTGGCGAAGCCGATCTCGAGGATTCCAAACACATGGTTGCTTCCCATGTACGTTTTTGGGACGATGTCGGTGCTGGAGAGAGGGTATAACGCGGTCTTCATCTCCTCAGCAGGATACTACAGAGTATATCCGAGTGAATGGATGATCACGGTTCTACTGTACATTGCCGACATTCCTGTCCTCGGGGTGGCAAAGGTAACGATAGGTGGCTTGTTCTGGCTCGCCTCTATTGTCCTGAAGTATTTCGTCGGCCTCTTCTCAGTAAGCATCTTTCTGTACACAACTGACCCAAGCGATCTTATGCAATATCTTGCCAGCAAGAAAGTATCCAAGAATGTTCTATTCATCGTCTTCGCAGGATTCAACTTCTTCCCCATCCTGTTGAGATACACGAGAACAATTCTGAACGCGCAGCAGTTGCGAGGGGTAGAGCTATCGAAAAACCCGATCAAGGCCGTCAGTACGCTCGCTCAAGTGTTCCACCCACTGGTAATACGCGTGACCGTGCTGGCGGATATATTGACATTGTCAGCCAGCATTCGGGGATTTGGATCCGGACAGTACTCCTACCTCCGTGAGATCAAGCTCAGTCGCACTGACAAGGCGGTAACTGCTGTTGTCATCGCGTTCTTCGCGGTCATGCTCACAGGTCTCGCCCTCCTGAATTGGGGCGCCTTATAGAATCCCCACCCCATCCTAGGAGGGGAAATCGACCCTGCCAAGAAACAGCTCCCCTGGCGGAAACGCCTGTGTAATGGGCGTCGACATTGGAGCGAGCAGTTGTAAGGCAATGGTATTTGATTCCGCCGGAATAATGAGAGGAAAAGCCCAAGAGGAATACTCCAGAAATACGCCCAACCCGGGCTGGGTCGAACTAGACACCGCAAAATGGTGGAATGCCGTAGCAAGGACAATCAAGAGTGCAATCGACAAATCCGGCATCGGTTCTGAACTAATCAAGGCCATTGGTGTCTCTTCAGAAACCGATGGAATGGTGCCCGTCGATGATTATGGGGAACCATTGAGACCATACATCCATTGGTCTGACTCGCGATGCCTCCCCCAATATGAATGGATCCTGACGCACACCAATATCGACGAAATATACAACCTCACAGGGATTCCGCTTCACAAGAGCTGGTGGTCCCCCCCAGCGTTGAAGATACTTTGGGTCAGAAAAAATGAACCAAACATCTTTGCGAAGGCAAGGAAATTTCTACAAATCGGAAATTACGTTCTGTTCAAGTTAACTGGGAAGTACTTCACTGACCATTCCATTGCCGCGCGGACAATGCTGTTTGACATATCCAAACTTGAATGGTCAGAAAATCTTTCGAAGTTGCTGGAAATACCTCTATCCACTCAGCCGACCCTACTAAAATCCGCAGGAATCGCAGGCAAAGTAACAAAGGCGGCTTCTGGGCAGACGGGACTCAGCCCAGAGACCGAAGTCGTCTCAGGAGGAGGAGACACTGAATGCAGCGCGCTTGGTGCTGACGTGGTCGCTGAGGGACAAGCTCTGGTCTCGATCGGAACATCTCTGATGGTCGGTGTCGCTAGAGGAAAACCAACATTCGCGGCAGGAGGACCGATTAGAGAACTTCACGGAACTGGAATGTTTACTACGTGCCATGTTATCGACGGAATGTGGTTGATGGAAGCTGGCTCGATGGGCGGTACCATGCTAAGCTGGTTTAGGCGCGAATTCGGTCAGCCAGAAGACCAAATGGCACGTAGCCTCGATATTAGCCCGTATGATGTACTCAATCTCGAGTCATCTGCCTCCAGGCCCGGCCCCAATTCACCCATCTTTGTCCTTCCGAATGGGGTGATATTCAACCTAACGACTGACCATAAGAGAAATGACGTGATTCGCAGCATCCAAGAAGGCGTCGCATACGAAGCCCAACAGGTCCTTGAAGCAACGGAAGATGCCGGAATTGAGGTAAGGAACATCACAATGGTCGCCGGTGGAGCCAAGTCCGACATTTGGCGCCAGATCGTCGCCGATGTAACCAATAGACCCGTTAAGGCTCCAAACCAATCAGAAACAGCCGCGCACGGAGCCGCAGTTCTTGCCGGACTCGGGGTAGGTATCTACGACAATCTATCCCAAGTTCCGCGACCGGGCAGACTTTTCGAGAACTTACCGAGTGCGCAGATGCATGATACCTACAAGCGCCTCTACGAAAAGTACAAACGAATGTATGAGCTGACTAAAACGTACTGAGCGCATACCACTCAGTTGCCATTTCGGCGAAAGCGACCGCACTTCGTAAACTGACATCCAGCCACGCCAAGCAACTGCTTCCACGCCTATGTTGTGGCGGATTCGGCTTCTTTTACTATTCCTGCTATTCGCTGGCGCGCGGCAGAGCTGATTTCTGCGATTGGCTTGTGTTCACTAAGCATTTTCTTTGTTTTCTCGCGCGCCCTTTCCCTTATGTCCTTGCGCCCAGCAGCCTCCCAGTCCATCCTAGTCCTCTTGTCGAAGAGCTTGTGCTGATAGAATTCGCTTAGATAGAAGTTCTTAGTATGCCGCAGGCCGAGAAAACTACCACCGGATCCGACACTGGCAATTTCATTGATTGCGAGTCTCTCTTCATCGAAATCTATGCCTCTGAGCAGCCTATGAATCATCCCGTACACTTCATCGTCAATCACGAGCTGCTCCAGACTAAGCGTGTTTATGGCCTCAACCGAACCTGCCCCTGAATCAATTCTCGCTCCCGCCAAAGCCGGAAGTAACCCGACAATCACCCTCTCAACCCCAGACTGCTCGTCAATGGTCTTGGAATCTGTTCGTAATCCAAAACCTTCGCTTGGCAATCCATAGAAATCTGCAACTTGAATGCATGCTGCAGACAACAGCCCGATTTCAGCAACGCCACTAAGAGGGGTCACGTACCTCTGGTCCAGTGGAGCCGACTTGTTCCCAAGAATCGCTGGCGCCCCAGCATTCACAATTTGCATTAAGGTTATCGTAGCTAGGCTCTCGGCACTCTGCAAGACCAAAGTGCCCGCGAGGGTGATAGGCGAGGACACACCAACCACAGGCCCCGAAACAACTATTGCAGGAATTCCTTCTCTTGCACAAAACACGGTAACCTGATCCCTCATCGTCAATGGAGCTATCGAACATACAAGCGAGCTGAAAATGGGAGTCCGCGAATCTGATTCTTCCCCAAAGATTGAGGCTATTCTCTTTTGACAATCAAGAGTCGTTGTACTTAGAGGAGATGTCACAACGTGCTTTCCACAATTTTCCAATGCGATTTTGAACGAGTGAACGTCCCTAGCTTGCGGTGGAGTGTCTGTTGGGAAGATATGAGTTGAGTTGATTGAGACATTTTCCAAGTCCTCTATGAGATTGGAGGCATCAGCAGTATCCTTGGAGAGGCCGTGCCTTGAAAATCCAGTTTCAAGATCTACAACCTCGGTGAGACCTGTAGATGAGCGGGTAAACATCCGGCCCTCCTCAAGTGTCACGGAGTGACGCTTGTCTCGAGCCCCAAGGGTAACGTTCTTAGGTGCTTTTTTCAACGCTTCTTCTACTAAGTGCTGAGGAATCTTCACGCTCTTTGCATTCTCATCAACTTCGGCTCCGTGATCCCTGAAGATGCGCAGGGTAGCATCATCAGTCACTCTCATTCCAACACTATTCAAGACACTTAGAGCGGAAGAGTGCAGCTTCTCCAGCTGTTCATCGGATAGAATTTTCAACATCGTTATCATCTTGGTGAACCCCCCCCTCCCAGCCTTGCTAAAGACATGCCGCCAAATAATTGCACACGGGAACAAGAGCGATGAAGAAAAGCGCTTCATCAAATCCTCGGTCGGACACTCTCCTGCGCATATATCCTATCTAAAGGCTGATGTTGAACTGCAAATGTTATTGTCAAGCATGAAAACAGTCCTCGGGAGTCTATAAGTAACAGACAAGAAACACGTATTCAGATAGTTCAATATTGTGTGTCTTGAGTTAAGGTGTTGGAATACATGGCTGACCAGGAAATCCTAGAGAAATTGAAGAATAGCGTAATTCAGGCAGACATTGATGCCGTCGAATCTACGGCCAAAGAGGCATTGGCGGCTGGAGTCGACCCTTTACTTGCCATTGAGGAAGGATTGTCGAAAGGCCTGCGTGAAGTGGGCGAGAAATTTGGCAGACAAGAGATCTTCTTGATAGACATGATGCTCTCCGCGGAAGCGACACAACGCGGAGTGAAAATCCTCAAGGAAGCTATCTCAGGTGGCAGAGAGGTGAAGACCGCAGGAACAGTCGTCATAGGCACTGTGCGTGGCGATATTCACGATATTGGAAAAAACATAGTCTCAACCCTGCTCATGGCAAACGGCTATGCCATCCACGACCTTGGGACTGACGTAGCCGCTGAGAAATTCATCTCGAAAGCAAAGGAAGTAAGCGCGGAAATAATCGGACTCTCAGCTCTCCTATCAACTGCAATGCCCGAGCAAGAGCAAGTTGTCAGAGGGTTGAGTGAGATCGGAGAACGGCAAAGGTTCAAGGTGATTGTTGGGGGAGCACCTGTCACCGAAGAGTGGGCAAAGAGTATTGGGGCTGACGCATATGGTGGAGAAGCTGCCGACGCGGTAGCCAAAGTGAATGAACTACTGCATCGTCACTGACTTTGAGAGCACAACATCTAGACTCATGGAAGCTGGGCAAGATTGTTACACGGGCTAGCGATCACTAAGACTAGCATGATCAGACCTCGTGGGTAATATTCCCTATGGACACCATGCAAGTCGTCTTCGAAAAGCTCAGAGAGATACCGGGCGTCGCTGGATGCTGGGTTTTGCCGGATGAGGGAAGAAAACTACTTCTGCAACTTGAAAATGAGTCAAATCGTCGCACCAACATACCAGGAATAATCATCGAGAACGAGGGCATCAAAGACGTTTTGCGACGTCATCACATAGTGGCAATATCCCATTCGCCGGCTTTGAGGCATCCACCGGGCCCTGTCGTGGTTCTCTGCGATGAAAAACGAATCATTGGAGAGGAGGTACCAGACACCACCCAGCTGAAGAAGATTTCGGCAGATCGAAATGTGATCCTTCTCGGCACAAGTCTCGTTCTCTATCGCGATAGGCTCAACGAGGCGAGAGGAAAACAACTCAAATTGGCATACCGAGCATTGAGATTTCCTGAGCTTGAGAAGCTGGATGGAATTGAGAGCGTCGTATCGGTCACCGTAGGGATGGAAGCGCACAAGTGGCTGGTGCAGAGGACTGGCTGGCGCCTGGATGACTCAAACTTAGGGACTGTACTGATTGGTTTCAACGAATCCAATACGCAAAGTAGGCCTGAAGAACCCACGAAAAAGAAACCTGAGTCCGAGGCGAATGCATGAAAAGAGCAACCGTCGTCTTCGACGGAGTCATCAAGAGTGCGGTTTTGTCGAATGATAGTGACATACTTGATGTAGCGAACCAGATGGAAATTGGCATTTCAGCGGTGTGTGGAGGAAGAGGACTTTGCGGCAAATGCAGGATAGTCGTGAAGGATGGAGGTGACAGTCTCGAACCAATTTCTAATGTCGAACGACTGTCGCTGTCTGAAGAAGAGCTGATTTACGGTTACAGATTGGCATGTTGTACTAAGGCAATACGTGACGGGGCCATCCGTGTCGAGGTGCCCCCCGAGAGCAGCGTCGAGCAGCAGAGACTGCAGGTCGCCGGAATCGAGACTACCGCATCCGTAGACCCCATGGTGGAAAAGCACGCAGTCACACTGACTTTGTCGCAGCTTGAGAACACAAATTCTGATGTAGAATCTCTACTCGAAGCCTTGTCAAAACACCATGACCTTGGGAGCTTGAGGATAGATCACACTGCATTGATGCAACTTCCTTCCGCGATCAGACGAGGGAAAAATTCGGTCACTGTCACCTCATACGGGAGGCACGAGATAATTTCGGTCGAAGCCGGCGAACACACTGATCCGATATTGGGTCTGGCCGTCGATATTGGAACAACAAAACTAGCCGCGTACCTTATGGACCTCAAGAAAGGTAAGATCGTGGCAACCGCTTCTTCAGCGAACCCACAGATACGATTCGGTGATGACATAATAACACGAATTTCCTACGCGTCAAAGGACGAAAGGAACCTGAAGCAACTTCAGGGCACTGTTGTTGCTGCTGTGAACAAACTACTTCACGATGTCTGTCAGGAAGCCGGTGTTGAGGCAACACAAGTCTGCGAAATCGTCGTTGTGGGCAACACGGCCATGCATCATATATTTCTCGGAATTAATCCTCGATTCCTAGCTTTGTCGCCCTACCCGCCAACTGTACGATCAGAAGTCGTGCTGCATTCGAGAGAAATCGGTCTAAATGCCAACCCTGGGGCTTACATCTATACTCTCCCCATAATTGCAGGTTTCGTTGGGGGTGATGCGGTCGCAGATATTCTTGCTACAGAATTGCACAAATCCGAATCTCCCGCCCTGTTGATAGATATAGGGACCAATACAGAGGTCGTTCTGAGCGACGGGCGGAAGTTAGCAGCCTGTTCTTGCGCGTCGGGTCCAGCTTTAGAAGGGGGCTGCATTGAGCACGGAATGCGAGCTGAAACGGGAGCGATTGAACGTGTCTACATCGATCCAGAGAACATTGAGCCAGGATACGCAACTGTGGGCGGTGCATCGCCCAGAGGCATTTGTGGTTCCGGCATCTTGGATGCTGCGGCCTCCATGCTGAAATGTGGCATAATTGACTATGGTGGTCGAATTGACAAGAAACTTAACAGTCCGCGTGTTCGCCTTAGAAATGGCTTTGCGGAATATGTTTTGGCGTGGAAAGATGAAAGTACGAATGGCATCGATATCACAGTCACTCAAAAGGACATCCAGGCGATCCAGTTAGCAAAAGCTGCAATCTTCGCTGCCATATCAGTTCTCATAAGGCAACTGGGAATCAAGCCCCATAACATTCACCGTGTATTTCTTGCGGGTGCTTTCGGAACATATGTTGATCCACAGAGTGCACTAATGGTGGGTATGTATCCTGACATACCACTAAACCGCATTCGATTCGTCGGAAATTCCGCGGGCTCGGGAGCACGAATGGCTTTGAGCTCTAAACTGAGAAGGACCGAGGCTCAACAGATCGCCAAGACCACAGACTACGTAGAACTAGCGGCAGATCGAAGATTTCACGAAGAGTTCATGAAAGCTCTATACTTACCACACAAGGATACAACACTTTTCCCCACAGTCATGCAAATGCTGGGAAGACTCAGAAATAACTGAAAGAACTTTCGGATCCCAAATTGGAGCGAATGCGCGCTCAGTTCAGCCCATATTCCTCTGGCAAGACCAGGCGAGCGTACTTGGGCTGGATCTTAGTCCAGAGTGAGTCCTCGGTGTCTGGAAGTGAAGAGATCACCTTCTCCATCTCTTTCAACCATTTGAGTTCTCCCGTTCCCAGTCGCAGAAGGTTCATATCGACGGCATCTTTCATGGCCGAACAAGCGAAACGGGCTGCTTCAAGAGTCCGAGCGTAGTCATCTGACTCCGATACAATTCGCTCAGCCAACGAGTAACATATTTCAGGATCAAGGAAAAGAGCTTGCGGATCCTTGTTCCTGTCCGACTCCACAAAGAGCTTCCTCAGCAGCTTAGCCTGACCAAGTCGGTGCGCAGTATTCATGAGGCGGCAGTCATAGATCAGCAATTCACTGAAGACTTCAGGTGCGGGGCCGCCGAGCAATTGGATGTTTTGAACTGATTCATTTGCCCAGAAGTCACAAACTGCAGCAGAGATGTTTCCCAGTGGTGATGAATGAGCGCAGGCCGCAGATCTGCCTTCCATCGCGATCGGAACCCCTGTGATAATTTTTATGACAGGATTCTCGTAAGCACAATCCTTTCCCGGGCCCCGAGCGCCTTCTTCGTAGGCGCACAATGTTCTCACAGCTGACGCAGCTCGAACCATGGCAGCTAGTACTCGAGGAATGTAGTTTTGATGTGCTAGTTGCATGGCTGTATTGCCAAAACCGCAGGCCGAATCTCCTCCAGGGAGAATCTGGTATTTTTCAGCAATTTTCGTGATATCTCGCCAAAGAAATCTTACATCACGGCAAGCGAGGACGCCTAGGCTATACAAGATTGCGGGAATGTCGCCCCTCACCACCGCTTCATCGAAGATCTCCTTACCTCCTGTGCTCTCGATTGATAGAATATCCGCACCAGCAGCTGCGCATGCCTCAAAGGAATCAATTACATCCTGCCAACTCTTGCCGGTACGCATGATGGCTGGTTTCTCTTTTTGTCGAATATCAGCCACCGTGACTCGAAGAGTTGATCGAATGCCTAGCTTCTCGTGGACATCTTTCATGACACTCTTAACTTGTCTGGTGAGTTCCGCTCCCCATTCTGGGTTGGTTGTCATTTCGTAAAGGTGCTCTATTTCTAGACCTAGAACATCGCAGTTGAGTCTATGGGCGCGTGCGAGTACTCCGGTGGTTATCTTTTGATATTGTCTCTGGACCTCCGGCCATGTGTCAGAGTTGATGGGCATGACTGGGAGCGTGAAATCTACTTCAGGGATTACTTGTCCTTCGCCTATTGCCACTTCGAATCCAGACCGTACTGGGTGGGTTGCCCAGCCAAAAATCACGTCGTCGGGCGAAGCATATGCGAGATTGCGATAACTGCGCATCAGCATGACCAACTTCTTGAACGTATGGAGAATCGCTCTATTGCAGATTTCAAAGGGTTCTATGTGTTCTATGTTCTATTTTCTCTCTAAAGTCTATGCGCCGGCAGCCCATCACAACGGGTGTGTGTTCCCTGAAACCTGTCTCGCCGGAGACCATGCCAGTCACTTCCCCGATGACCGTTCCTGATTCATAGACCTCTGGAAATATTTCTCTCCGCAAGCCGCACCAATCGAGGACCTTCTCTGACCAAGTTCTCCTGGAAAGTTGGAAGAGGTTTGAACTTGATCCAACTGATGGGTCAGTCCCGAACTTGCCACTGAGCTTGTAGAGTACCCAGTCAGCAAGCATCGTCATATGTGCGATTCTCCTGTAAATCTGTGGTTGATGTTTCCTAACCCAAATGAATCTTGGAGGGGATGGCATTGCTAACCAATCCCCTGCTCTAGAATAGATCTTCATCGCTAGGCTTCTTTTGATTAGTTGAATGGCTTCCTTTCCCGCTCTTGCATCAGCGTTTGGGCATGCCCAGATCTCTCTTCCGTCAAAGTCGTAAAGGACCGTGCCCTCCCTCATACTTGTCGCTCTGATGCCACAAATTTCCTCAGGTCGAATCTTCGCCTTCTGCAAGGTCTCTCGTGTCGCTTCGCATATGAGCCTCCAATTGTTTTCAGTATTGAACACACGTGAACCAGGAAATTCCGGAATCTCTGGATGAGACCATTCCCGTGCCCCGAACGCGATCTGGGTGCCTTCGGAGTTGAAGACGAGGCACTTTCCGTTCCCCGTTCCTGCGTCTATCGCAGCGACGTATTTTCCTGTCATCTCAGTCTCTCGCGAAGGTGTTCAAATCATGTTGAGGCTGGCTTCTGCCCATATTTTGTCTTTTTGAAGATCTTAAGATAGTCTAGCTCCTTCTTGGTAAACTCTCTGGGCTTCGATAATTGAATCGAATGAAGCGCCATCGTGGCCGCATCTTCAAGTACGATGGCTGTATCAAGTCCTTCCTCGGGAGTTCTGCCGACTACAACGACACCATGTTTCCGAAGAAGTACCGCGTCGCGCTTCTCAAGAGCCTTGAGAATAGCTGCGAGTTCGGACGGTTCTTTCGTGCCTGGCAGAGAGTACTTCCTTACGATCGGGATACGCCCGCCTAGATAGAATGCCTGTTCAGCGGACACACAAGGGATCTCTCTGTTGGCTGCGGCGAATGCGCATGCCATCGGAGAATGTGTATGGATTACGCTGCTCAAGTCCGGGCGGTGTCTGTGAATATACGTGTGCATGGGAGTTTCCACGGATGGTCTGAATTTGCCTTCGACCAAGTTCGAATCGAAATCGACGATTATCAAATTCTCTTTGTCAAGACGCGCCTTGCTGAATCCGCTTGGAGTAACTAACACGTAGTCGGTGTTGGGGATCCGCACACTCACAACTCCAAAAGTAGACACAACTAGATGATTTTCAAAGAGACCGCGCGCTACTTCTATGACCTTCATCTTGAGCTCGTTGAGCACGCTCGCCTCTATTTCTTCAAACTTCAGCTCTGACATACAGCTTCCCAAACCCTTGATAATACTACGATCTGATATGAACTAGTCAGTGGCACTTGAACGAACGCGCCATCGTAAGCAGTAGAGTTCCAAAGTCCTCTGGGGCATTTGGCGACAGCAGCGAATAGATCACGAAATACCTTGAAGTCTTCTCGCAGTGCAAATGGACAGAGTGAGCTTCGCGAGTAACTATCCGCTTTTTCGAAAAAAACAACCCTGGAAGCATTTCTTCAAGTTTGATGCGGTTATACACAGCTTTGTGCATCTGAATCTCAAGTGAGTCTTGCGTGACTTTCTCAGATTCTTTCCTGTTGACGGTCCTTCCTTTCATTATCCGCTTTATGCCCTGCTCAGCCTGGTTCTCGGGGGTTTGAAACCTCTTCTTTGCGATGTCTAGATCTCCCCATGAAATGTAGAGTTTTTCTCTGTCTGGGAAATGAAACACTATGTCTCCAGACTCGCGCCGACTCTTAGGATTAAATTCAACTCGGCACACTTTTGGATAGTCTATTGAAAACTTGTACACGCTAAACTTTTCAAAATTCTCGTTTTCCAAGTTACTAATCTAGCCCTCCCGGTCGGTTCGTTTCTTGAGGTTACTTAAATCTGCGGTACAGAACTCAGAGGTGAGCTGAGGGTGGTGTCGAGTGGGTGAAACAAGAGTCCTTTACGCCATTGCTGAGAGTTGCCCATTCGACGCTCTGCTTGTTAGAGATATGAGACGCGCTGTTAACTCGCTAGTCCAACTTAACTTGAGTAGATTCAGAGTCCCACAGAAGGTTGTGACCAAGTATTCCGCGTTGGACATCATGAAGCAAGCTTTGGAGTTGCTATATGAATTTTCGCCCTCCGAGAAGAATTATCGAGAGGCGATGCGAACTATCCAAGTCTACTCAGAGGGTGACGACGAAATGCTCCGAACTCTGCGTTCTAGCTTCTCGCTAATCGCCAATGCCGTCTATAATGCCTATACCGGTCAGCGACATGCTGAATCTCTAGCCCCTGAGATCCTGTTCCTGCAAGGAACACCATTCGACCCTTCCGAACTCCAGCAGTCATTTAGATATGTTGGCGTCAGGCCCCCGGAAGTAAGCCCTGCCACCGTCAGGATAACCGTCTTTCTCGATGAAGGATTCGAACCCTACAAGCTTCTTCTTGATGGAAAGCTTGATCCTGAGGCAGCGCAGACAGGCAGGGAGGACCATTGGGTAGAAGTGATCAGAACAACGCTAGCGGCGCAGACTGGAGCAGCCCTTATTCGCGCGGGGATAGAACATATCGACCAGTCTACAAGTCCGTTCAAACGACTTGCCAGCAAGATCACGAAGAGCGAGACGGGAAGACTGCCGGAATTGCTCAAGCAAAGAGGAATTCTGATACAAGTCATCCATAGAATCGGTGACATCAACGAAGCATTCGGGAAGAAATAGAGCCATGAAGCCTTTCTTTGACGCCGAACGACACTCTACTTCTTAGTTCTTGTGGACCGTTCTTCCGAGAGAAGGTACTGGTATACGAAACCTGCTAGGAGGGCTCCGATTATCGGGCCGATCCAGTAGACCCAAAGTGTTTGGTAGGCTCCTGCTGCGATGGCTGGACCGAGTGCT
>Ga0209521_10001275_pt1 | contig 20541 bp, 16 predicted proteins | sample Rifsed19ft4_FD_184016 | JGI IMG/M metagenome (GOLD analysis project Ga0209521, IMG submission 184016) | Soil microbial communities from Rifle, Colorado, USA - sediment 19ft 4 (version 2) | ecosystem: Environmental > Terrestrial > Deep subsurface > Rock core/Sediment | place: Rifle, Colorado...
GCCGGAGATAGAGCTAATAAGGAACGCGTTCGAGGCGAGGGAGTAGGCAATTGTTTTTGTGGAGCGCGCGCCACCCTTGTATAATTTTCATGCATGGAAACTGTCCATCTGCTTTGTTGTCTTCGTCGCTCGTCACTGCGGCGTACATGAAGAGTACGCCTCATTCCTCGCTCCTCGACGCTTCGCACCTGGACGTTTCATGCATGAAGTTAGGTTGACGGCACCGAAATAATTCTAATCGTATTTTATTGCGTTAAAAGACGCAACTCACCTGCAAATGTCACTAATTAGGAAAGCATTCGAGGCGAGGGAGTAGCAATAATGGCTGTTCAAGAGAAGAGTAGCGAGGTTAAAGATTACAAAAGGCATTTAAGAGAACTTAGAAAATCATATATTGAAGCAACCCCAAAACAAAGACTACATATTGCTTGTCAAAGAATTGGTCAAACAGAATCTGGTCCGAATATGCTTGTTTCTTTCGTTTCAGCAGTAGAAGGGTTTGCTCGCTCACTCGTCATGCATCAAGATGCAAAGGTAAAGGCAAACCTTTCTGTTGTATATCCCAAATACAGGAATATGGGTCCAATGGAACTTGTAGAGCTATATTTACAAAATAAAATCGCTGTAAATGGGATTTATTTTTTTGGAGAGAAAGTATGGGAAAAATTTAAGTATGCAATTGATTATAGAAATTTATTGGCACATGAGTGTACATACCTAGGTCAGGATATGTACCCTGACCTTATTGATGCATGTAATGAAATTTTAAGAAAGCTGGCCGAATTAGAGAAATTACAATTACGTCCACATATGTAGCTTCGTAGGTTGGGTTAGCGAAGCGTAACCCAACATAATGCTGAGGCTATAAGCTGTCATTGCGAGGAGCTTTAGCGACGAAGCAATCTCATTTTCTCAAAGACCTGAGATTGCCTCGCTTCGCTCGCAATGACGACAAAGCCGTTAAAACCGGTGCTATCCCATCTTCGCGATAAACCCTTCTATCCTCGTCCTTGCCTCAGGCGTGAGGTTTTCGAACTGCATGCCAATGCTTATCTTCTCGGCGTCGCTGCCGATGTTCCTTATGCGGCCCGCAATCTTGAGCCTCTCCTTTGTCTCGGGGAAGTTCACCATGAGGTCTACTACCGCGTTCACATGCATGATCTTCTGCAGCATCTCCCCGCGCGTGCCTGAGATCTGTATCACGCACTGGCAGCCGTCCTTGCTGATGTCGACTATTATGATATCGACTATGTCGTTGCTTACCATTATCATCGCGGGCAGGGCGCATGCGCGCCTCTGGTCAGGCCGCACCTTCATCTCTTCGACGGTTTTGGGGAAGGAGAGGAACATGAGCTTGCACGGGGTCGAAACGATGCTCTGTATCTCGCTCTGAAAGCTGTAGACCGTGTTCTTGTGCTGAATTTTACAATTACGGCGCTCCTCGTCACTGCTTCGCTCCTGAAGGTGCCCATCAGGTCGTTGGGCGAGAGTTTTATCAGGAGAAAGCTGTCCTTCTCATAACCGGCCAGGGCGACCTTTATGCGCTGGTTAAGCTTCTGTATCTCTATGAGGAATTCCGTGCCGAGACCGATTGGAAAGCCTGTAAGCGGCTGAAGAGGCCCGGCCTGGGGCGTGCCGTCAGGAGGATAGCCTTGATAGATAAGAGGTTTGTTGTCCATTTTCCTCCGGGTTGTTTGGAATGTTTATAATCCAATACAAATACAGCAGGTCAGCCATTCAAGTCAATTGCCAAGAAACAGCGAAATGCCCCCTCACCTTAATCCTCTCCCCAAGGGGAGAGGAGATTAATCGGATTGTTGGTATGTTGGTGGGCACAGCCCACAATTTTTTTTTAGAACAAACGGGGCATAACGCTTTAGCGAATAAGATTGGGGGAAGGGCGAGCGAAGCCTTATGTCCAAAAAACGCTGCAGCGCGCAAGAGGCCTTTTAAAAATGCAATTATTTTTAAGAGACTCAAATTATTTTATCTTATGAAATCAGCTACTTACCTAATTTTCCTCATATTCCTCGATTTTTCCGCTTCCCTTGGGTGGTTTTTACTGCTATAGTTTCCAAATAACCTTGACGCCCTTCGGTCGGTGTCAGCTGTGTCACGGTTGGCCTATCCTTTCAATTCAACCTTCACCCAGAATAACCTTAAACGCGATCCCGCCTAAGACCGGCCCATTAATTGGGTAGGCTGTTTCCAGGAGTCTATTTCATGTCATTCGATTCACTCGGCCTTAAGGCCGAACTGCTCTCTGCTGTCCAGGCACAGGGCTACACCAGTCCCACGCCCATCCAGGCAAAGACAATACCCGTAATACTCGAAGGCCGCGACGTGCTCGCCGGCGCGCAGACAGGCACTGGCAAGACCGCCGCCTTCACGCTTCCCATGCTGCAGCTCCTGAGCGGCAAGGCCCACGGCGGCAGGGGCAGGCTGCCCAGGGCGCTTGTGCTTGCGCCTACGAGAGAACTGGCAGCCCAGGTCCACGAGAGCGTGCGCACCTATGGTAAGAACCTTCACATGTCTTCGGCTGTCGTCTTCGGCGGAGTCGGCTTTCAACCTCAGGCAGACAGCATACGGCGCGGCGTTGACATACTCGTCGCTACGCCGGGCAGACTGCTTGACCATTCAGGGCAGCGCACTGTCGACCTCTCGCAGGTAGAGATACTCGTCCTCGACGAAGCTGACCGCATGCTGGACATGGGATTCATACACGACATCAAGAGGATACTCAGCCTCCTTCCAAAGCAGAGGCAGAACCTGCTCTTCTCGGCGACTTATAATGACGACATCAAGCGCCTCGCGGACGGTCTGCTCAACGACCCCGTTCTTGTAGAGGTCGCGCGCCGGAACACGGCTGCCGAGACAGTAACTCAGGTCGTCCACCCTGTAGGCCAGAGCAAGAAGCGCGCTCTCCTTGCCCATCTTATAAAAGAGAGGGACTGGAAGCAGGTTCTTGTTTTCACGCGCACGAAGCACGGCGCGAACAGGCTTGCCACGCAGCTTTTGAGCGACGGCATAAACTCGACCGCCATACACGGCAACAAGAGCCAGGCTGCGCGTACCCGCGCCCTTGCTGATTTCAAGAACGGTTCTGTGCGCACGCTTGTCGCGACTGACATCGCGGCGCGCGGCCTTGATATCGACAGCCTTCCTCATGTTGTCAATTTCGACCTGCCGAACGTGCCCGAGGACTACATACACCGCATTGGCCGTACCGGCCGCGCTGGCGCTAACGGGGCGGCGGTCTCGCTGGTATCCGGTGATGAAAGGGACCTGCTCAACAATATCCAGAAGCTCCTGGGCAGGAAGATAACCGTTGAAGAGATATCCGGCTTCGTTCAGGAGGCGGCGTCAACGCAAGCACCTTCAAGGGGTCCGGTCGAAAGGGTCTTTGTTAATCCTAAGAGGGCGGGCGGCGGCTACGGCCGTGAGCAGTCAAGGCGGGACGGACAGGGAAGAAGGTACTCGCGGTAAAGCGGTAAAAATCAAAAGGCCCGCCTTCTCAGGCGGGCCTTTTTTTATTTCATCTAAGGTCCAATACATCGCGATTTGTATATCCTCTCCCCGCGGGGGAGAGGAGTAAGGTGAGGGGGTTTTTAAATGCTCGCCCCCTCATCCCACCCTTCTCCCCAAAGGGGAGAAGGAGAAACAGCATACGTGGCTTTCTGCGGGGTAGTTTATCTGAAGAGTATTCCCGGCGGTCCGTCCGGCAGCTGCCGTTCTTCGTCGTACGGTGATATGTCCATTGAAGGGACCCCTTCAGGCTCCCTGTCCGGCGGTATCTCTGATGTGAGCTTGTCCCTCAGCCTCTCCAGCTCGTAAGACCTGAGATCGCGGAGCCGTCTTACCGCATCGGCGTGCCGTTCCCTTTCCGGTCCGGCAAGCATCCCGTCTCTCGATTCGACTGTGCTGACCACATCCATTGTAAACGAGCTCACAATTCCGAAGACGCGCTCCGATCTCCTTGCTCCGGGCGGGTTGGTGAGTTTTATCTGCTCCAGGTCCTTTACGGCCATGTTCCGCATGAAGTCGGGTACCTCGAAGAGGCCCGAGCTTCTCATTAATATGTTTGCTTCTTTCTGGAAATTCTCTACAATATTGATTGCGCCTGATACGGCGTCTCCCTGCGCGAAAGCGTAAGAGGGGAGCATCAGAAGAGAAAGAAAAAGGAATAGGGCGGCCCTGACCATGTCTGCAGTATATACGCTCACCGGAGGGCTGTCAAACAAAGGATGAAAACCGAAATAAGGAAAAGACTCTTCATAATAGACGGAAGCTCGATAATGTACCGGGCATTCCACGCCATCCCCGCCACATTCTCCACCTCAAAAGGGCTGCCGACCAACGCCGTATACGGCTTCACCCAGTCCTTGAAGAAGATACTCGCCGACTTCAAGCCGGAATACGCGGTCATTGCCTTCGACGTCAAGGGCCCGTCATTCAGGCATGAGCTCATGCCTTCGTACAAGGCCGAAAGGCCGCCCATGCCGGATCTCCTGAGCGTGCAGGTCCCGTATGTGAAGAAAGCCGCCAGGGCCTTCAATGTGCCGGGCCTTGAGATGGCTTCCTTTGAGGCTGATGACGTCATAGCCACCCTCGTGAAGAAGTTCGAGTCAGAGGGCCTGAAGATCGCCATCATCACCGGCGACAAGGACATGTACCAGCTCGTCGACGGGAACACGGTCATACTCGATTATTTGACAGAGAAGGAGTACGGCCCGGCAGAGGTGAAGGAGAAGTTCGGGGTAGGGCCGGACAGGATACGCGACCTGCTGGCCCTATCAGGGGACGCCAGCGACAACGTGCCGGGCGTGCCGGGAATAGGCATAAAGACAGCGGCGAAGCTCCTTGAAGAGTTCGGGTCAATAGATCAGGTTTTCGAAGGAGTAGAGAGCATTTCCAAGCCAAAGTTAAAGGAAAATCTCAAGGCCAATAAAGACCAGGCCATGCTCTCGCTCCAGATAGTCACCTTGAACCCTGACGTGCCTGTCGAGTGCGAGCTCGAGGACTTGAGGTACACGGGCCCGGACTTTGCCGAGCTCGAATCGCTCTTGAGCGAGATGGAGTTCAGGAAGCTTTTGAAGGAGTTGATCCCGGAGAAGCCAAGGGTCGAAGAGGAAGGGGTGGATTTCCAGGGCATAGCTGACGTGGAAGGGTTGAAATCCCTTGTCGATGAACTCAAGGGCCTCAGGGAGTTCTCAGTAACCCTGTCCCTTACAGAGGATGGTTTTGGCGGCAGGTCGAAGGGGCTCTCTTTCGGACTTGGCGATAAAAAGGCAAGGTACATCCCGGTTGGCATCGACGCGCTCTCTGAACGCTCTGTCGCGGACGCGCTCAAATCCGTAATCGAAGACCCTGCAACTATCAAGCAGACCGACAACTCAAAGGCGCTCTACCTGTATTTCAGCAAGATGGGGATAGAGGCGAGGGGGGTCGAAATGGACACATCCCTGGCCTCGTACATCGTAAACCCCTCCAAGCCCGACCATTCGATAAGCAGTCTTGGATACGAGCTTCTGGGCGTATCCCCTGAAGAGGTGAGGGACGGCGCCGATATAGTCACAGAGACACGTGTCGAGTGTAAAAAAGCCTCTAATATTCTTGATGTAGCAGGATTGCTTAAGAAAGAACTTGAGGCCGACGATCTCTGGGGGTTGTACTCTGAAATAGAGCTTCCGCTTGCCCGTGTGCTCTCTGAGATGGAGGCAGCGGGGATACGGGTAGATGCCGGGAAGCTCGCAGAGCTCTCCAAAGAAATAGAGATAGCGCTTACTTCCCTTGAGCGGGAGATATACGCGGCATCCGGCATGGAGTTCAACATCAACTCTCCGCGGCAGCTCGCGGAGCTGCTCTTTGAGAAGCTCAAGCTCAAGCCCACAAAGAAGACCAAGACGGGCTTTTCGACCGACGAAGAGGTGCTCACACAGCTCGCGGCCCAGCACGATGTGCCGCGCCTCATAATAAACTTCCGCCAGCTCTCAAAGCTCAAATCGACCTATGTCGACGCGCTGGGAGCTATAGTGAACCCCTCGACCGGCAGGATACATACCTCGTTCAACCAGACCGTCACGGCAACGGGCCGCCTTTCAAGTTCGAGGCCGAACCTGCAGAACATACCCATAAGGGGCGAGATGGCGGGCCGAATAAGGGAGGCCTTCGTAGCGGATGCAGGGTGCCATTTTATCTGCGCCGACTACTCGCAGATAGAGCTTCGCATCGTCGCCCACCTCTCCAACGACCCGATACTGGTCGATTCGTTCATGAAGGGCGAGGACATCCATACCAGGACAGCGAGCGAGGTCTTCGGCATCATGCCCGCCCTTGTCACTGGAGAGATGAGACGGAGGGCCAAGGCCATCAACTTCGGCATCATCTACGGCATGGGCTCGTACGGGCTCTCGACAGAGCTTAAGATCCCGATGAAGGAGGCGCAGGAGTACATAAACAGGTATTTCGACAGGTACAAGGAGGTCAAGGTCCTCATCGATGCTACTATAGCCGAGGCTAGCCAGCGGGGATATACGAAGACCCTGTTCGGCAGGAGGAGGTTCATCCCCGAGCTCGGCAGCCCCGTCGAGTCCACGGTAAGGCTCGGCCAGAGGCTCGCCATCAACACGCCGATCCAGGGCTCGGCAGCCGATATGATAAAGGCCGCCATGATACGGATACAGGGGATGCTCAAGGAGAGACGCATGGGAACGAAGATGCTCCTCCAGATACACGACGAGCTCATCTTCGAGGCCCCGGAAACCGAACTGGAAGAGGCAAAAGGCCTGGTAAGGTCCGAGATGGAGAATATCCTGCCGCTAAAGGTGCCGGTAGTGGTCAATATAGAGACAGGGCCGGACTGGAGGAGCGTGGAGTAGCCTCTATCAGGATGTTGAAAAAGTCCATCCAGGGCTTTTTCAACTACGGTTTTGTCGAAGTGAATTCGGCCAAACCTCACAAATTGCTCGCCCTTCCAGGTCTTGCAATTTGGCAATCCATCCATGGATTGCTTTAGCAGGGTGTTTTTCAATACCCTGCTAAAAATTGTATTTTTCCTGATCTCTGTATGCTGAGCTTTTTATTTCCACCCTTACTTGACCTCAGAAAAATTTCCGCTTTTAGAGTTGGTATTATTCAGGGCTGTTTTATGTCCGTAAAAAGCTCTTGACCTTGAAATTCATTGCAGATATTATTGATAATATAAAAAGTGTAACCATGCTCCGGTCCGCAAACCTTCTACGCTGAACTGTTTACAGGAATGAACGAAGACAGAAAACCATATACGACCGGTGAGATAGCTGCTTTCTGCCACGTCACCATAAACGCGGTCAAGAAGTGGATTGCCGGCGGAAAGCTCAGCGCGTTCAGGACCCCTGGCGGGCACTTCCGCGTGAACAGGGAGGATTTCCTCAGTTTTCTCGAAAGATATAAGCTCGAGATAAAGGAGGAGTTCTTCCCGGTAAGGAAGAAGATCCTCATAATCGACGACGAGCCGGACGTAAGGGAGTTCGTCAAGGGCGCGCTTGAGGCCATGAACGGAGGGTTCCTCGTTGAGACCGCGGGGGACGGCTACGAGGCGCTCATCAAGGTCGGCGACTTCAAACCCGAGCTCCTCGTGCTCGACATCAGGATGCCAAAGATAGACGGCTTCGAGGTCTGCCGGCGCATCAAGCAGGACGCGCACACGAGCCGGATAAAGATACTGGCGGTTACGGCCTACGGCAGCGACGACATAGACCGCATCATTCAGTGCGGGGCCGACCAGTGCCTTCCAAAGCCCATAAAGCTCAAGGACTTCCAGAAGAACGTCCAGCGGCTTTTAAAATGACGACCCCCGGACTGAAATCCTGGGCACCCCGATCCGTGGGCTTTTTAGCCCTGCGGTTTCGACGGGCTTGATAAAACCATTCCGCTCAAGCCTTTCTGGTCCTGATATGGACGCTTGCTTATGAACTCACCTTTCAAACGACTTACCATCTTTCAGAAGTTTTTCATCTCGCTCACTATAATATTCGTCGTCGCAATAGCCGAATACCAGTCCTTTCTCCAGAAATCACATAAAGTCGAGCTCTACGACAGCCTGCATACCGAAATAAGCTCGACCAGGGTCTCCATCTCCAAGCTCGAGTACCTCCTCGATATGTTCGTCGTTGCCTGGAGGCTCGAATACGGGACCATTGATATCATAAAGGGCAGCGTCAACGACCTCGTCGCCAACCTGAATATTTTGAGGGAAGACCCCAGGTACAGCCGTATATGGGAAGAGGACGCCATGCTCACAGGCTCTGTCCACAACATCCAGTACGATCTCTCCAGGATAAGGGACGACCTCAAGCGCCTGAATAACGCCATGAGCCAGGACGAGATAATACTCCTGCATAACTCCATCGACACCAACACCGTCCTTGTCACCGAAAAGGCCGAAAGGCTCCTTTCATATATCACCGAGCGGAGGCAGGCGGTATTCAGGGAGTTCAAGAACCGTGCCCTCCTTAGCGTTGCGGGCTTCGTGCTCCTTATGCTCGCGGGCAGTTTTGTTTTCTACAGGAAGTTCTTTTCCCCTGTGCACATGGCTGTTCTTACCGCGAGAAAGGTGCTCTCGGACGATGAAGACGCCAGGTTCGCCGAGGATGAGGCGACCGAGGCGGGAAGGCTCGGCGCCAGGCTCAATATGGTATTGACCTATTTCAGGACAAATAAAAGACGCGGCGACGAGGAGCGCGCTCTCCTCAAGGCCCTTGCCGGAGACCTCTCAGGCCAGCTCTCGGGACTCGGCGCCCTTATGACCTTCGCAGGCAAGTCTCTCGCACAATCAGAGGTCTTCAATGCCGCCCTGCGGCTCTCAGCCTCGATCGCCCGTTCTGACGCTGGCGCGGTCTATGTCCTCGAAGGCGGGGGCTTGAGGCTCAAGGCCGCCTACGGTGTCGACGAGGGCTACATAAGGCAGGCGCAGACGCTCTCCATTGCGCTTGAGGACCTGAATAAGTCGTTATCTGTCTTTGACAGGGTCAACCTGTCCAACCCTTCGTTTTCGGCTGTGCTTGCGGAGCGCTCGATCGAGCTCATGGTCTCCTCCCCGCTCTTCTATAACAAGGAGTTCTCCGGCGTGCTCGTGTCCATGTACAGGGACAGGGCTCATTATACGGCGGAGCTTGCCCCGTTCCTTGAGGCCGCTGCCTCTTCCATCGCGGTCGCCTCAGGCCATTCGGCCCTCTTCCAGAAGGAGCTGTCCGCGAGGAAGTTCCTCGAGCACCTCATGAACCAGCTGCCGCACGGGCTCGCGGTCTTCGATATAAGCGGCAGGTGCGTGATAATGAACGTCCAGGCCCGGCAGATGCTCGGCGCAGAGCACCGCTTTGACCACAGCAGGTATTCAATCCTCGAAGACGACCTGCTGAAGGCCCAGGGAATGGTGACCTCCATAAAAAAATCGTATGAAGGCTACTCAACGGAGTTTATAATAAAGTACTCTCCGCTCTCGGCAAGGGCTTTGGGCCTCAACGGCGCACCCGCGAGGAAGCTGCGCATAAAGAGCTTCCCTGTATACGACTCCGGCGGAGAGATATCCCACGTGGCCCTGCTTTACGAGGACCTCACCGAGTCAGAGCCTGCCCAGGCAAATGGTGCGCAATGAAACAGGTATTCAACAGCCTATCCATATCCAACAAGCTGGCGGTCGTATTCCTCTTCCTGCTTTTCATGATGGGCGTGGGCGGTCTCGTTGGCCTCTACAACGCCGGACAGCTCTCAAATGTGACCGAGAGCCTGTATGTGGACTCCTTCAAGAGGGGAGAGACGCTCTCTTCGGTCGAGAACGAGTTCCTCTCGGCCAGGCAGGAGATGTTCCTCCATACCATCATCTCCGACATTTCGTCGAAGTCATACCTCGAAGGCTCCATTGACGAGCACAGGAGAAAGATAGACAGGCTGCTTGCCGATTACATGGCGATGGGCGTGGCCCCGGGGCAGGAGAAGCTCTACGACGAGCTCAAGGCGAACCTTGAGAAGTACTGGGGCGTCCACGAAAGGGTTGAGGACATATCCAGGTTCGGCGACAGGGACTCAGCCCTGAGTCTCATAAGGACGGAGGGCAACAGGAGCTTTACCGCGACGATCAACTCCCTGAAGGGGCTTATAAAGCAAGAGAGGGACACCGCTTACAAGTCTTACACCGAGAGCGGCTTTTTCGCGAAGGTCATCATCGTCGTTACCTTCGCCTTTACCATACTGGCCATCATCTTCGCCGGCGGGCTCTGGCTCATACTCACCCGGTCGATTGTGCGGCCTATACTCGCCATCGAAGAGTCCGCGCGCAGGATCGGGCAGGGCAATCTGAGCGAAAGGGCGCCTGTAGCGACCGAGGACGAGATAGGGAACCTCGCGACCGAGTTTAACAGGATGGCCGAGAGTCTTCAGAACTACTACTCGACCCTCGAGCATAAGGTCTCGGAGAGGACCGAGGCGTTGAAGCTCGCCAACGAGGAGCTCTCCAGCAGCAAGATATCGCTCGAGTTCGCCAATATGGAGCTTCAGGAGGCGAACAGGATGAAGAGCCAATTCCTCGCCAACGTCTCGCATGAGCTTAGAACGCCGCTCAATTCCATAATAGGATTCTCCGAGCTCCTGCAGGAGAAGGCATTCGGCGACCTCAATGAAAGGCAGATGCAGTACATAGAGTACGTCCATTCCAGCGGAAGCCATCTCCTCCAGCTCATCAACAACATACTCGACCTCTCGAAGATAGAGGCAGGGAGGATGGACCTCCAGCCCGAGAGCTTCTCCGTAATGGAGGTGTTGGGAGAGGTGCTCGGAATAATAAGGCCGCTCGCGCACGAGAAGAACATCGACATCGAGTCCAAATCGGTCCCGGCCTCGCCAAAGCTCTACGCTGACAAGGCCAAGTTCAAGCAGATAATGATGAACCTGCTTTCCAACGCCGTTAAGTTCAATCTGCTGGGCGGAAAGATAAGCGTGGACTGGGGGATAAGCGAGGAGCCTGCCGGGATGAAGGTGGAGCGCTTTATAACCTTCAGGATAAGCGACACCGGAATCGGTATAAAGACCGAGGACAAGGGCAAGCTCTTCAAGGCGTTCGAGCAGATAGATTCGTCCATCTCAAGGGAGTACGGCGGCACCGGCCTGGGGCTCATCTTGACCAAGAGGCTCGTGGAGCTGCATAACGGGGCCATCTGGGTGGACAGCATAGCCGGGAGCGGATCGACATTTTACGTGAAGCTACCTCAGGGCACCGACGAGCTGGAGGTGCCGGTATTTTCCTCGCAGACATTTGCGCCGGCCGGAAGCGAGGCCCTGATGAGGGTGCTCGTGGCAAGCGAAAGCCAGGACATAAACCACCTCATTGAGATATACCTGTCCGGAGGCCCCTACGAGAGCGTGATAGCCGCCGACGGACTGGACCTCCTCCGTAAGGCGCAGGAGATGAGGCCCTCGTCAATCCTCATGGGCATCACTTTGCCCATGAAAGACGGGTGGGAGGTATTACGGGAACTGAAGGCCAGCCCGGATACCGCCGATATACCTGTTGTGATCATCTCAGCGGTCGACGACAGGGAACTCGGTCTCTCGCTCGGGGCTGTCGAGTACATGGAAAAGCCAGTGAACAGGGAGATGCTCCTGGCCGTTCTCGAAAGGATACACAACAAGCCGGTTGAGTAATTGAATAAAAGGAGCGCAGCGGAGGGCCTGTCGGGTCCCTCCGGAGAGGTCTGATGCAGGGAGGCAGGAAAAAGATACTACTGGTCGAGGACAACCACATGAACAAGGTCCTCGTGAGGGAGATACTGACTCTTCAAGGCTACGATATAATCGAGGCTGAGAGCGGGACCGACGCGCTGAAGGTGCTTGCGACCGAGCGCCCTGATGTCATATTGATGGACCTGCACCTTCCGGGCATGGACGGCGTGACCGCGACCAGGATAATAAAGTCCGACGCGAGGATCTCTTCCATTCCGGTCCTCGCGCTCACCGCCTCCGCGCTCCGGGGCGAGGAGGACAAGATTTTGAGCAAGGGCTTTGACGGCTACGTCGCTAAGCCCATAGAGAAAAAGAAGCTCCTTGACGCCATCAGCGAGAAGATCGGCGGGCAGCCCCGCCCGCCGGCTGACCCCAAGACTGCCTCTTCCTGACCTCTTCGAGCGCCTTCAAGACGCCTGCAAGCTCGTCCTCCAAAGGTGATTGTCCTCCGAACCTCTCCATATGATACAGCCTCGTGACCTCGTCCACGTACGGGTCACCCACGCGCTTCGCGAACTCTGCGGGAGTCTCGTGAGAGAGCTTGCCGATGCCCTTAGCCTCAAGGACTTTAAGCATCTCAATATAATAGGCCGGGGCCTTTGAGCGCGCTCTTGAGCCGTATGCGCGTCTTAATATGAGCGCAAAAGCCGCGGCTATGAAAAGGATAAGCGCCAGGAGTACGGCTGCGCCGCTTTCCGCGCCTGAGTAGCCTTTTGTCTTGAAAGGCTCCTTGAGTATGTCCATAAGGCCGGCGGCTCTCGTCCGCGCGCCCTTAACGAGCCTCTGCTGGTCGGTGAACGAGTACTGGATGACGTACCTGTTCCATTTAAGGCGCATGAAGTCCAGGTAAAGCGTTATGACCGACGGAGCGTAGGCTGAAGCCGAGGCAGGAGTGGGGTCGAATCTCATCCAGCCCCGGTCGTCTATGTACGCTTCGACCCAGCTGTGCGCGTCCTGCTGGCGCACTATGAAGTACCCTCCGAGCCCGTTCCATTCGCCCTGCTGAAAACCTGTCACGACGCGCGCCGGGACGCCTGAAGCGCGCAGCAGCATCGTCATCGCAGTGGCGAAGTGCTCGCAGTAGCCTTCCTTTGTGCGCAGCAGAAAGTCTTCGAGAGGGGTTGAGCCGTCCGAGCCCGGCACCGAAAGGTTATAGCTGAAATTCGACCTCAGATAGTTCTGTATTGCCAGGGCCTTCTCCAGCGCGTTCTTCTTTCCCTGCGTCATCGCGGAGGAGAGCCTTTTTATCGTACGGCCGTCGCGGGCCGTATCGAGATACGACGCGTCGAGATAATGGGGCTCTGGAGGACCGCTTGGGATGACACCCGAGAGGTCTGAGAAGGCGCTGTACTCAAGGCGCGAGAAGGGGGGCGCCGGAAGGCGAATGGCTCCGGCCGGGTCTACCCAGAGATTCGGAAAGGAGCCTGAGAGCCTGTAGACGCCGGAAGCGGCGAAGAGGACGTCAGTGTCGAGCGGCTCAAGCCATATCCTCTGCTCGACGGATCTTTTGCCCGGCCCGCCGATATTGAAGCTGCCGTCCTCTTTTTTAAGGAGCCTCCTTCCTGCATTGTGCCTGCTCCAGCCGGTGCCGTGATAGAGGTCCAGGGTCGCGCCCCTGATGTACAGAGGCGCTTCCGGCCTCTTTCCGTCAGGCATCTCGATCCTCATCACTACCGCTGAATCGAGCTTTAAAGCGCCTATCGCTCCCAGGTCCATCCTGTCAGAAAATCCGGATACGTTCAGCGTGTCGCTTGCATTTCTCTCGAATATGCCTACTCCCATCCTCGGAATGGAAAAGAAGAGGACGGCTGTGATCAGGATGCAAAAAAGAGAGAGGCCTATTACCGAGAGGAAGAAGCGGACGCCGAAGATGTCGTGGGGCGCGTCCGTCGAGAGTCCCGAGTTCTGGAGGTCCCTCCTGAGGTTGAAGATAATAAGGGCCCATATCGAGAAGATTATATAGAGCGAGAGGATGGCGAAGAAGACAGGGCTTATGGTGCTTGCGGCAGAAGCGAGTATCTGGAAGAAGGCGAGGCTGAAGACGATGAAGTGGTCCTTGCCTGTCCTGAGGTCAAAGAGCTTCAGGGCCAGAAGCACGGTGAGAAACCTCGATCCGGATACTATGAGCTCTCCTGATATTAGAAGAAAGTCGGCGAGAAAGAAGAGGAAGACGGCTACGGCAGCGGTGTTCCATGCGCCGGCAGGTATTGCCTTTCTGGTCTTCTGGTTGTAGGCCACGCTGATGATGACGAGCAGACCCGCGAACATGATGAAAGCCGGGCTTATATGTCCTATGAGGCTAACGGCCCAGAGGCCAAGGAGCGAGATGATGTAGGTTACGGTGAGCGCGTGAAAGGCCATTAGACGTCCCTGATAGAGACAGAGGGCTTCCCGCCTGGCAGGCCCTCCATGACGGCAAGCTCTGCGAGTATCCTCATTAGCTGCGCGCGGCCAGACGCATCGGGCAGCTCCCTTTTGAGAGTCTTGAGCCCGACCGACCAGCCCTTTTCGATATGGACTGCGGCAGTAGCCGCGGCCCTCTCGACAAGCTCCTCGAAGAGCGCGGCGTCGTCTCCTTTATGGTTCTCGAAGACGATGACGAGCCTCTTCGAAGCGTCGGCTTCAAATTCCTTCAGAAGCAGCCTCTCTGTTTTTGCGGCGCTCCTCCAGTGGATATGGCGGGAGTCGTCCATGAGGGTGTAATCGCGCAGCCCGTAAAGCCCGGTGCCGTGCCCCTTGCCAATGGCGCGGGCAGAGCCCGCTGAAAGGGAATCATGGGCGGCAATGGCCTTCTCGGGGTGAATTGCCGGAAGCACGAGCAGTTCGCCGGCTATGACTTCGTCCTTGCCCTTCAGGAAGAGGCCGAATGGGAAGCGGGTGGAGACGCGGACCCTGTCAAGTATCGCCCGGCCGCGCTTGTTGAAGGCGTATTCGACCGCGGCGGTAGCTCTCTCTCCGGCCCTGAGCTTCAAAAAGTACGCGCCTTTTTCCTGGCCCCCGTCAGCCGCATTGAAGGAGAAAGACGGGACGCGCTTTTTTGTGTTGATTGCCTTGAGCCTTATTGTTACGGGAGAGCCCCTGAACGCGTACTCGGGCAGATGCCGCTCTATCCTGATGCCGCGGAGGACCGCCTCTGACATTATCCCGGAGACGATTATGAGGGAAAGGAGCGTCGCTACTATGAGGTAAAGGAGGTTGTTGCCGGTATTTATGGCGGCGACGCCGATGATGAGCAGTATGCCTATGTACCATTTGCCCTCCCTGGTGATGGTCAGGGACCTCGGCAGTTTCAGCATATCCCGCCGTTTTTTCCCCAGGAGCTTTGCCGCCGCGAACGTAAGCCAGGGCAGGGGGGCGGATATGGCGGGCCTCAGGTTCATATTCAGACCGGGACTTTGATGTATGAGAGGATATCCTCTATAAGGGCTGTGCCGCTCCCGGTCCCGGAGTCCAGGGCGTGTTCAGTGGTGATCAGCCTGTGTGCGAATACCGGAGGGCTTAAACGTTTGATGTCGTCGGGTATGCAGTAGTCCCTGTCTGAAATCAGAGCTTTCGCCTGCGCTGCCCTGTATATGGCCACGGTCGCCCTGGGGCTTACGCCGAGTTTTATGGCCTTGTGCTCCCTTGTGGCATTGGCAATGGCGAGGATATAGGTGACCAGGTCTTCATCTACGCGCACAGTCGAGGCAAACCGCTGCAGGCCGTCGACCTCTTCGGTCGTGAGCGCCGGGCTTAAATCTTCAAAAGCGTCATGCGCAGAGGACTGGATTATCTCCCTCTCGTGCTCCTCGTCCGGGTAGCCCATTTTTATGCACATGGTGAACCTGTCGAGCTGCGATTCGGGAAGCGGGAAGGTGCCCGCGAATTCGAGCGGGTTCTGGGTCGCCAGCAGCATGAAGGGCCTGGGCAGGGGATAGGTCGTCTTGTCGACCGATACCTGCCGGTCGTTCATGGCCTCCAGCAGCGCGCTCTGTGTTTTCGGCGTGGCCCTGTTTATCTCGTCAGCGAGGATTATGTTTGCGAATAGCGGCCCCGGCTTGAACTCGAATGCGTGGGCCGACTGGTTATATACGGTGACGCCGATGACGTCGGAGGGCAGAAGGTCGCTCGTGAACTGAATCCTCTGGAACGAGCAGTTTATGCTCCTCGCAATGCCGTGGGCAAGGGTGGTCTTGCCGACCCCGGGAACGTCCTCTATGAGGAGATGGCCGCGAGCAAGGAGCGCTGTGATGGCAAGGTCTATGATCTCGGGTTTGCCCCTGATGACCTTCCCGAGGTTTGCCCTGAGGGCGGCTATCCTGGCGTAAGCCTCTTTAAAATGCATTCCGTTCACGCGATGGGAAATTTTAGCAGATACTTTGTTCCCAGTCAAACCGCTGTCTCTGAATGTCTGCGGTCTAAATGTATGGGTTTACTTTTTCCCTAAACCCTTTGGTTGATTTTCGCCAATTCATGTTAAAACTTAAGCGAATTGAGAGTAATGATTTGTTTTTAGGTTGACATTTTGTTTGTTTTTTCTTATTTTAATTGGGATTTCAACTGGATAGCCACGCTGCTTTTAAAATTTACTCATCCTGAGACGGTGCATCTGAGAAGAATCGTTTTCCTCATCCTTAGCGGTACTCTTGCGCTTATTTTCGCATTAAGCCCTGATTTTTGGGCATATGCCGAGCAAGCCGCCCCTTCAGCCCCCCGCTCCCAGTCGGCATTTGAGCGCTATCTTGAGGCCAAGGGCGTTCCCCTGGTCCAGTTCGGCTATGACCTTTTCAGCGCCTCCGCTCCCTTCGAACCTTCCCAGAACATGCCTGTGAACCCGGATTACGTGCTCGGCCCCGGGGATGAGCTCAAGATAGGCATATGGGGCAAGATAAACGCCGATTACTCCCTGACAATAGACCGCGACGGAAAGATAAACATGCCGCACGCCGGCGTGCTCTTCCTTAACGGCCTAACCTTTTCAGAGGCAAGGAAGTTCCTTGCGGGCGAGCTTGCGCGGTATTACCTGCCCGCAGAGGTCAAGCTCAATGTTAGCATGGGCATGCTCCGCTCCGTAAGGGTATATGTCACAGGAAAGGCCGAACGGCCCGGTAGTTATAACGTTTCATCCCTGTCTACCATGATCAACGCCCTCTTTGCCGCTGGCGGACGTCAAAGAACGGTTCCATGAGGCACATTGAGCTCAGGCGCGGCAACAAGACGATATCCACGCTGGACCTCTATGACCTGCTCCTGAAGGGCGACAGGTCGGCCGACGCCAGGCTTGCTTCCGAGGACGTTATCTTCATCCCCCCTGCCGGGCCGCTTGCGGCCATCTCCGGAGAGGTGAGGTCTCCGGCTGTTTACGAGCTCAAGGGCGCGTCCACGGCCAAAGACCTGATCGAGCTCTCTGGCGGTCTCAACGAGACCGCGTTGAAAGGCAGGCTGCAGATAGACAGGGTCTCGGATAGTAAAAGGGAGGTAGTGCTCGAGACAGACATCTCCGTGCTCGACCCCGCTGACATAAAGGTCCAGCCGGGCGACCTCCTTCGGGCGACCTCCTTAACGTGTATTCGGTCATCGCTGACCGAAGAGTTGTAAGGCTCTCCGGAGCGGTTGAGAGGGGCGGCGAGTTCGGCATAGGGAGCGGGCTTGACGTGCGCGGCCTCGTGATGCTCTCTGGCGGGCCGAAGTATTTCGCCTATACCGAAGAGGCCGAGCTTACGAGGGTTACGCCCGAGCCAACTGGCCCGGTCACCAAAAAGGTCCTCATCAATCTTAAAAAGGCGCTCGAGGGCGACCGGGAGCACAATGTCGCTCTCATGGAGAACGACTATCTTTTCATAAGGGCCGTGCCCGAATGGGAGCTTTACAGGACCGTGAATGTCACCGGCGAGGTCAGGTTTCCCGGCGCCTACACCATTAAGAAAGGGCGAGACGCTCTCGTCGTTGATAGAGCGCGCGGGCGGTTATGCCCCCAAGGCATACCTCTGTGGCGCAAGCTTCACAAGGACCTCTGTGCGCGACCTGCAGCAACGGCAGCTCAACGAGGCGATAGACAGGCTCGAGCACGAGATACTCTCCCGCTCTGCATACGGGATAGAGACTGCCATGAACGAGGATACGGCAAAGCTCGAACAGGGCGCGCTTCAGAGCAGGATGGCGCTCATCGGAAAGATGCGGGCCGTCAGGGCGCAGGGCAGGATCAGCATCAGGCTCTCATCGATTGAGGAACTGAAAAAGAGCGAATCGGATATCGTCCTCGAGGAGGGCGACGCCATCCACATACCTGAGACGCCTTCACAGGTACAGGTCCTGGGTGCGGTATATAACCAGACCGCGTTCGTCTACAGGCGCGACTTCAAGGTAAAGGATTACCTGGGCAAGGCAGGCGGGCTGAAGAAAGACGCAGACGAGGACGAAATGTACATATTGAAGGTGGACGGGACCGCAGTGGGCAGCGGGTCCGATTCGTGGACAGGGTGGGATAACGAATCGAGCGGCTGGGGCGGCAGCATGAGATCCGCCAGGGTCGAGCCAGGAGACACGATAGTCGTCCCGGAAAAGGTCGAGAGGACCGTCTGGATGAGGGAGGCTAAGGACCTGACCCAGATACTCTATCAGATCGCCGTTACCGCGGGCGTTCTCATAGTAGCTTTTTGAGCAAGCTTCATCATCGCGTCTGCATCCGGGAGGAAGAATGCTGAGGGAGAACAACAGGCTCATCGTCAACGCTTTCAAGGCCGCGGACCTCGTCATAACGGCGGTCTCGTTCTGCGCCGCTTACATCGTAAGGGATTCCATTCACTCGCTTCCCGCGCTAAAGCCATTTTCCGAGTATTCATTTCTGTTCCTGTTTATCCTGCCGCTGTGGGCCGGTTTCCTCTGGCGCTACGGCGCATACACCTCTATCAGGACAAAGCGTCTCTCCCAGACGCTCTCTCCGGTCTTCAAGGCCTCAGTCGCCGCCGTCCTTGTCCTGATGACCCTCCTCTTCGTCTTCAAGCTGCATTACATAAGCCGCGCCCTCATAGTCCTCTTCTTTCTCTTCAACACCCTGCTGCTGGCTGCCTTCAAGGCGTCTGCCCTGGCTTTTTCCCATTACATCAGGAAGAAAGGCTATAACTTCAGGACCATCCTCATAGTCGGGACCGGGAAGAGGGCTGAGGAGTTCGCCCGTCTTTTCAAGGATAGGACCGAATGGGGCCTCCATGTGCTCGGGTTCATGGAGATAGGCCCCAAAGACGAGGCACGGTCGCCGGGTATCCTGCCCAGGAAGATAATCGGCCATGTTGACAATCTGAAGGACGTCATAACGAGCACTCAGATAGACGAGGTCGTCTTCATAGTGCCGAGGAAGCTCCTGGACAGGATAGAGGCGCCGGTGCTTACCTGCGAACAGGTCGGGATAAAGGCGAGCATTGTGGCTGATCTCTATCCGCATACGATAGCCAAGATGGAGTCGGGAGAGCTTGAGGGCTGGCCGGTCATGACCTTCAACCCCATAGCCAACCATGAAAAGGGCCTGTTCTTCAAGAGGGCGCTCGACATCATAGTCTCATGCGTGATCCTGATGCTGGTCTCGCCTGTATTCAACCTCGCGGTATTGGGCGTGAAGCTCTCTTCGCCGGGACCGGTCTTCTTCAGGCAGATAAGGTGCGGCAAGAACGGCAGGCGCTTCAACGTGCTCAAGTTCCGCACGATGGTCGCGGATGCCGATGAGCAAAGGGAAAGCATCATGCACCTCAACGAGATGAGCGGGCCGGTCTTCAAATCAAAGAATGACCCGAGGGTGACGCCCATCGGCAGGTTGCTGCGCAAGTACAGCATAGACGAGCTGCCCCAGTTCATAAACGTGCTCATGGGTGACATGAGCATAGTCGGCCCAAGGCCGCCTCTCCCATCCGAGGTCGAGAAGTACGACCTGGCGCAAAGGCGCAGGCTCTCTGTAAAGCCCGGCATAACCTGCCTCTGGCAGGTGAACGGGAGGAACAGGATTGGGTTTGCGGACTGGGTCAGGCTTGACCTCGAGTACATAGACAAATGGAGCTTCTGGCTGGACATTAAGATAATACTTAAGACCGTGCCGGCTGTGTTGAGAGGTACCGGCATTTAATGCGCAGGCAGTGGCAAAGGGGCGGGAGGCCCTTTTGCGGCATATTTTTTATCGCGGTACTCGCCGCCGTGCTTGCCGGAGGCAGTGCATGGGCAGGCGCGTCGGTCAATATACCGGCAGGCAGCTGGATCTACGGCGAGTTCGAACGTCTTGAGGTCAAGGGCCTGATTGAGAGCGGCCTGCTCTCGACAAAGCCTTTCAGCAGGGACGAAGGCCTGAGGCTCGTAAACGAGGCAAAGGATAAGGCGGACAGGGCAGGCGACAGGGGCAGGGCTGCAACGCCTGTTATACTGCGGCTTGCCGGCGAGTTCAGGCGGGACCCGGACGGGCAGAGTTTCTTCAAGCCCGTTGAGCGGGCATACGCTGGATACCTGTACTCTGACCGCCGCCCGTATTTCCCGTCCGTAAACAACAACGGGAATGAATTCGAATCGGGACATAACGGCTTTGCGGGCTTCTCCTCGGCAGCAAAATTCCGGGACACGCTCACCGTCCATTTTACCCCCGAGTACAGGCTTGACGAAGAGTCCTCGCGAGTGAGGCTGCAGGACGCCTATGTAAAGGCCGGCATCGGCCCGTTCGAGTTCCAGGCGGGCAGGGACGCGATGCGCTGGGGGCCGGGCTATCACGGAAGCTTGCTGATGAGCAATAATGCGGAGCCTCTGGATATGATAAAGGCATCCACTGCGCATCCG
>Ga0209521_10001276_pt1 | contig 20541 bp, 17 predicted proteins | sample Rifsed19ft4_FD_184016 | JGI IMG/M metagenome (GOLD analysis project Ga0209521, IMG submission 184016) | Soil microbial communities from Rifle, Colorado, USA - sediment 19ft 4 (version 2) | ecosystem: Environmental > Terrestrial > Deep subsurface > Rock core/Sediment | place: Rifle, Colorado...
CTCGCGGCTGGAGGGCCGATAAAAAGCCAGATGATCCTTGTAAAAAGCCCTGCCCCGAAAAGATATCCAACGAGCGCATGCGTCGTTATAAGGCTTTCTTCAAACTCATGGGGGATCTTCTCAGGCAGGAGCGCAATAAAGGTGCCGAGCGAAATCTGCGTGAGGAGTGTTACGGCATTCCACCAGTGAAGGGCCCTTAAAAGAGGGTCCCAGACTTTATAGGGTTTATAGCATGGCTCGCTCATATTTTTTTCCAGTTCTGATGAGGACTGTCCTCCATATCAAATAATAGCCTGAAAATCTTATTTATCAATTCAATTAATCAACCAGGCCAATTAATCAACCAGGCCAATTTGTCAACCAGGCCAATTTGTCAACCCGGGCTTTATTGCGCCTGCGGTCTTTCAGGAGGAACGCAGACCTTTATTTTACCGGCAAAAACTACTTCCCGGGCTCTATCCTGAGCTTTGAGACAACATCCTTTACCCCGCTCACGCCTTTTGCAAGCCCTATAAGCTTTTTTTCCGCCTCCGCGGAAGGCGCTGTCCCCATCAGCGTAACAATCCCCTTGAACGTATCGACGTTTATCTTCAGAAACTTAAGGTCCTTCTCCTCTATAATAAGCGCGTTTACCTTTGAGGTTATCACGGCATCGTCAATGACCGCCCCGGCGCTTCTGCCAGCGGGGGTGGCGCAACCTGAAAGAAAGGCCGAAAGGCAGATTAAAAGAATAAACCCCCTTAAAAAAATAAACCCTCTGACTGCCACTCCTTTCACCTCGCGATAATAATATTCACAGCGCCCGTTTATCCGCCCACCAGCCTTCCAACATCCTGCGCCGCATCCTCTATCTTTACAAGCCTTGCCCCTTCTTTCTTTCTCTCCTTTATCTCCACGCAACCCTCTTTAAGGGTCTTTGAACTTACGGTAATCCTTACGGGTATGCCTATAAGGTCCGCATCCTTGAATTTTATGCCGGCCCTTTCGTCCCTGTCGTCAAGCAGCACCTCATAGCCTTTTTCGGTTAGAAGCGCGTAAAGGCCGTCCGCCGCGTTCCGCGTCTCCATGTCATTAACATTGACAGGCACTATATGGCAATCAAAAGGAGAAAGCGGCGGCGGCCAGATAATTCCGTTTTCATCATGGTTCTGCTCTATTGCGGCGGCGGCGGTCCTGCCTATGCCTATGCCGTAGCAGCCCATTATCGCGGGCTTCTCGACGCCTTTTTCATCAAGAAAGACCGCACCCATGGATTCAGAGTATTTTGTCCCGAGCTTAAAGATATGCCCGACCTCAATCCCCCTTTTAATAATGAATGTGCCGGGACACCGCGGACACTGGTCTTTTTCTTTAACCACCCTTAAATCCGCATAGGTGGCCGCAAAATCCCTTTCAGGATTTACGTTTATTATATGGGCGTCCGGCTTGTTTGCGCCCGCAACGCCGTCTTCTATATCCCTTACGCCGTAGTCCGCGAATATCGGGATGTTTAAACCAACGGGCCCGGCAAAACCCACATCCGCGCCGGTTGCCTTCTTTACCGTTACCTCATCGGCAAGGGCGGCGGTTTCGCAAGAGAGAACCCTTTTAAGCTTGGATTCGTTTATCTCGCAATCGCCGCTTACAAGAACGGGAAAGATGCCCTTTTCGGTCTGATAGATAAGGGTTTTTATAAGCCTCGAGGGCTCTACCTTAAGGAATACGCTTACATCCTCAACGCTTTTCAGGCCAGGGGTTGAAACCTGCTCAATCTTTTTCCCTGAAATACCTTTACCTCGGGCGGTAACCTCCGGAGCCCTCGTCTGCGCCCTCTCAACATTTGCCGCATAGGAGCAAAGATTGCAGCTTGCTATCCCGTCCTCTCCCGTATCCGCAAGCACCATAAACTCATGGGAGAAAAATCCCCCTATCTGCCCGGTTTCCGCCTCAACCGCCACAAAATTAAGCCCGCACCTCTGAAAGATCCTCGTGTATGTATCAAACATGTTTCTGTATTCACGTTCCGCGCTCTCATCGGTTGCATGGAAAGAGTACGCATCCTTCATCATAAATTCCCTTGCCCTCATAAGCCCGAATCTGGGGCGTATCTCGTCACGGAACTTTGTCTGTATCTGATATAAGTTTACCGGAAGCTCCCTGTACGAGCGGATCTCTTTCCTTACCATATCGGTAATTACTTCCTCATGCGTCGGGCCGAGACAAAAATCCCGCCCGTGCCGGTCTTTAACCCTTAGAAGCTCCTTTCCGTAAATATCCCATCTTCCGCTCTCTTTCCACAGTTCCGCAGGCAGCACAAACGGCATCACCACCTCCTGCGCGCCGGCCCTGTTCATCTCATCCCTCACTATGCCTTCAACCTTTTGTATGACCCTGTTACCCAGAGGCAAAAGATTATAGATGCCCGCGGCAACCTTCCTTATCATCCCTGCCCTTATCATAAGGCGGTGGCTCGCAATCTCGGCATCAGAGGGAGATTCTCTGAGTGTATGAAGAAACATCTTTGAAAAACGCATAATTTTAGATATAGGCAGCGTCCCTTATTGATTTTTGAGACGCCTTACCCTTTCCTGTCTGGAGACTTTTAATCTCAGAGAAGTTCCCGGTTGATTGTAATATTGCTCCTGGCCTTCAGCCCTTCCAGCCATTTTTTAAGGGCCTCTTCCTTTTTGCGCGCTAAAAGATTCTCTTTTATCTCCGCCTTTTTCTTTTCAAACTCATCCATGGACGCCTCTTTTGCATCCAGAAGCTTAAAAATGTAGAAATCATCTTCCTTCGAAACAACCTCCGGATAAAGTCCGCCTTTTTTAAGCGCAAACAAATCCTCCCTGTCCCCGACAAATACATCCAATTGAGGGATAAAGCCCTGGGAGAAAGTGAAAAAATCCGTTTTCCCGGCCTTATAGCCGCCGGCCTTTGCGGCCGCTGAAAAATTTTCACTCCCTTCCCTTATCCCTTTTAAAAGTCCGGCTGCCTTCTTTTCCGCAGCCTTCTTTGCCTTTTCCTTCCTTAAAGCCGCCTTGACCCGCTCTTTTATCTCATCATAAGGCTGCACATGTTTTTCAACCCTCTCTGTTACTTTTATGACGTAAAGCCTTCCGGGGGTTTCAACTGTCCCGCTCACCCCTCCTTTTTCAAGCGCAAACACATTGTCCTTTAACTTTTTATCCTTCACAAGAGAGACATCACGGTCTTCCTCCGTAAAGAAATCGGTAATGTCAGTTTTAACATTCCTTTTCACGGCCTCCTCCTTTAACCTTTCAGGGGAAAGGTCCTGTTTGAGGAGTTCGCGGACCTCGGACATCTTTTCCCTTGCCATTTTCCCCGCCTCTTCGGCTACGATTGAGTTTTCTATGTCTTTTTTGACCTTCTCGAAAGGAAGGACGCCTTCCTCTTCCTTATCATCCGCCTTTATTATGTGGAAGCCGTATTCTGTTTCAACAATGCCGCTTATCTGTCCTTTTTTCAGGGCAAATGCCGCATCTTCAAACGGTTTTACCATTGCGCCTCTTCCAAAGTATCCGATATCCCCCCCCCTGGGCGAGCTTCCGGGGTCCTGCGAGCGTTTTTTGGCAATCTCCGAAAAATCAGCGCCCTTTTTAATATCCGCGAGGATTTTGCGGGCTTTTTCAAGCGCCTCTTTTTTTGCCTTTATTTTATCCTCCTCTTTCGCATCCGGCCTTATAAGTATGTGGCGCGCCTTCACGCGGCCGGGCCTCTGATATATCGCAATATTTTTCCCGTAATAATCCCTGAGATTATCCTCCGGTATCTTTATGCCTTTCTCAAACTCGCCTGTATCCGCATAGGCATAGAATGCCTTTATCTTTGTCGGGACCATAAAAGACGCCCCGTTATCTTCCAGATATTTCTTTGCCTCTTCCTCGGCTGCGGTTACGCCCGGGATAAGGCCGGAAGAACCTATCTTTATATACTCAAGGGCAATATGTCTGCTCTGTTTTTCAAACAGCCTTTTAGCCTCATCATCGGTTGCGCCCACTTCGCTTATGACAGTTTCACGCATCTTCTCTATAAGGAGTTCATCGCCGACATCCTTTTCAAAATCAGCCGGCTCTATGCGGTTGCTCCTGAGGACCGAAAAATAAAGTTCTTTATTGAAGACACCGTCTTTCTGGAATACCGGCATGGAAACAATCTTATCCTGTATCTCTTTGTCGCTTGCGCTCATGCCTTTTTTCTCCGCCTCCCTGAACGCAAGCGCCCTCTCTATAAGCATATCAATAGTTTTTTGCCTAAGATTGAGCTTCTCAAGAAGTTTATCCGCGCCTTCCCCTTTCAGAAGGTTCCCGTAATACTCAACCTGCCTTTTGTAAAGGGCTGAGTACTCGCCAACCGGTATATCCACGCCATCCACTGTCGCGACAACCTGGGACGTTCCGGTTTCGTCTCTTTTCCCCCCTGGTCCTACCCCCCAGAAAATAAACACGAGGATGATTGCAAAAAAGACAAAAACTATAATCATCGAACGGCGCTTTTTCCTTAAAATATCAAGCATCTTTATGTATTCTCCTTTTCTACCGGCGGTTTCTTATCCGAAAATCCACCCCGAGTCAGAGTATGTTAATAGATTTTCTTTTAAAATTCAACTTTTTTACGATTTTCCCCTTGCCATAAGTCAAGTTTTTCTGATATTATGAATTATTAACCAGAAAAGGAGATTCCATGCTCAATTACCTTTTGAGCTTTTTTTCCAATGACCTTGCCATAGACCTTGGCACCGCAAGCACTCTTATATACGTAAAGGGTAAAGGCATAGTCATAAACGAACCTTCCGTTGTTGCCGTCAAAAAAGACGGAAAGGGTAAAAGGGTTCTGGCGGTAGGGAAAGAGGCAAAGGCGATGCTCGGCAAAACCCCTGGCAATATCGCGGCCATAAGGCCCCTTAAGGACGGGGTGATTGCCGATTTTGAGATAACGGAAGAAATGCTTAAATACTTCATCGCCAAGGTGCACAACAGGCGCCTGCTTGTGCGCCCCAGGATTATTATCGGGGTTCCTTCCGGCATAACACAGGTTGAGATGAGGGCGGTCAAGGAATCCGCCTATTCGGCGGGCGCCGGGGAGGTCTATCTTATAGAAGAGCCGATGGCGGCGGCAATAGGGGCTGGGCTTCCCATCACAGAACCATCCGCGAACATGATAGTGGATATCGGCGGGGGCACGTCCGAAATAGCCGTTATATCGCTTGCAGGGATAGTGCGGGCAAAATCCCTGAGGGTGGGCGGGGATAAACTCGACGAGGCCATCGTCCACTACATAAAAAGAAAATACAACCTCTCGATCGGAACGGGTGGCGCTGAAAAGATAAAGATAACAATGGGATTGGCGCTCGCGAACGAAGAGTCCCATACCATGGAAATAAAAGGCTCCAACCTTGTAACCGGCATCCCCGCAACAATAGAGATAGCCCAGGGGGAGATAAGGGAGGCGCTCACAGAACCCATAAACGCCCTTATAGATGCGATAAAACAGGTGCTTGAGATGACCCCTCCAGAGCTTGCCGCGGACATGGTGGACAAGGGCATAATGCTCGCGGGAGGAGGGGCGCTTCTTAAAAACCTCGATTCCATAATAAGGGAAGAAACCCACCTGCCGGTTACAATAGCCGATGACCCGCTTACATGCGTGGTTATGGGCGCCGGCAAGCTTCTTGATGAGATAAAACTTCTAAGGGAAGTAACCATACAGAATTAAACATGCTCTCTTTTGTAAAGAGACACCGGATTATAGTTGCCTCCGTAATTTTCTGCCTCCTTTCACTTCATCTGGCATCAAATAGAAAAAAAGGCACGGGTGGAGAGGCCATTGTAAGATACAGCCTCTCGCTTGCGGCAAGGCCCATCCAGATAACGCTTGCCTCTGTCCGCTCCAGGGTCAAAGGGATGTGGGAAGGATATATATACCTTGTCGGGATTAAAGAGGAAAACGAGGCGTTAAATAAAAAAATGTACGCCCTGCTTGAAGAAAATAACAGATTGAAGGAAGAAATCGGCCTTAATGAAAGGCTGAGGGACCTTCTTAAATTCAAGGAAGAATCCCCTTATCCGGTGGTAGCCGCAAAGATTCTGAGCCTGAACGGTTTCGGCACGGGAGAAAACTGGACAAGAACCCTTACCCTTGACAGAGGCACCATTTCCGGAATCATGGTTGATATGCCGGTTGTAAGCACCCAGGGGGTTATTGGAAGGGTCATAGAAACGCTCAAACACACCTCCACCGTTTTGCTTTTGACAGACCCCAGGTCGGATATAGACGTAATCATTCAGAGGACAAGGATACACGGCATCGTTGAGGGCGGCAGCGACAAACTCATACTGAAATACATAAGACAATTCGATGACGTTGAGACAGGGGATATGGTTGTAACCTCGGGGCTTTCGGGCATATTTCCAAAAGGACTTCAGGTAGGAATGGTTACAAGGGTGGAAAAGGGAGAGGATAATATCTTTAGATATATAGAGGTCAACCCTTCAACCGACCTGAGAAGGCTTGAAGAAGTGCTTGTAATCACACAGGGCTCTCCCCTTTCCGGCATTGAAAACGCGGGGAACTCCGGCACATGATAATACCGCCTCACGCACGCACCCGCCGTCAAAGAATCTTTTAGGGAGAGAGGGAGGGCGAAATAAAGATGAAGGACTTTTTGATATTTCTTCCTCTTACCGTAGTTTATCTTTCATTCAAGACAACTATCGCTTTTTCTTTTCCCCTCCCGGACATAACACTTCTCATAGTGCTCTTTGCCGCGCAGAGGGGGACGTCGGTCTGGGGGGTGGTCCTGAGTTTTGTCCTCGGCTACACAGAGGATGTATTCGGCGCGGCGGTGCTGGGAAGTTCTTCCTTTTCGCTTGTGCTTATCTTCGCCATTGTGCATCTGGCCTCAAAAAGGGTGCATTTTTTAACGGCGCCTGCCAGGGCGGTTGCGGCGGGAAGTTTAAGCCTTGTTAGAGGGATACTGACGATGATGGTTCTCATGATGAGCGGTATTTACGTGGCAATCTTCCCGCAGATATTCTTGAATGCGTTCGTTACGGCGGCATTTGCGCCCGTGATATTGCCGGCCTTCCTCTGGCTTTCCGCCATAAAGGTCCCGGGCGCAATCAGAGGGGGCGAGAGGTGAAAGATTACTTTCAGGATAAAGAACCGCGGGAACTCAAGGAGAGGGTCTTTATAATCACATGGGCAGCCCTCTTTTTCTTCTTTATCCTTGTTGCAAGGCTCTGGTATCTTCAGGTGATAAAGGCGTCGCACTTCAAACAGCTTTCCAGGAATAACAGCTTCCGCCTTCTTAAGGAACAGGCCCCGCGCGGCATAATATCGGACAGGAACGGATTGACACTCGTTGAAAACAGGCCCGGCTTTGACCTTTCCATAACACCCGAGGATATCCCGGATTTGGAAAGAACAAAAAATCTCCTTATAAAACTGACGACCATGGATAGCGAAGCCATTGATGAGCGGATAGAAAAGGAAAAAGGACGCCCCCCCTACAGGCCCATAAAACTCAAGGAGAACCTTTCATGGGAGGAGGTTGTGAAAATATCAGCCTATAAATTTGAACTCCCGGGCGTATCCATAGACGTTGGATTAAAAAGGAACTATAAATACAGGGATGCCACCGCACATCTTATAGGATATCTCGGCGAGATAAGCGAAAAGGAGTATTCGGGATACAAAAAAATGGAACCGAATCCCTACAGCCCCGGTGATATGATAGGAAAAACAGGGATTGAGGTTTCGCTTGAAGACAGGATTAGCGGCGTAAACGGCGGGAAACAGGTTGAGGTGGATGCCCATGGAAGGCTTGTAAGTGTCGTAAAAAATATACGCCCCTATCCCGGCAACAATACGCGCCTCACCATAGATTTACCCACGCAGCTTGCGGCATGGGAGGGATTAAAAGATAAAGCCGGCGCAGTCGTTGCAATCGACCCCAGAAACGGAAAAATACTGGCCATGGTAAGCGCCCCGTCATTTGACCCCAATGACCTTTCAGACGGCCTTTCCCGAAAAAAGTGGGAAGGCATAATTACAAACCCGTTCAAGGTTCTTACAAACAGGGCCATCCAGGGGCAGTACCCCCCGGCGTCGACCTTCAAGCCCATAACGGCCGCGGCCGCGCTGGAGGAAGGTGTAATAGGGCCTGAAACAAAGATATACGCCGGCCCGTCGTTTTGGTTCAAAGGCCATGAATATCGCGACTGGAAAGAAGAGGGGCACGGAACTATCAGCGTGCACAGGGCAATAGTGGAATCCGCGGATACGTTCTTTTATCAGGTGGGACTCAAGGCGGGCCTTGAAAGATTAAGCCGTTACGCAAAAGAATTCGGCCTTGGCGAGAAAACAGGGGTCGCCCTTATGAATGAAAAAGAGGGGCTTGTGCCCTCTTCGGAATGGAAAAAGAGGGTATACGGAGTGCCGTGGTACGAGGGGGAGACTGTTTCTGTTTCCGTGGGACAGGGGCTGCTGACGACAACCCCGCTTCAGCTTTTAAACGCATATTCGGCAATAGCAAACGGCGGAACGCTCTATCTGCCGAAACTTATTGAAAGTATCGAAACCCCGGAAGGCGATGTGACGGAAAAATTCGCGCCGCAGGAAAAAAGGCGGGTAAATATTTCTCAAAAGACCCTCAATATAATCAAAAACGCCCTGAGGGGGGTTGTCGCCGAGGAAGGGGGGACGGGACACTATATACTCAATGTGGGCGGACTTGAAATCGCCGGAAAGACCGGAACGGCCCAGGTTGCCAGGTTGAAGGAGAGAACGAAGAATATTTACAGCATTCCCTACCAACTCCGGGACCATGCCTGGTTTGTGGGGTTTGCCCCTTTCAATGACCCCAGGATCGCGGTTTGCGTTCTGGTGGAGCACGGGGGATTCGGCGCATCAGCCGCCGCCCCTGTTGCCCTCAGCGTGATACAGACTTACCTTGAGGGAAACCCTGATATCATGGCAAGGTATGGCCTCTACGGAGCCAAAGGTGGTGAAAACGCAACCCCTGAAGGTGAAAATGCCGGGTCAGAAAAACCTGCGGGAAAGGGCGCCCTATGATAGAAAAACGGCTTTTGGGACAGATAGACTGGCTTGTTTTAACAATAACGCTTTCCCTTGCCCTTATCGGGGGTTTGAGCATCTTCAGCGCCACCTATTTGCAGGAGCCAACGCTTTACCAGAGGCAGCTGTACTGGCTTTTGCTGGGGATGGCCGTAATGGCGCCGCTTGTTATCGTTGATTATTCGGTCTTTGAAAGATTCGCCTACCCGGTTTTTGCGCTCTCAATTGTAAGCCTTATCGTTGCCCTTATCTTTGGAAAAACGGTAGGGGGCGCGCAGAGATGGCTGTCGCTCGGTTTTATATCATTCCAGCCTTCTGAATTTGCAAAGATTGCCTTCATAACGGCCCTCGCAAAATACCTGAGCGCAAAAGAGGTTCCTCCCTCCGGAATGAATTTCAGAGAGCTTATAATTCCCGGGGTCTTTTTCGCCGTGCCGTTTTTACTTGTTTTTAAACAGCCTGACCTTGGAACCGCGCTGATATTTTTCTTTGTGTTCGCCACCATGATGTTTGCCGTAAAGGTCAGGACCAGGACGCTTGTCTTCATTATAACGGTTTTTGCCGTGGCGGCGCCTTTTGCATGGCGGTTTTTAAAGGACTACCAGAAAGCCCGGCTCTTAAGCTTCATTGACCCGGCGCTGGACCCTCTTGGCAGCGGTTACCATATCCTTCAATCAAAGATAGCCGTAGGCTCAGGAGGGTTTTTCGGCAAGGGTTTCAGGGGAGGCACGCAGGGAAGCCTTCTTTTCCTGCCGGCGCACCACACTGACTTTATCTTCCCGACCATGGCCGAGGAGTGGGGCTTTATAGGGGCCATTACGGTAATCTCGCTTTTCTGCCTTCTGATACTTCGCGGCATCGGCATAGCGGCCAGCTCAAAGGACAGATTCGCGTTCCTGCTCGCGCTTGGGATTACCTCGCTCTTGTTCTGGCACATGACAATCAACGCCGGCATGGTAACGGGGCTTCTTCCGGTTGTGGGGGTGCCTATGCCGTTTTTAAGCTACGGCGGGTCGTTTCTTCTTTCGATGCTTGCAGGTATCGCGCTCCTTATGAATATAAGCATGAGAAGGTATATCTTTTAACGGCAGGAACCCCGGCCCCGACCCATCCTTCGGATGGGTGCCCGCGCCCGGGCGCCCGGTTTCTCTCTCTAAAACTTTCAAAAACTTTCAGATGCCTGAAAGTTTTTGAAGGGAGAAGGATTGGCAGAACTAAGCGGCCTGAAAAAAGCATCCATCCTTTTTTTCGCAACCGGGACAGGTTCCGGCTTCATCCCATTTTTCCCCGGGACATTCGGGACGGTCTGGGGGGTGGTAATAGTATTTTTCCTGTCCGGGCTTTCTTATACCCTGTACGGTGCGGCCGTTTTTATGGTAATTGCGGCATCGGTATTTTTTGCGGACAGGGCAAGAAATATTTTTTCAAATGAAAAGGACCCGAGATACATAGTATGTGATGAAATTGCCGGATTCTGCGTGGCCTCATTCCTTATACCGTTTACACCCCTCAACACAATATTGGTCTTTATTATTTTCAGGATTTTTGATATCCTTAAACCATTCCCCGCGGGTCTTATTGACAGGCGCCTTACGGATGGGGTGGGGATAGTCCTGGATGACGTTTGCGCAGGGATATACGCCAATATATTATCGCAGATTATACTGAGATTTCTTTTATGAAAAAAAGCCCCGGAGAGGCGGCCCTGCAAAAATTAAAAGAAAAAAAACTGAAACTCTCCGTTGCCGAGTCGGTTACCGGCGGGCTTTTGAGCCATATGATAACAAACGTTTCCGGAAGTTCCGGGCAATTTAAAGGCGGCGTTGTCGCCTATACCGACGAGATAAAAAAGGAGATACTGGGGATTAAAACATCAACCCTTAAAAAATACGGCGCGGTTTCTTTAAAGACCGCGGAAGAGATGGCGGCCTCAATCAGGAAAAAATTCAAGAGTGATATAGGGGTCGCCACCACCGGGATAGCCGGCCCGGCCGGCGGGACCAAAAAAAATCCCGTAGGCACTGTCTATATAGCGGTCTGCGACGGCAAAAAAGTATCCGTAAAAAAACTCCTTTTAAAAGGAGAAAGAGAAATGATAAAGAAAAAGGCGGCTTTGGCGGCCCTTACGCTACTTTTGAGGTCTATAAAAGCAAGATGAGAACATGGTAAATCCAGAAGACAGGGCAAAACTTAAAGAAAACTTCAGGAAGCAACTTCTAAAACATGTTAATTTGTTTAATGCCGCAGTTTCTACCGGAAAGGGGGATTGGGTTGTCAAAGGATTCATTGATATTGCAAAGAATATTTACACAATATCCGCTGACACCAAAGTTATATCAAAAATAATGGAACTTCTCCTTTTCCCCAAGATCTGTCAGTTTGCTAAAGAAAACAATTACAAAATTGTTCCTTGCAAAGAACAGAACTTTTATCCGGACATTACTTTTATAGATAGCAAAGATAACAAATTTGCGGTCGATCTCAAAAGTACCTATCGAAAGAATGGGAAAAAAGTAAATGGCATGACATTGGGTGCATTTACCGGATATTTTCGGAACAGAAAGAGCAGAAAGAACATCACATTCCCATACGAGGAATATGTTGAACATTTTGTCCTTGGCGCAATTTATTCCAGAACAGATAAAAATTTAGATGAAAGGAAAGTATATAGTCTGGATGATATACAAAATATTACTTCCGTTATCAAAGATTTTACTTTTTTTATCCAAGAAAAATATCGAATCGCCACCGACCGACCGGGAAGCGGCAATACAAAAAACATTGGCTCCGTTACAAAGATCGATGAATTGATATACGGTAAAGGCCCATTTGCCGAACTCGGTGAAGATGTTTTTGACGACTACTGGATGTATTATCTAACAAAGGATATGGCAAAATCTATTGAACTCAAAGATGCGCCTTATAATAATCTGAAAAAATACAAAGAATACAAGAAGTTAAGAAAATAACTTAAGATTAAATATAAGATTAAATTTCACCATATCACATACTATATAAGAAAATGACTACCTTTCACAAGCGCCAGATAGAATTGATAGAAGGGCCCCCCGTGTTCCCTTCTACACGATTTCAGGGCAGTAAACTAAAGATAGCAGACTGGATATGGGACGCCATCAAAGATCTGGATTTTAAGACTGCCCTCGATGCATTTGGTGGAACAGGGTGCGTTGGGTATATGCTCAAGGAAAAAGGTAAGCAGGTCACCTATAACGACATATTGAAATTCAATTGGTATATAGGGCTTGCATTAATCGAAAATGACAGCGTTAAACTTACAGAGAATGATATCGACCTTCTTCTAACAAAGCATGGTAAAATTAAATACCCTACTTTTGTTTATGATACATTTAAAGATATTTATTTTACCGATGACGAAAATCAGTGGCTCGATATGGCTATAACCAACATCAATTTATTAGACAATATTTACAAGAAAGCCCTCGCCTATTTTGCCCTCTGTCAGGCATGCATTATAAAAAGGCCTTTTAACCTTTTCCACAGGAAAAATCTTTACCTCAGGTTTTCCGACGTAGAACGAAGTTTTGGCAACAAGGCCACATGGGACACGCCCTTTGATGTCCATTTCAGAAAATTTGTTGATGAGGCAAATAATGCCGTCTTCTCTAACGGCAGACACAACAGGGCTTTAAATTCAGATGCTTTTGATATTAAAGGGAATTTTGACCTTGTCTACATCGATACCCCTTATATCTCCCAGAAAAGTGTGGGGGTTGATTACTTTGGTTTTTATCATTTCTTGGAAGGGTTGGTTAATTATTCTGAATGGGGCGATATGATTGACTATAGAACAAAACACAGACGTTTGAAGGGAGACGGCTCTGTCTGGATTGATAAAGACCGGATCCGTTCGGCTTTTGACAAACTGTTCAAAAAATTTAGGGATAGTATCATGGTAATCTCTTACAGGTCTGATGGAATCCCGTCTGTCGAAGAGTTGATAAGTTTGCTTAAAAAGTATAAAATGGATGTCAGAGAAATAAAAAGGAAAAATTACAAATATGTTTTAAGCACCAACCACTCAGAGGAGGTTCTGCTCGTAGGTAAATAGGTTGGAGAAGTTAAGGACATTCATAGCGATAGAGCTGCCGGATGAGTTGAAAAAGAGGCTGGAAATGCTTCAGGAGGAACTTAAGAAAGATTCCGGCAAGGCCTCCAAAATCTCATGGGCAAGGCCGGAAACAATACACCTTACGCTTAAATTCCTCGGCCCCGTAGAGAACCAACGCCTTGAGGAGATTTCGGAGGCCCTTAAAAAGGCAACGCGTGATATTGAAAAATTTACGGTCAAAACCCGGGGTATCGGGGGTTTCCCGAACCTTAAAAATCCGAGGGTTGTCTGGGTTGGAATGGATGGAAGCGAGTATCTTAAAAAACTTTACGGAAACATAGAGGAATGCATGGAATCCGCGGGGTTTGAAAGGGAAAAAAGGGAGTTCCACCCCCACCTTACCCTTTGCAGGGTTAAAAACCCGAAAGACGGGAAAATGCTCTCTGAAAGGATAGAAAAGTTAAGGACGGATATATCCATGGATTTCCAGGCGGACAGTGTCGTATTTTTTAAAAGCGAACTGAAAAAAGGAGGCGCCGTGCATACGGAGCTTACGCGCGCAGCCTTTAAAAATTGAACCCGGCAAAAGGAGGTTTAAGAGAAAAAAATGTCAACGCATCCTACATCAAACAAGGGTAAAGCAATAGAACTCGCAATAAGCCAGATAGAGAAGCAATTCGGCAAGGGCGCCATAATGCGCCTCGGAAAAGAAACCCCACCCCAGGATATACCGGTTATCTCAACCGGCTCCCCTGCCCTGGATATCGCGCTCGGGGTAGGCGGGGTGCCCAGGGGAAGGGTTATTGAGATATTCGGCCCCGAGTCTTCCGGTAAAACCACCCTTACGCTCCACATAATCGCAGAGGCGCAGAAAGAAAAAGGGACCGCGGCGTTCATTGACGCCGAACACGCCCTTGATATAGAATATGCGAAAAAACTCGGCGTAAATCCCGACGAACTCCTCCTCTCCCAGCCCGATACCGGCGAGCAGGCCCTTGAGATAGCCGATATGCTGATAAGAAGCGGGGCAATCGACCTTATTGTAATAGATTCGGTTGCCGCGCTTGTTCCGAAGGCCGAGATAGAAGGCGAGATGGGCGATGCGCACATGGGGCTTCAGGCGCGCCTCATGAGCCAGGCCTTAAGAAAACTTACGGCCACAATCAGCAAAAGCAAGACCTGCATGATATTCATAAACCAGCTAAGGCACAAGATAGGGGTTTTCTTCGGAAATCCGGAGACAACAACCGGGGGAAATGCCCTTAAGTTTTACGCGAGCGTAAGGATGGATATCCGCAAGATCGGGCAGATAAAATCAGGGGAAGATGTTATAGGCAACCGCGTCCGCGTAAAGGTCGTCAAAAACAAACTCGCGCCACCGTTCCGGGACGCTGAATTTGACATGCTGTTTGCCCACGGCATATCAAAGGAGGGGGACCTTATTGACCTCGGCGTTAAGGCGAACCTGCTGGAAAAAAGCGGCTCGTGGTTTACCTATAACGGCGAGCGTATCGGCCAGGGGAAAGAATCTGCCAGAAGTTACCTCGTTTCCAATCCTGAAAAAGCCCGCGAGATAAGGGAAAAATTAGACAAACAATTCGGCATAAAAAAGAAGGAGTAGTATTATGGCAGGCATAGACCTGAGCGCTATCTTAAACCTTGCGGTCAAAGAGCAGGCCTCCGATGTCCACCTTAAGGCAGGGCTCCCCCCGATACTCAGGATATACGGCAAACTCGTCCCCGTAAAGAACCATCCGAGGCTTACCCCCGATGATACGTCCCAGTGCTCGCTCCGGCTTATGAACGACACTCAGAAAGAAACCTTCAGGACGCAGCACCAGGTTGACATTGCCTACAGTGTGCCGGGACTCGGCAGATTCAGGGTAAATGTATTTCAGCAAAGAGGCGCCATGGGGGTGGTCTTAAGGGTAATCCCCATGGTAATCAAGGGCTTTATTGAACTGAATCTTCCCAAGGTTCTTGAGAAACTGGCAATGGAACAGCGGGGGCTGATACTTGTGACAGGCGTCACGGGCAGCGGAAAATCCACAACCCTTGCGGCCATGGTTGAGTATATAAACACTAGCCGCTCCTGCAATATGATAACCATTGAAGACCCGATAGAGTTCCTCCACAAGGATAAAAAAAGCATAATAAACCAGCGCGAGATAAACGTTGATGCCAATAGCTTCGCGGGGGCGCTCAGAGGGGCATTGAGACAGGACCCCGATGTGATAATGGTTGGGGAGATGAGGGACATGGAAACAATTGAGATAGCCCTTACGGCGGCCGAAACCGGGCATCTTGTGCTTTCCACCCTCCACACCATAGATGCGATGGAAACAGTAAACAGGATTGTCTCCGTATTTCCCCCCTACCAGCAAAAGCAGATAAGGATTCAGCTTGCGAGCGTTTTAAAAGGGGTCGCATCGCAAAGGCTTATGCCGACAAAAGACGGCAAGGGCAGGGTCCCCGCGGTTGAGGTCCTCATCTCCACGGGAAGGATAAGGGAATGCATAGAGGATAAGGAGAAAACCAAGGAAATCCCCGATGCCATATCAAAGGGATTTACAACCTACGGGATGCAGACCTTTGACCAGTCTCTTATGGAACTTCTGAACCAGGGGCTGATTTCTTACGATGAGGCCCTGAGGCAGGCATCAAATCCAGCCGACTTCACACTCAAGTGGAAGGGAGTGACCGCCACAAGCGATGAGGGCTGGAAGGAATTCGAGGGCGGAGAAGAACCGAAGAAAGGGCCGGGGGTTGAACGCTTTTAGATGGGGAGAAAACGCGAAAAAACCGTAACCGCTCCCGGGGGAAGCGCAAAGGAAAAAGCGCTGAGACTCCTCGCATTGCGGCAGCGGACGGTAAACGAACTGAGAGAAAAACTTTTAGATAAGGGCTACCCCGCCCCGGAGGTGGATAACACAATAAGCAATCTTACCGAGCGCGGCTATCTAAATGACGAACTCTTTACCAGAGGCTTTATTCAATCCAGGATTGTAGACAGGAGATGGGGCCGGATAAAGATAGCGTTTGAACTCGGGAAAAAGGGCGTAGCGCGGGAGACGATAGAAAGCATACTGAACGAATTTGAGGATTCGCTCGAGGTCCGCGGCGCAAAAGAGGCGCTCGAAAAATGGGCAAAGAAAAACAATCTGAAACCTCCCCTTAAAAAAGACACACTGCAGAGGGCGATGAGACACCTGATGGGAAGGGGATTTCCTTTTGCCGTCATACAGTCCGCCCTGAAAGATCCCCTGAAAGATACAATGGAAAATCCGGCCAATAATCTGGCTGATAATCCGGCCGATAATCTGGATTGCCCCGGCGAAGAGGAATGATAAAGATGCAATCATCCGACATAAGAAAGTGTTTCCTTGACTACTTTTCAGGAAACTCCCATGCAATCGTCCCCTCATCCAGCCTTATACCTGAACGCGACCCTACCCTTTTATTTACAAACGCCGGCATGGTGCAGTTTAAAAAGGTGTTTACCGGCGAGGAAAAACGCGCTTACGCAAAGGCCGCAACGTCGCAAAAATGCATGCGGGCGGGCGGCAAACACAATGACCTTGAGATTGTCGGACACACGGGAAGGCACCATACGTTTTTTGAGATGCTCGGGAATTTTTCCTTTGGAGATTATTTTAAAGAAGGCGCTATTTCTCTGGCATGGGAGTTTCTTACGAGGGTTTTAGCCCTGCCCAGGGAAAAACTCTGGGTTACGGTATTCAAAGATGACGATGAGGCGGAAAGGATATGGGAAAAAAATATCGGGGTAGAGCCCGGGAGGATAAAAAGAAGGGGTGAGAAAGATAACTTCTGGAGCATGGGGGACGTGGGGCCGTGCGGGCCGTGCTCGGAGATTTTTATTGACCAGGGTGAGGACGCTGGCTGCGGCAGGCCCAGTTGCGCCGTGGGGTGCGACTGCGACAGGTTCCTTGAGCTATGGAACCTTGTCTTCATGCAATACAACAGGGACAGCTCCGGAAAACTCACTCCCCTTCCAAGGCCAAGCATCGACACGGGCATGGGGCTTGAAAGGCTTGCCGCGGTCCTTCAGGGCCATCACAGTAACTATGACAGCGACCTTTTTATTCCAATAATAGGATTTTTAGAGAAGCTCTCCTCCGTAAGATACAAGAGCGACCCTGAAAAAGACGTATCCCTGCGCGCAGCCGCGGACCACATCAGGGCGATAGCCTTTCTTATAAGCGAGGGGCTTTTGCCGTCCAACGAAGGCAGGGGCTATGTGTTAAGACGCATTATCAGGCGCTCGGCAAGGCACGGCCGGTTTTTAGGGATAAAAGAACCGTTCCTCCATAAAGCCGCTCATATTGTATGCGACCTTATGGGCGCAATATATCCGGAACTTGCCAGGTCAAGGGAGTTTATTTCAAAAGTAACGCTGGGTGAAGAGGAAAGATTCTTTGAAACCCTGGAGAGGGGGCTTTCAATTCTCACCTCCGAGATTACAACCCTTAAAAACCAAAAAAAGACCGTCATACCGGGTAATGTTGCCTTCAGGCTTTACGATACATACGGTTTCCCTCTTGACCTGACCGCCGATATAGTCAAGGCTGAAAGATTCACCGTGGACGAGGAAGGTTTCAAATCCGAAATGGACATTCAGAGAGAAAGGGCGCGCGGTTTCTGGAAGGGTATGGGCTTTAATGACGATGAGGAGGGGCTGAAAAAGATGCTTTCGGACGCCGGGATCAAGTCCGGTTTCGTCGGCTATCATCTCCCTGCCGCATGCTCAAAGGTGGTTTGCATCTTAAAAGGCGGCAAAATTGTTGAAACCGCCTCCGGCGGGGAAAATGTTGACATTATAACGGAGGAGACCCCTTTTTACGGAGAAAGCGGGGGGCAGGTGGGAGATACAGGGGTTATGGCCGGCAAAGGCGCAAGCGTAAAGGTTCTGGATACAAAAAGGCCCGCCGCCGATATCATTATCCACAAATGTTTGGTGGAAGAAGGGAACTTACGCGCGGGCGACACTCTTGAACTTATCCCTGACATTGAAAGAAGAAAGGCAACGCAGAGAAACCATACGGCAACCCACATACTCCAAGCGGCGCTCAGAAAAACCCTCGGGGAACACGTGAAACAGTCCGGCTCCCTTGTGGCGCCGGAGGGCTTCAGATTCGATTTCAACCACTTCTCCTCTCTCACGGACGAAGAAATAAATTCGATAGAGGAAAGAATGAACAGCATTGTAATAGATAACATACCCGTTACAACCGAAACCATTCCCCGCGCAGAAGCCGTGGAAAAAGGGGCTATAGCATTTTTCGGGGAAAAATACGGCAACGTTGTCCGGGTTGTAAAAATAGACGGCATATCCATGGAACTGTGCGGCGGAACGCATGTGGCGAGGACAGGCGATATCGGGCTTATAAAGATAATCTCGGAAAGCAGCATCGCGGCCGGTGTCCGAAGGGTAGAGGCCGCAACAGGAAAAGAAGCCCTCAGAATACTTACCCTGTCCGATAAAACACTCATGGAATGCGCAAACATACTCAGGATAACAAAAGGAGAGGCCGCGGATAAAATCAAAAAACTCCTTGAACACCAGAAAGGGCTTGAAAAGGAGATTTCGGCCATTAAAAAAAGCCGGAAACTGGATACCGCAACCGCGCTCCTTGAAGGCGCAAGGGAGATAAGCGGAGTAAAAGTCGTCGCAACAGTAATGGATTCGGAAAAACCGGAGGAGTTAAGGGATATGGCCGATGCGCTTAAGGCAAGACTTGGCTCCGGCATAGTAATACTCGGAAGCAAACACGCGGATAAGGCCATTATCCTCGCCTCCGTTACAAGGGACCTTACAGATAGATTCAGCGCCGGCGAGATAGTCAAAAGGCTGGCCCCCATTGTAGGGGGAAAAGGCGGAGGACGCAATGATATGGCCCAGGCAGGAGGAAAACTCGCTGATAAAATAGATGAGGCAATTGAAAAGGCTTACTCCGCGATCAAAGATATGGCAAAAGAAAGGCAAGAGCTGAAAAGTTAATGGACAAAGATTCTTCGCAACTTGTCGTTGAACACCCCTCCATCCGGTATTTCCTGTTTGGTGCGTTCTTTTTAACGGGCGCAACCGGCCTTATATATCAGATACTCTGGTCGCGCCTTCTTATCCTTACCTTCGGTTATACAATCTACTCCGTAAGTATCGTTGTGGCGGTATTTATGGGAGGCATAGCCATCGGGAGTGTTTTGGGCGGAATTCTTTCGGACAGGCTGAAAAATCCCATGAAGGCTTACGGTATGACCGAGTTGGCGGTCGGGGTAATAGCGGCGCTGACCTATCCGCTCCTTATGCGGCTTCCCTATGCGGCGGCCTATCTAAAAGACTTCTTTGAAATCCCCTATTACGGATTCAGCCCCGTAACGGTCATGATTACAGCAGGCGTTCTTCTTCCTCCTACGATACTTATGGGTTTTACGCTTCCGCTTCTTTCAAGGGCCCTGACCAGAGTTCCCGACTCCGCGGCGCTGGACGTGGGCACGCTATACTCGGTAAATACAATAGGGGCGGCCATCGGATGCCTCCTGGCCGGTTTTCTCCTTATCGCAATCTTCGGGGTAAGCCGCACCATCATGATAGCGGCATCTATAAACATTATCATCGGTATCGCCTCGGTTGCGTTATCCGGAGGCATTTCTTTAAAAACCGCCGCTCCTTCAGGAATCGGCCGTGAAGAGACACTGCCCGCCTCGGCTAAAACCTCCCCTGTTTCACGGCATTTTATCTTCTGGGCATTTTTTATCTCGGGTTTTGTCTCGCTCGCATACGAGGTCGTATGGATCAGAATCTTCTCCCCGTATCTTGAAAACTCAACTTACGCATTTTCTCTCATACTGGGCATATTCCTGGTCGGCATCGGCGTAGGCGGATGGAAGGGAAGAAAACTGGCATCCTCTCAAGATTCGAGTTCCAGGGGTTACGGGCTGTGCCTTATTTCCGTATCAACGGCAACAGGCGTTGGCCTTACAATCCTCTATCTTTTCATATATTTCTTCAGCCCGCTGCTTCCCCCCCTGGGTATACTCCTTTCAAAACCTTTTTTAATCGCCCGGGTGGGAATATGGATTATACTTATAGTTTTTCCCTCGACATTTTTTATGGGGATGAGTTTTCCCTTTATCGCCATGTGGGCCGCGAAGGAGTTCAAAAAGTTCGGGGGAAGGACAGGCAAACTCTATGCGGCAAACACCGTTGGTTCGGTACTCGGCGCCATGGGGGCCGGTTTTTTAATGCTGCCGCTTCTTGGAACGCGCGACAGCCTTATTCTGCTTTCCCTGTTGAATATTGCGGCAGGATTTGTCCTTTTCTATCTAAACAGCGAAACGCGGAAAAACGCATCGGT
>Ga0209521_10001278_pt1 | contig 20535 bp, 19 predicted proteins | sample Rifsed19ft4_FD_184016 | JGI IMG/M metagenome (GOLD analysis project Ga0209521, IMG submission 184016) | Soil microbial communities from Rifle, Colorado, USA - sediment 19ft 4 (version 2) | ecosystem: Environmental > Terrestrial > Deep subsurface > Rock core/Sediment | place: Rifle, Colorado...
AGAATACTTTCGACCTGTTCGGAATACAACTTTGCTAAAGCCGCGATGGTATGCAGAGAAAGTGCGAGCACGCCGGCGAAAGGACCGATTCCGACCCAGACAACGAACACGATCACCCATACTAACGCCTCGATCGAGCGTAAGGCATTAAACACGGTACGAGCAATATAGTAAAGCACTATACCGATTGGCAGATCGTCTTTTGGCGCCATGCGTGTGGAGGTGATCAGTCCAATAACCCCACCGATAGCGGCTGGCCAATACAATGTCAATGCTGCTTGATCAAACTGGTAAAACCAGTTCAAGGTCTGCATGATCAAAATTGCCAAAACTGCACCTGCCAACATAGACAGCAGCATACTGACCGCTTTGGCGGCCGGTTTTGTCAGGTGTCTCGTGATCAGTTTGCCGGTGCGGTCTCCGATAGTGGAAAAGATCCCGGCGGCGATTGCAGCTGTGATTACCACAACCGACATACCAAGGATATCGCCCATATCGGCGATAAACGTACCAAGGAAAGCCGCCCCGCCAAGTCTGGGTGCCAGGAAATCCCCCAATTGAATGGTAATTTTCGAGAGAAATTGCAATCCCAAAATACCGATTAATAATGCAACTACCAAACCGATCATTCGAAAAATGCGGGTTCGGGTAGAAGGACGGTTAATCTCGGCTTGAGGCATAGCCCAGCGTGCCAGCGGTACCACAATCAGAGGAGCAATGACTAAACCAGCGACATTACCCACAACACTGGTTGATATCAGATTAGTTAATTGGCTCCCGAGGTTGGCTGCCTGGATACCGATATAGATGCCCAACGGCATTAGCAGCAGGTTGAGCGCAATCGATATCAAAGGGCTTTTCACGTCTTTCATCAGGTTTTTTGCCGCGACGAAGGACAAAGGGATGGCAAACAATGTGCCTAAAGTGGTTGCTAAAAGTGCCAGGAAAACAGTTTCGACGATCTTATCCCAGGTATCAATGGCAGACTTAGAAATCTTAGGTGCACCGACGTTGGTCCGAGTTATGGTACGTATAGTCTGCGCCGCGGTATCCGGCCGGGGGGGAATGCGAATCTCAGTGAAAAATTCTCCGTTGGCATCGGCTTCGAAGTCCCCAACGCCGAGATTGACCTTGGAAGTTGGAATAAATGCGATCGGCCCAGATGAATTTGGCTGAAAGTTATAGCCCCGAACGGTCACCATCGAACGTGGATCCGCGCAAGCCGGTTCGATCACAATGTAAGGACCTGATTTATCCATCTCCGCCGGGATAAAACCGCCTGCCGGGCACGGCGTCATAAAATCCTGTGCAACGACAACTTCGGTCCTTTCATACGTCAATAGGTCCGGTTTTGAGAGTGCGCGTAAAATGCGTGTTAATTGCTGCTGCCGGCGTGGATTGCGGGTTTCATCCAGGTTGACCTTGGTAACTTGAAAACCGAAGGCATAAATTACTATCGCGGCGATTACTGCCAGCCCTAGACCGAGTGAACGAAGGATTTGTTTAAGATTTTTATTCATGTCGCTCAACCCACTCGCTCAGCATCGCGGCCGTAAATGTCTTTAAACTTCTGATCATCGATCTCCTGCGGTAAACCGTCAAACACCAGACGGCCTTCATTCAAGGCAATCACCCGGTCTGCATAGCGGTGTACCAAATCGAGGAAATGTAAGCTGCACAATAGCGTGACCCCCTCCTCGTTGTTGATTTGCTCCAGATAGGTCATGATGCTGTGGGCCAGTACAGGATCCAAGCTGGCGACAGGTTCATCCGCTAATATCATTTCCGGATCCTGCATCATGGCTCTGGCAATACCAACCCGCTGCTGCTGCCCGCCAGATAGCTCATCTGCCCGGTTAGACATCTTATCCGCGATTCCCACGCGGTTCAATTCATGCGTGGCTTTTTCATAATCCGTCTTGGGAAATTTATTGATCAAGCTCCAAAAAGGATTCACGTAACCTAGCCGACCAGCCAGAACGTTGGTCAGCACCGTAGATCGTGCAACCAAATTAAAATGCTGGAATACCATGCCAATTTTCCGTCGGATAAAGCGCATGTCCTCTTCCGTTGCAGCTGTAATATCCGCGTCGTTCCAGAAAATCTTGCCACCAGTGGGCTCAACCAGACGATTGATGCAGCGCAAGAGCGTTGATTTCCCCGAGCCGCTCAGGCCAATGACTGCTAAGAATTGGCCGTTAGGAACCTCAAAACTGACGTCCTTCAATGCCTGGACACCACCATCATAAAGCTTCGATAAATTTTGAACTTTTAGCATGTGGAGTCCTTGAATATGGATTTTGAACAATTCTACACTCAAATTTAAAACAAATAACGGGCAGAATATTGCCTGCCCGTTATTTGATCTAAACCATGTTAATTACTGACCGAGGCTTTCGAAGGTAATGCCGTTGGCCTCAACCATTTGGCGCACGAAGTCGTAATCCGAATCGAGGGCAGCGCTCAAACCGGACCAACCGTAGAAGTCTTCAGAACCGATGGATTCTTTCCAGGCTTCGGTTTCGGCGAAAGCGGTTAAAGCACCTTCGATTGTCGCACGCAGTTCAGCCGGGAAATCCGGGCCGAAAGACAAGGTGTCATTCGGAATGTCTGGAGACAGGGTAAGAATGCGAACCTTCTGGACCACATCCGGTGCTTCCTCGCGGATGTTATTGCGGGCGTCCAGCAACACGTAGCCATCGCAAACGATATTTTTGCCATCGTCGCTAAGCTTACAATTCTCGATCGTCGCATCCGGCATGTCAGGGGCGTCACCCTTCTTCCAGGGTTCAACACCTTCGGGCACAGCGAACGGGCTCCAGAATGTAGTGGCAAAATCGACTTCGCCATTATAAATGGCTTTTACAGCCTGCGGATGACCGCCAGTGGCAATCGACTCACCTGGTTCGACGCCAGCTGCTTTGAGCATAGCCAGAGGGAACATGTAACCGCTGGTTGAACCAGCGTCGGTGTAACCCCATTTTTTGCCAGCCAGGTCTTCAATGGTTTGGATGTCGCTGTCACGTGCAACGAGGAATTGAGCCCAGTAAACATCCCAACCGCGGCGAACAGCTTTGAAAGCTACATCAACACCGCAGAGCTCATTGGCGAAAACATAACCTAGAGCAGGGATAAAACCCATGGTATCGGCCGGTGAAGCGCACATCTCTTCGATTGTGGCAGCATATGAAGTCGGGACACTAACTTCGAAGGCAAGCCCGGTTGCCGCGTTTAAAGCATCTGCCATCATTTGGCCACCGCTTACGATCACGTTGGCATCAACCGAGGGAACAAACAATACTTTGATTGGATGCTCAGGAGACCCAATCGCTGGTTCAGGAACAGCGGTAGGTTCGGGTGCTTTGGTGGGGATCAGCACCGGGGGGACTTCTGTGGGTCCAGCGGTCGGAGTCGCAACCGGTTGACAGGCAGCCAGTGCGAACGATACCAACAGAAGCATGGACAAAATAATATACATGCTATGGCGTTTCATAATCTCAATCTTCTCCTTTAGAAGTGAATGGGAAATCCTGTGGACACAGGTGGATGCCATAACTATATACCCTCTCTTGCACGGTGTAAAGTTGAATGAACCTTAAAAGATGTTTTGAAATTGTTAATAATCAATATTTATGAGTAAATCGCCGATAACTGGCATCGTCTTTTCGGTTTGTCTGTCCTCACCTTCCAGTACAATAGGATCAAAATCCCGTCACAGAGGTCGACGTGAAAAAAATAATCGCAGCCATCGACCAGGGTACCACCAGTACCCGTTGCATCTTATTCGATTCGGCCGGCAAAATCGTCGGTCAGGACCAAATAGAGCATCGTCAAATCTTTCCACAGCCGGGGTGGGTCGAACATGATCCGCTTGAGATTCTGGAAAACGTGCAGGCTGTCGTAAAGAATGCGCTGACACATTCCGGCTATGGACCCACCGATCTGGCAGCCATTGGGATCACCAACCAGCGTGAGACCACGGTCGTTTGGGACCGCAGCACTGGAAAACCGTATATGAACGCCATTGTCTGGCAGGATACGCGCACCGACAGTATTTGTACGCAGCTGAAGGCTGCCGGGCGTCAGGAGTTCTTCCAACAGACAACCGGCTTGCCGATCGCCACATACTTTTCCGGTCCAAAAATCCGCTGGATTCTGGATAACCTGCCCCGGGTTCGGCAGGATGCCGAGGATGGCGATGCGCTCTTCGGCACCATCGATTCCTGGTTGATCTGGAACCTGACTGGCGGACCCCGGGGCGGCATTCATGTCACGGATGTGACCAACGCCTCACGGACGATGCTGATGAATTTGCGTACGCTGGATTGGGACGACAAATCGCTTGAAATCCTGGATATTCCGCGCAGTCTGCTGCCAAAAATCGAATCCTCATCGCAAATATATGGCTATGCGAATTTTCTAGATGGGATCCCCATCGCCAGCGACCTTGGCGACCAACAGGCAGCCTTGTTTGGTCAGACTTGCTTCTCCCCTGGCGAGGCCAAAAACACGTACGGTACCGGCTGTTTTATGCTGCTTAACACCGGAACCGAGATCGTCCCGAGCCAAAGCGGATTGTTGACCACCCTGGGGTACAAGATCGGTTCTGCTCCGGCGGTTTATTGTCTGGAGGGATCCATCGCCTTCGCCGGCGCGCTGGTCCAATGGCTGCGGGATAATTTACACCTGATTCAATCCTCTACCGAGATCGAGACTCTGGCGCGCAATGTTGAAAATAACGGCGGGATGTATATAGTGCCAGCCTTTTCAGGTTTGTTCGCGCCTTACTGGCGCAGCGATGCCCGCGGCGTGATGGTCGGTCTGACCCAATTCATTACCGATGGCCATATTGCCCGTTCCGTGCTCGAAGCTACCGCATATCAGACCCGCGAGGTATTGGACGCGATGAATACCGACTCGGATGTACGGCTTACCGTCCTCAAAGTTGATGGCGGGATGGTCAAGAATGAACTGCTGATGCAATTCCAGGCTGATATCTTGAATGTTCCGGTGGTGCGTCCGCAAATCACCGAAACAACGGCGCTTGGCGCCGCCTACGCAGCCGGATTGGCAATTGGATATTGGCCAAATTTGGACACCTTGCGCGAACAATGGGCCGCCGACCGCAAGTGGCTGCCGCAAATGGACGCCGACACCCGTAAACGCCTTTTTAACGGCTGGAAAAAAGCCGTCTCACGTACTTTCGACTGGATTGAGGCATGATTAATTCAAAACCAACTGCAATCATCATCGGCGCCGGCTTTACCGGCTGTGCGCTGGCATATGACCTGGCCCAACGCGGCTTCGACGTGACCGTCGTCGAGCGGGGCGAACTGGCTTCCGGCACCTCCGGACGTACGCATGGGCTGCTGCATTCCGGCGCCCGCTACTGTGTGACCGATCCAGAAGCCGCCGTTGAATGTATTCAGGAAAACATCATCCTGCGGCGCATTGCAAAGCAATGTATTGAGTTTAATGGAGGCTATTTCGTCGCCCTCGATGACGCCGATCTGGCTTACGCTCCAGCCTTTTTCAGCCAGGCCCAGGTTTGCGGTATTCCAGTGGAGGAAATCGGCGTCAAACACGCCCTCGAGGCTGAACCAGCACTTTCCCGCCAAATCTTGGCTGCCTATGAAGTCCCGGACGGCGCGTTTGATCCGCTTCGCCTGGCAATGGCTTTTGCCGCCAGCGCGACCCAATTGGGAGCCCGTTTCCATACCTTCCACGATGTGACTGGTTTTTTACAAGATGGAAAGGGAAAGATAAACGGCGTCCGGGTAACTGACCGGCACGCCGATCACTCCTGGGAGTTCAATGCCGATATCACAATCAACGCCACCGGTGCCTGGGCTGGAGTTGTGGCTGAAATCGCTGGTCTTTCTGTGCCAGTGCAGCCAACACCCGGTGTGATGGTTGCTTACGAAAAAAGGGTAACCGACCGGGTAATCAACCGGCTTTGCGAACCAGATGATGGCGATATATTGCTGCCGCAGCGCCGCATGGCGGTGATTGGCACAACTTCATTCGAGGTCCAGGATGCGGATTACATCCCGGTGACGCCGGATCAAGTTCAACAAATGCACGAGCGCGCCGCTCTGCTGGTTCCTGAACTTAAGAATGTCAAAATGCGCGGGGCGTATATGTCTGCCCGGCCATTGATTGGCGGCATGATGAGCGGCCGTTCGCTCTCGCGCACTTTCAAATGTTACGATCACCTGGCCAACGACAGCGTCGACGGACTGGTGACGGTCACTGGCGGCAAAGCCACAACATGCCGGGTGATGGCTGAAAAAACCGCTGATCTGGTATGTCAAAAATTAGGCTGGCACCGTACCTGCGAGACTGCTGAACTTCCGTTGGTGGATTACCACCTTTATTATCAAACCCGCGAGGTGCTGGCATGACGGGCTCAACCTGGCAAGTTACCTTCAAAGTTTACCGTCAGCGCACAGGAGAAAAACCCAGTCACCAGTCTTATTCCCTCGATGTGGATCCAGACGAATACATCCTGGATGCGGTTGAGCGCATCTGGGCTTTTCATGACCGTACCCTCACCTACCGGCACGCCTGTCATCACTCCACCTGCGGCGCTTGCGGAATGCGGGTCAATGGCCGTGAAAAACTGACCTGCATCACCACCATCCGCTCCGTGACCAGAAACGGCGGTACTGTTCGCATTGATCCATTGCGAAATTTCCCGGTCATCAGCGACCTGGTGGTCGATATGGGGAATTTCTTCCTGCGCATGGAAAAATCGGGATTTGACTCGGTCGTGCCGCTGGACAAAGCCAACCTGCCATACGAATCCACAATAACTCGCGTGTCAGAGCATAAACATGAAGCGGAAAGGCTGGCAGATTGCATCGAATGCGGCCTGTGTATTTCAGCCTGTCCGGCTGCTAACACCGATCACGAATACATTGGACCGGCGGTTTTAGCCTCCATCCATCTGATGTACACCCAGTCTCCGTCGCAAGCCTTGATCGATCAGGCTGACCATCACACCGGCCTCTGGCGCTGTCACAGCGCCTATGAATGCACACAGGTGTGTCCATCCGGCGTCGATCCAGCCTGGCGTATTATGGATATGCGAAAAAAGATTATCGGGAACCGGATTAAATCAATTTTTACCCGGCCCAACGAGGATAAAAAGAATGCCTAATCAACCTGAAGCGAAAAATTGGCCGCGCTGGTTCGACCCGCGCAGCCGTTCACTTGGAACCTTCGGCTTTATCCTCAATCGAATCACCGCGCTTGCCCTGACGTTGTACCTGATATTGCACCTGATTGCTCTTGGACAATTAGCCCAGGGTCCGGCTGCATACGATGGTTTCATTGCCCTGGTAAAAAACCCTCTTTTCAAATTGGGCGAGTTGCTGGTCATCGCTGCCGGCGTTATTCATGGATTGAACGGTATTCGCATTGCGCTCAATAGCTTTGGCATCGGTGTGCGCCGTCAGCGCAGCATGTTTGTTATTCTGATGGCTTTGGCAGTGCTCTGCATCGCCTTCTTTGGTTGGAAAATGTTCATGGAGGGTTAAGGGATGGAAGGTTCATTAACGCCCAAACGGTTGGAAGGCAGCGGACGCTGGTTGATTAAGATCATCGCCGGCCTGTTTATCGTCGTATTTCTTGGTATTCACTTTGTGGTTAATCATCTGGTCGCACCGGGTGGCTTACTCACCTATGCCGATGTCGTTGCCTATTATCAAAATCCCGTCATAGTGGTTATGGAAGTCGCTTTCCTGGTGGTGGTCATCACCCACGCTTTCCTCGGTGTGCGCTCCATTTTGTTGGACCTGAATCCCACTGCCTGGGTCTTGCGGGCTGCAAATGTTTTATTGGTGATTGTCGGTGCCGCCGCGGTTATCTATGGTGCCTGGCTGGCACTCACGATAGCGAATGTAAAAATCTAATTCATGGGTATGGTGAACGCTCGAACCCACAAAGACCATTTCATTTCGTTCTCAGCCGATTTGTGTCGGTTTGGTTGTGGATCAGTTCGCAACCATTGACGCTCGGGTGACTTCCGGCTAAAATACAGGGTCGCTGGGACTGCCAGCACATTCTCACTCAGGCATCTGCCTGAACCAACCGCATAGAGCGAAGGTAACCAGTTCGATGGTGAGAGGCGCTCGAAGGATGATGAAATGGAAAAAGTAAAGATTGAAGTTACCCGGCGTACGATCACCGGGAAACAGGTCGGTAACTTACGCCGCGAAGGCAAATTGCCGGGCGTAATGTACGGCCATAATTTCGAAACCACGCCCATTGTGATGGATTTCCGCGCTGCATCCCGGATCCTGCATGGGGTTTCGAAGTCTCAGATCGTCAACATTGTGCTCGACGGCAAAGAGATTGGTACTCTGGTGCGCGAACGCCAGAAGGACTACCTGCGTAATGAATTACTGCATGTCGACTTCCAGGTTGTTTCCTTGACCGAAAAAATCCGCACCAAGGTTGCCATCGAATTGGTTGGCATTTCACCAGCGATTAAAGATTTCAATGGCGTTGTTGTTCATGAATTGGAAGAGGTTGATGTTGAAGGCCTGCCAGGGGATCTCCCCGAAAAACTGCTGGTGGACATCTCGTCCCTGGACACAATAGGCAGCTCGATTCTACTCAGCGCGCTGGAAATCAGCGACAAATTGACTGTCTATAAAGACCTGGACAGCGTGGTTGTCGTCATCACCGGCGGCGCTGCCGAGATTGAGGAAGAGGTCACAGAAGTCGAGGCCGAACCTGAAATCATCGAACGCGGTAAGAAGGAAGTAGAAGACGAAGAAGAATAACCTTAGCAGTAAACTAAAAGAGGCTGACCTTGTTACGGTCAGCCTCTTTTTTTAACTAAAGTTTATGTCACACATTTTCGAGAAAGCCTAGCACCTTAAGCAATCGCACGGTAATCCGGGCGGTAATGCCCCATACCATTTCGCCGTCGAAGTCAGCAAAATAAAACACCCGCGTACTGGTTTTGTCTTTGAAGGTGTACTGCCGGGTTTCGATATTTTTCGGATCGCCAAGAAAAGTCAAGGGCACCGAAAATACCCTGTCAACTTCCTCGGGATTGATCAAGACGTCGAATGGCCATTTAATAAGGGCTACCACCGGTGAAATGACAAAGTCTGAAATGGTCAGGTAGTCTTTCAGCCGGCCCAGGATTTCGGCATCCTTGGCTTCCAGCCCAATTTCTTCATAGGCTTCGCGTAAAGCAGCCTGGTAAACGTTTTTATCATTCGCTTCGATAGCACCGCCGGGGAAGGAAACCTGGCCTTTGTGGTCATTCACCCCTTCGGAACGGCGCGTGAAGAGCAAATGCCATTCACCGCCTTGCCAGAACAACGGAATCAACACCGCGGCTTTTCGTCCGTCAAATGGACCGCTGCGGTTAACTTGCCCCCGGCAATATTCCTCCAGACGCGATCGAATATCGGCAATGGTCAGGATGTTGGCTGATGGTGCTGAATCGTCCATCGTGACCTAACCCTCAACAACCTCAATCTCTTCGTCGGTTTCGTCCTCATTTTCCGGGGCGGTTGTCCGGTCTTTGCGGCCTTCGATTGCCAGCAGGGTGGCTTCATCCTCCACCTGATCGATGATCACTGGACGGGCGAACAATAAAAATCCGGTATGGGCAATCATGCGGTCAACCGGGCGGAAGCGTTCCGGTTCAGCCTTATAATAGCGCAGCAAAATTTCCAAAATATCAATAAATGCAAAATTGTTCTGGCGTAAGGCCAGGATAAGTGTGGATACCTGGTTCGCGGTTGGCAAAATACTGCCGAAAAATCCGCCAAATTTTAACGCGGTCTTGACCTGGGCAATGTAATCATGTGGGTTGGGAACGTCGAGGAACAGGGCGTCGACCCCGGTCTCATCAAATCCTTCTGCTATGTCACGCAGTTTGAACTCAACCCGGTCGAGCAAACCCAGCCGGTTCAGGTTTTTCATCGCCAGTGCCTGCTTATCTGGCCGATTCTCGTACGATACCACCCGACCCGTTTTTCCAACGGCAAAAGCCAGCGCGCAGGTCAACGCACCAGAGCCAGTTCCGGCTTCCACCACCAACTCGCCTTCCCCAATTCCCATCGTCACCAGAATAAATCCAATTTCCTTGGGGTAAAGGATCTGGGTTGAACGCGGCATTTCTTTGAGCAAATCGCCCAATGCCGGCTGTAAAATGAAAAACGGGTTACCCAGGTGACTGGTGACTTTGGTGCCCCAGGGTTTACCAATCAAATCGTCGTGCTTGATGACGCCGCGGTGCGATTCCATCTTGCCGCCGGCAGCAACCCGGATGATGAAACTCTTATGACGCAATCCGACCAGCTGAACCAGATCGCCGTCTTCGACGTGGGTGCCATGCAGGTTCCAGCTCAACGGCGCACGCTCCGGGTGGATTTCTTCGGCCGCGAGGCTTGTGGCTCAGGTTGTTTGTTGCTCAACCAATAGCCGACAGCCAAAAATAGGATCGCTCCCAGGATCCCACTTCCCATTTGCAACGACCCGACTTTGAGAAATTCCGACTCAAGGCTAGCGCCTGCCAGGTGCCCAAGCCAGAATCCAATGAACGCGAGTACGATATACAACCCAAGGCGCCAGGTTGCCCCGCCGCGCCACAGATGAAAAACTGCCCCGAGAAAAATGGGGGTTACAATGCCCAGCAATACCGCTTGAATGGTCATCCTTGCTCCCGGATGGTATTGAAAGTCGTTTGGATGGTGCCCCCGCCCAGCACCACTTCCCCATTATAAATAACAACCCGCTGGCCGGCGGTGATATCCCGCAGTGAATTCTTGAAATCAACCTGGATGCCGCTTTCACCATTGGGTGTGATCCGCCCTGGCGCCAGGGCAGCCCGGTAGCGGATCTTGACATGGGCGTCAAACGGTTCGGCTGGCGCCGTGCCGGAAATCCAATTAATATCGCCGCTGGAAAGACCGCAGCGCCCCAATTCACTTTCATCGCCAACGATCAGCTCATTTGTGGAGAGATTTTTTTCCAGCACATACAAAGGCTGCGGCGCAGCGATGCCCAATCCCTTGCGCTGACCGATCGTGTAGAATGCCAGTCCCTGGTGCTTTCCAGCCTGGCTGCCGTCTCGCCGGACAATTTTTCCGGGTTGGGCGACCTCTGGCACATTGCGCGCCAGAAATTCACGATAATCCTGCCCGGCCAGAAAACACAAATCCTGGCTGTCGGCTCGTTCAGCCACCGATAATCCAAACCGCCTGGCATGTTCGCGTACCTCGGGTTTGGGCAAGCCGCCGACCGGAAATAATGTGTGGCGCAGTTTTTCCTGGGGCAGCACGCTCATCACATACGATTGATCTTTTTCCGGGTCGAGGCCGCGCAGTAATTGAACGCTGCCATCAGGTTGGTGTGCGATCCGGGCATAATGACCGGTCGCCATAAATTCAGCGTCCATTTCACGCGCGGCTTCATACATAAATCCCCAGCGGATCAGCGAATTGCAATAAATACACGGATTGGGGGTGATTCCGCTGCGGTAGCCATCCATAAAAGCCTGCACCACCGTGCTGCGGAACAGGTCCTGGGCGTTGAGAGCGTAAAAAGGGATGCCCAGCCTGGCAGCCACGCGGCGTGCTCCTGCCATGGCGTCTGGAGTGCAGCAGCGGTTGCTCTCTTCCTTGCCGGGTTCGCTCCATAAACGCAGCATTACCCCGGTGACATCGTAGCCCTGCTCCACCAGCAAGGCTGCCGCCACCGAACTATCCACACCGCCGCTCATGGCGACGACTACTTTTATGCTGTTAGCCATCCCGCATAAACCTCAATGAACGCTGCGTACTTTTCGCGCCAGGTCCGGCAGGATGGATACAAATGCGTCGATATCTTCGGCCTTTGTAGTTGAACCCAACGTAACCCGCAATGAACCCAATGTCCATGCCGGCGCCAGGCCAATCGCTTTGAGCACGCCCGAAGGTTTTGGGTCGCCCACTTTGCAGGCAGACCCCGACGAGCAGGCAAACCCGGCGACATCTAACAAGGTCAGCAGGTGATTTCCATCCAGGTTTTCAAAGGCAAAACTGGCGTGATTCGGCAAGCGTTCGGTAGGGTGACCGGTCAAACGCGAGCCAGGGACGGACTCCAGCACGCCGCGAATCAACCGATCGCGATTCTGAATATAGCGGGCATTGCGTTGCGGCATATTCGCCACGGTAAGCTTCATGGCTTCGGCCAAACCCACAATGTAAGGGATATTTTGAGTTCCCGCCCGCCGGCCTTCTTCCTGACCACCGCCGGTCTGTGAAGGGTGTAGTTGAAGCCCTTGACGCACCGCCAGTGCGCCTACCCCTTTTGGTCCGTAGAATTTGTGGGCGCCAATTGCCAGTAAATCGATTTGATCGCGTTTGACGTCCATAGGCATGTGCGCGGCTGCCTGCACCGCATCTGAATGCAAAGGTATTCCCTGTTTTCGGCATAATTGGCCAATTTCAGCCATGGGATTGATACTGCCAATTTCATTGTTGGCATACATAATACTGACCAGGGCAACATCTTCCCGCAGAGCATGGCGTAAATCCTCCGGATCGACCCGTCCATAAGAGTCGACCGGCAGCAGATCCATCGAAAAACCATTCAATTCAACCAGTTGCTCAACCGTGTGCAGCACGGCATGATGTTCGATCGGGGTGGTAATGATGCGCTGAGCGCCGGTTTTGTCACGCTGCGTGAAAGCCATGCCGCGGATCGCCAGGTTATCGCTCTCTGTGCCGCAGCTGGTGAATACGATTTCACTCGGCTGACCTCCTACGGCAGCGGCAACTGACTCACGCGCAGATTCCAGCGCAGCTTCAGCTTGTTGCCCATACCAGTGTACGGAAGAGGGGTTGCCGAAGGTACCGGTAAAATATGGCAGCATCCGTTCCAGCACCCGCGGATCAACCGGAGTGGTGGCTGCATAATCCAAATAAACACGCTCGCTCAAGTCGTCTCTCAACCTTTCAAATCAGACCGTAACGGTAAATTATAACATTCTATGCATGATAGAAAAAACTTTCGCCTCGCCCCATCACCTGTTATAATAGGCCATATTGTTCCGATTCTCACATGCTGCATCCAGGAGCGTTTATGGCGCAAACGATCAAATTCGGGACCGATGGTTGGCGGGGGATGGTCGCCGAGGATTACACTTTTGAAAATGTCCGGCGCTGCGCCCAGGGTTTTGCATCGTACAACCTCGCCATCGGAAAAGCAGGGTCCTGGTTCGTGGTTGGGCACGACAAACGCTTTATGTCGGAAAATTTTGCTCAGGCAGTGGCCGAAGTCCTTTGCGGCAACGGTCTAAACGTCTATCTGACCGATGGTGCGACCCCAACACCTGTCATCTCTTTCTCGACAGTCAACTTGATGGCGGCTGGCGCAGTTAACATCACCGCCTCGCACAATCCGCCTACCGACAACGGTTTCAAAGTTCGCGACGCTTCCGGCGGAGCGATCGATCCGGCTGGCTTAAAACAAATCGAGAGCCTGATCCCGGATTCACTGGCAGGGGTCAAAAGCATGCTGGCTGCCCAGGCTGAAGCTGAAAAACGGCTGGTGATTTTCGATCCTGCTCCAGCCTATATCGAGCATCTAAAAGGCCTGATTGATCTCGAGCCTTTGTGTAATGCCGGCCTGACTGTCATGGTGGATACCATGTGGGGCAACGGCGCAGGTTGGTTTCCGCGGCTGTTATCGGGCGGCACCACCAAAATCATCGAAATTCATAACACCCGCAATCCAAGCTTCCCGGAAATGAAACGCCCGGAGCCCATTCCGCCCAACATCGACGTGGGATTGGCTGAAACGGTCAAAAACAAAGCTGACGTCCTGCTGATCACGGATGGCGATGCGGACCGGCTCGGCATTGGCGACGAAAACGGCGTATTTATCAACCAGTTGCAGGTATACGGATTGTTGGCTTACTATCTGCTCGAGGTGCGCGGCGAACGCGGTGCGATCGTCAAAACCCTCTCCACGACATCAATGCTTGAAAAACTCGGAAAAATCTACAGCGTCCCGGTGCATGAAACCGGCGTCGGATTTAAGTACGTGGCGCCGAAATTTACTGAAACCAATGCACTCATCGGCGGTGAAGAATCCGGCGGGTATGCCTTTCGCGGCAATGTACCCGAGCGTGACGGTATTCTGGCTGGGCTGTATTTCCTCGACATGATGGTCAAGTTAAAGAAATCTCCTTCGCAACTGCTGGCACAACTTTTTTCCGTGGTCGGCCCGCATTACTACGACAGGATCGATACCCGCTTTGCCGGCGACCCGCAAGCCAAAATTAATGGCATCCTGAATGCCAACCCAAAAACCATCGGCGGGTTGAAGGTCACTGGACTGAGTACGCTGGACGGTTACAAATTTTCCCTGGAAGACGGCGGCTGGTTATTAATCCGCTTCTCCGGCACCGAGCCGATTGTGCGGGTGTATTGCGAAACCACCCACGGCGACCTGGTGCCAGCGATATTAAAAGATGGTTTAGCCATTGCAGGGTTGAATTAACCATTGATCCTTACAGATTCGCACTGCCATTTGAACCTTAACCAATTTAATAATGACCTGGACGCGGTCCTAGAACGTGCCCTTGCCAATGATGTTCAGCGGATTTTGGTACCTGGTATCGACCTGGATACCTGCCAGCTGGCAGTTAACCTGGCTGAAACTCACCCCGCAGTATATGCCGCGGTGGGGATCCACCCCAATGCCGGTAGCGAGTGGCAGCCCGAAACCTTGAACGAGATTGAAACCCTGGCAAAACACCCGCGGGTGGCAGCCATTGGCGAAATCGGGCTGGACAACCATTGGAATGACACCGAACCGGAACTGCAGCGCGAGATCTTGTTAGCGCAACTTGCCATGGCAGCCCGCGTGAACAAACCCGTTGTGGTGCACAGCCGCGAAGCGCTGGATGACTTATGGCCGATTCTCCAGACCTGGACGGATGAGCTAGTTCGATCTCAATCGCCACTGGCAGGTCGTGCCGGAGTACTGCATTCCTACGAAGGCGATTTATCCATGGCGGAGCAAGCGCGGCAGATGGGTTTCTTCATCAGCCTGGCAGGTCCGGTAACCTACCAGAATGCAGCCGAAAAACATGCCCTCGCCAGCCAGCACCCGCTCGAGAACCTCCTGATCGAAACCGACGCACCTTACCTCACGCCTCACCCATATCGCGGGCAGCGCAACGAACCAGCGAATGTTTCACTGGTAGCCCAGGCCATTGCAAAATTTCGTAATATCACGCTGGAACAGGTCGCGGATGCGACCACCAGAAATGCAGATAAATTATTCAACTGGAGTTATTGATTGAGCACCACCACATCATTTTTTGCACCCGTCCAGGACCAAATTCACCGCGTCGAATTTATGATGCGGTCTCAGGCTGAAGGTCACAATCCCGACTTGAAAGCCGCGCTCGATCATTTAATTTCCTCCGGCGGTAAACGAATACGCCCGACTTTGACCATCCTCACCGGACGCATGCTCGGCGGTGACGAGGAAAAGTTAGTGACTCTGGCGGCTGCCATCGAACTCCTGCACACGGCCACTCTGGTGCACGACGATCTGATTGACGGGTCACTGCTGCGCCGCGGCATCCCAACCCTTAACTCCCGCTGGTCGCCCGGCGCCACCGTTCTCACCGGTGATTTCCTGTTCGCCCGCGCCGCGAAACTGGCTGCCGATACTGAATCCGTCCCAGCCATCAGCCTGTTTGCCACGACTCTGGGCGTTATTGTCAACGGCGAGATTACCCAGCTGTTTTCCAGCCGCTGCCGCGCCGATCGCGAAGAATATTACCAACGAATTTACGCCAAGACCGCATCTTTATTCGAAACCTGTACCTGCTGCGCCGCGCTGATCAGCCCGGTCGATCCCGAAACAACGGATTTGGTTCGCCAGTACGGCTACGACATCGGCATGGCCTTCCAAATTATCGACGACGTGTTCGATTTCACCAGCGACCAGTCGCAGCTCGGCAAACCGGTCGGCAGCGACCTTCGCCAGGGCTTGATTACGCTGCCAACCTTGTTCTTCCTCGAAAATCACCCAGAGGACGAAGATGCCCAGGAAATACTTGCCGGAGACTGCCTGCACTACGACGAGCAGGTGTCCCGACTGGTAGAGAAGATCCGAAATAGCGATGCCATCGACCTGGCGCTGTCAGAAGCCAACCACTACGTCGACCTGGCGGTGGAAAAACTGCAGCAGCTTCCCGCTTGCCCGGAACGCGACCATCTGGAGCAGTTGACCCTTTACATCACCCGCCGAAATTCGTAAATCAAAAAGCCGCCAGACCAGGCGGCTTTCATATATAAAGCCTCAAATCACCTGGAATTTCGAGGTAAATCCGCTTTTGCAGGCACCAACCAAAAAGTTTGTTGTTTTCGCGTTAAATAATCATTGAAAATGGATCGAATGGAGAATTAAGATGTTTTTCCTGGGTGTATTGGGTGTAATTCAAACCATCCTCCTGCCTGGATTGATATTTAACCGGCTGGTAAAACCAAAAGGCGGAATAGTATTTCAATTTTCAACTATTTTCCTTTTTTCGCTGCTGTTAAATTTTCTTGTTGTTACTTTTCTGACCGAGATCCATCTGTATACCCGGACGACGCTATTTGTACTGATCGCCATCGAATTTCTCTTAATTCTCTATCTTTACCGCAATCAACTTACTCAAACGATCGATGAATCCAGCCAGAAAATCAATCAGGTGGCTAACGGTTGGAAATCCTCCTTCAGGGCGATATTTTTATCCGAGATTGCTTATCCAGGCATCAAATTGGTCCGGACGATAATTCTTGCGATATTAATGGTCATGGCGATTAGCCTTTGCTGGTGGTTTTTCAAGCATGTGATCAGTAATGCCGTTACTGTGTTTAGTGAATGGGATTCTGTACTTGCCTGGAATACCTGGGCGCAAACCTGGGCGCAAAATAAAATCCCTGAAAATCAGACTTTTTATCCGCAGTTAATCCCCATTAACCTTTCAATCCCTTATGTACTGATTGACAACATCCAGGTCAGCTTTTTTTCGAAATCCATCATGCCATTATTTTCTGTCCTGATGGCATTGCTGCTCTTCGAAGCTGCTTTGGAGCAAAAGCGTTATGGCTATTTTATTGGCATTATCGTCCTTTATTTTCTGATTAAGAAATTCCTCGGCAGTAACATTGGCGAGGCATACGTCGATCTTCCTCTGGCTTTCGTAAGCCTGTTGGCGATACAGGTCTATAGCCGAACACAACAAATACTGAACAACAGGAAAGAACTATTCCTTGTGATGGTTATCGCTGCTACTGGAGTTGTGACCAAACAGCCAGCCGCTTATTTATTGGTTGTCCTCGCGGTTTTGGTTTTGTTGGATGGCATTCGCAACAAAGCGTCACTGCGCTGGTTTCTCATTGTTGGCGGTATTTCGGGATTGATAGTCCTGGTTGGGTATTCCCGCACAATTCTGCCAACGCTGTTAAATTTTGATCAGACCGGGTTGCCGGCGTATTACGCCATCTCTACAGACACTTCCGATTCGTCTACGCTCGCAGGTCACCTGGCATTCGCAATCAACAGCCTGGGGAAATACGCCATTCTATACGTCCTGCTCATTCCCGGGTTCTTCATTCTCCCCAGGAAATTCAAGCTACTGATTGTCACTCTGGTGATTCCATTTACCGTATTGTGGGCTGTGTTCGCCAGTTATGACGTTCGCAACCTTTCTCTGGTCTTCCCACTGCTAGCCATAATTTCCGGGTTGACGCTTGAAAAGATTGGTGAGTATGTTTTCCAGAAACTGGATCGCTGGAAGTTGGGTAAAATCCCAACCGGGTTTGTCATTGCTGCAGTCTTAATCGGTATATTCGTTCTTAATTTCCTGTTTTCGAAGGACAGAATAACCGCTGCATGGCAGGATAAACAAAGATTAATTTTCTCGCCCAACCTAAATGAGCAAATCGATTCGCTGGATTTCAGCGGTTCGTGTCAAAAAGTGTTAACCTCTTACCCGATCCGCTACCTTCCCGGGCATGAATCCCATGAAGAATGGTTCTTTTATAATGGTTTTGACACTTATACTGAATTGATTCAAGACCCGGCGATTTGCTGGATCCTTGTGCCGCCATCTGCTGACGCAGCCATTCAAGAACAAATAACCGCCAACCTCGATGCTGGAAAATATCAGCTAATATTTACTGTCGATGATTGGATTCCGTATCGCTTGATTAAAATCCGGTGACAGCCGAAAGGAATGAAAAAATAAATGATGCCTGACCCAGGCAATTTGTCCCCGATTTGCACAACTCAACCATGAGATTATTTTTAGGGTCCTGTTTAATAGCAAAATACCACCAATTATTGGTGATATTTACTAACTTACTTGCACAATTGGTAGTGCGCTGGGGGGGACTTGAACCCCCACGCCTTGCGGCACATGGCCCTCAACCATGCCTGTCTGCCAATTCCAGCACCAGCGCGAGAGCTTCGCTATTATAATCGGCTCTGAGTAGATGTCAAGAATTTTTGCACCTCCACATTTATCCCACTAATTATGGTTATACGCATAAGGAGCACTCATGACGATTGTCCTTGACGCGATGGGCAGTGATCAATACCCCGACCCAGAAATTCAAGCCGCGGTCACCGCTGCAGAGCTGTTCGGCGAAGAAATCATCCTGGTAGGCAATCAAGCTTTGATTGAGCCTAAATTAAAAGCGCTCAACCTCAAAAACTTGCCGATCCTGATTGAGGATGCGCCGGATCTGGTCGAAATGGGCGAGAAACCGGTAGAGGCGGCTCGCCGCAAACCGCGCAACAGTATGGCCGTTGGTTTGGGTTTGATCAAGTCCGGGCGCGCCCAGGCTTTCGTTTCAGCCGGCAATACTGGCGCTGCTATGTTTAACGCGCTGCGCGTTCTTGGGCGAATTCCTGGAGTAGCCCGCCCAGGACTCACCGCCTTGTTCCCGGTCAAAGGTGGATATTGCGCTGTGGTCGATATTGGCGCCAACTCGGAGTGCCGCCCGGAGTTTTTACTGCAGTTCGCCGTCATGGGTTCGATTTACGTTGAAAAGGTGTTGAATATCCCCAATCCGCGGGTAGGGCTGCTCTCCAATGGTGAGGAAGCAGGCAAAGGAAACGCCTTGACCCATGACACCTACCCGCTGCTTGAAAAATCCGGATTGAATTTCATTGGCAATGTCGAAGGCAAAGAGCTGTTTGGCGGTCAGGCGGATGTAGTGGTGACAGACGGCTTTACTGGCAACATTTTACTCAAATCATCCGAAGCAGTAGCCAAACTGTTGGTAGATAACCTGCGTACCGAGTTGATGTCTTCATTCGTGACCAAAATAGGCGCCTTACTGGCAAAACCCGCCTTCAACAAGCTTAAAAGAATTTTGGATCCGTCAGAAACCGGCGCAGCTCCTTTGTTGGGCATCGACGGTTTAGTATTTGTTGGCCATGGACGCTCAGACAGCCGGGCACTGGTAAACGCCATCCGCATTGCCCGCCAGGCCGTCCAGGCTGAATTATTGGATAGCCTGCGCCTGGCGATAAAGGATCGCCTGGCGTTATTGGAATCACTCACCCCCACTGAATAAGGACTGATAATGAAGATTGTTAGCAACGAAAAATTGATCAAACGCAATAAAAAAATTGGCCAGGTTTTGACTATGGCAGCACTGGCCATCCTGGGCATCGGGTTATATTTTTCCTTCGCCCGGCCCGAAGAGATTACCATCACATTTGGCTCCCTGCTGATTGGTTTCCTGCTGACCCAGGTTGGTGTTTACTACGGCAACCGCTGGGGACGCTCTCCCCGCCCGGATGAAATGATTTCGGCCAATCTGAAGGGTCTGGAAGATAAGTACGTGCTGTATCACTATACAGCCGGCATCCCGCACTTGCTAACCGGGCCAACGGGAGTCTGGGCAATCGTGCCCACGCCGGTCGGCGGCAAAATTACTTATGACGAGTCCAAAGGTCGATTCCGCCAAAAAGGCGGTAACTTTTACCTCAAACTCTTCGGTCAGGACTCCATCGGCCGCCCGGAGTTGGATGCCCAGTATGCTTTGAACGACCTCATGAAGTCATTCAAGAAGAATGCCCCCGAGTTGGCACTGCCGGATCCTCAGGCTGTGGTGGTGTTTACGAACCCCAAGGTCGAAGTGGATGTGGTGGATTCACCCACTCCGGCGGTGCATATTGACAAGTTGAAAGACTTCATCCGGAAACAGCCCAAGGCAACAGCGGAAGGTTTGGAAGTGATCAAGACTTTACAAAAAGCCTTGCCGTCTGAAACCACTTTCGAATAAGCTGATTGGGTCAGCTCAACAAAAAGCGGGTGGATGAGATTGAATTCTCAAACACCCGCTTTTGTTACGGTTTTTTGGTTCCAAATGGCGGACGAGGCCGGCTGGCTGGCTTTTTCGCAGCCTGGGTCGCCGGCTTTCTCGCGGCCTGGGTAGCCGGCTTTCTCGCGGTCTGTGGGAACGGCTTTTTCTCGATGCGGGTAACCGGTGATTTTAA
>Ga0209521_10001283_pt1 | contig 20466 bp, 20 predicted proteins | sample Rifsed19ft4_FD_184016 | JGI IMG/M metagenome (GOLD analysis project Ga0209521, IMG submission 184016) | Soil microbial communities from Rifle, Colorado, USA - sediment 19ft 4 (version 2) | ecosystem: Environmental > Terrestrial > Deep subsurface > Rock core/Sediment | place: Rifle, Colorado...
TGCGGGAGGTGGGATTTGAACCCACGAACTCCTAAGAGATAAGGTTCTGAGCCTTACGCCGTTGACCAGGCTAGGCGACCCCCGCAACGAGAAAAATTAGGTTTCCTGAATAAGTGTCTTTATTATAGGAATTGCATCTTTTAATTGAAAAATTCTTTTTGCTCTTGGATCATCAAACTTTAGATTCCATGGCTGAGTATAAAGTATCACAGATTTTCCTCCGTCCAGCATATTTTTGGCATTTATTGGAGAATCATCAATAAAAATATCATAGTCGAGTTTTGTTTTTTCTAAACCTTCCAATACTCCAACATAATTTTTGTATGGAATCTTTTGATATGAAAGCCAGTTTTTAACATAAGTATGTGTAGATTCTTCTCTTGCTGTAACAATATCTACCTCACTAATATTTGAAAGAGCGGATATTGTTGTAGAAAGATTCACCTCTGTAGATGGTATTTTATGCCATGTTTGCCAACATAAAGAAAGTTCTTTGTAAAAATCAAATTTGTCTATTTGATATCTTTCCCAAAAATCCCATTCAGAAATTTCTTCTTTTGATATGGTTTTTCTTATTTTATTATTATAATCAAGCCAAGTATGAATGACATCTGCCAAAACGCCGTCAACATCAAGACCTATTTTCAATTGAGTCAATTTTTATCAAAAGTATCCCGAAGTTCTTCTAAAATCTTTCTCTGGTGCTTATCAAGTTTGGTTGGAATATTTACTACAAATCTTATGTATTGATCTCCGCGTCCTCTACCACCAGTATTTGGAACTCCCTTTCCTTTCAATTTCATAATTGAATTTGGTTGTGTGCCTTGTTCCAAGGTTATTTTTTCTGTTCCTTCCAAAGTAGGTATAACAATTGATTTCCCAAGTGCTGAATCAACCATAGAGATATTTGCATCATAGAATATGTCTGGTCCATCTCTTTTGAATTTATCATGTGGTTTTACATGTATTCTAACTATGAGATCTCCACTAGGCCCATCATCTATTGATTCGCCTTCTTCTCTTATCGTGTATTCGCCATTATCAACACCGGGTGGAATATCAAATGAGAGATGTTTCTTACCTTTTACTTTGCCTCTACCTTTACATTGATTACACGGTCTTTCAATTATTTTGCCTTGTCCTCTGCATATGTTGCATGGATGAACAGTTACAAAAGTTGAAAATCCCATATTTCGTGTAGTTCTTACTTGACCTTGACCATGACAAACTGAACATGTTCGTTTTGATGTTCCTGGAGCAGCTCCTGAACCTTGACAGTTTTCACATCCTACATCCTTTTGAATATCAATTTCCTCGTGTTTTCCTTTTAAAACATCTTCAAGTGTTATTGTAGTGTCATACACAAGATCTGCTCCCCGTTCTCTTCCAAACCCTCCAAAGCCTCCAGATCCACCTTTACCAAAAAGGGATTCAAAAATTGATTCAAATCCTCCACCCCCAAAGCCTCCAAAAATATCTTCAAAATTTACACGAGACCCACGAAAAATATCTTCGCTACTATATCTTCCGTCAACACCAGCATGACCATGAGTATCGTAGATCTTTCGTTTTTCAGCGTCAGATAAAATTACGTATGCCTCTGAAATTTCCTTAAAATGTTCACCAGCATCATGTGACTTGTTTCGATCAGGATGAAATTTTAACGCTAATTTTCTATACTGTGCCTTTATTTCATCTTGAGAAGCATTCTTTTGTACCCCTAAAACTTCATAATAATCTCGCTTGGTACTCATATAAGCGAATTTTGATTAATCTCAAGTATAAATCATCAATTATTAAGCGCCAGTAGCGTTTTTACCTGTGCTTTCATCCTCAGTTCCTCCTTTAGGTCCTGTTCCAGACGGACCTGGTCCTGGTGGTGGACTAGCTTTTTTGTAAAGTTCTGTACTTATTTCGTTAACTACTGTTTTTAATGTATCAAGTTTTGGTTTAATTTCTACGGAACCCTTGTCAAGTACATCTTTTAGTTCTCTTATTGCATTTGTAACTTTGATTCCTTGTTCCTGTGTAACTTTGTCTTTGAGATCTTGGTTGATTAATTTTTCAGTAGCATAAATAAAGTTCTCAGCTTCATTTTTGATTTCAATTTCTTCCTTTTTCTTCTTGTCTTGATCTGCGTAAACTTCAGCATCCTTTTTGAGTTTTTCAATTTCTTCCTTTGAAAGTTTTGTGCTTGCAGTAATTGTTATCGTTGCTTCTTTTTGAGTACCAAGATCTTTTGCTGTAACATTAAGTATTCCGTTTGCATCAAGATCAAACTTTACTTCAATTTGCGGAATGCCTCTTGGAGCAGGAGGAATTCCGGAAAGATTAAAGCTTCCAAGCGAAACATTGTCAGTAGCCATTGGCCTTTCACCTTGCACAATGTGTACTGTTACGGCAGTTTGATTGTCTGCAGCAGTAGTAAAGACCTTGCTTTTGGATGTAGGAATAGTAGTATTTCTTTCAATTAATGGTTCACGTAATCCACCAAGCACTTCTACTCCAAGAGTAAGTGGAGTAACATCAAGGAGTACAATGTCACTTGTAACATCTCCTGCAATTATACCTGCCTGTATTCCAGCACCTAATGCTACTGCTTCCATAGGATCAACTCCAGACTCAGGTTCCTTGCCTAAAACAGAAGCAACAAACTTTTTTACTAATGGAATTCGTGTTGGTCCTCCCACAAGAACAATTTTAGTAATGTCGGAAGGTGAAAGTTTTGCATCTTCTAAAGCTTTTGTCATTGATGGCCTACATCTTTCTACAATTGGATTTATGAGATCTTCAAGCTTTGAACGGGTAAGTTTCATTTCTAGATTCTTTGGACCGGCGGTTTGATCATATGATACAAATGGTAAATTGATATCAGTCTCCATTACGGAAGAAAGTTCAATCTTTGCTCTTTCTGCAGCTTCCCTTACTCTAACCATCGCTGCATTATCCTTTGAGAGATCGATTCCAGTGTTTTTTCTAAAAGCTTCAATGATGTAATCTATTATGATCTTATCCATATCAGTGCCTCCAAGTTGTGTATCACCGGAGGTACTCATCACTTCAAAAACGCCACCACCCATTTCCATTATGGTCACATCGAGTGTTCCACCCCCCAAATCAAACACCAAAATTTTCATTTCTTGCTTTGCCTTATCTAAACCAAATGCAAGTGATGCAGCTGTTGGCTCGTTAATAATTCTAACAACTTCTAGTCCGGCTATCTGACCAGCATCCTTCGTTGCTTGTCTTTGATTATCGTCAAAATATGCAGGCACTGTGATTACTGCTTTTTCAATTTTTTCGCCAACAAATGCCTCTGCATCTCTTTTTATTTTCTGCAAAATAAATGCAGAGATTTGTTGTGGTTTGTATTCCTTGTCATTTATTTTGAAAGCATAGTCACTTCCCATCTTTCGTTTTGCAGCTACAATTGTGCCTTCCGGATTTGTAACGGCCTGCCTTCTTGCAGGTTCTCCTACAAGAAGCTGCTCATCTTTTGTAAAGGCAACAATAGATGGAAACGCTTTACCACCTACGGTTGTTCCTTCAGCTGCTGGAATGAGCGTTGGTTTACCACCCATCATTACTGCAGCAGCAGAATTACTTGTTCCTAAATCTATTCCAATAATTTTAGCCATTATTTTTCATCCTCTAATTTTTCGTTTGAAGTTTTTGATATTTCTACTAAACTTGGTCTAATTACTTTGTTTTGTAAAATATATCCTTTACGAATCTCTTTGGTAATTGTATCGTTGTCTAAAGATGAATCTTTCTTTGTAGCTATAGCTTCATGTAATTTTGGATCAAAAATTTCGCCTACTGCATCTATTGGGTTTACACCGTATTCTGATAGAAAAGAATTCATATTTTTTAAAATTCCATCAAGTCCATCTGTATTAACATGTTGTTTTCCAAGTGCGTCTTTTGCACGCACAAAATCATCATAAATTGACAAAAACTTGAGCATAATTTCTGCCAACATCGAGTTTACACGAGTTTGAACGTCAGATTCTGTTCTCTTTTTTAGATTTTCAAAATCTGCAAGGAGATATTGCAGTTTTTTTTCATATGATGTGACTGTTTCTTTTTCTTTTTCAAGCATGGGTTTTAAATCATCAACGCTTGGCTCTTTCACGTCTTCGTCTGTACTAGCTTCCACTTGTACTGCTGTTTCTGTATTTTGCTCTTCAGACAAACAAGATGACTGATAACTTGTCTAATTTTACTCTTATTGCAGAATTTCACAAAGCGGGTTTGTTTTTATGGTTATTAGATCTGTGCCCTTACCAGTCTTACTAATTTTTTCATAATCTGATTTTGAACAGGCTACAACTATAGTGGTTTTATCGCTATGAAAGAGATCAAAAGTCGGGCTTTGGTGTATTTCAACATCACCAATGTAATCACGCAATTTTATTACAAGAGAGTTTAACATGTCTACTTTGTCACCACGCATTTCGTAAGCATCTTGTGACCAGACTAGAGCAACTCTTATTCTACTTGCTTTTAGTTCATTTTTTTTCAAAGTAGAACGAATTTCATCTATTAATCGTTTTACATATCCTTCAATTCCTTTAATGCTCCCATTAACTAGATACATCATAGCACCTGCTCCTTCAAGCGATGTTCCCAATGATCGTAAATCGTACAAGCCACTAGTTATGTCATCCAAGAAGAGGTTTTTGAATTCAGCAAACATGAGATCATGTCTTGTGTTATTGTCTTGTGCAAACTTGCAGACTTCAAGTATACTAGAAAAACCAGAAAATTGTGAGAGTATCTTTATTGCATGAAAAAGTTCAGCCGACGATATAGTTACAAAGTTTTTTTCTTTTTTATCAGTTTCAAGTAGTTTGGCAAGTTTATCATCTGCCTTACCATTAAAAGATCCTATAATTTCTGGTGTCTGATTTTTAGTTCCAAGTGGATAATAGAAATATGAAATACCCTTTCCTACTTCAAGACCGGTTACATGCTCCAAGAGAGATATAGTTTCATTGTTCCCACCAATTCCTGTTGGAAGGTTGTAAATGACGGATCCGCCTTTCTTTAATGCACTAGTAGCATCCTTGAATTTTGAATGAATTTCCATCTTTGTTTCCTGCCCAGTTTTTCGTATCCTTGGAGCAAAGAAGAGATATTCTGAATGTGATATTGCAATGTCTATTGGTTCTACCCCAAGTAGGGGTTCATCCTCTTTTAGAGATGCAACATTTGGATATGTCTTGGCAATTTCTGATTTGAGAGATATTGCCATATGAGCAGATTCATCTACAATAAAGACATCTGCGCCTTTAATTGCCATTTGACATGCAATGGAATAACCCTCAGTGCTAAGACCATAAACAACAACTTTTGTCCCTCCCAAATCATTGCAGCTAGGCAGAAAGGCTAAGAAAAACTTTTTCCACCGTAGAATTCTATCAAAAATGTTTGAAAATCTGGTTTGATGTACTTACTCCAAAACAGCTTTTGTTTTTTGAGCCTATGATCAGAAAATTACAAAAAAACAACAAGCTGTTTTGTACTTCAAGAAATTATCGTGAAGTAGTAGAACTTGCTAAAATTAGAGGCATAAATCTCGTATTTGTTGGAAAACATGGTGGATCCGACAAAATTGGCAAATTAAATGCAAGTCTTACACGAATGCATCGTTTATTATCAATAGTGAAAAAATTCAATCCTGAATTAACAGTTAGTTTTTGCTCTCCAGAGGCATCAAGAATTTCGTATGGACTTGGTGTGAAGCATATTGCCTTTTGTGATTCTCCTCATGCGGAAGCCGTAATGAGATTGTCTTTACCGATTATACAAAGGCTTTTGATACCATGGATTATCCCAAAAAAAGAATTTACAAAATACGGTATTTCTGAAGAAAAAATATCACAATACAAAGCAATTGATGCATCTGTAATAGTAAAAGAAAGATCAAAAAATGATTTGAAGTATAATTTTCTTTTAAAGAAAAAAAAGACTATACTAATACGACCTGAAGAATCAGAAGCTGCTTATGTTTCTGATAATGAAAATAGAATTACTAAAATTATACGCGAGATCATTAAAGAATTTCCAAATTATAATGTAGTCATTTTAGGTAGATACCTACCACAAATAAGCCAACTTAAACGCGAGTTTGGAAGTAATGTGATAGTGATGGACAAAGTTGTAGATGGTAAAAGCTTACTTAAATTTGTAGATGTGTTTATTGGATCTGGTGGTACTATGACTGCAGAAGCTGCCTTAATGGGTGTACCAACTATATCATACGATGCAGTACCAAATTACATTGAACAATATCTTGTAAAAAAGGGTTTAGTAAAAAGAGAAGAAAATCCGCAAAAAATAGTTTTTCTTGTAAAAAAGATTTTAAAGTCAAATAATAAAAAATCTAAAAACAAGGTAAAAAAAATACTAAGTTCAATGGAAGATCCTTTTTCAAAGCTTATCACCCATATCAAAACTTAGTCTATATTATAATCCAAAATATTAAAAATTAACTTAATTGGATCTGAAATGCTTACTGAATAACATTATAAGGGAACTAAAATCAACATTCAACGCCTGGGAAGCCCGGTAGAGGAGAAATCCACCGAGTGTAGCGGTCAAGCATAGGGGCCTTTGGAGCCCTTGACCCCAGTTCGAATCTGGGCCGGGCTACTTTTTTATTAAAATTAGAGATAAGGAGTCTTCGGCATCATATCAAAACGTGGTAAAAGTGAAATTCCAATCAATATTGGAACCACAAATATTGCGACTGAAATTGTGGTGAGAATAATTCCAAGCAATAAACAATTTTTTGCTTTACGAGGATCATCATCTTTTATAATAAAATAAGCTATGACGCCGCCTATAATATTAAAGAAAATAGGTAAAAGAAACCACAAACTACTCCGTCTTCCTGCTCCCATGATTGATTTACCAAATTGTCGGATTTAAATCAAGATGTATATCTATAATTCAAGTTTTGCAAGAAGTTTTGTAGCTATTGAAAACAAAGTTACAGATAATGTAACTAAAACTAACATTTCTATTGCCACAAATGTGTCAAAATTCCCAAAAATTCCAGCACGAACAACGTCTACAAGATAGGTTAGTGGATTAAAATAAAATGCAATTGAAAGTGGCAGAGGCGAACCTTCTGCTGGATAAAAGGCAGTACTTACGAATGCAAAAAACAAAAACACAGTATTAATCACTACGTTGAATCCTTCGCTTGACTTTAGCCTAGTGGATATGATTGATGCAATAGAACCAAAGAGAATAGAGCCTACAACAGAAGCAAAGACCAAAAGTGGCATAGTAAGGAAGTTAAATTCTATAGATTCAAAGAAAAGTGGGTATCCAACGGCTGTAATTAAAGTGGCACTAATTAATCCGATTATTCCAATTGTGTAAACATTACTTAGGATGTAGTGTGTTCTAGTAAATGGTCCTACAAGGATCTGTTCAAACATACCATGTCTTCGATCATTCCATATTATAATACCGGAGACAAGGGCACTATTCATTATGTTAAAGCCAATCATACCTGATGCGATGTATGCTGGATAGTCTAGTGTTTTGTTACCGTAGGAAACAGAATCAATCAGGGCAGTGTATGCATAACCACCAACAAAGATGTAGATTAAAGGAAAAATTACTTGCCATATCATAAATCCCTTGTTAAGAGATATTGTCAGATTTCTATTTACTAGTCTAATCACTGGATGCATTTGATTTATTCACCACTGAGAGAAAGATTTCTTCTAGACTCGTAGGGATTGCAGATAGATCCTCTATCACGATGTTATTTGCAGTCAAAATTTGAAGAATTTTTAGTAATACTTCTTCAGAATCATTAGATCGTATAGTAATGTTTGTTCCAGAGTTAAAATCAAGTTCATGGTCTTTTATTCCAATCAAGAGATCAGATAGGTCTTTTCTAATAGTATCTAAATGGATCTTGATGGTTTTTTCTCTCCCAAATTTGTTTTTTAGTTCTTCTGGAGTATCAATAGCTATTATCTTTCCTTTGTTTATGATAGCAACTTCATCGCAGATGTATTCAGCTTCATTTAGTAAATGTGTTGTAAAAAATACAGTCAAACCATCTTTTGCTTTATGTTTAATAAAATCAAGCAATCCTCTGCGTGCTGAAGGATCCAAACCTACTGTGGGTTCATCAAGAAACAAAAGATTCATGTCGTGCATAAATTCACGAGCCACTTGTACCCTTCGTCTCTGACCTATTGAAAGCTCATCATTTTTTATATTCCTTATTTCTTCCAGATCAAAAGCTGAAAGAAGCTCCTCAACTCTATCCTGTCTTATTTTTCTCTCAACATTCCACATCATTCCATATTTTTCAAGAGATTTTTCTACACTAAGGGTGGGTTCATAACTTGGCTGTTGTAAAACCACCCCAATTTTCTTTCGTACTTCTAATGGAGAATATATAGCATCTATTCCTAGTATTTTCATTGAACCAGCTGTTGGAGGTATAAGAGTAGTAAGGAGTTTTATTGTAGTAGTTTTTCCTGCCCCATTTGGTCCTAAAAATCCAAAAATCTTACCATAATTAACAGAGAGATCAATGCCATCAACTGCATTTATAGCCCCGTATGATTTTGAGAGCAGTTTTGTTTCTATACATGACATTAAAACTAGTTTTAATACCCTACTAATTTAGCTAATGAAATTTTTATTAATGCACACTTCTATTTCAGAGTGACTTGTCAGAATTTGAATCATTATTAAACAAGCTTTTAGAACAAAAACCTGAGCTTTCGCGATCAGATATACAACAGATGATTAACAAGAAAAAAGAAAAGATCGGTGCAGGTTATTTGACAGATCAAGGTGCTTTATTTCTTATAGCAGCTGATCTAGGGATATCATTAAATGAACAGCTAAAAGTCGAGATGGGTCTCAAAGATCTGTATGTAGGTGCAAAAGAGATCACATTAGAAACTAGAGTAATGAATGTTTATCCAGCAAAACAGTTTTCACGTAAAGATGGTTCACAGTTTCTTCTGCGCACTATGACTGTATATGATTCAGATTCAAGAGCCAAGGTAAAGCTGTGGGATGAAAAGGCAAACTTACCGGGAATTGAGAATCTGAAACCTGGTGATCTTGTTAAGATTATCAAGGCTTATGTCAAATCAGATATGACAGGTACACCGATAATTAATGTTGGTTCAGGTTCAAACCTTGAAACAAGTGAGATAGAAAGTAAAATTCCCTTGCTTGATTCAATAACAGAAGATGTTAGTGAAGTAAAGGAAAATCAACAAAATCTTGTAGTTTCTGGAATCTTGGATGGGAATATCAGAATGACTGAATTCACAAATTTCAAAGGCCACCCTGGAAAAGCACTTCATTTACGTCTAAAGGGAAAAAATGACACAATTACAAGAGTTGTCTTGTGGAATGCTGATGAAAAATCAATGCCAAAGATGATTACGGCTGGTGCAAAAACAAGATTGATTGGTGTAAGAACAAAAAAAGGTCAACAAGGATTAGAGTTACACGGTGATGAAGGCACAGTTATCGAAATAGAAGGTGCGGATGAAGTGCAACCAATAGCTGTTAGAATTTTATCGTTAGTGAAAAATGATTCTGGTAACACCTTAATGTTAGTTACTGATCATAATAAGAAATTTCTAAACATTACTGACCTTGTTGGTGTAACAAAAGATCTTAAAATTGGAGATGCAATAGAAATAGTTCCAACAAAAATATATGGAAATTCTGTAACATTAGCAGACGATTCATTTGTTAGAAAGATTGATGATGAAAAAATTCCTACGATTTTAGAGCTTAGAACAAAGATTCGTGATCTTAAACCAAGTGACGGTCTCTATTGTATTGAAGCGATAGTGCTAAAAATGCCAGAAAGACGAGAAATCCAGACGAAAAGTGGGGAAACGGTATCTTTGTCTGAGATGTTTATTGAAGATGAGACGGGACAGATTTGGCTTAAAGGATGGAGAAACCAAGCTAGGATACTAGACCCGTTTTCTCAAGGTGAGATTATTACTGTAATAGGCGTAACTGCAAAAGCTGGTCTTGAGAATAGAACAGAATTGTTTTTAACGCCATTTTCGCATATTATAAAGAAGAATTAAGAATCCCAGAAACCACGAGTTGTTACGTATTGTCTTTCTGCTTCATAGATCTGTTTGTATAGTTCTTCTTCTCCAATCATGTTTCGTAGTATTCGTGCTCCTGTGTCAGCTCCTACACCATATCCTGAAAGAGCAATAAGAGCTGTCTGTCCAAAGTTCTCTAAAAGTGAAGAGATCTTCCATGCTCTTGCAAACTTATGATTTTCTTCCGTTGTCAGTTTTTTCCCAACATGTTTTTTCTGTACTATTTTTGCTAAATCATAATCAGAATAATAAGTAGCTGTGATCTGATGAGATTTGCAATAATGACATGAAAGTGTGTTATTTACTTCTCTAGTCTCAACAACTCTTTCCCATTTTCCACATCTAACACAAATCAGTCTGTGTTTTGTTTTCAAGAGTCTTGTTTTAACTAGATCCAAAATTCCTTTGTCTATGTTTGCTGGAGATGCATAATATTTTGTAGTATGATCAAGTATAGATTCTGCAAGTTTAGAGAATTTTTCTACTTCTATCCACTTTATTTTAATTTCATTAGATTGAATTTTTTCTAATAATGTTTCAGTATTTTTCAAGTCATATTTGTCATGGAATAATTCACGCAGTACTTCATTTGCAAGTGGGGTTTTTGAATATTTTTCGTAGATGAATCTTGCAGCTTTTCTATCATAAACTGCTTCTCTGCCTACAATGCCAAATTTTTTAGCTACACACCAAGTTCTCCAGTTTATGTTATGTGTTCCTGTGAGGGAAGCGCTAACAACTGGTGCTAGGTCATATACTTCGTTTAAGGTATCCAATACTTGCTTTTCCAGTATTCTGCCGTTAGAGGACATGATTATTCTATATGCATCAGATCTTGAATCTATAAGATATCCTGTCTTTGCTGAGATCATAGTAGAAAGTAGCATAGAAAGTGTAGAATTTATTTTAGTTCCAAAACATGAATGAATTACTACTGTGTTTCTAACCCTTAATGATTCTACTACGATGGTTTTTTCATTTGGAATTGGGTCTAGTTTCAGATTATTGATTATTTGATTTGAAACTAGAAGAGTGCCTGTCTGTACTTTTGTTCTAAAAATACCAACCTTATTTGCAGTTGTATAATCTACAGGAATGTTTTCACCCTCCCAATATGGTACGTTTATTCCGGCTGATTGCACCGGTTCAACATTGATTTTTAATGAACTCTCATCTACGTTTAGTATTCTCCATTGCATTCCCCTCAAAACAAAAACATTTCCAGGATCACCATAATCACCTACAAATCTTTGATCTAAACTTCCAATGATTTTTTTACTTGCAGTGTCAAAGACTTTGAATTTTAAAATATCGGGAATTGTTGATAAGTTTTCAAAAAAATATCTGAACGCTCTGCCTTTTTTCTGAAAGACCATTTCCTCCTTGTCAAAAAACAGAATTGAATTGTTATGTAATATTTCAAGGACGCTAAAAAGATCCTCTATTGTTATATTTCTGAAAGGATATGCTTGTTTTATTATATGAAACGCAAGATCTACTGGAACGTTTCCAAGTTGCATCGATAGACCAACCAAATGGTGAGCAAGTACGTCTAATGCCCCTTCATGGATCATCTGAACTTCGATTGATTTTTCTTTAACTCTTTCAAGTATTGCATATGTTTCAAATTCATCATCTGGATTGTTAGTTATGATTAGACCCTTTGCAGATGAATCTCTATTGTGTTTGCTTCTTCCTATTCTTTGTATTAGTTTTGACACTTGTCTTGGTGAACCATAATGAATCACAAGTTCAACAGAACCAATATCAAGTCCAAGTTCAAGTGATGAGGTACAGACTATAATTCCAGGCCTACCTTGTCTTAGTGTTTCTTCTGTTTCTTCTCTAATTTCTTGTGAGAGAGAACCATGATGTAATTCAACTCTTAATGTAGTCTTTTCACGTAATATTGATGCAAGATATTCTGATTCTCCACGTGTATTTGTAAAAAGCAAAACCGGAGAATTTGGATGATTCTTTGTTACATATTCAATTATGTGATCAACTACATCAGATATTGTTCCATCTATGTATTTGACTTCTACGTCATATTTTCGTATAGAATTATCTTGAATTATTTTACATTTCCTTTTTGTTCCCACTATAAATTTAGCAGATTCGTCAATGTTACCTACCGTTGCAGATAGACCTACTCGAGTTATTTCTTGTTTTGAATTAAGTTGTAGTCTTTCCAAACTTAATGAAAGTTGTGAACCTCGTTCATTTCCTAATAATTCATGAACTTCGTCTATGATTATCCATTCAAGTTCTGAAAGTGCATCAAGTATTTTTTTTTGTGTAAGTAGAATTATGAGAGTTTCAGGGGTGGTTATGAGAATATCTGGAGGAGATTCTGTAATTTTTTTTCGTGCAGATTGTGTAGTGTCACCGTGACGAATCTGAATTGAGAGGTGTTCGTTTTCAGCATATTTTATAATTCTTCTAAAGACATCACGATTTAATGCTCTTAATGGTGTAATGTACAACGCTTTTATTTTTCCAGGTCTCTTGGATTTAGCAAGGCGTGCAAATATAGGAATAACCGCTGTCTCTGTTTTACCTGAGCCCGTAGGTGCAATTACTAGTGAATCTATCTTTTGGAAAATTATATGAATCGCTTTTTTTTGGATGTACGTGAGTTTTTTAAAACCAAGGGAATGAAACTTGGCCTCAAGTTCAGATTCAGGCAGGAGGTTCCGGATTTTGTCTTGTTCTAGCTCGCTCGTATACCATTACCCCAAAAAGGCCTATTCCAAAAAGAATTACGGTGATGATTGGTATAGAATCAAAAATATCTGCCATGAATTTGTTATAGTTCACAGTGATAAATAGCTTAAGGCGAATCTATTAGTCCCGCCGATGTAATCATGTAATGAATTTCTTTTTTATAACCAAAGGATGGGAAAATTTGTGCAGCATACTTTTGGTTGACTTTAGTAAGATGAATTTTTTGATGAGTGTACATGCTTATTGATCTATCAAGATTTTCTCTTTCCGTGTCATTTGATTTTCTAACTATGTTTGTTACAATAATAGGGATTTTTTTCTTTATAGCAATAAATGCAAGATTATGCATGTATTCCATAAAAACAACATGTTTTTCTAACAAGCTAGATTCTTTAGAATATTCAAATGAAAACAGATCTGTAACATTATCGATTACAATAAGACCAAGGTTTTTAATTTCAGATATTTTTTCAAGATAGCTGATCTGTTCCGAAGTGTTGGTTATTCTGCCCACTCTAACATGATCAAGCAGTTTTGGATCCATGTTTTTTGTTTTGATAAGTGTAAGCATTCTCTCTGGTCTGAACCCGCCAGTAGTATCTTGGTAGAGTATTTCTACATCATTTTTGAGTGCATTAATGCATATTTGTAGTGCAAGTTGTGTCTTTCCCGTGGCACTTGCACCAAAAATATCTGTTATAATTCCATGTCTTATACCACCATCAAGAAGTTCATCCAATTTTTGAATACCAGTTTGAATCATCAAGTCTTTAGATTACATCATAAGTTAAAGAATATTAGATCAAAGTTACGATCGGGAAGGCTTTTATTCCCGATCCCAGGCAGTGCTTCACAAGTGATTTATGTTTGTCGCAATCGCCACCAAAAAGACCACTAACAACGTTGCAAAAAGGCATCAATAAGAAAGTCACGGTAAGACTGAAAAATGAAGTAGAATACAAGGGAAAAATGAATAATGTGGATTCATACATGAATCTAATAATGACTGATGCTGAAGAAGTCAGCAACGGCAAAGTTATTGCAAATTATGGTCGAGTCATAGTAAGAGGAAACAATGTTCTTTTCATTAAACTTGAAAATGAACTGTAACTGAATAGGTTTTAAAAATGGAGAGAAAATATCTCTTTACATCTGAATCAGTAACAGAGGGACACCCAGACAAAATGTGTGACCAAATTTCTGATGCAATTTTAGACGAATTTCTAAAACAAGATCCAGATTCAAGAGTTGCTATAGAAACAATGACTACTACTGGAATTGTCGTAGTAGCAGGCGAAGTAACTTCAAAAGCAAAGTTTGACATTCAGGATGTGGTAAGAAAAACAATACGAGAGATTGGTTACGATAATCCAGCATATGGTTTTGATGCGGATTCATGCAGTGTTTTAGTATCTCTTCATTCACAAAGTCCAGATATATCTCAAGGAGTTTCATCCACAGAAAACAAAGAGCAAGGAGCAGGAGATCAAGGACTAATGTTTGGATATGCTACAAATGAAACTGAGGAGCTTATGCCTATGCCAATTATACTTGCGCACAAATTAACAAAACGACTTGCAGAAGCAAGAAAAAGTAAAGAAATTCCTTGGGCAAGACCAGATGGAAAATCACAAGTTACTGTAGAATATGAAGATGGAAAACCAAAAAGACTCGAAGCTGTTGTAATCTCTACACAACATTCTCCAGAAGTGGATAATGGTCAAATAAAAAAAGAAATTATTGAGAAAGTAATCAAACCCGTTTGTGGAAAATTTTGGCATGATAAAATTAAAGTTCATGTCAATCCAACTGGCAGGTTTGTTATTGGAGGACCACCAGCAGATGCAGGTCTTACAGGAAGAAAGATCATAGTGGATTCCTACGGAGGTATGGGACGACATGGTGGTGGCGCTTTCTCTGGAAAAGACCCCAGTAAAGTCGATAGATCTGCTAGTTACATGTGTCGATATATTGCAAAGAACATAGTTGCTGCAGGCCTTGCAGACAGATGTGAAGTACAGGTAGCTTATGCAATTGGCGTGGCAGAACCTATCTCACTTATGGTTAGTACGTTTGGTACAAGTAAAATTCCTGAAGAACAGATTGAGAATTTGGTAAGAAAACACTTTGACATGAGACCAGCTGCAATAATATCACATCTAAAGTTGAAAAGACCAATTTATAGAAAAACAGCAGCATATGGTCACTTTGGACGAAATGAACCAGAGTTTAGCTGGGAATTCATAGACAAAGCGGATATACTAAGAAAGGCAGCTGGCCTTTAAAATTTCTTTATAAGTTCTAAATTTTATACTTGTAAGTTTTTGTAGCTTTTTGTAATTCCCTACATGATCTCCTACAAGAATGTTCAGATCATCTATGCCAAAGTTGCTATTTTTAGATTGTAATGCGGTTCTGTAAACATCTTCTAGATTGATTTTTTCTATTTTGATTTTTTCCCCACAAATAAAATTTTTGATAAAGCTATTGTATGTAATAGTCTGAGGACCTACAAGATCAATAATTTTTTTGGAGAGTTTTTTGTTAAAAATAGATTGTAAAAATACTTCGCCTGCATCTTCTACAAATATTGGTTGCATACGATAGTTTCCAGATCCAGCTATGGTAATTTTGCCATTTTTGATTTGTTTACAAAGAATTTGTGATAACGGATCATCTTTTCCTACAATATAAGACGCGCGAAAAATTGTATAATCAAGACCAGAATGAATGATTTCTTGTTCTGCTTTGTATTTTGATATAAAATATCCAAAAGTAGTGTTTTTGTGCACGCCAAGACCGCTGATATAAATTATTTTTTTAATACCAGCTTTTTTACATAAATTTATTGCATTTTTTGTAAGACCTACGTTCACTTTTTCATAATCATCTTCAACAGTTTGTTTACCTTGCCCGATGAAATGCAAAAGTGCCGTGCACTTTTCTAGTCTTTGAACTAGATATTTTTCAGAGAGATCATTTGAAATTAGCCTAGTCCCAGATTGAACAGAGGTTGTTCGATTCTTTCGTACAATGTTAATTACTTGAATTCCTTTTTTTGTAAATAGACGTGCTACGTTTCTGCCTACAAAACCATTTGCGCCAGTAATAGCTATTGTAAATGTTTGATTTTTGAGCATTATTGTAGTAGGATATGCCCGACAAATTAATTTTAAAGGTATTGTATGATATAGTATGTTAAGCTCCTCGGATTGTTATGAGATTTTAGGCATTCAAAGAGGAGCTTCACAGAAAGAGATCAAAACAGCATATAGAAAACTATCCTTGAAGTATCATCCTGACAGAAATAGGAATGAGAAGGATGGTGAAAAATTCAAACAGATTATTGAAGCATATCAGTTTCTAAGGCGAGAAGAAAAAATTAGTCATAAGAAATCAGAAGTTGATATTGAACATACATATGTCAACTTTTGGCGATATTATGATAAAACCAATAATGAATCACAATTTGGTGGATCAGATTTTAGTAGATTTGGCAATCCTTTTGGTGTAAAATTTAATCAAACATATGACCATAATCAAGAAAAACCAGCATCACATATGTTGACACATGTTTTGCTTTATGGTGGTCTTGGTGTAATAGCATTATGGATAATTCTTTCTGGAATACTAAAATGAACTGATAAAGGTTAATACATGAAAAAACAATTTTCAGTGTGGAAAACGAAACCATACCAAAAGGAAAACTTAGAACTGGTTTTACTACAGGCACATGTGCTACTGCAGGTTCCAAGGCAGCGATTTTAGCTATTATAAATCAAAAAAATATAGATTTTGTAGACATTACTCTTCCTAAAAAAAAATCAATTCAGATAAAAATTGTAAATTGTAAATTCACAAAGAATAGTGCTAAATGTTCAGTGATAAAGGATGGAGGTGACGATCCTGATGTCACTCATGGTGCGGAGATATGGACCGAAGTATCGTTAACAGACAAACCAAATAAAATAGAGATAGATGGAGGAGAAGGAGTAGGAAGGGTTACCAAACCCGGCCTTGGGCTTGAGATAGGTTCTGCTGCAATTAATCCAACTCCAAAAAAGATGATAATGGAAAATATTTTAGAAGTGGCACAAGATTTCCTTAAAAGAAATGGTCTAAGGGTTGAAATTTCTGTTCCCAAAGGAAAGGAGATTGCAGTAAAAACTGACAATCCAAGACTAGGAATCTTGGGTGGTATCTCCATTTTAGGTACAAGTGGAATCGTAATTCCCTACTCCACTGCATCATTTGCAGCCGCAATCAGACAAAGTCTAGATGTTACAATAGCTATGGGAGATGATACTGTAGTATTAACGACTGGTGGAAGAAGTGAGGATTTTTCAAGAAACATAATCAAACTACCAGACCATTGTTTTGTCCAGATGGGAGATTTTTCAGGATATACGGTTCAGCAATGTGCAAAAAAGGAGATCAAAAAGGTGTACGTTGCAGGGTTTATTGGCAAATTAACAAAAATGGCAATGGGAGTAAAGCAGACTCATGTAAAAGGTTCTAAAGTGGATATGGAATTTTTGTCGAATATTGCTCAGAAGTGTAATGCAAAAGCAGAAACTGTAAATGAAATAAAAAAAGCAAACACAGCAAGACATGTGTATGAGATAGTTATAAAAGAGAAACTGATAGGTTTCTTTGATTTGATTTGTGGAGAGGTTTACAAACAATTAAGAAATCACTCAGAGAAGAAATTTGAAATTGATGTAATCATGTTTGATTTTGATGGCAACATAATAGGCAGACATCCATAGTAACAGATATCTTTAGTATATTGAAAATCAATTTGTGGAGAAAGCTGCTGTAATTGCGATCACAAAAAATGGAATAGAAATAGGCTTATCTTTAAAAAAGGAATTTCCCACTTGGAAAATTTATGTCCCGTCAAAGTTTTCTAACAGTAATTCACAAATTGAATGGTTTGATGATTCCACTACAGCAAAGGTGGGAGAATTATTCAAAACACATGAAGCACTTGTTTGCGTATTTTCCCTTGGTGCAGTAATTAGACTAATTTCGCCTCATCTAAGAGATAAAAAAACAGATCCTGCTATAGTGGTGATTGATGATACAGCCAAGTTTGCAATTAGTACACTCTCAGGACATCTTGGTGGTGCAAATCAGCTTACAGAAGATATTGCAAAAGTTCTAGGTGCAACTGCAGTCATTACTACGGCTGCGGATGTAAACAAAACCATTGCAGTAGATCTTGTTGGGAAAGAATTTGGTTGGAAGATAGATGACGATTCAACAGTTACTAAAGTTAGTGCATTAATGGTAAACGAAGAAAAGATAGGAGTTTTTCAAGATGTGGGTGAGAAGGATTGGTGGGCACCAAAAAAAGAACTTCCAAAAAATGTAACGATCTACAACAGTTTTGAAGAGCTGAAAAATTCTAATTCAAAAGGAAATTTGATAATTTCGGATAAAGAAATCGAAGACAAGGAATTGTTAAAAAATTCAGTAGTCTACAGACCAAAGACTTTGGTTGTAGGAATTGGCCTACATTGGGATACTAGCAAAGACACCATCAAAGAAGGTGTGGAATTTTGTATGAAAAAATTCAAGCTCAACCCAAAATCAATTGCAAGATTTGCGTCAATAAAAAAAGAAGCCGATATAGTAGGATTACAGGAACTTGCACAGGAATGGAACATCCAAGTGGATTATTTTGAAAAAGAGCAACTTGCTCAAATTGCTATTCCAAACCCATCAGAAACCGTGCAAGCCTTTGAGGGCACTCCAAGTGTCTCAGAAGCCTCTGCATTAAGAAGCTCTGGTGGCAAATTAGTAGTTGAAAAACAGAAATTTCCACCAAACTTAACTGTAGCAATAACGAGAATCTCAAAATGAAAAGGGGCTTGTTACTCATAGACAGGGGCAGCAGGGAAGAAGAGGTAAAGGAAGAATTAAGATACATTTGTTCCAAAGCCAAAGAATCTGGAGGTTATCAATTTTCAGATTATTGCTTTTTGGAAGTAGTTCCTCCATTTATTGAGGAAGTAATGGAAAAATGTTTCAGGCAAGACCTTGATGCCTTGACAGTTGTTCCTTATTTTTTATACCCAGGGAGAAAAGTCAAGCTTGCAGTGAGTAGAGCAATTGATATGACATCAAAAACCGATATGAGGATCAGAATCGCAAAACCAATTACTTTACACAAATCTTTGTTAGATATTGTGCATGCCAAAGTTGATGATGTTATCGCAAAAAACGAGATCACATTTTCAAAAAAAGAGATAGACGTATTGCTCATTGGTCATGGAAGCAAGGATCCTGATGCAAAAACCTCACTGCAATATGTGGTTGATGGATTAAAAGACTCGTATCGAAATGTAACTCATTGTTGGCTAGAAATCGAAGAGCCCAATATCAAGCAAGGAATAGAAGTTTGTGCAAAAAATAAACCAAATGTTTTGATCATTGTTCCATATTTTTTGCACAGAGGCGCACATGTAAAACGAGATATCTATGAGGATCTGAATCCAGCTATGGAAGAATCTGGAATTAGAGATATTTTCATAACAGAACATCTTGGGACTGATGATAAATTGATAGATTTAGTTATAGAAAGAGCAAAGGAAGTTGAGAAGTGATTACTCAAAAAGGCCAGTCAATTGAAGACAAAAGTATGGAAATAATCGAAGATGAGATAGGGTCACACCCATATTCGAAGGATGAATGGCCAATAGTTAGAAGAGTAATTCATGCAACTGCAGATTTTGATTTTGCAAGACAAAACATGATTGTTTTTCATAAAAATGCCATATCAAGTGGTATTAATGCCTTGGAAAGTGGTTGCAATATCATTGTGGATGTAAATGGTGTCATAGGCGGTCTAAACAAGGAAAACTTGAAAGAGTTTGGAAATAAGGCAATTTGTAACATATCTGATCCAAATATTGTAGAGCAAGCAAAGAAACTAAACAAAACACGCGCCCAGACCTCTATGCGAATGGCTGCTTCAGAGATGAATGGTGGTGTGGTTGCAATAGGCAATGCTCCAACAGCATTAGTAGAAGTGACTCAAATGATAAGGGAAAATGTAATACGACCAGCTCTTGTGGTTGGGATTCCAGTTGGTTTTGTGTGTGCAGTAGAATCAAAAGAAGAACTTCAGACACTTGACATACCATACATTACAAACAAGGGTCGTAAGGGAGGTAGTCCTTGTGCATCTGCAATAGTAAATGCATTGTTTAAGCTCTTAAAAGAAAAATCAAAAGGCTAACGAGTTTACCGACAAAGAGTAAAAAGGCAATCCCCCCCTCCTAGGTACAAAAATACACCACACTAGGTCATATCGTACGTTATGATTTGTTGGAGTTTAAAAAAGAGGATGAGTTATATCTAGAAAACAAACAGGGTGATGCTGGCTCCTTGCGGCATCTCTCCGACGACTGTAACTTCGAAATCAGCTTCGAATTCAGCAACATCTCCATTGATACACTCCCAATAGACTTTAACCTCACTAGCAGCGGCCACTGGACCTATTCCCCGTTCTACAAGATAATTCGAATCATTAAATGGAGTTTCATCGCCAGTAAGTACTATTAAGGGGAAAGTTGTTTCTGGGTTGTCGGCGCCATCT
>Ga0209521_10001286_pt1 | contig 20449 bp, 19 predicted proteins | sample Rifsed19ft4_FD_184016 | JGI IMG/M metagenome (GOLD analysis project Ga0209521, IMG submission 184016) | Soil microbial communities from Rifle, Colorado, USA - sediment 19ft 4 (version 2) | ecosystem: Environmental > Terrestrial > Deep subsurface > Rock core/Sediment | place: Rifle, Colorado...
CCCGCCTCGTCCGTGAAGATCGACGTCATCTTCCCCGACGTGCGGTCGATGCGTCAGATGCTGGAGCACGTCGTCGGAGCCGAAGCCGGCTACTACGCCCGCAGCCTCAGCGACGCCGCGCCCTCCGGCCCGCCGACTGACACGGGGGACATCGAGGCGCTGCAGGAGAGCACGGCCGACCGCTGGCGGGGCTGGACGCCGGAGCAGCGCAGCCGCGTCTACCGCCGCGAGAGGCCCGACGGCAGCGTCGGAGAGTGGTCGGCGCGCAAGGTGATCCGGCGGACGATCATGCACAAGCGCTTCCACACGCGCGAGATCGAGCAGCGCCTCTGCTGGCTCGCCCTTGGCGTGCCGGAAGTGCTGCCGGCGAACCGGGAGTAGAGGATCAGGGTGCAGCTGCCATGAGCTTTACTTCCAAGGTCTTTCAGGTCGAGACGGTCGATCTCGACGGGCGCAGAGAGCAGATCGTCAAGGGCGGCCGCCACCTGTTCCCGCTGCTGCCTCGCGCCTTCGAGCGTGTGCAGCAGATCGGCGTCATCGGCTGGGGATCGCAGGGCCCGGCGCAGGCGCAGAACCTGCGCGACTCGCTGGCCGGGACGGAGATCAAGGTCAAGGTAGGGCTGCGCCCGGGATCGAGCTCCGCCGAAGCAGCGCGCGCTGTCGGCTTCACGGAAGAAGACGGTACGCTGGGTGAGATGTTCGAGGTCGTCCGAGAATCCGACCTCGTGCTGCTCCTCATCTCCGACGCGGCCCAGGTGGAGCTTTACGAGCGGGTCTTCGAAAGCCTGCGGCCGGGCGCCACACTTGGCTTCTCGCACGGGTTTCTCCTCGGCCACATGAAGAACGTCGGCGCCCGGTTCCCGGAGCGGATCAACGTCATCGGCGTCTGCCCCAAAGGCATGGGCCCGTCCGTGCGGCGACTCTACCTCCAGGGCAAGGAGATCAACGGCGCCGGCATCAACAGCAGCTTCGCCGTCGAGCAGGACGTCGACGGCCGGGCGACCGACCTTGCGCTCGGCTGGTCCGTCGCGCTTGGCTCGCCCTACACGTTCCAGACGACGCTGGAGTCCGAGTACAAGTCCGACATCTTCGGCGAGCGGGGCATTCTCCTGGGAGCCGTGCATGGCATCATCGAGAGCCTTTACCGGCGCCTCGTCAGCGAAGGTGTGAGCCGGGAGGAGGCCTTCCTCAACTCGGCCGAGTCCATCACCGGGCCCATCTCGCGCATCATCTCCAAGAGCGGGCCGATGGGCGTTTACGAGGCGATCGGCGCCGACGGCAGAAAGACGTTCGAGGCCGCGTACGTCGCGGCCTACCCGGCCGCGCAACAGCTGCTTGCGGAGATCTACGACGAGGTCGCCAGCGGCAACGAGATCCGCAGCGTGATCATGGCCGGAGAACGGCTGAAGACGCATCCCATGGGCAAGATCGACGGCACGGAGACCTGGAAGGTAGGCACGAAGGTGCGCGCGAAGCGGGTGGAAGAGGACATCCCGCTGAACCCGTTCACGGCCGGAGTCTACGTCGCCACGATGATGGCCCAGATCGACGTCCTGCTCGCGCGTGGCCATCCCTACTCGGAGATCGCCAACGAGTCCGTCATCGAGGCCGTGGACTCGCTCAATCCCTACATGCATGCGCGGGGCGTGTCCTACATGATCGACAACTGCTCAACGACCGCGAGGCTGGGCGCGCGCAAGTGGGCGTGCCGTTTCGACTACGTGCTGACCGAGCAGGCCTACGTCCAAATCGACGAGAAGCAAGAGTTCGACCAGTCGCTCGTTCCGGCGTTCAGGGACCACCAGATTCACAACGTGATCGCCGCCTGCGCCAGGCTCCGGCCGGAGGTGGACATCTTTGTGGAATAAGGGGCTGCTGCCGGGGTGCAGGGGCGCGGCCCCTGCCGGGGGGTTGGGGGTGTCCCCCAAATCCCTCTTCTTATCAGAGGCGGAGCAGACCGAGAGGGATGCGAAGCCGGAAGTAGCAAACAGAATGAGAACAAAGGGAATGCGTCTCAGACTCCTCCGGCCCTCCCCGACGTTGTCGGGGGAGGGCCCGCAGGAACGATGCCGCGGGTTTCAACCCGCGGTGTACGAGCGAAAACAGGAGGTCTGAGACCTATGTCTGACAAGGTACTGATTTTCGATACGAGCCTGCGCGACGGCGAGCAGTCGCCCGGCGTCGCCTTCAACATCCACGACAAGATCGAGATCGCCCAGCAGCTGCAGCGCCTCGGCGTCGACATCATCGAGGCCGGCTTCCCCGCCAGCTCGCCCGGCGACTTCGAGGCGGTGAAGGCCGTGGCCAGGGAGGTGCGGGGGTCGCGCATCGCCGGCCTGGCGCGCGCCGTCCAGCGCGACGTGGACACGTGCTATGAGGCGGTGAAGGACGCCGCGGCGCCGCGAATCCACGTCTTCCTCTCGACGTCCGACATCCACCTCATGCACCAGCTCGCCAAGGACCGCGAGACGGTGCGCGAGATGGCGCGGACGATGGTCGCGCGCGCCCGCGGCTACGTCGAGGACGTCGAGTTCAGCCCGATGGACGCCACCCGCTCTGAGTGGGAGTACGTCTACCACATGCTGGAGGACGTCATTGACGCGGGCGCGACGACGGTGAACATCCCGGACACGGTCGGCTACACGACGCCGGAGGAGTTCAGCGCCTTCATCAACGGTATCCTGGCGAACGTGCGCAACATCCACAAGGCGACGATCTCCGTCCACTGCCATAACGACCTCGGTCTCGCCGTGGCGAACAGCCTGGCGGCGGTGCGCGCCGGCGCCCGCCAGGTGGAGACCTGCATCAACGGCATCGGCGAGCGCGCCGGCAACGCCGCGCTGGAGGAGGTCGTCATGGCGATCAAGACGCGCGGCGACTTCTTCGGCCTGGAGACGAACGTGAAGTCGCGCGAGCTCTACCGCACCTCCCGCCTCGTCTCCGACCTGACGGGCATGGTGGTGCAGCCGAACAAGGCCATCGTCGGCGCCAACGCCTTCCGGCATCAGTCCGGCATCCACCAGGACGGCATCCTCAAGATGCGCGAGACGTACGAGATCATGGACGCGCGCGAGATCGGCTGGCCGGCGGGCAGCGAGATCGTCCTCGGCAAGCTCTCCGGCCGCCACGGCTTCAAGTCGCGCCTCGACGACCTCGGCATCGAGCTCACGAACGAGGAGTTCGAGCGCGCCTTCGCCGCCTTCAAGGAGCTGGCGGACAAGAAGCCGGAGATCGACGACCGCGACATCGAGACGCTGGTGGGCGAGGAGCGGCGCGAGACGGCGACCGAGACCTACAAGCTCGACCTGCTGCAGGTCTCCTGCGGCAACCACCTCGTCCCGACGGCGACGGTGCGCCTGGGCACGCCGGACGGCCGCACGCTGGTGCACACGGCGACGGGCACCGGCCCCGTGGACGCCACCTATCAGGCGATCAACGCCCTCGTCGGCATCGAGAACGAGCTGACGGAGTTCTCGGTAAAGAGCGTCACGGAGGGCATCGACGCTCAGGGCGAGGTCGTCGTGCGCATCGAGTGCGACGGCCGCACCTACACGGGCCGCGGCGCCGATACGGACATCATCGTCGCGGCGGCCAAGGCCGTGCTGCAGGCGATCAACCGCGCCCTCAGCGTTCAGCGCCCCGAGGACGCCGCCGTGCGGACGAACCCGTAAAGGAGAGTCGGATGGCGGAACCGAAGACGCTTTCGGAGAAGATCTGGGAGAGCCACGTCGTCTCTAGCCCGCTGCAGGAGCAGGCGCGGCGGGCGGCCCTGGCCGAGTCGGGCGAGGCCGACGAGGGCCTCCTCGCCGAACGGTCCGACCTCCTCTACATCGACCTCCACCTCGTGCACGAGGTCACGTCGCCCCAGGCTTTCGAGGGGCTGCGGCTGGCCGGCCGCAAAGTGAGGCGGCCCGAGCTGACGCTGGCCACCGTCGACCACAACGTGCCGACGGTGGACCGCGACAAGCCCTGGCCCGACCCGCTTTCGATCCAGCAGGTGGACGTGCTTGAGCGCAACGTCAGCGACTTCGCCATCCCGATCTTCGGCGTCGAAGACCTGCGTCAGGGCATCGTCCACGTCATCGGGCCGGAGCAGGGCCTGACGCAGCCGGGCATGACGATCGTCTGCGGCGACAGCCACACGTCGACGCACGGCGCTCTCGGCGCCCTCGCCATCGGCATCGGCACGTCGGAGGTCGAGCACGTCCTGGCGACCCAGACGCTGCGTCAGGCGCGGCCGAAGACGCTGGCGATCGAGGTGGACGGCGCCCTCGGCTTCGGCGTCACGGCGAAGGATCTGATCCTGGCGATAATCAACCGCATCGGCGTCGGCGGCGGCACCGGCCACATCGTCGAGTACCGCGGCGAGGTCGTCCGCAACCTCTCGGTAGAGGGGCGGCTGACGGTCTGCAACATGTCGATCGAGGCGGGCGCCCGCGCCGGCCTCGTCGCGCCGGACGACGCGACCTTCGCCTACCTCGAAGGCCGGCCCTTCGCGCCGACAGGCAAGGCGTGGGAAGCGGCGCTGGACTACTGGCGCAGCCTGCCGACGGACGAGGGCGCCAGCTTCGACACGGTGGTCTCGCTGCGGGGCGAGGAGATCGAGCCGTACGTTACCTGGGGCGTGAATCCCGGCCAGAGCGTGCCAATCGGCGGCCGCGTGCCCGACCCCGACTCCTTCGAGGCGCCGGCGGCGCGCGAGCTGGTGCGTCGCGCCCTGACCTACATGGACCTCAAGCCCGGCACCGCCATCCAGGACATCCCCCTCGACCGCGTGTTCATCGGCTCCTGCACTAACTCGCGCATCGAAGACCTGCGCGCCGCCGCGTCGGTCGTCCGCGGCCAAAGGGTGGCGTCCACGCTGCGGGCGATGGTCGTGCCGGGCTCCGGCCTGGTGAAGGCGCAGGCGGAGGCGGAGGGCCTCGACAAGGTCTTCATCGACGCCGGCTTCGAGTGGCGCGACGCCGGCTGCTCCATGTGTCTGGGCATGAACCCGGATATCCTCATGCCGGGCGAGCGCTGCGCATCGACCTCCAACCGCAACTTCGAGGGGCGCCAGGGCCCGGGCGGCCGCACCCACCTCGTCAGCCCCCAGATGGCGGCGGCGGCGGCTATCGCCGGTCACTTCGTCGACATACGGGAGGTGCTGCGATGAGGCGCGTCACGACGGTCCGCAGCAAGGCGATACCCCTCAGCCGCGCCAACGTCGACACGGACCAGATCATCCCGGCGAAGTACCTCAAGCGCATCGAGCGCACGGGCTACGGCCCCTTCGCCTTCGAGGCGTGGCGCGCCGACCCTAGCTTCGTCCTCAACGACCGCCGCTACGACGGCGCCGAGGTCCTCATCGCCCGGCAGAACTTCGGCTCCGGCTCCAGCCGCGAGCACGCCGTCTGGGCGCTGGAGGGGCTGGGCATCCGCGCCGTCATCGCCCCGTCCTTCGCCGACATCTTCAAGAACAACTGCTTCCAGTCCGGCCTCCTCACGGTCGAGCTGCCGGAAGAGGACGTCGACTACCTCATCGCCCGCTGCGAGGAGCTGCCCGCGACGCAGGTCGAGGTCGACCTGGCGTCGCAGACGGTGCGCGTCGGCGGCGGCGCTTGGGAGCGCCGCTTCGAGGTCGACCCGTTCAAGAAGTACCGCCTGGCCCGCGGCCTGGACGACATCGCGATGACCCTGGAGTACGAGCCGGACGTCGCCGCCTTCGAGGCGACGCGGCCGGTCTCTCTGCCGACGACGGCGCGCTAGCGAAGGGAGAAGTGATGGCGACCAGCGATGAGATCAAGGCTACGCAGCGTTCCGTCTGGGGAGGTGTCGCCGGCGGCTGGGACAAGTGGTACGAAGAGCTGGAAAGACACTCGCGGCCGATAAACGAGTGGCTCTGCCGAGCCGCGAAGCTCTCGCCTGGGATGAGACTGCTGGACCTCGCCTGTGGCAGCGGCCAGCCGGCGCTGAGCGCCGCCCTGCTCGTCAGGCCGGGCGGCAGCGTCGTCGCCACTGACATCGCACCTGAGATGGTCGACGTCACCAGACGAAAGGCGCAGGCCGCGGGCGTCGACAACCTGGAAGCGCGGGTGATGGACATGGAGGAGATCGACTTCCCAGACGCGAGCTTCGACGCCGTGACCTGTCGCTGGGGGTTCATGTTCCCGCCCGACCCCGTGAAGGCTATGGCGGAATCGCGCCGCGTGCTCAGGCCGGGCGGCCGCCTGGTCGCCGCCGTCTGGGACGTGCCGGCACGCAACCCCTGGCTCTCGAACATCCCGCAGGCGGTGAACCAGGTGCAGCCGGCGCCGCCGGCCGACCCGGACGCGCCTGGGCCCTTCCGCCTCGCCGAGGCGGGCCGGCTGGAGACGCTTCTGCGCCAGGCCGGCTTTGCCTCCGTCGAGGTCGAGCAGCTGCCGTTCGTCCACGTCTTCGATTCGCTGGAGGCGTGGTGGAGTTACTCCGTAGAGCTGGCGGCGCCTATCCGCGCCCGCTTCCTCGCCCTCGGCGCGGCCGACCGGGAGCGGGCGAAGCAGATCGCCTTCGCGGCGGCGGAGAAGTCGCGCTCGGACGGCGAGTACCGCCTCGCCGCGGCGAACCTCTGCGCCGTCGCTCAGAAGTGATGTTTCACGCACCGCGGGTTGAAACCCGCGGCATCGGGAAAGACTTTTGACTGCCTTCAACATCGCCGTGCTGCCGGGCGACTACATCGGCCCGGAGGTCATCGCCGAGGCGCGGCGCGTCCTCGAGGCGGTGGCGAAGCGCTTCGGCCACGAGTTTCGCTTCACGGAGGCGCTGGCCGGCGGCGCCGCCTGGGAGCGCTTCGGCGAGCACCTGCCGGCTGCCACGCTCGCGACCTGCGAGGCGGCGGACGCGGTCCTCAAAGGCCCCTTCGGCGGGCCGCGCAACGAGATCAACGACCCGAAGTGGCAGGGCGTGGAGCAGAACGCCATCCTGCCCCTGCGCAAGCACTTCGACCTCTACCTGAACCTGCGGCCCATCGTCGTGCCGGACGCGCTGCTCAGCCTCTCGCCCCTGAAGCCGGAGCACGTGCGCGGCACCGACCTCCTCATCTGCCGCGAGCTGACCTCCGGCATCTACTTCGGGCCGCGCGGCGAAAGGCAGGTCGAGGGCCCGCGCGAGCGAATGGAGCGCGAGGTCTTCGACACGGAGCTTTACCGCGAGCACGAGATCGAGCGCCTGGCGCGCGACGGCTTCCGCCTGGCGGCGGCGCGCCGGCGCAAGGTGACGCTGATCGCCAAGTCCAACGTCATGGCCTCCGGCCTCTTCTGGCGCGAGGTAGTCGACGGCGTGGCGCCCGACTTCCCGGACGTGACGCTGGACTACATGCACGTCGACGCGGCGGCGATGGAGCTGATCCTCAACCCGCGCCAGTTCGACGTCATCATCACCTCGAACCTGTTCGGCGACATCCTCTCGGACGAAGCGGCGGCGCTGCTGCGCTCGCTGGGGATGGGGCCCTCCGCCTCGCTGAACGAGCGCGGCTTCGGCCTCTACGAGCCGATCCACGGCTCGGCGCCAGACATTGCGGGTCAGGGGAAGGCGAACCCGATCGCGACCATCCTCAGCGCCGCGATGATGCTGCGCCTCTCCTTCGGCCTGCCGGAGGCGGCGAAGGCCGTCGAGGCGGCCGTCGACGGCGCGCTGGCGGCGGGCGCCCGCACGCCCGACCTCGCCGCGCCGGGCGAGCCCGTCGTCACGACGCAGGAGGTGGGCCGCCGGATAGCCGAGGCGGTGGAGGCGGCGTAGGCAGACCGTTCTGTCGTTGCGAGCGAAGCGAAGCAATCTCGGTCGAGCCGACGGGATTGCTTCGTCACTGCGTTCCCGCAAAGACACTTGGGGAACCAAACCTGCGCCCGCAGCGTCTCTTGCTTCGAAGGTCCCGACGAGTCGGGGCCGGGATCGGAGGCAAGAGATGACAAGACAAAGCCTGTTCCGCTTCGTGGGGCTCGCGGCGCTGATCGTCGTCGCGTTCGGCGCGCTGGGCGCGGCGCTCGGCGGCCGCGACGATGGCCGCGATGACGGCGGCGCCGGCTCGCTGGGCCTCCCCGACGCAGTCGGCGTCGAGGAGCCGGCGGTCGCGCCCGACACGGACGTAATGGCACAGATCGACGCGGCGCTCGGCCGGCCCTTCGACGGAGCTCAGGACGGGCCGAGCGCGGTGCAATCGCTTCCGCCCGTGGAGCGCGATAAGGGCGGCCTCAACAAGCCGCCCGCCACGCGAGACGAGGCGTCGGGCGGCTCCGCTGAGGGCCACCCGGGCGAGCCCAGCGGCCCGCTCACCTCGCTCGACGACCGCAAGATCGTCCAGACGGCGTCGCTGCGGCTGCAGGTCAAGGAGGTCGGCGCCAGCTTCGAGGAGGCGGGCCGCATCGCCACGGCCGCCGGCGGCTTCGTCGCCAGCTCCAGCTTCGCCTATCAAGGGGAGCAGCAGATCGCCTCGATGACGATCCGCGTGCCGGCGACGCGCTACCAGGAGGTGCTGGGCCAGCTGCGCGCCCTGGGCGTGAAGGTGGACGCCGAGTCCTCCAACGCCAGCGACGTGACGGAGGAGTACAGCGACCTCTCAGCCCGCCTGCGCAACCTGGAGGCGGCGGAGGCGCAGCTGCTGGCGCTGCTCGCCCGCGCCGACACCATCGGCGAGGTGCTGCAGGTGCAGGACCGCATCAACGGCGTCCGCGGCGAGATCGAGCAGGTGAAGGGCCGCATGGCGCTCCTCGACAAGCTGAGCGACCTGGCGACGATCACCGCCCACCTGCGACCGGAGGTCGTCGTGGCGAAGGTGGACGCGCGCGGCACGAAGCTGGGCGACGCGGTGAGCGAGGCCTGGGACGCCAGCATCGAGTTCCTGGGCGGCGTCGCCGCCGTGGTGCTGACGGGCGTCGTCTTCCTCTGGTGGCTGCCGCTGGCCGGCGCGCCGGCCTACGGCGTGACGCGGCTCTGGCTCCGCGGCCGGCCGAAGCCGGCGGAGGCAGCCGCGCAGCAGTAAGCGCCGCCGTCATCGAGTGCGCGAAGACAGGCCCGCCGGTTAACCGGCGGGCCTTGTTGTGCGTTCTACGGTGGGGTTGCAGTCTTGACGAGGCGGCGTATCATGTCGAGTAGAACAAACGTCCTATGAGCCTCAACAGCGACATCGAGTGGACGGAAGCGACCTGGAACCCGGTCACGGGCTGCACCCAGGTATCGCCGGGCTGCGCTCACTGCTACGCGAAGACCTTCGCCGAGCGCTTTCGGGGCGTGCCGGGTCACCCTTACGAGTACGGCTTCGACCTGACGCTGCGGCCTGGGCGACTGGAGCAGCCGCTGCAGTGGAAGAAGGCGAGGCTCATCTTCGTCAACAGCATGAGCGACCTCTTCCACGAGGACGTGCCGGAGGAGTTCATCCGTCAGGTGTTCGAAGTGATGGCCGCTGCGCACTGGCACACGTTTCAACTCCTAACCAAGCGCTCGCAGCGGCTTGCCGAGCTGGCTCCCGCGTTATCGTTCCCCGACAACCTCTGGGTCGGCGTCTCGGTGGAGAACCAGCGCTGGACGACGCGTATCGATGACCTGCGCCGCATAGACGCCGGTGTGCGCTTCCTCTCCTGCGAGCCGCTGCTTGGCCCTCTGCAGCTCGACTTGCGCGGCGTCCACTGGGTGATCGTCGGCGGCGAGAGCGGCCCCCGCGCCCGCCGCATGGACCCGGGCTGGGCTCGCAGCATTCGAGGGCAGTGTCAGGACGCGGGCGTTGCGTTCTTCTTCAAGCAGTGGGGCGCCTATGACGAGGCCGGCATACGGCGGGGCAAGGCGGCGTCGGGGCGGCTTCTGGATGCGAGGACGTGGGACGGGATGCCTACTTCTAGATACCTAGGTGCGCTTGCCCTATCGCATCCGGCTGTCTAAAGACCCAGTTCATAATCGTCTGACCGGCGGTACGCTTACTGACGAAAACCAGATAATAGAGTCGCTTTCCGCTCAGAGTCTTGATCAAGCGATCGTCCTCTGTTGTGTGTACGAAGCCGAGTTCCTTCAGGCGGCCCTTGTAAAGGTCAAGGAGGCCACGCGTACGCCCGGTGCCACTTCGGCTCAGGAGTTGCAGGCAGTCTGCCGTTCCGAAGTAGTCGAGAGTCTTTTGGCTGTCTGGGTTCCGATTGATGCTCATGCCCAGCGGGAAGTTGATTAGCAACTCAACTCGCCAAGGCGATATCTTCTCAATGGTCGTCCACTTAGGCTCAATAGCATCCGTATCCAGGAAAACGAAGGTCGGCGCGTAGGGACTGAGTTGCTGGACTATTTCTGGAAGCTTCTCGTTGATATCTCCGTGCACGACCTTGCAGCGATTATCGATGTCTAGGTCGCGCACGTGGCCCGTGAGTTCTTCAATTGCCTCCTCATCCTGGTCTATGAAGAAGAGCCTGCTGAAGCGAGTGTCATTCTGGGCTCTTGCGTTGAGTGCTATAAGAGGAGAGCCGTCGATGATCTCCCTCGACCTTCTAAGTTGGTTCTTGCCAGGGCCCGCAAACGCATCTATGTACACTCTGTCCCGTGCACTCGTCGTCGCCTGGAGGTAGCCTGGCAGATAGGCCTCGAGGATCTTGAGCTTGTCTCTCGTCCAGTCGCCGACGACTCTTGGCATGACGTGCCAATGATAGAACGGGCGTTCGCGTTGTCAATACCCTTCGTCCCCAACCCCCAACCCCCGGCCCCTATCTCTCGTGGCCGGCCCTAATTGACCCGCCGCGCTGCGCCTTGCTACGATTCGACAACGATGAGCGGACATAATCCTTCGCCCCTTCGACAGAACTCAGGGCAGGCACGCTCAGGACAGGCTCCGCCCTGCATGGCGATGCCCCGGTCCGCCGCGGGCGGACAGCGCTAGCCCTTCGCCGAGACCCCACAGCCCGCCTCGGCGGGCTGGTTTGTTCAGCCGCTTTACTGAAGCGTCCCTGGAGAGGAGGGCCTGCCGAAAAGGAAGCTAGGCCGGCAGGCGCAACAAGAAGATGTCTTTCGCCAACGCCCTCCGCTGTCGCGAGTGCGGCCGCGAGTACCCCCTCAGCCCTAACCACGTCTGCGAGTTCTGCTTCGGGCCGCTGGAGGTCGTCTACGACTACGAGGCGATGGCGAAGAAGGTCTCGCGCAAGAGCATCGCCCAGGGGCCGCTCTCCGTCTGGCGCTACGCCGACTTCCTCCCCTGCGAGGGCGAGCCCGTCGACCTGCAGGCCGGCTTCACGCCGCTGATCCCGGCGAAGAACCTCGGTGGGCTGCTCGGCCTCAAGCACCTCTACCTGAAGAACGACTGCGTCAACCCCACCTGGTCGTTCAAGGACCGCGTCGTCACCGTCGCCGCGACCAAGGCGCGCGAGTTCGGCTTCACGACGCTGGCCTGCGCCTCCACCGGCAACCTGGCGAACGCCGTCTCCGCCCACGCCGCCCGCGCCGGCCTGGAGGCCTTCGTCTTCGTGCCCAGCGACCTCGAGGCGGGGAAGCTCCTCGGCTCGAAAATCTACGGCGCCAACCTCGTCGCGGTCGACGGGTCGTACGACGACGTCAACCGCCTCTGCGCCGAGCTGGGCGACCGCTACAAGTGGGCGTTCGTCAACATCAACATCCGCCCTTACTACTCGGAGGGCTCGAAGACGCTGGGCTACGAGGTTGCGGAGCAGCTGGGCTGGCGCGCGCCCGACCACTGCGTCGTGCCGCTGGCCTCCGGCTCCCTCTACGGCAAGATCTGGAAGGGCCTGCAGGAGCTGACAAAGCTGGGGCTGATCGACGCGGTCAAGACGCGCATGTCCGGCTGCCAGGCGGCCGGCTGCTCGCCGATCGTCACGGCCTGGGAGAACCACACGTTCAACTTCCGCCCCGTCCGGCCGAAAACCATCGCTAAATCGCTGGCCATCGGCAACCCGGCGGACGGCTACTACACGCTGAAGATCATGGCCGAATCGAACGGCGCCGGCGCCGCCGTGACCGACGACGAGGTCGTCGAGGGCATCCGCCTCCTGGCGGAGACGGAAGGCATCTTCGCCGAGACGGCGGGCGGTGTCACCGTCTCCGGCCTGCGCCACCTCGTCCAGGCCGGCCACGTCGACCCGGACGAGGTGGTCGTCGCCTTCATCACGGGCGCCGGCTTCAAGACGCAGGAGGCGGTGGAGAACGCGCTGCCGGCGGCGATCCACGTCCAGCCGACCATCGCCTCGTTCGAGCAGGCGCTGGCGGCGCGACAGGGCGAGTCGGCGCCGGTAACGGGAGCGGCCTCCTCGTGAGCGAGAGTGCGGCTGTCGGCGCCCTCGTGTATCTTATGGGAGTCCGGGGCGGTTCGCCTCTGGCGCGCGACGTGGAGCCGTCGAGGAGTGGGGCGATGGCAAGGCTGCGGGTCAAGTTCACCTTCCCCCCGGATCTGGTGCGGGAGCCGATCATCTGGGAGATCGGCAGACGCTTCGACCTGGTGACGAACATCCGGCGGGCCGACATCACGGCCGAGGTCGCTTGGGCGACGCTGGAGATCGACGGAGAGGAAGAGGAGATCGAGCGCGGGATCAAGTGGGTGACGGAGAAGGGCGTGCGCGTCGACCCGGTGGAAGACAGCATCATCGAGGGGTAGGCATGGCGGTAAAGGTACGCATCCCGACGCCGCTGCGCGGCCTGACGCAGGACAAGGACGTCGTCTCCGGCGACGGCGGCACGCTGGCCGCCTGCATCGAGGCGCTGGAGTCGGCCTATCCCGGCCTGAAGGAGCGCATCTGCGACGAGGCGGGCGACCTCCGGCGCTTCGTGAACATCTACGTCAACGGCGAGGACGTGCGCTTCCTGGACGGCCTCGCGACCGCGCTCAAGTCCGGCGATGAGGTGTCTATCGTGCCAGCCGTGGCCGGCGGGGCCGCTTAGCGCGACTGCATAACGCTGCCGCTCTGGTTCAAGCTCGCTGGCTACGCGCTCGTCCTGAGGCTCTCGAAGAGCCTGCCCTAGGCTTTCCGATGGGACGGGCGGCCTCCACGGCCCTCAGAAACGCGTCTACCTCTCGCGCGGAGCGAAGCTCGTCTTCCCTGAGCCGGTGACGCCCCACACGACGATCCGCCGGCCGACCTCGACCGGCTCCGAGAAGCGCCTCTCAGCCACAGGTCAGGCGCGGCGCCCAGAGCTTGCCGAAGGGTCGGACGTCGTGGCCGAGGCGCGGTAGACGCGCCGGTCGCGCGGGTTCAGCGCCAGGCGCAGGCTGATGAGGCCGAAGCAGGCGAAGAGGCCGATGAGCAGGTACGACTCCCAGTAGGCGAGCGAGCGGGAGCCGATGCCGCCGATCTGGAAGACGAGGCCGCCGATGAGCCCGGCGGCGAGCCAGAGGAGCGTCGGCAGGAGGGCGAGGAGCAGCAGCGCTAGGGAGTGGTCGCCGGCGACGGCGAAGCCGAAGGCGACCCAGATCCAGCCCGCCAGCACGAGGGCGAAGGCGGCGCCGTCTACCAGGCGCAGCTGGCGCAGGGCGGCGACGACGATGTTGCCGAACGCCCCCGGTGCCGACTTCAGCGAGTCGAGCGCGTCCTCCCAGTCGTCGCCGAAGAAGCCCTGTATCCTCCCCGCCATGGCGTCAGTTATGGCAGGCGTCGCCGCCGCTGTCAACGGCCTGTCACGTAGCACGCGGGAGAGACGGGTTCATGTTGTCATTCCGAGCGAAGCGAGGAATGTAGCCCTGCTGATGGCGACTTCTGTCTGGCATAGACCCTTCGCTGCGCTCAGGGTGACAGTGTTAGATGCCTCGCGGCGTCGTCTGCCAGCGTTTACAATTAGAGCTTAGATATGGCGACGCAGAAGGCTGACTACTACGACATCCTCGGCGTGGCGCGCAACGCCTCGGCGGACGAGGTCAAGCGCGCCTTTCGCCGCCTGGCGATGCAGTACCACCCGGACCGCAACCCGGAGCCGGGGGCGGAAACCCGCTTCAAGGAGATCAACGAGGCCTACGAAGTGCTCTCCGATCCGGAGAAGCGCGCCAGCTACGACCGCTTCGGCCACGCCGGCCTGGACGGCGTCTTCGGCAGCCGCGGCTTCGAGGGCTTCGGGCCCTTCGGCGGCTTCGGCGACATCTTCGACGCCTTCTTCGGCGCCGCTAGCCAGACGCGGCGTCGCGCCCCCTCGCGCGGCGCCGACCTCCAGGTGCAGATCGAGCTGACCTTCGAGGAAGCGGCCTTCGGCGCCGAGAGGTCCATCGTCGTCAACCGCACGGAGCTGTGCTCGAAGTGCAGCGGCCTGCGTGCCGAGCCGGGCACGGAGCCGCAACGCTGCCCGACTTGCGACGGCGCCGGCGAGGTACGTCGCGTCCAGCGCAGCGTCTTCGGCCAGTTCATCAACGTCGCCGCCTGCGACCGCTGTCGCGGCGAGGGCTGGGTCATCCCCACGCCCTGCACGCACTGTCGCGGCACCGGGCGCGAGCGCGTCACGCGCACCCTTCAGGTGAAGATCCCCGCCGGCGTCGACAACGGCTCCCAGATTCGCCTCGCCGGCGAAGGCGAGCTGGGCGCCTACGGCGGCCCGCGCGGCAACTGCTACGTCGTTCTAAGGGTCGCGCCGCACCCCTTCTTCGAGCGCGACGAGGACGATCTCCACGTCCAGCTGAACATCAGCTTCGTCCAGGCGGCCCTCGGCGACGAGCTGGAGGTGCCGACGCTGGACGGCGCGCACAAGCTGAAGGTCGCGCCCGGCACGGAGAGCGGCGATGTCATCACGCTGCGTGGCAAGGGTGTGCCTCACCTGCGCGGCGGCGGTCGCGGCGACCTCCTCGTCCACGCCCAGGTGACGACGCCGAAGCATCTGAGCGCCGAGCAGAAACGCCTCCTGCGCGAGCTCGAGAAGACCCTGGGCGAGAGCGACGCCAACGGCGCCAAGAACCTCTTCGAGAAGGTCAAGGACGCCTTCGGGTAGGAACAGGGAACATGGTGCCGAGTGTCATTCTGAGCGAAGCGAAGAATCTAGCCCTCAAGCGAGACGCCTCTCCCTTGGGCTAGACCCTTCGCTGCGCTCAGGGTGACAAGCTGGCCTATTGTCACTTGTTACCTGTTACCTGTTACCTGTTACCTGTTACCTGTTACTTGTTACTCTCACGTCTGTGACTGACGCCCTGTGGACAGAGCTCTCCCTGCTCGTGCGGCCGGAGGCCGTCGAAGCCGTCGCGGAGCTGCTGCAGGAGCTGACAGGCAACGGCGTCAGCATCGAGCCGGCCATTCAGGCTCTCGGCCCGGACGAGGGCTACGTCCTGGACGAGTCAGCGACGCAGACGCTGCACGCCTACGTCTACGGACCCGTCGCTGCGACGCGCCGTCGCGCCGTCCGCGCCCAGCTTAGACGGGCCGGCCTTGTGGGCGCCGTCGAAGGCAGCCTGCGCTGGCGCACGCTGCGCGACGAGGACTGGGCGGAAGCCTGGAAGGCGCACTACGACATCGAGCGCGTGGGGCGGATCGTGGTGCGGCCGGCGTGGCGCGAGTACGCGGCGCGGCCGGGCGAGGTCGTCGTCAGCCTCGACCCTGGCATGGCGTTCGGCACCGGCCAGCACGCGACGACGCGCATGTGCCTTGCGGAGCTACAAGCTGCAAGCAGCAAGCAACAAGGCGCAGATCTCGGAAGCGTCTTAGACCTGGGCTGCGGCTCTGGCATCCTGGCCATCGCCGCAGTCGCCCTCGGCGCCCGGTCGGTCGTGGCCGTCGACACGGAGGAGCAGGCGGTGGTGGCGGCGCGGTCGAACGCGGCGTTGAACGGCGCCGAAGCCCGAATCGAGGTGCGCCAGGGCTCCATCGACGCGGCGGAGGACGCGGCGCCCTTCGACCTCGTGCTGGCGAACATCAACGCCGCGACGATCATCGCCCTGGCGCCGCAACTGACCGGAGCGCTGCGGCCAGGCGGCGTCATCGTCGCCGGCGGCGTCATCGCCGAGCGCGAGGCTGCCTGCGCCGAGGCGCTGGCGGCGGCCGGCCTGCGCGTCGAGCGGACGCTGGCGGAGGGCGACTGGCGGACGTTGGTCTGCAGGCGCGCCGTGGCAAATATGTCGTTCTGAGGCGTTAGCCGAAGAACCTGAGACCGCTCGATGGCCTACTACGTCTACATCATGAGCAACCCCGCGGCGCACAACGCTTTACATCGGCGTGTCGAGCGATCTCTTCCAGCGCGTCTACCAGCACAAGCAGGGGCTCACGGGCGGTTTCACCAAGAAGTATCTGCTGCGGGACCTGGTCTACTTCGAAGAGACCTCTGACGTGAACGTAGCGATCACGCGCGAGAAGCAGCTGAAGGGTTGGCGACGGGATCGAAAGGCTGCCCTTGTTGAGTCGCTGAACCCAAAGTGGAAAGACCTGAGCGAAGGCTGGTACTCCTAACGTCTCAGGTTCTTCGCCCTTCGCCCGGGCTCAGGGCTCAGAACGACAGATCGCTATGGCCCGATGGCCTCGCCCTTCAGCCAGAGCTCGCCGTCCACCTCCACGCCGCGCACGACGACCTCCCAGTGCAGGTGCGGCCCCGTCACGACGCCGGTGCTGCCGATGGCGCCGATGCGGTCGCCGGCGCCGACGAGCTGGCCCTCCAGCACGCTGATCTCCGAGAGGTGGTGGTAGGCCGTGAACAGGCCGGCGCCGTGGTCGATGATCACCGAGTTGCCGCGTACGCTCAGCGCGCCGGTGAAGGCGACGCGCCCGGCGGCGGCGGCGGCCACCGGTGAGCCGATGTCGCCGATGAAGTCCGTGCCCCTGTGGTAGTCCGTGGCGGGGGCGCCGTTATAGCTGCGGCCCTCGCCGTAGCGGGCGCTGATCGCGCCTCTGCCGGGCGGCAGGAACGGCCCCGACCACAGGCGCTGTGAAGTGAAGCCAGAGTAGATGGTCGCCCGCTTCGCCAGCTCCGCTTGGACGATGTCCGGCGCCAGCAGCGCCGACGTCTGCGGGTCGAGGTCGATCTGCTCGATGGGGAACTCCCGGTCGACGACGGCGATGCTCTGGACGATGGAGGCGGCCGTCGTCTTGCCAGAAGGCGTGTAGGTGATGGAGACGGCGTGCAGGCCGGGCTCCTCGGTCGCGCCGACGCCGATGAGGGCCCACCAGCGGCCGTTCTCGTTGAGCATGGGGTACTGGCGGCCGTCGAAGCGCAGCGTCGCCGAGCTGGCGTCCTCGTTCAGGTAGACCAGCGTAACGCCGCCCTGGACGATCTGGGCCGGCTGGAACTGGATGCCACGCGCCGGCGGCTGCGTCGACGGCGGCCGAGTCGGCAAAGCGGTGGGCGAAGGCGGAGCCGCAGTCGCGGGCGCGGTCGGCGTCGGCTCGGCGGCCGCGCCGCCCAGGCAGGCCGAGAGCACGACAGCCGCGAGGAGGAGATGTGCGAGGCGGGCGCCCCGCGCCAAGCGCCGGGTCATCTCGCGTCGATGATACAGCGGCCGTCGCCTTGAGAAGAGGCCGGCACCATGGCTCCCTGTAGCCCTCGACGGATGGTCATAACGCGTGTCTATCTCTTTGCTATAATTCCCTACGTAAGAGATGCCGGTTGGAATGTGAAGCAAACCGGCATTTCTGCATAGTGGCCACGGCCGGCTGGGGAGTGCCGCAAAGGGGCTGGGAGCATACACGTGGAAGACCCCAAGATCATCGCTGAACGGATACTGGCCAACGTCGAGAAGGTCATCGTGGGCAAACGGGCGGAGGTCCGGCTCGCGGTTGTCTGCCTCCTCTGTCAGGGCCACCTCCTCATCGAGGACGTGCCCGGCGTCGGCAAGACCACCCTTGCCCGCAGCCTGGCGAAGTCGACGGGCTGCACCTTCAAGCGCATCCAGTTCACGCCGGACATCCTGCCCAGCGACGTCACCGGCGTCTCAGTCTACAACCAGCGCAGCGGCGACTTCGAGTTCCGCGCCGGCCCGATAGTGGCCCAGATCGTCCTGGCGGACGAGATCAACCGGGCGACGCCGAAGACGCAGTCGGCGCTGCTGGAGGCGATGGAGGAGCGCCAGGTCACCGTCGATGGCGTGACGCGGCCGCTGCCGGCGCCTTTCATGGTCATGGCGACCCAGAACCCCATCGAGTACGAGGGCACCTTCCCCCTGCCGGAGGCGCAGCTGGACCGCTTCCTGATGCGCATCCACCTGGGCTACCCGTCCAACATGGACGAGATCATCATGATGGACGCCCAGCAGGTCACGCACCCGCTGGAGAGCCTGGAGCAGGTCACGGACGCGAACGAGATCATCGGCACCCAGCGCGCCATCAAGGAGATCTACGTCGACCCGCTGATCAAGCAGTACATCGTCGCCCTGGTGGACATGACGCGTGAGCACGAGTCGGTCTATCTGGGCGCCTCGCCGCGCGGCTCGCTCGCCCTCTACCGCACGACCCAGGCGCGCGCCCTCCTGGACGGGCGCGACTTCGTCATCCCAGACGACGTGAAGGAGCTGGCTTACAACACGCTCGGCCACCGCGTCATCGTCAGCCCGTCGGCGCGGGTCAAGAGCGTCTCCGCCTCCGACATCATCCTCGGCTGCCTCGAGCGCGTCCCCGTTCCCGGCACGCGCGCCCGCGGCGGGCAGCCCCGCTAGGACCAGGCGGTGCTGGAGCTCCTGCGCGAGGGCTGGGAAGTCCTCTTCAAGCGCCACCTGTCGCTGACCGTCCTCGGCGTCATCTTCTTCGTCTGCCTCTCGTCGGCGCTCTCGACGGGCTTCTGGCTGCCGGCGCGCCTCGCCTACGTCATCCTCTTGGGCCTGCCCGTCGCCTACTTCTGGGCGCGGGCGAACACGCGCGACCTCCAGGTCTCGGTCGAGCGCCCCCTCGACCGCCTGCAGGAGGGCCAGGAGTTTCAGGAACGGATCACGGTCAAGAACACTAGCTGGCTGACGAAGCTCTGGCTGGAGGTAGACGACCCGTCCGACATGCCGGGCCACACGGCGCGCCAGGTCATCACCCTCGGCCCGCGCGAGTCGCGCACCTGGCGCACGACGACGACCTGTCGCCTGCGCGGGCTGTACAGCATCGGCCCCGTCCGGATCACGACGGGCGACCCCTTCGGCTTCTTCCGCTACACGAACACCTACGGCAAACCGCACAGCGTCCTCATCTACCCGCGAGCGACGGAGCTGCCGAACTTCTACGTGCCGCCGGCCAACCTGCCGGGCGAAGGCCGCTTCCGCAAACGCACGCACTACGTCACGCCGAACGCCTCCGGCATCCGCGAGTACGAGCCGGGCGATAGCTTCAACCGCATCCACTGGCCGACCACGGCGCGGACGAACCAGCTCATGGTCAAGCTCTTCGAGCTGGACCCGGCGAGCGACATCTGGATCATCCTCGACCTCGACAAGTCGGTGCACGTCGGCGAGGGCGAGGAGGGCACGGAGGAGTACGCGGTGCGGCTGGCGGCCTCCATCGCCCGCTTCTTCCTCGTCGCCAACCGCACCGTCGGCTTCATGAGCTACGGCAACCGGCTCTTCGTCGAGAACGCGGAGCGGGGCGCGCAGCACTTTACGCGCATCCTGGAGGCGCTGGCGCTCTCGCGCGCCGTCGGCGACCTGCCGCTGGCGACGCTGGTGACCGAGGAGGGCAAGCGCTTCGGTCGCCACACCACAGTCGTCGTCATCACACCCTCGACCTCGGAGGACTGGGTCGGCTCGCTGCAGTTCCTCGCCGAGCGCGGCGTGAAGGTCGCCGCCGTCCTCCTGGAGCCGAGCACGTTCGGCGGCAGCGAGAACGCGCTCATGGTCTTCGGCGCCCTCGCCGCCTCAGACGTCTACACGTATCTGGTCCGCCGCTCCGACGACCTCATATCGGCCCTCGCCCTGGGCCTGGAGGCACCGGAGGCGGCGCCGCGGCGGGTGCGGTCGTGAGGCAGGCCTCCTGGGACGAAATCCAGCGCATGGAGGAGATCTTCCGCGCGCGGCGGGATGTGCCGGCGCCGCCGCCCCCGCGCTGGATGAAGGTGTTCTCCTTCTTCTCCTGGGAAGAGGCGGTCACGCTCCTCATCGTCCTCATCGCCTTCCTTGACGTCGTTCAGTCGATAAACACGGCCGACTGGGTGCCGGAGATGCCCTCCCTGTTCACGATGGCCTTCCTCGGCCTCGGCCTCGGCCTCCTGCTGGCGCGCCTGGGCCTGCCGGAGCTGCCGTCCCACCTCTTCGCCCTCGTCGTCGGCGCCGCCGGCGTCGTGCTCAACGTCGCCGGCCAGCTGCAGGGCAGCCTCTCAAGCCGCGTCTCTGACCTGTTCGACCGCATCTACATCTGGGGCGAGGCGCTGTTCACCGGCGGCATCTCCAACGACAACATCCCCTTCGTCCTCCTCGTCGTCTCGGCGACCTACCTGACGGCGTACATGTCTGCCTGGAGCATCTTCCGCTGGTACAACGCCTGGGTGGGGCTGATCCCCGGCGGCCTGGCGCTCCTGACCAACCTGAGCTACCTGCCCGGCCAGAAGAGCGTGCCGCTGATCATCTACCTCTTCTGCGCCATCATCCTCGTGGCGC